>JACXTT010000152.1_pt1 | contig 106400 bp, 88 predicted proteins | sample 9270951 | NCBI WGS metagenome assembly JACXTT01 (sample SAMN15532306, study PRJNA645909) | rock metagenome | isolation source: weathered quartz diorite | place: Puerto Rico | collected 2017-06-21 | reverse complement strand
CTGCCGCCCTCTGCTCCTTCACCGGTGAGCAATACTTCCATGGCACCATTGTGTATTCCATCAAGTATGAAAGCATCGACCCCGTATTCACGGTGGAGCGGATGCCTGCGGAGTATGGCGACACCATGAAGTTTAGTTTCAACAGCGAAAAAGGCTATACTGAACGTTACAATGGAACAAAGCTGATCATGAAGTATTACACGTTCAAAGATGACATTGGTACGATCGACATCAACAAAAGCAAATCGTCCATGTCCTTTAATAATAATAATTACAATGGATTCAAGCCGAACGAAACAATAAGATCCATTGATGTGAAACAGACAGAGCTCAAAATTCTTGGGCATTCCACGCAGCTGGTTAGTGTCGCAGCAGAGACGATCTATAACGAAGACGGTATAGATTACTTTAATAAGCGTGACTATTACTTCAGCAACGACCTGAAGATACCGGCCGATTGCTTTAAGAACAAAGTGTACGACAGCTACAACCAGGTATTCTCAAAGACCAACACCCTTCCCCTTAAAATGGTCTTTGAGAATGCGGCCTACCGCGTTACCTACATTGCTGTAGAAATAAAATAATTCCAACCCATCCAGCCGAAGTTTAAATACTTTTGCATTTCATTTAAATCAACGTGACCTTTTCCGAATTCAAGTTAGACCCCACCCTGATGGACGGCCTGGAGTCCATGGGCTTTGAAACGCCCACGCCCATCCAGGAGCAGACCATACCCATTACCATGGGGGGCAAGGACCTCATCGCCTGCGCGCAAACGGGCACGGGCAAAACGGCTGCCTACCTGCTGCCTGTGCTGAGCAAGCTGGCCACTCATCCCTCGCACCACGTGGATACGCTCATTGTTGCGCCCACCCGCGAGCTGGCCGTACAGATCGACCAGGCCCTGCAGGGATTCGCGTACTTTACCGGTGTGAGCTCCATCGCCATCTACGGGGGCAATGACGGGTTCTCGTTCGAACAGGAGAAGAAAGCGCTTACGCAGGGCGCCAACATCATCATCGCCACACCCGGCCGGCTCATGTCGCACCTCAACATGGGTTACGTGAAGTTCGGACACCTCAGGCACCTCATCCTGGACGAGGCCGACCGGATGCTCGACATGGGATTCAACGAGGACATCATGAAGATCGTAACCTACCTGCCCAAAGAACGGCAGACCCTGATGTTCTCCGCCACCATGCCCCCGAAGATACGTTCGCTGGCCCAGGCCATTCTTCGCAGCCCGGAGCAGGTGAACATCGCCATGTCCAAACCTGCCGAGGGAATATTGCAAGGCGCGTACCTGGTTTACGACAAGCAGAAGAACGACCTTATTATCCACCTGCTGCAGGGCAAAAGCCTGCAGAGCGTGCTCATCTTTTCGGCCACCAAGAGTAACGTGAAGCAGTTGTACAATGACCTGCACAAGCTTGGTCTCTCCGTTAAGGCCATCCACTCCGACCTGGAGCAGAAGGAGCGGGAGGAGGTGCTGCGCGATTTTGCCGCGCGCAGGACCCAGGTGCTTGTGGCCACCGACATTCTTTCGCGCGGGATCGACATCGATGGAATCGACCTGGTGATCAATTACGATGTGCCGCGTGATGCGGAAGATTACGTGCACCGGGTGGGCCGCACCGCCCGCGCGCAGAGCACGGGCGTGGCGCTGACCTTTATCAATGAAACGGACCAGCGCAGCTTTAAGCAGATCGAGAACCTGATCGGCAGTGCGGTACACAAGCTCCCATTGCCGGAATCCATCGGAAAGGGACCCGTGTACGATCCGGATAAAAAATCGTCCGGAGAAAGACACGGCCGCAAGGGCCGCCACTTCAGCCGGAAGCCGCGCAGGTAATAGTTTTGCGAAAATGGTTTAACCGAAGAGCGAGCGGAACACCTCTTCCATCTTTCCAACCATCACCACTTTGATCCTGTAGGATCTCAGATCGAGGCCTTTCTTGTTGTATTTGGAGATAAAGACCTGCTCGAAGCCCAGCTTTTCGGCTTCGGAGATTCGCTGGTCGATGCGGTTCACGGGACGGATCTCCCCGCTGAGGCCCACCTCCGCTGCGAATGCGATCTTTTGATTCACGGGAATATCTTCCGAAGAAGAGAGCACCGCGCTCACTACTGCGAGGTCAATGGCCGGGTCCTCCACTTTTATTCCGCCCGCAATGTTCAGGAAGACATCCTTGGCCCCGAGCCGGAAGCCGCACCTTTTTTCCAGCACGGCCAGCAGCATCGAGAGGCGCCTGAGGTCAAATCCGGTGGAGGAACGCTGCGGGGTGCCGTACACGGCCGAGCTCACCAGCGCCTGCACTTCCACCAGCATGGGTCGCATGCCTTCCATGGTGGCAGCAATGGCAATGCCGCTCATGGGCTCATCGCGGTTGGTGATGAGGATCTCGGACGGGTTGCTCACCTCGCGCAGGCCGCTGCCCTGCATCTCATAAATGCCCAGCTCGTTGGTGGAACCGAAGCGGTTCTTGATGGTGCGCAGCAGGCGGTACACGTGGTTGCGGTCGCCCTCGAACTGCAGCACGGTGTCTACCATGTGCTCCAGCACTTTCGGACCGGCAATGCTTCCGTCCTTCGTGATGTGCCCGATCAGGAAAACGGGAGTTCCGCTTTCCTTGGCGTAGCGCATCAGCTCGGCCGCGCACTCGCGGATCTGCGAAACGCTGCCGGGCGAGGATTCGATCTTGCCTGTGTAAAGCGTCTGGATGGAATCGATGATGAGCAGGTTCGGTTCCAGCGCTTCGATCTGCTGGAAAATATTTTCTAAAGAAGTTTCGGTGAGGATGTAACAATTGCCAAACTGTGCTTGACCAGTTTCTCCACCTTTGGGGGAGACGGAAGAAGGGGCCGCCAACCTTTCCGCCCGCATGCGTATCTGCTGCTCGCTCTCTTCCCCGCTCACATACAGCACACGGGTCTTCTTGCCTGCCAGGGCCAATTGCAGAAGCAAAGTGGATTTACCGATACCCGGTTCCCCGCCAAACAAAATGAGCGAGCCGGGTACCAGGCCGTTCCCTAAAACGCGGTTCAATTCCTTATCTGGGATTTGTATGCGGTGCCCGGTGCTGAGCGAAATTTCGGAAACAAGCTGGGGCTTTGCCGCGCGCTGCGAGGAGGTCTTTATTCCCGAAACTTTTTTTTCTTTCGAGATGATCTCCTCCACGTACGTGTTCCACTCCCCGCAGGCGGGGCAACGCCCGATCCATTTGGGCGACTGCGCACCGCAATTCTGGCAGTAGAAGGTTGTTTTTGTTTTAGCCATTTTTATTCACCGTTCCGATTCAAGCGCGTTGTCACCCTGAGCGCCTGCCTGCCGCAGGCAGGGAGTCGAAGGGTGCGCGTAAGTTACTCTTCGATCTTGTACACCACCGCTACAAAGTTCTTATTGATCGGGTTCAGCCAGTGGAACAACTTGTCAATGAGCCCCGGCTCGATGGTTGTTTCGTATCTTATTTTTGGAAATCCCTTTTTAAAATTCTCCACTCGTGTATCCAGGTCTTCATCATCGAAAAATACAACATAATTCGGCTTGAGCTGCGGGTATTTGTGAATATAGTAAAGCGCAGAATCGACCGTGAACTGCGAGGTGATGCCCTGTATGTATCCTTCCGTATACCATTTGCCGAGGTAAAAGAAAGGCGGCATGGTGAACTCATCGCGGTGACTTTCTTCCACGATAAGCCGCTTGAAGTCCTCTTTCTTCGCCAGGTAGGTCATCAGTTCGACCTTGCTGCGCTTGGAATAGGCTGCCGAAACAACAGGCAGCGGGATAAAATTTATCACCCAGAAGAATACCCAGCAAGCCTTCAGCAGCTTTTTTCTTTCAGTCCAGAACCTTGAACTTACGACAAACTCATTCCAGCCCATGATACCGAGCAGGATGATGAATGGAACGATGGGAAGTATGAACCGTTCCTGCTTGTTCGGGAAATAAATGTGGAACAGGAGGAAGATAAAGCTGGGAAGGAACAGCAGCAGGTATTTCTTCCAGCTTCGGAAGAATCCGAAGAAAAGAAAAATGCTTACCGGGGGAATAAGCACTCCGCCCTGGAAAAGCAGGTACAGGTACCAGCCGCCCTGGAAATAATCCTTTGAAGCTTCAATATTATACCGCACATATTCCCCGAACTCCGTAAAAGGTTTTTTCCAAATGTAATAATCGATGAGTCCCTGCAGGGAAAGCATGCATAGCAAAGCACCGATGCCATAGGCGATGGCGGCCTTCCATTGTCTCATCAGCAAAAGCGCCAACCCCATTCCCCCGATGAACAGCACCGACTGGAAACGGATGGAGAACGCCAGGCCGGCCACTATCCCGGAGAGCAAAAGCTTTCCTGTTGCCTGCTTTTCGAGCGAGCGGATGATCATCCAGGTGGAGAGCATGAGAAAAGGAATGCATACCATCTCCACCAGGTTACGTACGCCCAGGCAGGGCATGAACCAGTAAATGCCGAGCAGGAGCCCGACCGTTCGCGCAGTGCTTTTTCCGGAGTAATGCGCAGCGATCCGGTAGCCGTAAATGATGGTGACCAGCGAAAGCAAGGCGTGAAGCAGGCGGACGATCACCATTTTTGCCTGCGGGTCGGCCAGGCCAATGATCTTAAAAAAGAGAAAAAGATAGTAGTGGAGGCCCACGTAGAACAGGCTGTGCCCGCTGGGGTGGAGGGCGCGGGGGGGCAGCCAGTCGTTGTAGTCGAACCCATCCACCCACGACTGCGCGGCCTCGATCACCAGGAAATGATCATCGTGCATGCCGAAGCCTTTGGAAAAGATCACCGCGATCAGGCGGAAGAAACCTGAGGCGATCAGCACGAAGGTCAGCGGCTTTTCGTTCCAGAGTTTTTTAAAATAAAGCAGCATCAGGAATTCTTAATTCGCTTTTCAATGGCGGTCGTTGAAAACCCTTCCAACAATGGAATGGTAATGATCTTTCCGCCTTTTGATTTCACTTCCGCGGATCCCACGATATATTTCGGACTTTTGAAGTTTGTTTCGGCCGCATCGTAATCAGCACCTTTCACCAGCACATCGGGTTGTATGAGCTTGATCAGGTTAAGAGGTGTTTCTTCAGCAAACAGAATAACTGCATCCACAAAATGGAGAGAGGCCGCCAGCAATGTCCTGGAGTTTTCATCCTGGATGGGACGTGAGCTCCCTTTGCCCTGTTTCCGTGCCGATGCATCGGAATTAATTCCCACCAGCAATACATCCCCCAGATCAGCTGCTTTGGAAAGATAATCGATGTGACCGGGATGAAGGATGTCGAATACCCCGTTGGTGAAAACGATCTTCTTTCCCAGCATCCGCCATTGGGCAATCTTCCGCGAAAGCGTTCCGGGAGTATGGATCCGGCTTTTTATGGCATCAAGCCGCGGCATTCTGCATCAGCTTTCTTTTCGCAATGTTAAGCATTATCAACGACAGGGTTCCCAGCAGCATCACCAGCAGCACCTGCGAAGTGTGAAGAATGGTGGCATAAACGATCCCCTCTTCGTACGTGATGCCTGAACCCGTTACCGCATCGAGCGTGAGCGCGCTGGCCACCAGGATATGGAAGGAACCGAACCCTCCCGGTGTAGGTGCCGACATTCCAAAACCCCCGATCACCAGGATGAACAGCCCTACCATAATGCCGAGGTGCTCGGTCTGCGGAACTGCCCGGAACGCAAAATAAGTGGAGCAGAAGTATAACACCCAGATCAGCACCGAGTGGAAGAGGAACGCTCCTTTGCGCTTCAGGTTGAAGACGGTCTTCAGACCGGTGATGATTTCCGATGCGAACTTTTTTATTTTCTGGAACAAAGAAATTTTGGAGATTTTTTTCCATAAGGCGAACAACAGAAAGACAAGCAGTAAAAAAAATCCTCCGACAATCATCATCAGCACTTGCTGCCTGCCTGTCCCGGAAACTTTTTCCCAGATGGGCAAAAAAACCTTTTCGTAAAAAAAATGGCTGATCTCGGTGAATTTCCAGAGCAGCGTGGAGATAAGAAGAAGGAAGAGTGTGATCACATCCACGATCCGCTCGGTCACCACCGTTCCGAAGGTGGATGTGAACGGGGTCTTTTCCACTTCATACAATGCGGTGCAGCGCGTTACCTCCCCGATGCGCGGGATGGCCATGTTGGCGAAATAGCCGACCATGAGCGAGTAGAACGTGCTGGAAAATTTCGGCTTGTGGCCCAGCGGCTCAATAAGGATCACCCAGCGGTAGGCCCGGCTGGCAAAAGCAACAAGGGCAAAAAAGAGCGAGAACAGGACCCACCAGTAATTGGCAGAAAGGATATCATCGAACATTTTCCTGAAATCGTTCCCGCGGAAAGCGAGATACATCAGCAGGGCACCGATGGAAACAAAGGCAAGATACTTGAACGTATTCTTTACTTTTCCGTTCAAAACTTATTTTTTGAGACGATTGGTTTCCGTGTCGGGAAAAATAATGGCCGGCTTGAAATTTTTTGCTTTCCCGATCTCAAGCGTCCCGTAAGCCAGCACGAGCACAATATCGCCCACGGAAAACTTAAGTGCAGCCGGGCCGTTCATGCAAATGATCCCCGACCCGCGCTTTCCCTTTATGGTGTAAGTGATCACCCGCTCGCCATTCGTGTAATTGAGCACGTGCACCTGCTCGTGCTCCACCAGGTTTGCGGCATCCAGCAGGTCTTCGTCAATGGTGATGCTGCCGATGTAATTGATGTTGGCCTCGGTGACCTTTACCCTGTGGATCTTCGATTTTAAAACAGTTACTTCCATCGTGCCACGAAGTTAGGGAATTATAACATTATCGATCAGCCGCACCGTGCCCAGCTTCACTGCTGCGCAGGCCACCGCTTGTCTTCTTATTTCTGCAACAGGCTGAAGCGTTTCGGCATCCGCGATCTCGAAATATTCCAGCTGCATTTTATGTTCACTTGCAAATTCTTTTTTCGCCCAACTCACAATTTTGATCACCGGCTCAGTAGCTGCTTTTTCATTCGCAGCAAAAAGTACCCGGGAGATCATGGGAGCGATCTTCCGTTCTTCTGCGCTGAGCAGCGCATTGCGCGAGCTCATTGCCAACCCGTCCGGTTCACGAATGGTAGGGCAGGCAACGATATTAACCGGCAGCTTCAGTGCTTTGACCAGGTGCTTTACCACCGCTACCTGCTGGTAGTCCTTGAGGCCGAAGTAGGCATTTGTTGGATGTGCGATGTCAAATAGTTTTTTCACTACGATGGCCACGCCTTTGAAATGACCGGGGCGGTGCGCGCCCTCCATCACTTTATCGAGCCGGCCGAGGTCGATGTTCAGTTCCCCGGTTCGGCCCTGCGGATACATTTCTTCGGCAGAAGGCGCGAACAGCACATCGCACGCGGCCTCTTCAAGCAGGCGCTTATCTTTTTCCAGATCGCGGGGGTATTTGACAAGATCGGCCGGGTTGTTGAACTGTATCGGGTTCACGAAAATGCTGCAAACCATCAGGTCGTTGCTCTTCTTGCCTTCCTTTATTAAGGACATATGCCCGGCATGCAGGGCCCCCATGGTAGGAACAAAAGCGATCTTAATTCCTTTTGCTTGAAAATCAGCAAGATAATTCCTTAACGGGGCTATGTTTTCGAACGTGATCAGGTGGAGAAACAGCTAGGGAAAAATTTGTCCAAAACTAACGGAAAAGTTGTTAATAACACTTATAATGCGTAATTTTGCACTACATTTTTCAAAACACTAATATCCCTTAAATAAGATGAAAAAAGCAAGAGTTCTGTATATTTCGCAAGAGGTTACGCCTTATTTGCCCGAAACGGAAATGTCGATCATCGGAAGGCATCTTCCGCAGGGTATCCAGGAACGCGGGAAGGAGATCCGCACATTCATGCCTCGTTACGGGCTGGTGAACGAAAGAAGGAACCAGCTTCACGAAGTGATCCGCCTTTCGGGCATGAACCTGATCATCAACGACAGCGACCATCCGCTGATCATAAAGGTAGCATCGATCCAAAGCGCCCGCATGCAGGTGTATTTCATCGACAATGAAGATTATTTCCAGCGCAAAGCGTTGTTCCTCGATAATTCAGGAAAGCTGTTCGAAGATAACGATGAACGCACGATATTCTTCTGCCGCGGGGTGATCGAAACAGTAAAGAAGCTCGGTTGGGCTCCCGATATTATCCATTGCCACGGTTCCATAACCGCGCTCGTTCCGCTTTACATCAAACGCGCGTTCCGCGACAACCCCTTGTTCGAGAACTCCCGCGTGATTTATTCGGTGTATGACGATGATTTCAATGGATCGCTCAATAAGGCATTCCCGAAAAAAGCAATGCTTGAAGGCATTCAAAAAGAGGACCTGGAGCAACTAAAGGCACCGAACTTCGTCAATCTTACCAAGACGGCCATCGATTTCTCGGACGCCATCATAAAAGGTGCGCCCAAGATCAATGCCGATATTGAAAAATATGCGAAGAAATCGGGCAAGATGTTTTTGGGATACCAGGATATGGAGCATTACATCGATGCGTATTCCGACTTTTACGATGAGGTTCTGGAAGAAGAGCCTATCTTTGCTGACTAATATGCCTGAAAGATCTTCACGGAGTTCTTTATTGCGGAAAGTGACATCACTTTCCGCAAATTTTTTTGTCATGGTCCTGGCGACAACAGTTGTGAACAGCTGCAAAAAGGACACATCGGCAGTAGGGTTGGGTTTCATCGGTGACCAGCTCCAGACGGTGTTCACCGACACCACCACTCTCGTTACGCACACTGTGGCAGACGATTCGGTGCGAACCAGCAACACCTCGGGCAACCTCCTCGGGAGCTACCAGGATCCGCTTTTCGGACGATGTGAAGCCTCCTTCTTTACACAGTTCACCCTATCTACTGCGAGCCCTGGTTTCGGTGCGAATCCGGTGGTGAACCGCGCGTATCTCTCTTTTGCCTACAAGGGATACTACGGAACCTTCGAGAAGCAAACGGTGAAGGTCTACCAGCTTATCAGCGACATGAGCACCGACAAGGTCTATTATTCGGGAGATTCGGTCGAATATTACCAGCAGGAGATCGGGTCGCTCACGTTCTACCCGCAGCCGAAGTATAATTCCAGCATTGCTGACGATTCGCTCAAGCCCCAGCTCCGCATCCCGTTGAGCAATGCGTTCGGCCAGCAGCTGCTTGCCGGCACCGCTGCCGATTATGTTTCGCACACCTCTTTCGTAAAATATTTCAAGGGATTGTATGTTAAGGTGGAAAATCCCGGGCAGCCTTCGGGCACCGGTTGCATCATGTATTTCGACCTGGGCGACAAGGATAATTCGAAGATATCCGTTACCTACAACGGGAACCAGACGTATGACTTTCCCATATCGGGCAACTGCGCCCGGTTCTCGCGGTACAAGCACGATTACACCGCTACTTCCATGGCGCCCCAGCTCGCTTCGAAAGATTCCCTGCAACAGCAGGAGGTGTACGTACAGGCCATGGCGGGGCTCAAGACGAAGATCTACCTGCCGTACCTGAAGCATTACACCGATTCCGGGAAGATCGCAGTGAACAAGGCCGAACTCATCATCAGGGCCGACCCTTCGAAGATAACGTCCGATTATCCCGAGCCGTACAGGCTGTTCGCTCTGGCATCGGACAGCACAGGCAAGGAGCTGATCATCACTGATTATTACGAGGGCGATTCGTGGTATGGCGGCACATTCGATGCAGCGAACAACCAGTATGTGTTCAACATTGCCCGCCACGTGCAGCGCCTGCTCGATGGCAAGCAAAAAGATTACGGGCTCTTCCTGGTAGCCAATCTCAATGCGATCACGGCCAATCGCGTGGTGCTGGGAGGCGGAGATCCATCCAGTCCGTATAAAATGCGCCTGAAGCTAACCTATACCAAATATAAAAAGTAACCATGTGCGGAATTGTAGGCTATATCGGTAAAAGAAAGGTCTATCCCATTCTCATCAAGGGACTGCACCGGCTTGAGTACAGGGGATACGACAGCGCGGGCATCGCCATCCTGAATGGCGACCTGCACGTGAGCAAATGCAAAGGAAAGGTCTCCGACCTTGAGAAGTTCTCTTCTTCGATGTCGAAGGACGGAACCATCGGCATCGGCCACACGCGCTGGGCCACCCACGGGGAACCGAACGACACCAATGCGCACCCGCATTATTCGCAGAGCAAGGACCTGGTGATGATCCACAACGGCATCATCGAGAACTACGCCCCATTGAAAGAGGCCCTGAAGAAGCGGGGCCATAAGTTCCTGAGCGATACGGATACGGAAGTGCTGGTTCACCTGATCGAGGATATTCAACAGAACGAGAACGTGCGGCTGGGGGAAGCGGTGCGCATTGCGCTCAACCAGGTGGTAGGCGCTTACGCGATCGTCATCCTTTCCAAAAGCAACCCCGATGAGCTGATCGCGGCCAAGAAAGGAAGCCCGCTGGTTATTGGCGTGGGCGAAGACGAGTTCTTCCTGGCCTCTGATGCCACGCCTATCGTGGAATACACCAAGAACGTGGTCTACCTTGAGGATGGCGAGATCGCTTTCCTGCCAAGGGAAGGAGAGCTGAAGATCAAATCCATCAAGACCAATAAGCCGAAGACACCGTATGTACATGAGCTGGAGATGAAGCTGGAGGAGCTGGAGAAGGGCGGGTTCCCGCACTTCATGCTCAAAGAAATATATGAGCAGCCGCGCTCCATCCGCGACAGCATGCGCGGACGCATTAGTGCAGAAGAAAAGATCGTGCACCTGGGCGGGATCACCGAGTACGAACAGAAATTTTTAAATGCCAAGCGCATCATTTTTGTGGCTTGCGGCACTTCCTGGCACGCGGGGCTGGTTGCAGAGTATCTTTTTGAGGACCTGGCCCGGATTCCTGTTGAAGTGGAGTATGCATCCGAGTTCCGCTACCGCAACCCGGTGATCTATGAGAGTGATGTGGTGATCGCTATCTCGCAATCGGGCGAAACGGCCGATACGCTTGCAGCGATAGAGCTCGCCAAATCCAAAGGTGCTACGATCATAGGGGTGTGCAACGTGGTGGGATCTTCCATTGCACGCAACACGCACGCGGGCTCGTATACGCACGCGGGACCCGAGATCGGTGTGGCTTCCACCAAGGCGTTCACCGCACAGGTGACGGTGCTGGCACTGATGTCCCTTCGGATCGCATTCCGTAAAGGGACGATCTCTTCGTCACGTTTTCACCAGCTTTTGAGCGAGCTCGAAGCCGTTCCGGAAAAGATCGAAAAAGTGCTGAAGACCAATGAACAGGTGAAATACCTCGCAGGGATCTTCAAGGACGTAAAGAACTTTCTTTACCTCGGGAGGGGGTATACGTTCCCCGTTGCGCTTGAGGGTGCGCTCAAGCTGAAAGAGATTTCCTACATCCATGCCGAAGGTTACCCGGCTGCCGAGATGAAGCACGGCCCCATTGCGCTCATCGATGACGACATGCCGGTGGTGGTGATCGCCACCAAGGGAGGCTCGTACGAAAAGGTGGTGAGCAACATCCAGGAAGTGAAGGCGCGGAAAGGAAAGATCATTGCCGTAGTGAGCGAGGGCGATAAGAACGTAAGGGACCTTGCCGACTACGTGATCGAGATCCCGGAAACGGATGAAGCCCTTGCCCCGCTCGTTTCGGTGGTGCCTCTCCAGCTCCTGGCCTACCACATTGCCGTGATGCGCGGGTGTAACATAGACCAGCCGAGGAACCTGGCCAAATCCGTGACAGTAGAATAAGCTTCAATTGTTCCACATAAAAAGCTTCGGGTTATTCTCGAAGCTTTTTATTTTTTCGGGGTCGGACGACACGATGACAACAAAATCGATGAGCGGAAGCAGGCCGAAGCATCCGCCCACTGAAAGCGCGTAGGCCACCGGCACATAGGGCTGCGTTCCCAGGTAAACGCGGTGCCCGCCTATCCAGCCGAAGGGCACCGGAAAAGCAAGAACGGCCGCGATCAGCTTCCGGTTTTCGAGGAAACGAAATAGTTTTTTTGATGCATGCCGCTGCACTTCGGGGCTAAAATAAATGGGATCGAGCTTTAAACTGTCACGCGAAAAAGAGCGCAAGGGTTCAGCCGCCCGGGCCGGCCGTTGGAATGCCAGAAGAAGCAGCAAAAAAATTATTCCTGACCGCATCTTCAAATTTATAAAATAAAAAAGGGCTCCGGATGGAGCCCTTGGGTTTTTTCGAACACCGCCTATTTCGCTGAAGCAAACCTTTTGGCCACTTCATCCCAGTTGATCACGTTCCACCATGCATTGATATAATCCGGGCGCTTGTTCTGGTACTTCAGGTAATACGCATGCTCCCACACATCCAAGCCCATTACGGGATGACCTTTTAGCTCGGAAACATCCATCAGCGGGTTGTCCTGGTTGGGTGTGCTGCCGATCACCAATTTTTTATTTGCATCGATCACGAGCCAGGCCCAGCCGGAGCCGAAGCGCGTGGTAGCGGCATTATTGAACTGTGTTTTGAAGTCATCGAAAGATTTGAAGGCCCCGTTGATCGCATCGGCCAGCGCGCCCGAAGGCTTGCCTCCTCCTCCGGGTTTCATAATGGTCCAGAACATCGAATGATTGTAATGACCGCCACCGTTATTGCGCACGGGCCCGCCCAGCTTGCCCGCCTGCCTGCAAATGTCCTCGATCGAAAGTTTTTCTTCGGGCTTGCCTGAGAGGGCGTTGTTCAGGTTGGTCACATAAGCATTGTGGTGCCTGGTGTGATGGATCTCCATCGTCATTTTATCGATGTGCGGTTCCAGCGCATCGTAAGCATAAGGAAGCTTGGGTAGTTCGAATGCCATGGGTTATTTTTTAGTTGAACGTTATTTTCTTTTTCAATTCCAAAGATACGTCCAAAATCCGTTTGCCCGGAAACTTTTTAGTTCTTTGTGCCCAGTGCGTCTGCAGCCTTGCGGAAAGCGGGATCGCTGCTGTTCAGCACATAATAGTAGCCTTCCATGCCGAAAAGCTGGCGGGCAATATGCGCTTTAAGCAGGTTCCGGATCAGCGGCAGCGACCGCCCGAACTCTTTTTCCTGTGCAGCGATCCTATCCGCTTCGGCCGCTTTGCGGAACGCTTTCAGCATGTCGTCACTGATGGCGAACGTATTATAAAATGTTTCAAGTCCTGTATTTGCGAATGCATCCCGTTTGTCTTCGAGCAGGTCGAACGCAAAGCCGGTGAATGACCCCTCGGCCAGGAGCTGGTTCACATAGGCCGTTCTTGCCGAGGTGTCGAGCGGGACGAAGATATCGGGCATGATGCCCCCTCCTCCGTAGACCGTTTTGCCGCCCGGGGTCTTGTACCTGAGCGAGTCGGGAAAATGAATGCTGTCGGCCGAGGTGAGCTCACCATGCCGGAACCGTTTTTCATCCTCGTTGTAATAATCCTCAATGTTCTTCCCGTAAGGTTTCTGGATGCATCTTCCCGTTGGCGTGTAATAGCGTGCCACCGTGAGCCGGATCGCAGAACTGTCGCCAAACATAGCCTGGGTCTGCACCAATCCCTTTCCGAAAGACCGTCTCCCGATGATCGTGCCCCGGTCGTTGTCCTGTATGGCTCCGGCCACGATCTCGCTGGCCGAAGCGGAGTTCTCATCAATCAGTATGGCCAGCTTGACATTTTCAAGATCGCCCTTTTCGGAAGAAAAATATTCTTTTCTCGATTTCGGGGTTTTGCCTTTGGTGTAAACGATCTTGTTCCCTTTCGGGAGGAACTCATCGCAGATGTCCACGGCCGCGTCCAGCACACCGCCCCCGTTCTCACGCAGGTCGAGCACCAGGTTCTTCATTCCCTTCTTTAAAAGTTTCCCGGCTGCCTCCCTGAACTCATCCGCGGTCTTTTCACCAAAACGGTTCAGCCGGATGTAGCCCGTTTCATTGTTCACCATGTAGACGGCATCGATGCTGCGAATGGGTATGATGCCCCTTGTAACGGTGAAGCTCTTCTTCTCCCTCTTTCGCAGCACGGTGAAATGCACCTTTGTCCCGCCTTCACCGGTCAGCCTCGTCTTGATGTCGCTGGTAGAGATCTTGATGCCGGCTACGCTCTTACCCTCCACCTCAATGATCTTATCGCCCGGCTTCACGCGTGCCGAATCCGAAGGGCCGTCCTTCACCACGGCCAGCACCATCACGGTATCGCGGAAGATGTTGAACTCGATGCCTACGCCCTCGAACCCTCCCTTGAGCGGGGCATTCATCTCGCGGAACTCATCCGCGGTCATGTAGTCCGAGTGCGGGTCGAGGCTTTGCAGGAGGGCCGACAATGTTTTTTCCGTAAGCTGCTTCTTGTTCACCGTATCCACGTACTCGTCATTCACGAAGTTCAGCACCTGGGAGATCTTGCTCACGGGTGAGCGGGGCTTGACGAAGATGGTAAGCGGAGAATCGGGAAAGGTGAGCATGGTGCCCAGCAGCATGCCGAAGATGATGAGCAGGGCGAACACGATGGGCAGGTAAACCCTGCGCGTGGACCGTATCTTTTCTTCTTCAGCCAATTTATTTGCGTTCGTACTTTTCCACTTCCACCCCGAACTGTTTCAGGAAATCCAACCCCTCATCAGTGGGCAGCTTTTTATATTGCGCGTAGGAATCCTTATAGATCACCTTGCGGATGCCGAGCGAGTAGATGACGCGCGCGCAGGCGATACAGGGCGACAGGGTGATGTATAAGGTAGCTCCATCCAGCTGCACGTTGTTCTTGGCCGCGTATAGGATGGCGTTCTGCTCGGCATGGAGGGCCAGCGAGCAGCCTCCCTTGCTGTCGCGCGGGCAGCCGGTGCCGGGCCATACCTCATCGCAGTTGTAAGTGCCTGCGGGAGGGCCGTTGTAGCCGAGCGAGATGATGCGCGTGTCCTTGGTCAGCACGGCCCCTACCTGCAGTTTTACGCAGTGCGAGCGCCTGGCCAGGTTCTGGGCCAGGTCCATGTAGATCTCATCGAAGGAGGGTTTTGTGTTCTTCATAGTTCAGTACCCGGAGCCGGGGTCGAACCGGCATGATATTGCTACCACTGGTGTTTGAGACCAGCGCGTCTACCAATTCCGCCATCCGGGCAAAGGAATGCGAAATTAGGTTTTTGTACCCGATGCACAAAACCAGTTGTCACGCTGAAAAATTTGCATTACCTTGCATAAAAATTCTTCCTATTGAAAAAACGCTACACTCTCCTTCTTCTTCTGATTTACTTTTCCGAAAATCACCTTTCTGCCCAGTATTATAAGATGATTGGGGATTCCGGGCAATGGAATGTATTTTGGTTTAATGGGATGGATTGCTCTACAACAATTTGTAAAGCCAGAGGCGACACTCTAATATTAGGTAATTCCTATAAAAAGATCAAAGAATATTGGATGCCTACATTTAACTACCAGGCTTTTGTGAGGGAAGATACCGCGACAAAAAAAGTGTGGTATATACTTAAAGATAGCACGACTGAAAAAATCCTATATGATTTTTCTCTTCAACAGGGCGACAGCATCTATCTATGGTTTAACAATTATTCTTCATATCTTAAAAAGGGCTGGTATCATGTAGATTCGGTTAAAGCTATTAGCATTCAGGCCGGGAATAGAAAAATCCTCTTTTTGACTAATCCCAATAATCCCCCCTTCACAAATAACCAATCACCTATATTGCAATGGATAGAAGGTGTGGGCTCAACCATTTCCCCCCTTTATCCTATCCTAAACTGGAATTATAATTATCCCTATTGGTTTAATTGTTCGGATTATAGTCATGATGTTACATGTTCTTTCTTAAACGGGATTAGGCAATACCATAACACTTGCTACGACTCCTACCTTTCTACTCAATATATGTCATGGATTGTGGATTCATGTACATTTGAAATTCTTAGTGGTGTAAAAGAGAATAAATCTTTCATTTCAAATTTTGGTTTTTCACCGAATCCAAGTCAGAATATCACTACAGTTTATTTTGAATTGAATAAAAGCTCTGAAATTTATTTATCGATATCTAATGTTTTGGGGATGAAGGTCAGAGAGATCGGACTTGGAAACCTGCCATCAGGCAAACATGCAATTCCTTTGCAGTCCGATATTTCGGCCGGAGTTTATTTTTTGACGATTTCTTCAGGAAACGCACAATTTGCTGCCGGGAAACTCGTGATTCAATAAGCCAGTTCCTCCTCTCAAATTCCTTTTGCCGGTCTGCTCATTTTTACTACATTTGCGTCCCTTTTAAAAAAAGGGTCTAAAAAATGGCTTCACAGGTTAAATTCTTCGCGGGTTCGGCATCGCGTGCGCTGGCAGAGAGCATTGCCGCCAGCTACGGTGCCAGGCTGGGTGAGGCTACCATTGCCAAGTTCAGCGATGGGGAGTTTGCCGCCAGCTATGAGGAGACCGTGCGGGGGAGCGATGTGTTCATTGTGCAGAGCACCTTTCCGCCCACCGATCACCTGTTCGAACTGCTGCTGCTTATCGATGCGGCCAAGCGGGCCTCGGCCCGGAGCATCGTGGCGGTGATGCCTTACTTCGGGTTTGCCCGGCAGGACCGTAAGGACCAGCCGCGCGTTTCCATCGGCTCCAAGCTGGTGGCCAAAATGCTGGAAACGGCCGGTGCCACGCGCATCATGACCATGGACCTGCATGCCGACCAGATCCAGGGGTTCTTTGAAGTGCCGGTAGATCATCTTTACGCATCGAGCATCTTTGTGCCGTATGTGAAGAAATTGAAACTGCCGAACCTGATCTTTGCCGCACCCGATACGGGCGGCACCAAGCGGGCCAATGCCTATGCGAAGTTCTTCGATACCGAGCTGGCCATCTGCTACAAGCAGCGCAAGAAGGCGAACCAGATCTCGGCCATGACCGTGATCGGTGACGTGGAAGGAAAAGATGTGGTGCTGCTGGATGATATCATCGATACGGCCGGTACGCTGTGCACGGCAGCTGAAATGATGCTCGACAAAGGCGCAAAGAGCGTGCGGGCCATCTGCACGCATCCTGTTCTTTCGGGCAAGGCGTATGAGCGTTTGGAAAAATCGAACATCACCGAACTGGTGGTGACCGATACCATCCCGCAGAAGCAGGCATCCAGGAAGATAAAAGCACTGACCGTTGCAGATCTTTTTGCCGAAGTGATCCGGAACGTAGTTAACTACGAATCCATCGCTTCACATTTTGTAGTGTAAGAAAGTTTTTTTTGACAAATAAATGATAAGTTAAACCAGGGCACAGCTCACGACTCTCTTCCGAAACCGCGGGAGAACGGGGGTGAAACCCACAAAATCAAATCAATGAAAACAATAAGCATAAGCGGTGCGCCAAGAGCGGACAAAGGAAAAACAGACGCAAAGAAATTGCGCAGGCAGGGACAGATTCCCTGCATCCTCTACGGTGGAAAAGAGCAGGTCTTTTTTCACGTGCATGAGAATGGGCTTACCAAGCTGGTGTATACACCGGACATTCACCAGGTGAAACTCGATATCGGGGGCAAGCAGTACGATGCCGTGATGCAGGACATCCAGTTCCACCCGGTGACGGATAAGATCCTGCACATCGACTTCCTGGAAGTAGCGGCCGATAAGCCGGTTACCATGGAGGTTCCTGTACATACCCAGGGCAGCGCCCCGGGTGTAAAGGCAGGCGGCAAGCTGCAGGTGAAGCTCCGCAAGCTGAAGGCAAGAGGATTGGTCTCCAGGATCCCTAACGAGATCCTGATCGATGTGAACAGCATGGAGCTCGGTGACCTGGTGGCGATCTCGGACCTGAAATACGATGGAGTGACCTTCCTGCATCCTTCCAACTATACCGTTGTAGCAGTGCGCTTCACCCGTGAGGTGGAAGAGGAAACGCCTGCAACGACTGCAGCAGTCACTACCGAGGCAGCAGCTACGACCACCACTGCCGAAGGAACCGCTCCTGCAGCAGAAAAGAAAGAGGGAGAGAAGAAGGAGGAAAAGAAAGACGAAAAGAAGAAATAATTCTTCCGGCTTCATACAAAAAGGGAAATGGTATCATATCATTTCCCTTTTCTATTTTTGCTTTTTGAAAATCGTTGGGCTTTAGCCCAAATTGATCCTGACAATGAATAAATTCTTAATAGCCTGTCTCGGTAATATCGGTGGCGAATACGCGAACACCCGCCACAACATCGGTTTCCTGATCGCTGACCAGTTTGCAAAAGAGGCTAATGCACCGTTCCGCATCGATCGGCTGGCGGCCGTTGCAGAGGTAAAGGTTAAGGGGAAGATGTTCATCCTGGTCAAACCTTCCACGTTCATGAACCTCTCCGGCAAGGCTGTGAACTACTGGATGCAGGCGGAGAAGATCGCGCTGGAGAACATCCTGGTGGTTGCAGATGATATCGCCCTTCCGCTGGGCTCCATACGGATACGTCCCAGGGGCGGGGATGGGGGGCATAACGGGCTCACCAGCATCCTCGAGACACTGAACACCGACAATTTTGCACGGCTGCGCTTCGGGGTGGGCAGCGATTTCCCGAAAGGAAAACAGGTGGACTACGTGCTGGGTGAATGGACCCAAGAAGAGAAAAAGATCCTTCCCGAAAGGATCGCTGTTGCAGTTGAGGCCATCAAAAGCTTCGGATTGGCAGGATTAGATAGGACCATGACGCAATACAACAGCAAATGATCCATTCGCTTTTCAACTGGTGCGTGAATGTGCTGGAGGATGGCGCCCGCTTGCTCGGCATGAGCTACGAGGCCATCAACATCTGGATATTCTGCGTGATCGAGCCGATCGCATTCCTGCTTATGCTGCTATGGATACTAAGGCAGCGCAGGCAGATACGAAAACTGAAAGACGCGGTATCCGGAATAAGGTCTCACTGATCGGTCACGATCTTTTCACCTCCCGTCATGTATTTTAGGTTCACTGCATACAGGATGATGAATCCCACAGGCACGATCGCAGCAAAGGCAAAGACCACGTTCAGCATGGCCCCGAACACACCTTCTGCATTGCCCCTGAGCAGGAAAGGGATCACCCACCCGATGACCTGGCCAATGACGTAGATAAAGAATCCCTGCCTGCGCAGCTTCCACATCAGGATCACGCCCAGCAGGCAGAGCAGGTTCGACAATATAGCGCTGCTGGCGATCTCCGGGATGTGGTTCACCTGGTCGCTTGTGAAAGACTCCATCCCGAAAAAGTTCTTTCGCATGGCGGCCCGCATCTTGCGCTGCCTTTCCCGGTCCTGGCCCGAACCGGAGCTGGCTGAATCCCATTTGGCCATGTCCCGCTCACTTCTGTCGAGGCCCTGCTGCATCTGTGCGTAGGTCTTCTTCACGAACTTGGCCGAGAACAGCGAGATCGTTGCCTGCAGGATGCCCAGGCCAATGCCGACAAAGCTTAATATGCAGATCACCGTGAGGAAGGCCGGCCGGCCACGGGGCATTGCACTGACTTCCGTGTCGAGTGCCGACAGCTCGTCCATGGTCAGAGCTTTTTAAGAATGGTGTTTGGGCTTACCTTGTCGTTCACCACCGCAGGAATTTTTTCCACGGGAATCCTTTCCTGCTTCATCGTGTCGCGCTCGCGGATGGTGACCGTGTTATCCTTTATCGTTTCAGAATCGATGGTGATGCAGTATGGGGTGCCGATGGCATCCTGCCTGCGGTAGCGCTTGCCTATCGTATCTTTCTCTTCGTAAAAGCAGCGCTGCTCGTACTTGAGCGTATCGAAGATCTCCATCGCTTTTTCAGGAAGTCCGTCCTTGTTCACCAGCGGAAGTACAGCTGCTTTCACCGGGGCAAGAAGAGGCGGGATGCTGAGTACCACGCGGCCGCTGCCGTCTTCGAGCGTTTCTTCTTTGTAAGAAGCGGAAAGAACGGCCAGGAACATGCGGTCGAGCCCGATCGATGTTTCTACAACATACGGCACGTAGCTTTTATTCTCTTCCGGGTCGAAGTACTGCAGCTTCTTGCCCGAATAGGTTTCATGGCTCTTCAAGTCGAAGTCCGTGCGGGAGTGGATCCCTTCCAGTTCCTTGAAGCCGAAAGGGAATTCGAATTCGATGTCGCAGGCTGCATTGGCGTAGTGGGCCAGCTTCAGGTGATCGTGGAACCGGTACTTGCTTTCGGGGAAGCCCATGGCCCGGTGCCACTTCATTCGTGTTTCTTTCCACCGCCCGTACCATTCCATTTCCGTTCCCGGCTTCACGAAATACTGCATCTCCATCTGCTCGAACTCGCGCATGCGGAAGATGAACTGTCGGGCCACGATCTCGTTGCGAAAGGCCTTACCGGTCTGTGCGATGCCGAAAGGAATTTTCATCCGCCCGGTCTTTTGCACGTTCAGGAAATTCACGAAGATGCCCTGGGCCGTTTCGGGGCGGAGATAGATCACCGAAGCTTCTTCGCTCACTGAACCCATTGACGTGGAGAACATGAGGTTGAACTGGCGCACATCGGTCCAGTTCCGGGTGCCCGATACGGGGCATACGATCTCACAGTCGATGATGAGCTGCTTCACTTGGGCCAGGTCGTTCTGCTCCATAGCGGCCTTGAAGCGCACGTTTATGTCATCGATCTTCTTCTGGTATTCCAGCACCCGAGCATTGGTGGTGCGGAACATATTCTCATCAAAATTCTCAAATCGTTTCTTCGCTTTCTCCACCTCCTTATCGATCTTGGCTTCGATCTTGGCCACGTGCTCTTCGATGAGCACATCGGCCCGGTAGCGTTTCTTGCTGTCCTTATTATCGATCAGAGGGTCGTTGAAGGCGTCCACGTGACCACTGGCCTTCCACGTGGTGGGGTGCATGAAGATGGCCGCATCGATGCCCGCGATGTTGTCGTGCATCTGCACCATGGCCTTCCACCAGTAGTTCCGGATGTTGTTCTTGAGCTCCGCACCGTTCTGGCCGTAGTCATACACCGCGCTCAGCCCGTCATAGATCTCGCTCGACTGGAAAATGAAACCATACTCCTTGGCGTGGGAAATAATGTTCTTGAAAAGCTCCTCGCTCATGGCGGCAAAGATAAACGAAGTTTATTGTTCTGATCTCAAATGCGGAAAGTGCCGCCCACGAACAAAAAAGGCTTGGAAGGGAGGAAAAAATAAAATCCCAGGTCGAACTGCATGTTTGGTTCCAGGGTGTATGTTATTCCGCTGTCGAAAGAATACGTGTGCAGCCGGGGTGCATATTGGTTGTACCGGTAAGATATCTCCACGAAATGACGGAGTTCCCCCACCAGCATGTAATCGAAACTTACGGTGGAGAAGAATTCGCAGCGACTTAAGAACGGCTGGAAGCTGAAGGATGATAGTCCGCCCGTATAGCCCAACCCGTATTTCCCGTCAAGATCCTTTTCGGCATTTATGAGCAGCTGCCCGTTCTTAACAGCAAGCGGTTCTTTGAAAAAATTCGTGGTAAGCACGGTGGGCATGATCGCAACGGCCGTGCTGCCCTCATCATTCCCCATTATGTTCAGCTTATACCGGAAAAGCAGGTCGGGCAAGTACAATTCTTCTCTTTTCAAAGAGGCCGGTACATATTTTCGATCAAGAAAAGTTCCCGAAAGGACTTCCACATCCATCCGCTTATGGATGCCGAACTTGGCGTTAAAGAAAAAGACCCCTAAGCTTTGCAGGTCCGTGCTGTCGTTGATCGTTTCCTGCTGAAAGTTCAGAAGATCGGCCTCTACCTGCATGTGACCCGGGTCTACAGTATACGGAGATTCCGTTTGATGGGGGCGGTCGGGACTTAGCGGGCGCAGTGACGGCCTGGTCGTATCGCTAGTTGCAAGTACCTGAACAGGCAAGACCAGCGTGGTGAAGAATAAAACGGATAGAACGCCCCTCATTTCTCAGCGTAAAATTAATAATAAAAATACGGCACTCACATTTTATTTTGAAGGCTTGGCACGTAATCTTAACTTTGACTCCGTGCTCGCCATCGGTAAGACCCTGGTCTCGGAAGACCTGCTTGAGCGCAGGTTCGTATGCGACCTTGCTTCCTGCAAGGGCGCTTGCTGTGTGCAGGGCGATTCGGGTGCTCCTCTCGAAGAGCACGAGATCGGGATCCTCGAAGAAAGTTTCCCGTATGTAAAGCCATACATGACCATGGAAGGGATTGAACGGATCGAGCGCGAGGGCGTTTGCGAGATCGATGCCGATGGCGATGCGGTGATCCCCACCGTGCAGGGAGAACGATGCTCGTTCGTGTTCTTCGATAACGGCATTGCAAGGTGCGCCATCGAAAGGGCCTTCGAAGAAGGGAAGACCGGCTTCCGTAAGCCCGTCTCGTGCCACCTGTTCCCGGTGCGGGTGAAAAAATTCCCGGAGTACGAAGCGGTGAACTACGAAGAGCGCGCCATCTGCGCCCCGGCCTGCGCCTGCGGGAAGAAGCTGGATGTGGCGGTTTACCGTTTCCTGAAGGAACCGCTTGTGCGAAAGTTCGGAAAAGACTGGTATGACCAGCTGGAAGCAGCGGCCTCCCGCCTCTCTACATAAAAAATTTTTTCATCAGCAAAAATTTTTTGCAGGAAAAATTTTTTAACACACCTCTTCTTTCCATATAACTATTTTTTACACTCTGAAATTTTTTTTCGCTGAACGTTTTTAACAGCAGCCTGATGCAGAGGTGTTCAAAACTTAGTTGAAATGTTCATGGAAAAATATTTGCCCGTGAAAAATTTTTTCAAACATTTGCGTACTCTTTCTATTAAACACAAACTTTACTGAGGTTTTCAAAGAAAGCCAAAAGCTTTCCGGGAACCTTCGGCTGTCTGAAAAAAGAAAATGAAGAAAAAGAACCATAAAAAGTATTGCAGATGAATTCAACCGAACCCATCCTCATCGAGAACAAAGACCGGTTCGTCCTGTTCCCCGTCAAGCACCGGGAAATGTGGGAAATGTACAAGAAGGCCGAAGCCAGCTTCTGGACGGCCGAAGAAGTGGACCTCAGCGCGGACCTTGCCGACTGGGGCAATAAGTTGAACGAGGATGAAAAACACTTCATCAAGCACGTGCTGGCCTTTTTCGCGGCCAGCGATGGCATCGTGAACGAGAACCTGGCGGTGAACTTCCTCCAGGAGGTTCAGTTCCCCGAGGCCCGCTGCTTTTACGGCTACCAGGTGATGATCGAGAACATCCATTCCGAGATGTATTCCTTATTAATAGACACCTATATAAAGGACGAGGCGGAGAAGGGCAAGCTGTTCCACGCGGTGGATACCGTTCCCTGCGTGGGCAAAAAGGCCGAATGGGCATTGCGCTGGATCTCTAACGGGAGCTTTGCCGAAAGGCTCATCGCCTTTGCCGCGGTGGAAGGGATATTCTTCTCGGGCAGTTTCTGCTCCATCTTCTGGCTGAAGAAAAGAGGATTGATGCCGGGGCTGAGCTTCTCCAACGAGCTCATCTCGCGCGATGAGGGCATGCATTGCGATTTCGCGTGCCTGCTTTACAACCAGCTCAGGAGCAAAATGCCGAAAGAAGAAGTGACCCGCATCATCACCGATGCCGTGGTGATCGAGCACGAGTTCGTGCGCGATGCCATCCCGGTGAAGCTCATCGGCATGAATGCCGACCTGATGTGCCAGTACATCGAGTTCGTGGCCGACCGCCTGCTGGTGGCGCTGGGCTGCGAAAAAATATACAATGCACTGAATCCCTTCGACTTCATGGAACTGATCTCCCTCCAGGGCAAGACCAATTTTTTCGAGAAGCGCGTGGGCGAATACCAGAAGGCAGGCGTGATGAGCAAGCAGGAACAGAACGTGTTCAAGCTTGACGAGGATTTCTGATGCAATAAACCGTGTCGTGTTAATAAGTTGTGATCATGCATCGTCAAGAGCAGATCTTTATTTAAGAAATTGGCTCTTGCGAAAAAAAATAAAAGTTCAACCCATTTAATCCCTGAATCCCCATGTACGTAGTTAAGCGAGACGGCAGAAAAGAAACGGTAAAGTTCGACAAGATCACCGCCCGTATCCAGAAGCTTTGTTACGGGCTCGACTCCAATGTGAATCCCGTGCAGGTGGCCATGAAAGTGATCGAAGGCGTGTACGATGGCGTAAGCACTTCGGAGCTCGATAACCTCGCAGCCGAGATCGCGGCCACCATGACCACGCGCCACCCCGACTACGCGCTCCTCGCTTCGCGCATCGCGGTAAGCAACCTGCACAAGAACACCAACAAGAGCTTTTCCAAAACCATGGAGGTTCTTTACAATTATGTGGACCCCAAGACCGGGAAGAACGCTCCCCTGCTGGCCGATGATGTGTACCAGATCATCGTGGAGAATGCCGAGATACTCGACTCCACCATTATCTACGACCGCGACTTCGGCTACGACTTCTTTGGCTTCAAGACCCTGGAAAAAAGCTACCTGCTCAAGCTGAACGGCCAGGTGGCCGAACGCCCCCAGCACATGCTTATGCGCGTGGCCATCGGCATACACAAGGAGGATATTGATGCGGCCGTTGAAACCTACAACCTGATGAGCGAGCGCTGGTTCACCCACGCCACCCCCACGCTCTTTAACTCGGGAACGCCCAAGCCCCAGATGAGCTCGTGCTTCCTGCTCACCATGAAGGAGGACAGCATTGACGGCATCTACGATTCGCTGAAGAACTGCGCCAAGATATCCCAGAGCGCGGGCGGAATCGGTCTCAGCATCCACGGTATCCGTGCAACGGGTTCCTATATAAGAGGAACGAACGGAACCTCCAACGGCATCATTCCCATGCTGCGCGTGTTCAACGACACGGCCCGGTATGTAGACCAGGGAGGCGGCAAGCGTAAAGGAAGCTTCGCCATCTACCTCGAGCCCTGGCATGCCGATGTGTACGAGTTCCTCGACCTGCGCAAGAACAACGGCAAGGAAGAGCTACGCGCGCGCGACCTGTTCCTCGCCCTCTGGGTTCCCGACCTGTTCATGAAACGGGTGGAGGAGAACGGGAAGTGGACGCTTTTCTGCCCCAACGAAGCGCCCGGCCTGCACGAGAGCTGGGGAAGCGAGTTCGAAATGCTGTATGAAAAATACGAAGCGGAAAACCGCGGGCGTAAGACCGTGGATGCCCGCGAGCTGTGGAACACCATCCTGCAGGCGCAGATCGAAACGGGTAATCCGTACATGCTGTACAAGGATGCCTGCAACGGCAAGAGCAACCAGCAGAACCTCGGCACCATCAAGTCATCGAACCTCTGCACCGAGATCCTCGAGTACACTTCATCGGATGAAATAGCCGTATGCAACCTGGCATCCATCGCGCTGCCCCGCTTTGTGAAGGACGGAGCGTTCGATCACCAGCGCCTGTTCGAGGTGACGTATGTGGTGACGAAGAACCTCAACAAGATCATCGACCGCAATTATTACCCGGTTCCCGAGGCGCGCAGGAGCAACATGCGCCACCGCCCCATCGGCATTGGTGTGCAGGGGCTGGCCGATGCGTTCATCCTCATGCGCTATCCCTTCGATTCGCCCGAGGCCGCTCTTCTTAATAAGGAGATACACGAAACTATTTACTACGCTGCGCTCACGGCCTCCAAGGACCTGGCGAAGAAGGACGGACCGTACGAAACGTTTGCCGGTTCGCCCGTATCCAAAGGCATCCTGCAGTTCGACATGTGGAACGTGAAAGCCACCGACCGCTGGGAATGGGACGTGCTGCGCGAGGAGATCAAGAAGTTCGGCATAAGGAATTCGCTTCTTCTTGCGCCCATGCCTACGGCCAGCACCTCGCAGATACTCGGTAACAACGAATGCTTCGAACCCTATACCAGCAACATCTACAACCGCAGGGTGCTTTCGGGCGAATTCGTAGTGGTGAATAAGCACCTGCTGAAGGACCTGGTGGCCCTGGGCATGTGGAACGACAGGATGAAGAACAAGATCATTGCCGCCAACGGCAGCATCCAGAACATCGATGAGATCCCGCAGAACATCAAGGACCTGTACAAGACCGTGTGGGAGATCAAGCAAAAGACCATCATCGACATGGCAGCCGACCGCGGTGCCTACATCGACCAGAGCCAGAGCCTGAACCTGTTCATTGAAGCGCCCAACTTCGCCAAACTAACCAGCATGCACTTCTATGCCTGGAAGAAAGGACTGAAGACCGGCATGTACTACCTCCGCACCAAGGCGGCAGCGGATGCCATCAAGTTCACCGTGGATACGCAGGCGCTCAAGGAAACTCCCGTGCAGGAGGAGGCCAAGGTTGCCGTGGCCGTGGAGAATGGCATAAACGAGATTTCGTGCTCGCTCGACAACCCCGAGGGGTGCGAGGCGTGCGGCTCATAGCCTATCCTTATTATATAAGGGGCCCCACCCGCCCGGAGCGGATTTTTTTATGCGTGAAAAAATTAGTGGCCCGATAATTGGTATTCGTGGGAGACAAAAATTAATTCATCGGTCAAATGAAAGTGTTCGTAGAATTTTTAAGCCCACATTTGCAAAAAACCAGCTTACCGATAAGCATAGCACGATAATTTACATACATTTGTTCAACTTAAAACCAAAACCACCATACACCATGAAAAAACAGTTTACAAAGATCCTGGCGGTTGCCGTTCTTAGCTTTGCTTTTGTGATGCAAGGAAACGCAACGGAGCTTTTCTTCAAGAAGAAGAGAAACGCTAATTTGTTTGAAAGACCCGAGTTCAAGACCAACCTCTTTAACACCAACCAGGGCTCATTTATGATGGCCAAAGGCGGCCACGGGCACGGAGGCGGAGGAGGTATCGAGCAGGGGACAATGATGATCGGCATTGGTGTTGGATATAACCTGCTTGCAGCCGTATTCACAGCAACCAATTCTACTTTTGGAAGCGAAAGCGTCAGCTCGGTTCCGCCACTACAACTCGACTTTGACTACATGGTTGCGGATAAGTTCAGCCTCGGGTTGGGTTTTCACTATCAATCATTCAGCCTTACTTATACCGATTGGGTTTATACCAATTCCCAGGGTAATACAGTAGCGGGTACATGGACAGAAAAAATAACTAAGTTCAATGTAGGTGTAAGGCCGTTGTTCCACTTTGGAAACGGAGAAACACTCGACATGTATGCAGGGTTACGAGTTGGGTTTACGAACTGGAGTTTTACAAATGACAATCCCGATCCGTATTATGTTTCCGATAACGTGCGTGCCGGCTCCTTGAGCGTGCTTGCCCTGTTCGGATTGACCTATTACTTCACCGACAACATCGGTTTCAGAACAGAACTGGGAATTGGCAGCCCGTACCTCGTTCAGGTGGGGGTTGCTTTTAAGTTCTAACGAATGCATTTCCAGGAAAAGGGCTTCCTTCGAAGCCCTTTTTATTTTATATTTGGAAGAAAAACAATGAAACACCTTTTGTCCGTATTTCTTCTATTGTCTTCGTTCGGCTTTTCTCAAACGGACAGCAAGGACAGGTTGCTTGCAATAAGTAAAATGGTAGGCACCGCCATTGACATGAAGGAGAGCAGGGAGTTCAACTTGATTCACCGGGTTCCGGTTGGTGGTTTTGATTCCATTCAGTTTTTGAGCGATTCGGGCGATGCTCTCTATATGAAAGAATACCTGCTCGGGAAAAAACAATCGGTGAAAGAGCCGCTGTCACGTTGGAAATATCTTGATATACAGCAGTATATTGAAAAGCAATTTGAAGACTCGGTGATGCCGTACGCCCCTGTGCCTGCGCGGACCGATGGATCACGCCTGCTCGAGATATCTCCTTATGCGGGCGAAGTGATCGATTACGATGAGAAAGTGGCCCTAGACTTCTTGGAGACGGTTAGCCGGAGATTCTACGATCGAGCCTCATTTATGATTGATCCTAAAGGAAGCATTACACTGGAGATCCGCTTCACCGACAGCACAAGTGAGAAACGGCCCTATACGCTGAAGAAGTTCAACGAGCTTCGCTATTCAATATCGCAAAAGCTGCACGGCTATGCAGACCAGATATGGGATAAACCTTTTGATAAGATCGTTCTGAAGAATGGGGAGGTACTTGAAGGGAAAGCGGTAGAGAACCGGTTGAACGAAACTGTCTTCTATAACGGGCTGGAGCTCCGTACCTTTCCCAAGAGCATGATCAGGTCGCTTTCAGCGATCAGCAAGTAGAAGATTCTTATCCGAGCACGGATGCCTTCAGCGTGAGGAGGTAGAGATCGCTGTTGAACTTCTCGAACTCGAAATCGAAGTTCTTCTCTGATTTCTGCGCGATGGTCAGAAGCCCAAGCCCGGCACCGCCCTTGCCCGAGATGCCATCGCGGAAAAGCATTTCGCGGGTCTTGTTCTTGATGGTCTGGAGGTCCATCATCTGGGCTTTCACCAGGTATTCATTCACCTTCAGCTTCTCCGATTCCTTCACCAGGTTCCCCACGTGCACCGTATATTCGTGGCCGCTCTTTCCCACCACCACGAAGCAAGAGGTGAACCCGGTATTGTCTTTCTCCCCGTGGTAGATGGCATTCTGTAGCGCCTCGATCATGATGAAGAAAAGCTTCTTGATGCTTGCCGGGTTGGCGCCCATCTGCTCCATCTGGCTCTCCACCATGTACAGCAGGTTGCTCATCTTGTAATCGGAGAGTTCGCCAATATAGGAGGCAATCCGGGAGCGGCCATCCTTGGAATAATGATCCACCAGCTGGCGGAAACGCACCCGCGCGATGTTGGTCTCTTCGTTGTTGTTGATCGAAATTTGCATTCGGGTTAAAGTTAGATATTTTACTCCATCGGTCGTTCTTCTTTTCCTTTTTTTAGACGAACGGCCTTTACGTGCGTATGCCTACAACGAGAATATCGTCTAATTGTTCCTTTTCTCCCCGCCACTTCTCTATCTCTGCTTCGAGGATGAGCTGCTGCTCGCTCATTTTCCGGGAATGATTCTCCGCCAGCAGGTGTTTGAAGTTGGTGGTCATGAACTTTTCATCTTCCGTCCCTCCGAACTGGTCGGCAAACCCATCGGTAAAAAGGTAGAAGCAATCACCTTCCGAGAAGGAGATCTCCTGGTTACGGAAAGAGGTTTTGTTCGCAGAGGTGTCGCCACCGATGGTTCTCATGTCGGCCTTCAGCTCTTCAACGTTCTTCGATCCCCTTGCGATGCGGTAGAGCGGACGGTGCGCACCCGAAAACTCGATCTTGCCGTGCTTCCGGTCGATCGCGCACACCGCGATGTCCATCCCGTCACGCGCCTCGGTCTGGATGTTCTGCTGCAGGGCCGTCACCACGCGCTCGTTCAGCGAGGCCAGTATCTCCGAAGGCTTTACAATGCCCTGCTCGATCACGATCTGGGAGAGCGAATCGCTGCCGATCATGCTCATGAAGGCGCCCGGCACCCCGTGGCCGGTGCAGTCGGCCACCGCGATCACCTGCACGGAGGAACCGTTCTTCCGCACTTCGGAGAACCAGTAGAAGTCACCGCTCACAATGTCCTTGGGCTTATGCAGGATGAACGATTCGGGGAAAGCCCGCCTGATCTGCCCGGTGGGCAGGATCGCATCCTGTATCTTTTTGGCATAGGTGATGTTCTGGGTGATGTGCTTGTTCTTCTGCTCGATGATCTCTTTCTGCTTCACGATCTCGGCCGTGCGCCACCGCACCTGCTGCTCGAGCTTGCGCTGCAGGAGCACGAGCCTGCGCTCGCGGAGCTTTATGATGTAGTACACCGCAGCGATCCCGGCCAGCACCAGCAGGGTGATGAACCATTTGGTCTTCCAGAAGGGAGGAGTGATCGTGAAATGGTACGCAACAAAATCCTTGCTCCACAGGCCGTCACTGTTGGCCGCGCGCAGGTAGAACGTATAGTCACCCGGGGGAAGCGAAGAATACGTAGCGTAGTTTTCCTGGGTAGGGGAGTTCCATCCCGGGTCGATCCCCTCGAGGTAATACATATACTGGATCTTTTTGGGGAAGCGCGCGCTGGCGGCAATGAAGTCGAACGTCAGCCGGTTCTCGTAATAGGGAAGCACCAGGTGCTGGGGCAGCCCGAACCAGCCCGACAATGAGTCGAATGAAGCGGTCTGCCGGTACTGCTCCCAGTCGATGCTCTTGTAATTGAGCCGAAGGCCTGTGAGCTGGATCACCGGCTCGATGGTATTCGGATTGTCGGATTGTCGCAGGTACCGGGTGGCCCCGTTCACCGTGCCGAACCAGATGTTGCCGTTCCGGTCCTTCAACACTGAGTTGGCATAGCACTCCATCGAGTTGAACCCTTCCGCCTTGGTATACTTCACTATGGACTTCACAGTTCCCGTTTCATCGAAGACGATCTTATTTATCCCCTGGTTGGTGCCTGCCCAGATGTTCCCGTCCGCATCGCGTAGCAGCGACACCACCTGCCCGCTGCAAAGCCCGTCCCTCTCCGCAATGCGCGTGATGCCCGTGTCGCCAGAAGTATACACCACGATGCCGCTCCCGTTAGTGCCCAGCCAGATCTTTCCCTTTTTGTCCTGCGTGATGCAGCTCACGTGACCGTGAATGATGTTATCGGGATTGATGATGGAATAGCCGGTGCCGTAATTTTCTTTCTCGCTGTTCTTGCGCAGCACGCTTACCCCCGCATCGGATCCCACCCAGATGTTGCCGGCAGCATCTTCAAAAATGGAAGTAATATACTTCGAGGGAAAGCCGACCTCCTTGATGATGGAAAAATCATTTCCCTTCGGAATGAGCAGGTTCAGCTCCGCATCTTCGGTCCCGACCCAGATGTTCCCTTTCGAGTCCTTGTACAGGCAGGTGATGAAATCGGAAGAAAGCCCGTTGGCCTTATTGAGCACGGAGAATATGTTCCCCGGCCTGTCCGTATCGGCCGGGCGCAGGATGCTGATGCCACCGCCAATGGTGCCGAAAAGCAGCTGGCCGTTATCAGCTTCGGCCAGCGCTGACACACCGCTTTCGCTGATGCCTTGTGCCCACGAATAATTCTTCAGGTCGCTGCCTGTGAGGCGGTAGGCTCCTCCACCGAACGTTCCCAGCCAATAGTTGCCCGAACGGTCCTGCAGGATGGAAAGCACGTTCTTCTCCACGCCCGAGAGGCCGCTGAGGTAATGCACGAAGCGCTCGTCCGAAAGCTCGGCCGCGCCCCCGTTGTACGTGCCGAACCAGAGGTTCTCCTCGCGGTCGGCATAGATGCAGAATATGTGATTGCTGGGTAGCCCGTTGCTTACCGTATAGGTCTGCACGTTCTTCGCCACGAACGCGGAATCCTTGTGGATCTTGTTCAGGCCGAAGCCATCCGTAGCGAACCAGAGATAGCCTTTGCTGTCCTCCTGCACGGCCCAGATCCGTTCGGTGCTGAGCGGCATGTTCTTTTCCTTGTAGCTGAAGGAGGAGTCGTGCGTGATGCGCGTGATGCCTGACCGCCAGCAGCTGATCCAAAGCGTTCCGTTGGGCTGCTGGTAGATGTAACGGATGTTGTTCCCGCAAAGAAGGTTGGAATTGTCAAAATGCAGGATGGTGCATTCCTTTTTGTTAACGAATGCTTTCCCCGAGAACGCTTTTTCGATCCGTTCGTTGCCGAGCAGCGAGCTCTTCGCAAAAAGAAAACAGAACAGGCCGTTACGCATGGTCCCGGCCCATATGTTCCCGTCATGGTCCTCGTACAGGCAGTAAAAGCTCATTTTCATTCCTCCGTTGAGCGCAATGGGCTCTATGATAATGCCATTTCCTTTTCCGTGAAGGCAAAAGAGGCCGTTCTCGCTCCCTGCCCAGATGTTGCCGTTGCGGTCCTCGAGCAGGCCGTAGATGTTTCCGTGCGGCAGCCCTTGTTTTTCTGAGAAGGTCGAGAGCTTCTTTCCGTCAAACCGCGCGAGCCCTTCGTCACAAGCCATCCAGATGTTTCCATCGCTGGCGGAAATAACGTTGTTCACTGCGGTTCCCGGCAGGCCCTGCGATTTGGAATAGTTGCGGAACTCCTTCCCGTTGTAGCTGCTGATGCCCCCGGCCGTTGCAAACAGGATATAGCCGCGGCTGTCCTGTGCGATCCGGTTCACCTGCGAGCTCACCAGGCCCTCGCCAACGGAAAAGTTATTGAAGTTGTACCGTTGCGAAAAGAGGGGAGTTGCAGCGCCCAGGAGAAATATGACGGCCAGTTTCTTCATGCAATGGGTCGTTAGCGCTGATGCTCCCGGCTGGATCAGTACGGCTTCAATTCGAAATGGAGCTTGAAAAGCGATTGGAACTCCTGGCCCGCCTCCAGGATGTCGGAGTCCGATTGCTTGTAGAGCCAGCTGACGGATACTTTATTGCCTTTTTTGTATGCATCCTCCAGCGAGCGAAGGATATCCACGATGTATTTCTGAGAAGAAGAATTGAAATATTCCAGCTTGATCACGCAGCGGGTCTCGGCAGCAGGGGTAGCGGTATATTCCTTTACCCAGGCAACAATGGGCTTAAAGAACCCGGCCGTGTTCTCCGGGAACGACCTTCCTTCCAGCTCGATCACTCCTTTCTTGTCATCAAGCAGAACGCGGAGGGTATTGGGCGATGACTCGATCTTTACCGTTTCCATAATAAGAGTTACAAACCTACAAAAATTTTCATTTTAATAAAACAAATACCCCCAAATTCAGGTTAGACCCGTATTCCTATTACAAGGATATCGTCAACCTGCTCGAAGCGGCCCTGCCACCCGTTCAGCTTTTCTTCCAGTATCTTTTCGTGCTCGATAATGTGGGCATCCTGTATGGACAGCAGGAGCTGCTTGAAGTTCCGGGTCATCATCTTTTTTCCTTTGTCGCCCCCGAACTGGTCGGCATATCCATCCGTGAAGATGTAGATGGTGTCATCGGGCTCGAGGGGCACCTCGTGGTTGACGAACTCCTGCAGCGAGGTGGTCACGCCTCCAATGGCCGCTTTGGTCGCCTTGAACTCGATAAGCTGGCCTTTGCGGATGAGCCACATCGGGCGGTTGGCTCCTGCGAATTGGAGGGTCCTGTTCTTCAGGTCGAATGCGCACAGTGCGATGTCCATCCCATCGCGCGAGGACGAATCCATCTGGTCCTGGCGAAGCACTTCCTTCACGGCCATGTTGAGCGAAGAGAGGATCTCCGATGGCTTCTTCAGGTCGATGTTCAGGATGGCCTGGTTCAGCTTGTCGATGCCGATCATGCTCATAAAGGCGCCCGGCACCCCGTGGCCGGTGCAATCAGCTGCCGCGATCATCACCTTGCCGCCCCGGTTGGCGAACCAGTAGAAGTCACCGCTCACCACGTGCTTGGGCCGGTAGAACCCGAAGCAGTTGGGCAGCGCGCGCATGATGTCGTTGGGATTTGGAAGTATGGACCGCTGGATCTGGCGGGCGTAGTTCAGGCTGTCGTTCAGCTCCTTGCTTTTCTCTTCGATGATCTCCTTCTGCTGGGTCACTTCGGCCGTGCGTTCCTTCACCTTCTGCTCCAGGTTCTGGTACAGCCCCGCGTTGTCGAGCGCGATGCTAACCGATGTGGCCAGGTTGCGGAGCAGGTCGAGGTGGTAGTCGGTATAGGCGTTCACCGCGTAGCTCTGCACGGTGATCACCCCGATGGTCTTTTCCTTGGAGATAAGCGGCACGTACATGATGGATGCGGACTGCTTGCCTGCCACCGGGGCCTGTGTTACGGATATGTAACGGGAATATTCCGTAAGGAAATCGTTGATGAAAATATCCCTGCGGTTGCTGAAGCACCATACGGCCAGCCGGTTCTTATCCTCCAGGCTGAAATGGAAATCGTCCATGTGCTCCTTCTTCTCGATGAAACCTGAAAAATCGATCGTGCTGCGCTCGGCATTGAGCACACCGATGCCGAAACAGGTGGCATCCATTAGCGCATTCACGTTCTCGTATACCTTCGCAATAATATTCTCTACCGAAAAGGAGGAGGTGATATCTTTCGTGATCTTACCGAGGACCTTCGTGTCCAGGTAGGTCTTCTCGGTCTCCAGCATTTTCTGCTGGGTCTGGTTGTACAGGTTGGCGTTCTCGAGCGCGATGGCCGTGTACGAGGCCAGCGTCTTGAGGATGTCGAGGTGGTAGGGTACGTAAGCGTTCTTGCGAAAGCTTTGCACGGTGATGACCCCGATGACCCGTTCACCGAGTTTCATCGGGAAAAAAATGACCGAGTGCGGCATCTCGCCCGTAGGGACCTTGATCTGGCTGACGTATTTTTTGTGTTCAAGCAGGTTGTCGTTGATGAATATCTCCGTCTTGTTCTTGATGCACCACACGGAATAATTGTCATTGTCGTCCATCGAAACAAAAATGGATTCGGGATAGACCTCTCCCTTTTCGATCTCGAACTTGTATTCCACCTGGCCTTTGCCCGGGTGGTAGATGCGTACCCCGAAGCAGTCAGCCGGCATCAGCTTGTTCACGTTCTCGTGCAGCTTGCGGAAGATCGTATCGAAGTGCAGCGTGGAAGTAAGCTGCTGGCCGATCTCGCTCAGGAGCTGGGTATTGGAGTGGGCCCGCTCCACTTCCTCTTTCTGCTTGACGGCCTCGATCGTGCGGTCCAGCACTTCCTCTTCCATGTCGGCATACAGCCGCGCGTTGTCGAGCGCGGTGGCTGCATACAGGGCCAGGTTCTGCAGGATGTTGAGGTGATACTGCGTGTAGGCGTTCGTTCCGAAGCTCTGCACCGTGATCACACCGATCACCTTTTCTTTCACTTTCAGCGGGAGATACATTAGCGAAACGGGCTGCTTCCCAACGAGCGGGGCTTTAAGCTCCTCCACGTAGCGGTGCACTTCCGCCTGCATGTCGTTGATGAAAATGACCTTGTTGTTCAGCAGGCTCCAGGTTGCGAGCCGGTTCTTGTCCTGCAGGTCATAATGAATGTCCCGGAAACGCTCACCCGCCTCGATATGAAGAGGGAATATCAGCTCCTTTCCATCCTTCGACACGAGCCCGATCCCGAACCCGGCTGCATCCATCATTGAGTTGATGCTTTCGTATACGGTCTCCACGATCACCTCCACCGACAGGCTCGAAGAGATCTTCTGGCCGATCTCGTTCAGCAGGACCACGCTCCGGCTGTATTCCTCCAGCTCCCTGGCCGTCCTCTGCTTGAGCTTACTTCGGCTGAAGAGGATCAGCCCGGTAACAAGGAGAAGCGCCAGGCAGGCGATGACAAAATAAGTGATGGTCTTCTGGCGGCCCAGCTCAAGGCTGCTTTTTTCCTCCGCCACCTGGAATTCCTTTTCTTTCTTTTCGCTGTCGAACTTCGACTGCATCTCGGAGATCCGTTCCTTGCTGGCCAGCTTTTCGATGCTGTCCTTCAGCGAAACCATCTTGCGGTAATATTTCAGCGCCAGCGCGGGGTTGGACCGTTCATTGGCTTCCGAAAGGCCTGTATACGCATCGCGCAGCACTTCCTTCATATCCATCTTTTCGGCCAGTGCGGCTGCTTTCTCGTAGCTTTCCTTCGTTTCTTTCTTCTTGCCGAGCTTGCTGTAGATGTTCCCCAACAGCGAATAGGTCTCTGCCATGCCCTCCTTGTTGCCGGCTTCCTCTTCCACCTTCAGCGCGCGTTTGGCACACTTGAGCGCTTCCTTCGGTTTTTTCTTATAAAGGTTAATGCTGCCCAGGTTGCCGAGGCAGAGCGCCATGCTGTAGGTGTCGTTGAGCTCGGTGGCGATCCGCAATGCTTCCTCGTGGTAGGCGATGCCGCGGTCGTAATCCTTCTTCTGGTCGGCATACAGCCCGCCAATGTTCAGCAGGTTGATGCAGAGCCATCGCTTGTTGCCGAGCTTTTCGTTCAGCGCTTTTGCCTTCAGGAAAAAATCGAGTGCCAGGTCCACGTTGCCTTCCGATTTATGCACCGAGCCGATGTTGTTGAGGCTGCCCGCCACTCCCTTTTCGTCCCGGGTCTCTTCGCGGATCTTCAGCGAAGCCAGGTAGAGCTCCAGCGCCCTCGCCCGGTTCCCCTGCGCATTGAAGATGATGCCGAGGTTGTTCAGCGCATTCGCCTCGCCCCTGCGGTAGCCTGTCTTCTGTGCCAGGGCAACCGCCTGGTTCCCGTATTGGACCCCTTTCGGCTCGCTCACCCCGATCTCGCGGCAAAGCTGTACCAGCGTTTTCACTTTGTTCGTGTCATCGGCTTGAGCCGTCAGCACCTTTTCAAGCGAATCGATGGTATGCTTGTTCTGGGCAGCAAGAAACTGGAACGGGAAAATAAGCAGGAGAAGATGGTATTTCTTAGGGATGCACATGAGTCCGACAAAATTAGAACTTTACCTGCACTGGCAAAACCGGATCACAGGTTTTTCAGAGCGGAGTTCATATTTTTATTATCTTTGGCACGCTTCACACCTTCCCTGCAAAAACTTCTTCCGGATGAAAAAATATCTGCGGCTTGTCGCACTTTTACTGCTGGTGGCCTTTAAAGCCAGTTCAACCCATATCGTAGGGGGCGATATTACTGTAAAATGGGTGAGCGGGAACGACTTCCAGGTCACCCTGAAGTTTTACCGGGACTGCAATGCGGGCAATGCCGACTTTGATGCAACGGTAACCTGCGGGGTGTTCGACCTTTCGACCAATGTGATGCAGCAGCAGTTCACGATGCCGCTGATCCTGCGCGACACGCTCAACCTGGGCGACAGCTGCTATTCACCGCCCAACCTCTGCGTAGAGGAAGGAATATTCCAGTCCACTGTCACGATCCCGAACAATCCGAACGGGTATTATATTTCCTGGCTGCGATGCTGCCGCAATTCGCTTATTCAAAACATTGTAAACCCGCTCAGCTCCGGCATGGTGTTCTACTGCGAGATCCCCGACCCGGCTCTCCAAAATTCAACGCCCGTGTTCGGCTCTTATCCCAATGCCTACTTCTGTGTCAATGTTTTGAACACACGGGTTTTCACCTGCACCGACATCAATGGGGACTCGTTGGTGTATTCGCTGGAGATCCCGCTCGACTGCGACCCTACATCCGGCTGCTCGTCCAACCCCATTCCCCCGCCCGGCCCCGGACCATACGGAACCATTACGTGGCAAACACCCTACAGCCTGGCGAACATTCTCGGGGACCCGCTCATGGCCATCACGCAGAACACCGGCATACTTACGGTAACCCCTCCCACGCTGGGTGTGTTCGTGTTTGCAGTTCGCGTGAAGGAATACCGGAACGGCAACAAGATCGGTGAGATCCGCAGGGACATCCAGTACCAGGTGCTGCCGTGCGCAGGAAACAACCCGCCTTTTTTCACCCAGCCCACTACGTTCTCCTATAACCTGCTGGCGGGCGATACGCTCTGCTTCCCGGTGGCAGTTACCGATCCCAACAACGATACGCTCTTTCTTACCGCGAGCTCCGAAGTGTTCTCTACCTCGCCCGATGAACCTGCGGTCACCTGGTCGAACGTGAATGGCCACGGCAGCGCGCAAAGCACGTTCTGCATCAAAACAAACTGCAATAACATTCGTTCAGCGCCATACCACGTGAACTTCATTGTAAGGGACAGTTCCTGCTATGGCGGGACACCCGTTCCGCTGGGCGTGGATATTTATGTGCTGCCTCCTTCTGACGGGAACATCGATTCGCTTGTTCCGAATGTGTTCACCCCGAACGGAGATGGCAGGAACGATTACTTTAAGGTGAACGCGAAAGTGAACTACTGCTGGGATAATTTCTCCGTGAAGATATACGATCGCTGGGGGCTGCTGGTCTACCAGTCGAATGATTTCTTCTTCAATTGGGATGGGAAGTACAATGGCAAATCGCTTTCACAGGGAGTTTATTACTATTACCTCGAAGCGAATTTCAAGAATTATTCTTTCCGCAAGAAAGGGTTCATTCACCTGCTCAGGTGACAGCGCTATTTTCAAACTGAGGCACTACCTCTTTCTGACATTTCCATGACAATCTCCCACGGGTGGATTCGCAACTTTGCATGCTCAATTGCACATGAAAAAATTGAATTCCTTCAAGATAATAGGATTTACGCATAGGCAGCTTGGCACGGAAGAATTGGGCCGGCTGCATATCGATCCTTCGGAGCTGGCACCACGGCTGGGCGCACTGAAGGTCCTTGGCCTGGATGAGATTATGTTCCTTTCCACCTGCAACCGGGTGGAATTCCTGCTTGTATCCGAACAGGATGTATCCGCCTCTTTTGCCGAGAAACTTTTCAAGACGGCTTATCCGCATTTGGAGGCTGGTGAACGTGAGCACATTTTATCCCGCGCATCTTTTTTCCAGGGTCAGGAAGCGCTGGCCCATTTGTTCCGTGTGGCCTCTTCGCTCGACTCATTGGTGGTGGGCGAGCGCGAGATCATTACCCAGGTGCGCAATGCTTACGAGCTCTGCCGCAACAAAAAACTTACCGGGGATCTTATCCGCCTGGCCGTGCAGAAGACGATCGGGTGCGCGAAAAAAGTTTATTCGCAAACCCGTATCGCGAAGAACCCAGTCTCGGTGATGTCGCTCGCGTACCGCAGACTGAAAGATCTGAATATCAAGCTGGATGCGAAGTTCCTGGTGATCGGTGCGGGCATTACCAATTCCACTCTCACGAAATACCTGAAGAAGCACGGGTTTTCCAATTTCATCGTTTTCAACCGCACGCTTGCCCGGGCCGAAAAGCTTGCGGCCGATATCGGTGGCAGGGCCAGGCCGCTGGAGCAGCTGAAAGATCATAAAGACGGATTTGATGTCATCGTGACCTGCACCGGGGCGGGCAAAGCCATCGTTACGAAAGAGATCTATGCCGGCCTTGCTGAAAGCGACCGGGGCAGGAAGACCGTGATCGACCTGGCCGTGCCGGGCGACCTGGACCCGCAGGTGCAGGCCCTGTACGAGGTGAACCTGATCGCGGTGAGCAGTTTGCAGGAAATTGCGAAAAAGAACCTGCTCGAGCGGGAGAAGGAGCTGGACGCCTGCGAAGCGATCATCGCGGAGAACCTCGAAGAATTCCGGAAGGACTTCAGGCAGCGCTTGGTGGAGCTGGCCATGAGCGATGTACCGAAGAAAGTGAAGGAGATCCGCGAGGCGGCCGTGAACGAAGTGTTCGCCCGCGATATCGAGAAGCTGGACGAGCGCTCGAAGGAAACGCTCGACAAGGTGATCGCCTACCTCGAGAAAAAATACATCAGCATGCCGATGAAAATGGCGAAAGAGATCCTCATTGACGAAGCTTCTTCCCGATAAATTCTTCCATGCCTGAAAAGATCATTATCGGCTCTCGCGGCAGCGAGCTTGCTATGTGGCAGGCCAATCATGTATTGGGTAAGCTTAAACGGATCGGCCTGGAGGCGGAGATCCGCATCATCAGGACGAAGGGCGATAGGGATCAGCATCTTTCGTGGGACAAGATAGAAGGAAAGGGATTTTTCACGAGGGAGATCGAGGATGCGCTGCTCAGCAAAGAGATCGACCTGGCCGTTCATTCGCACAAGGACCTGCCGACCGAAGAAGTGAAAGGACTGGTCATCGCTGCAGTGTCGGAGCGGGAAGATCCCAGCGAGCTGCTGCTGGTCAATAAGAGCGCTGTTGACGACAAGCAAAAATTCTGCTTAAAAGCGAATGCAGTTGTCGGCACTTCTTCGGCCCGGAGAAAATCGCAGCTGCTGGCCTGGAGAGGAGATCTGAAACTGGAGGACCTGCGGGGTAACGTACCCACCCGCATCCGGAAGCTGCGGGATAATAAATACGATGCGATCTTGATTGCCTATGCCGGTGTTGCCCGGCTTGGAATTGACCTTGAGGAATTCCATGCCGAGAAGCTCCCCCCCCGTGAATTTATTCCCGCGCCTGCACAGGGCGTTCTTGCTTTACAGGTCCGCAAAAATGACCACGAGCTTTTCGAAAAGCTGCAGGAGATCAATGTAAAAGAGGTGCAGGAGACGATAGCGATCGAGAGGAAGGTGATGAACCTTTTCCAGGGTGGCTGCCAGCTTCCATTAGGTGTATACTGTGAAAAAGAAGATGAAGAAGGTAAAGACGTGTACCGGGTCCGTGTGGCCAAAGCCGAACGGTGGGATTCATTCCCTCAATATTTTTATTTCGAGACCCGGAAACCAGGCGGCCTTGCCGAGCGGATGGTTGAGAAGATAAAGAATGTTTGCCGGAGCACTGTTTTCATTTCAAGGGATGAAAAGCGGAATGATTTTTTTAAAAAATGCCTGGAAGCGAACGGCTGCCGGGTGTTCGCGCAGGCGTTGATCGATACCCGGCCGATCCCGATCAGGAAGACGGTAAAGACCGATTGGATATTCTTCTCCAGCAAGAACGCGGTCAGGTATTTTTTTGAACAGAAGCCCGAAACCAACGGTGTACGGTTCGGTGCGGTGAGCCGGTCAACGGCCGATGAAATAAGGAAGTTCGGCAAGCGGCCGGAGTTCATCGGCAGCCCGGACGATACCCGGCTGACCGGGAAGAAGTTCGCCTCGCTGGTCGGGCGCCAGACCGTGCTCTTCCCGCAGGCGAAGGGAAGCATGAGGACCGTGCAGCAACAGCTGAAAAAAGAACAAGTGGTGGACCTGGTGGTTTATGAAACTTCAAAAAAAATTTCTGGCCAGCAGTTCCCGGTTCCCGGTTGCGATGTGCTTGTTTTTACAAGCCCAAGCAACGTTGAAGCATTTTTTGAGAAAAACAAGATCAGCGCAGCGCAAAAAGTAATTGCAATGGGCGATGCAACAGCAAATGTTTTGCGTAAGTTTGGTGTGAAGTCGAACAAGCAGCCTGCATCGTTCGATGACCTGGGATTGGTGCAAGCCGTAATGTCACTATAAACTCACAACATGTTACAACGCCCGAGACGACTCAGAAAGAACCCGATCATCCGCGAAATGGTGGCGGAAACACGGTTGTGTAAAGACATGTTTATCTACCCGTATTTTGCCGTTCCGGGTAAGAACACCGTACACAAGATCGATGCGATGCCGGGCATTAATCACTTTTCGGTGGATGAGCTGCTTCGCGATGCGGAGAAGGGATTGAAGCTGGGTGTGAACAAGGTCCTGCTGTTTGGTACAGGTGAGGAAAAGACCAGGGATGCCAGCTCTTCCTACAGCAGCAATGCCGTAGTGGTGAAGGCCATTAAAGAGCTGAAGAAAAAGTTCGGAGAGGATATTTATGTGATCACCGATGTATGCGTTTGCGCTTACACTACGCACGGGCACTGCGGCATCCTGCACGATGACTATGTACATAACGATGCTTCGGTGGAGGCGCTGGCAAAAATGGCGCTGGCGCATGCCCAGGCCGGTGCCGATATGGTTGCGCCTTCCGACATGATGGACGGACGAGTGGGAGCCATACGCAACTTGTTGGATGAAAAAGGACTGGAGAACACTGCGATCATGTCGTACGCGGTCAAGTTCTCCTCTTCCTATTACGGACCGTTCCGCGAGGCGGCCGACTCCGCTCCGCAGAAAGGAGACAGGAAATCGTATCAAATGGACTTTCGCAACGGACGCGAGGCCCTGAAGGAGGCCTTGCTCGATGAACAGGAAGGAGCAGACATACTGATGGTAAAACCCGCGCTGGCCTATATGGATGTGATCGCTAACCTGCGCGCAAGCACGTTGCTGCCTGTTGCCTGCTATAACGTTTCCGGTGAATATTCGATGGTGAAAGCAGCCGCGCAGAAGGGATGGATCGATGAGCAGAAGAGCGTAATGGAGAATTTTCATTCGCTGGCCCGGGCAGGTGCTGACATTATCATTTCCTACCATACACGGGAGATGCTGGAGAAGAAGTGGCTGTAGGCCAATAACCTTTCCTCTTTTCCGTTTTCCGAAACGATTCTTACTTTTACAAGCCGTTTCCAATGGAGAACAAGCTTAATAATAAAGACAGGTTCCGGAAGAAGGTCCGGATATTCTGGTTGGTGTTCGTATTTCCCATTTTCTGCCTTATCCTGCTTATCCTGCTGGTGGCCCTTGGCGCATTCGGCTCCCTGCCGGGATTCGAAGAGCTGGAGAACCCGAGAAGCAACCTGGCTTCGGAGATCTATTCAGGTGATGGGAAAGTGATCGGGAAGTATTACGCGGAGAACCGCACCAACATCCGCTACCGCGACCTTGATTCGAACATGGTGCACGCACTGGTGGCCACTGAGGATGCGCGTTTCTACAAACACTCGGGCGTGGATGGGCGCGGATTGCTTCGCGTGCTCGGGCGTACCGTACTCGGGGGCGACCAGAGCGGGGGAGGAGGGAGCACCATCACGCAGCAGCTGGCCAAGATGCTCTTCGGCAGGCAGAAGAATCACGGCCTGGGGCTTATCGTTCAAAAGTTCAAGGAGTGGGTGATAGCGGCACGGCTCGAGCGGCACTACACCAAGGAGGAGATCATTGCCATGTACCTCAACCGCTTCGACTTTCTTTACAATGCGGTTGGCGTGAAGTCGGCCGCAAAGATCTATTTCAATACTACTCCCGCTTCGCTGAGGCCCGAGCAATCGGCCATGCTGATCGGGATGGCGAAGAACCCTGCCCTGTTCAATCCCAAGCGGAGGATCGACACCACGCAGCACCGCAGGAACGTAGTGATGAGCCAGATGGTGAAGTATGGATATCTTTCCCAGCAGAAGTACGATTCCCTTAAGAAGATCCCGATCGCTCTCGACTTCCAGCCCGAAGAACATTACGAGGGCATTGCCACCTACTTCCGCGAATTTCTTCGGAACGAGTTCCTGAAAAAATGGGTGGATGAGAACCCGAAACCTGATGGGAAAAAATACGATATCTACCGTGACGGGCTTCGCATCTACACCACCGTTGATTCGCGTATGCAGAAATACGCGGAAGAGGCCGTGGAAGAGCACATGAAGAACCTGCAGCAGAAATTCGAAAGGAGCGAAGGAAAAAGAAAGAGCTTCCCCTTCGTGCGAAGGATGGAAGGGGATAAATCCATCGAGGTGACAGTAGAGAAGCTCACCAGGGCGTCAATGCACCGCTCCGACCGGTATAAGCACATGAAGGATGCGGGCGCTTCGGACAAAGAGATCGAGAAGAGCTTCAGCACCCCGGACACGATGACGATCTTTACCTGGAACGGGGAGCGCGACACGGTGATGACCCCAATGGATTCGATCCGTTATTACAAGCGCTTCCTGCAGAGCGGCTTCATGAGCATGGACCCGCATTCGGGATTCGTGAAGGCGTGGGTGGGAAGCATCAACTACCGCCATTTCCAGTACGACCACGTGCAGTCCGATCACCGCAGGCAAGTGGGCTCAACCTTCAAGCCGTTCGTGTACTCGCTGGCCATCATGGAAGGTTGGTCGCCCTGCCGGCAGGTGCCCAACGTGCCGGTCACCATCCGTTACGATGAAAAGGAATGGACCCCGCACAACTCTTCACCGCCCAAGCTGGACGGAAAAATGTTCACGCTCAAAAAAGCGCTGGCCCTTTCCATCAACTACATCACGGCTTACCTGATGAAGGAGTTCGGTCCGCAGGCCGTGGTGAAGATCGTAAAGCAGATGGGGATCACCTCGCAGGTGGATCCGTATCCTTCCATTTGCCTCGGAACGCCTGACATTTCTGTTTTTGAAATGGTTGGCGCTTACAGCACGTTCGCCAATAAGGGAACACGCGTGGACCCGGTCTACGTAACGCGCATCGAAGACAAGAACGGGAAAGTGCTTTGGGAGTTCATTCCCAAAAGGACCGAAGTGATGGAAGAGGATAAGGCATACGTTATGCTCGAGCTGATGAAGGGAGTAACGCTTTACGGAACGGGCGCGGCCCTGCGCGGAGAGCCCTATCGCTTCCCGAACGCGATCGCAGGAAAGACCGGCACTACGCAGCACAATGCCGATGGATGGTTCATGGGCATTACGCCCGATCTCGTATCGGGGGGCTGGGTGGGTGGCGAAGATCCCGTGATCCATTTCACCAACATGGCAGAAGGTCAGGGTTCCACGATGGCGCTTCCCATCTGGGGGCTGTACATGAAAAAAGTTTATGCGGATAAAACACTGAAGATATCCAAAGGTGATTTCGAAAAACCCGCAAAGAAGATCGATCTTGAAATGGATTGCACAAAGTACGACAAGGATGATGATGAAACGGAGATATTCGACAATGCTCCGGTGCCGGATGAAGATAAAGACCAATGAGGGTACAGATAACGGATCGATACAGATTTACAGATGAAATCTCTAATAGTAAAATACTTACCCTCTGAGCACAGGCTTATCTGTAAATCTGCAAAAGATCTGTTATCTGAACAACTTCGACTTAAGTGGAACCAATAAAGAAATTATGAATAAGATAGTTAAAAACGCAGACGAAGCGATCAAAGGCATTCAGGATGGAATGACCATTGCGCTCGGAGGATTTGGTCTGTGCGGCATTCCGGAGAACTGCATTGCCGCGCTCGTGAAAAAAGGCGTGAAAGGCCTCACCTGCATTTCGAACAATGCGGGTGTGGATGATTTTGGATTGGGATTGCTGCTTCAGAAGAAGCTCATCAAAAAAATGATCTCATCCTACGTGGGCGAGAATGCCGAGTTCGAGCGGCAGATGCTGAGCGGTGAGCTGGAGGTGGACCTGATCCCGCAGGGCACGCTGGCGACCCGGCTGATGGCGGGCGGATACGGGATGCCTGCGGTGTTCACCCCTGCTGGTGTGGGAACCGAGGTGGCGCAGGGAAAGGAAGTGCGCAGGTTCAGGTTCAATGGAGTGGAGAAGGATTACCTGATGGAATATGCGTTCGAACCCGATTTCTCGATCGTGAAAGCGTGGAAGGGAGACCCGCACGGTAACCTGGTCTTCCGGATGACCGCGCGGAACTTTTCCCCGCTGGTAGCAATGGCGGGAAAAACGACCATTGCAGAAGTGGAAGAGCTGGTGCAGCCGGGAGAGCTCGTGCCGGATCAAATTCACCTGCCGGGGATCTATGTGCACCGCATTTTCAAAGGTGAGAAATACGAGAAGAGGATCGAACAGCGAACAGTCAGAAAGAAAGTTAATTAAGTTGAATGCTTAATTAGGCAATTGGAGGTATGAACCAGTTGCTTAATTGACCCAATTAACCGATCACTATGTTAGATAAAGACGGCATTGCGAAACGCATCGCGAAAGAAATCAAAGACGGCTATTATGTCAACCTTGGCATTGGCATCCCCACCCTATGCGCCAACTACATTCCGAAAGGTGTGAACGTGGTGCTTCAGTCGGAGAACGGGATACTTGGAATGGGCCCCTTCCCGTATGAAGGAGAGGAAGATGCAGACCTGATCAATGCGGGCAAACAAACTGTGACCTTGCTGCCGGGCGCAGCCATATTCGATTCGGCCCTGAGCTTTGGCATGATCCGCGCGCAGAAGGTGGACTTGACGATACTGGGCGCGATGGAGGTGAGCGAGAATGGCGATATCGCCAACTGGAAGATACCCGGCAAAATGGTGAAGGGCATGGGCGGAGCGATGGACCTGGTAGCGTCTGCAAAAAATATTATCGTAGCGATGCAGCAGGTCAACAAGGCGGGGGAGTCCAAGCTTCTGCCGAAGTGCACTTTGCCCATTACGGGCGTGCGCTGCATCAAGAAGATCGTGACCGAGCTGGGAGTTTACGACATTCACCCGCAGGGCGGGTTCATTTTACGCGAGCGGGCTCCCGGTGTTTCGGCCGATCACATCCGGAAGTCAACGGCCGGCAAGCTCATCATCGAAGGGGATATCCCTGAAATGAAGATCAATTAAACGAATCTACGGATCGAACTTCATCCCGATAGCGAACGGGATGTTTTGTTTTCAACCATGAACTTCAACCGGATCGAAAAGTGGATCTTTCACCTGCTGGTGGCCGCCCATCTTTTCCCGGTATTTGCGCTCGGCTTTTTCGTAACGCATGACGGCCCGGCCCACACTTACAATACAGAACTCCTCGAGCGCGTATTTGCCCCGAAAGATGACCCGGCAAAAAAATTCTTCGGGCTCAACCCGCGATTCCAGCCCAACTGGGGATACAATGCGCTGATGCTGTTGACAGACCGGATCTTTTCCGCGGTTTTTTCGGAAAAGCTGATCGTTGCATTCTCCATTGTGCTGCTGGCCTATTCCTTTCGCGCCCTTATGAAAGAGATCGATCCTGCAAACCTGTTCCTGAGCTATTTTGTCTTCCCGTTCCTGTTTTCTTTCCATCTTTTTATGGGATTCTTTAATTATTGCCTGGGGGCCGCGCTGTTTTTTTTCACACTTCACTATTTCACCCGGAACCGCAAAGGTCCATCGTTCCTTTATTATACGGGCATCGGCCTGCTGGCCTTATCGCTTCTGTTCACACATGTTTTCAGCTTCCTGCTTTTCTGCCTGGTTGCATGCTTCATGCTTATGAACGATCGAAGCGGTAAGCTCCTCTCGAGAATGTTCTTCCAAAGGATCGGCCCGTACCTGGTTTCGCTGATGCCTGCACTGGCGCTGTGCATCATGTTCCTGCTGCGCAGGAACGAAGGCGGCAATACCTGGTGGCGCACCTTTCCCGAATTGATGCGGTGGTTATACGAATGCCAGCCCGCGATCACCATGACCTACGGGCCGGAAAGGATATTCGGCCTCACCGTGTCGCTGCTTACGGCATTGAGCGTGCTCATCGCGTTTCTCTATGGCAGAAAAAAACCAGGCTGCACGCATTTCTGGCTGTGGATGTCGCTGTTGGTGCTTGCACTTTATTTCATGCTGCCCGATGGCACAGGCACGTGGGGTTTCATTTCGCTTCGCACGCTTATGTTCCTGTTCCTTTTTCTTCCCCTGTGGTTTGCATCCTATGAGTTTCCGAAGGCCTGGCCGCGGCTCCTGGTGCTGGTCATGACCGTCATGCTTTCTTTCCGGCTAATCTATATATACGGGGTATCAAGAACGCTGTCCGGAGCTTCTGCAGAACTTTTTTCCTTCCGTGATAAGATCCGCCCGCGGTCGGTGATCCTTCCGCTGAATTACACGCAGAATTTCATGCACGATAACATTGCCTGCTACCTGGGTACCGTGAACGACAATCTCCTTCTCGATAATTACGAAGCCGCATACCCGCATTTCCCCCTGGTGTGGAAGAAAGAGACCGATCCTTATGCTCTTATCGGGGATTATTCGGGCCTAAAGCTGCCCTGTGCAGACATCGGTAACTTTGAAAGAATAACGAACATTAAAATTGATTACGTGCTCAGGTGGGGCTATTCCGGGCAGCAGGATTCGTGTTCACGCGCAATAAACAAACAACTTGCAGACGGCTACGCGCTGGCTGCCCGCTCCGGCAGCGGCATGGCAGAGCTGTATAAAAGAAAAGATTGAACACGGGTCAAAAAATAGCGGTCATCGGTGGCGGGCCCGCGGGGCTTACCGCGGCTTATATTCTTTCCAGGAATAATTTTGACGTGACCGTCTTTGAAGCCGACCCGCGGTATCTCGGGGGCATCAGCCGTACCGAAAATTATAAAGGGTATTGTTTCGACATCGGTGGGCATCGATTTTTTTCCAAATCGCAGGAAGTGGAAGACCTGTGGACGGAGATCCTGGGCGATGACATGCTCACCCGCCCGCGCAAGTCGAGGATATTCTACAAGAGAAAATTTTATTCCTACCCTTTAAAACCGATGGAAGCCCTGTTCAACCTCGGTTTTTTCGAGTCGTTCCTTTGCGTGATTTCGTATTTCAGGGCACAGCTGTTTCCCGTTAAGGGACCGAAAAATTTTGAGGACTGGGTGCGCAACAAGTTCGGGAAGCGTTTGTTCAATATTTTTTTCAAGACCTATACAGAGAAAGTATGGGGAATGAGCTGCAAGGAGATATCTGCCGACTGGGCGTCCCAGCGCATCAAAGGACTTTCCCTTTACGCAGCGGTGGTCAATGCGCTGTTCGGCCGGAAAAAAGATAAGACGATCAAAACGCTGATCGATACGTTCCGCTACCCACGCAAAGGACCGGGGATGATGTGGGAGCGATGCGGTGAAAAGATCGTTGCACAGGGAGGACGGATACTGCCGGGCAAAGCAGTTACTGCGCTCAATTATGTTTCTTCCAAATGGGAGCTTGCCTGCGGACCCGAATCCTTCAGCGGCTTCGATCACCTGGTATCGAGCATGCCGCTGCGCGAGCTGGTGAGACGGATAGTTCCCGCCCTGCCTAAAAATATTCTGGAGGCAGCGGACGGGCTGAAATACCGGGACTTCCTGACCGTGACGCTCATCTTAAAGGACAAAAAGATCTTTGACGATAACTGGGTCTACATCCACGACCCGTCCGTGAAGGTGGGCCGCATCCAGAACTTCAAGGCCTGGTCGCCCGACATGGTGCCGGACCCGTCCATGTGCTGCTACGGGCTGGAATATTTTTGCTTCGAGGGTGACCGGCTGTGGAGCATGCCCGATGATCACCTGCTCGATCTTGCCCGGACAGAGCTCGAAAAGATCGGGATCGCTAAAAAGGAAGAAGTGATTGACGGTTGCGTGGTGCGGCAGAAGAAAGCGTACCCGGTATACGATGAGCATTATTTGCAGAACATTGAAACCATCAAACAGGGTCTTTCCCGCTTTAAGGGACTGCACCTTACCGGGAGGAACGGCATGCACAAATACAACAACCAGGACCATTCCATGATGACAGCCATGCTGGCCGCGAAAAATATTATGGCCGGGGAAACGGTTTATAACCTGTGGAACGTGAACCAGGATGCAGAGTACCTCGAGGAGGTGGCGGACGGCAAGCATATCGCTGCCGGAAGAAACATGCCCGAAAAGCTTTAACATCCTATCTTTGCCGGGCAGCCGTATGAGAACCCTTTCGATCATCATTCCCGCCTACAACGAAGAGCGCACCATTCACCTGATCCTGGATAAGGTGATCGCTGTTCAGCTTATCCGGAATATGCGCAAGGAGATCATCATCGTTGACGACTGCTCGAAGGACAATACGCGCCAGGCGGTGGAAAAATATATTCTTTCCCATCCGGACCACAGGTTCATTTTCTTCATGCAGGAAAGGAACAAGGGCAAAGGTGCTGCCCTTCACAAGGGGATCGAGCTGGCCACGGGCGATCTCATCATTATACAGGATGCAGATCTCGAATACGATCCCGAGGAATACAACATCCTTCTCAGGCCCATGCTGGACGGGTTTGCAGACGTGGTGTACGGCTCGCGCTTCATGGGAGGGCGGCCCCACCGGATCCTTTTTTACTGGCATTCCATCGGCAACAGGCTCCTAACCTCTCTTTCCAATATGTTCACCAACATGAACCTGACCGATATGGAGACCTGCTACAAGATGTTCCGGTCGGACATCATTAAAAAGATAAAGCTGAATGAGAAACGGTTCGGTTTCGAGCCGGAGGTCACTGCCAAGATCGCGCGCGTGCCGGGCATCCGCCTCTATGAAGTGGGAATATCCTATTACGGGCGCACGTATGCGGAAGGGAAAAAAATTGGCTGGAAGGACGGGTTCCGCGCCATGTGGTGCATCGTCAAATACGGGCTGTTCGGCATACGGTAGCTATTCAATAAATGCGGATCCCGATCGTTAGACTCGAAACATCTTTGCCTCGCCCATGACGATTCGAAATCACTTTCTTTCGATATTTTTTATTGTTTTTATTGCGAGTGCCAACATGGATCTGTCGGCCCAAATGCCTCCTGCCATCGATCCCGGCTCGTGGATGCTTGATGATTCAAGAAGTGATGAGTTCAATGGTACAATGCTCGATACTGTAAAATGGTGGGCGATCGACCCCTGCAATTACACCGACAGCATTCATCATGGATACAATTGGAGCGGTGGGTGCCACTTCAGACCTCAAAATGTTTCAGTCGTCAATGGCAATGCGATTATCACAGCTGATTATAACTCAGATTCCCTTAACGATTCCATTCCGTGTTATCATTATCCCAATTTTTACCGTTTTTACTCCGGAGGCATTCAAAGCAAGCAGGTGAAGATGCTGGGCCTTGGTGCGGTTGGGAGCTATTCTTTCGGTTATTATGAGATGCGGGCAAAGTTACCCGGTTATTATGATGTGAATTCCCTGCCGGTTGGCAAAGGTTTCATGCCCACCTTCTGGTTCTATTATCAGTACTGGCAGGGCTCGTGTATTAAAAAACATGATGAGGTGGATATCCTAGAGCCCGACCCTTCGCAGTATTACGATGCGCGAACAAACGTTGTTGGCTGGCATGATGAGAACAACGCGTGTTCGGTCCAGAAAATAGGGCAAGCCTCGCTCACCAGCGCCAATCCTTTGTTTGACGATTTTCATAAATACGCGGTAGAACTGCTGCCAGATAGAATTGTTTTTTATTTTGATGACCAGCCGTTTTTTTCTGCCGATACGCTTGCCTCCCCTCAATACACTCACTCCCTTGATTTTTCACCATATCTTGCGGTGGTCATTGATTTTCAGATAGGCAATAATCCCTATCCGCCATCTGACGCTCCGTTCCCGCAGTTCATGTACATCGATTATTTCAGGTATTATCGATTAAAGATATCTCAAAGCGCATTGTTTCAGAATTATCCCAACCCGGTGAACACCTATACACAAATAACCTATTCCATAGCAACCGGTTCAATGGATGCATTTATTAAGGTATATGAAGCAACAGGGCACGAAATAAGATCGGTACAACTGACCGAAAAAGGGAGAGCTAAGATCACACTCGATTGTTCCAGCCTGAAGCCGGGTGTGTACGTCTACAGCCTGGAAGTGGATAAAACCCTCATCGGTGCCAGGAAAATGATCGTGATAAAATAGAAGGCTTCTAGCCGCATATTTTACCAATACCGTCTACTTGTCTTTAAAAATTACCTTTGCATACATGTCGCAAATAAAATCAATATTATTTCAGCCTCGGAAATATTCTTTTTTGATCTTCCTGCTTTTATTTGTTGCGATATGCCTTGTATACAATTACTATAAAATACTGCCGCTGCGACCGCGTTCAATTCATCAATGGCGGCAAACAGATTGCCTTTCCATCGCTTTAAATTATTATTATGAAGGAATGAATTTTTTTAAACCGCATACTCACTGGCTCGGGAATACTGGAACGGGTAAATTGGTGGGTGAGTTTCCGATTATCTATTACCTGGTTGCCATTCTTTGGAAAATTTTCGGCTATCACGAAATAATATTCCGATCGGTCGATATTGCGATTGTATTCACCGGGCTTTGGATGTTCAGAAAAATGCTTTTTAATTTTCTGGAGGACTCTTTTTGGGCTACAAGTATTTCCCTTTTTGTATTCACGTCTCCGGTCCTTGTGTTTTATACGAATAATTTCTTGCCTGATGCACCCAGCTTTGGTTTGACCCTTGCGGGGTGGTATCTTTTTGGAAAATATTATATGGCCTCAAGGCAAAAATATCTCTGGTGGGCAATGATCTTCTTTCTTTTTGCAGGACTTCTAAAGGTCTCTTCAATGATCAGTTGGGTTTCGTTGGGTTTAATATTCATGTTTGATCTTTTTAGGAAGGGAAAGGTCTTCCTTACTTATAAGATCCAAACACTAATTGCTTTGGGAGTGGTTTTGGTTGCGGTTGCCGCGTGGTATCTTTTTGCGAATAATTATTGTTCAGAGCTTTATTTCAGCATGCATACCTATCCTATTTGGGCGCTTTCGGGAGAGAAGATACAGCAGGTCTTTTACTTTTTCAATGAAGATATGGGGCCCTTTATTATGAATGGAAGTGCCGTTGCAGTACTGATCATTATGTACCTGTATATTCTGTTCAATCGGAAGAACGCAGACAGTGTGTTATTTGCAATCACTCAGTTGCTTGTGCTGGGAGGCATGTGCTATTCGCTGTTGTGGTTTGAGGCATTCCAGGTGCATGACTATTATTTCATTGTTCTCCTGATCATACCCGCATTTATACTTTTAACATTCTTTCATACGCTTAAAAAAAATGCAGCCGACCTTTTCCATTCGCGTTTCTTAAAAGTGAGCTTTGCCTTGTTGCTGGTTTGGAACATTTACTATTGCGCTGAAAAATATAAGATCAGGTATTTAAGTTATGGAAGTTATGCAATTGCAATACGAGAAAAAAATTATTGGGATTGGTTCCACAGCGACTACAAGAGCCATTATGAAGCGTTTGAAACCATAACACCTTATATAAGAGAATTAGGGATCAAGCGTGAGGATAGAGTCATAAGTATGCCCGACCAAAGTCCGAATATTTCACTTTATCTTATGGATCAAAAAGGTTGGACAACATTCGATTATTGCCCGATAATAAATGCCGAGGGCATGCAAACCAAGATCGCTATGGGTGCTAAATATCTCTTTGTAAGCCGCCCCGAAATTTATAATTTGGATTATATGCAGCCCTATTTGAAGAAAAAAATAGGCGAGTATAAAAATGTGACCATTTTCGATCTGCGCGACCTCCATTAATTCAAAGAATGCTCAGTATTATTTTACCGGCATATAAATGTGCGTCCATCTTACGAAGGCATGTGCCCGATTTTGTTGCATATGCTTCTTCGAGAAATATTCAGTACGAGATCATTATTGTAGATGATGGCTCAAATGACAATGGTGAAACGGAGCAGGTAGCCCGGGATCTCAAATGCATTTTTTTAAAAAATGAAAGGAACGGGGGTAAAGGTGCAGCGGTTCGGAAGGGAATGCTGCACGCAAAAGGTAATTACCGAATATTCACTGATGCAGACTTCCCATTTGAATTTGAAACGATTGAACGCTTCCTGCATTATCTTCAGGTGAAGGAGTTTGATGTGGTGATCGGTGACCGTACGTTACCTGGCTCTGTTTATTTTTCGGAAATTAGCCAAACCAGAAAAATAAGCAGTAATATTTTCTCCTTTTTTGTAGGTCGGTTTGTTACAACCGGGATTTACGATACTCAATGCGGCCTCAAGGGATTCAGTGCAAAAGCAGCCGAAGATATTTTTACTGTTGCCCGTGTCAACCGTTTTGCCTTTGATGTAGAGCTATTGTACATTTCATTTAAAAGGAATTACGATATCAAACGCCTCCCGCTTAAACTCCGCTGCAATGAGAAATCAAGTGTAAGCGTTCTTTTAGATGGGATGAATATGGTTTTTGACCTGTTTGCTATAAAATGGAATCATTTGATTGGGAGATACAAGCCGCTTAAATAATGAACCGGAGCATCACTAATATTATTCATTTTTTGATGGACGAATGCCTACCCCCGGTCATCAGGGATAATCGTTTCTTTATGTGGCCATTTTACTTTATAGCATACCGGGGCAAGAACATCAGACAGATAATGGATTTTAAGAAGCACGTTTACAGATTTACATCTGAAGAATACAATAAATTTTACAGTGAGTTAGATACCATCTCGAGAAATAGATTGACCGATATTAACGGGCCATCCTTGCGGTTTATTCTGCAAAATTTGGACAAGGAATCACAAACATTGATTGATGTAGGCTGTGGTAAAGGGTATCTTCTCAAGCAAATTAAAAAGAGCAGGCCAGACTTGCAATTATACGGTGCAGATGTAGTAGATAAATACTTTTCGTCCGAATTTGAATACAAAAAGGCCAATATTGAGTCGTTGCCTTTCCCCGATAAATCCTTCGACATCGTTACTTGTTGCCATACCATCGAACATATTATACATCTTGAAAAAGCAATTGAAGAATTGATCCGGGTAGCGCGAAAACAATTGATCATTGTAACACCCTGCCAACGATATTATTACTACACATTGGACGAACATGTGAATTTTTTCCCTGACCGCGGATCTCTTACGGGTCAAATCCACTTAAAAGACTTTATTTGTAAAAAAATATGGGGAGATTGGGTTTATGTGGCTGTAATGCTGAACCCATCCCCCCAATCGTAGGTACCTTCAGAAGAAAAATTCAGAATCGTAAAAAGTGTAAGGACGGCTCCCAGCAGTATCCAAACAAGATTTTTTTCGGAGATCTTAAGCACGAAAGCAAAGATAGGATTTACGCTGCTACCTGCCCCGCATACCGCTCCATGATCCGTTCCATCGTTTCGCGCAGACCGGGTGCAGAATCGGATGTGACCAGCTTTACACGGTACTCCTTGAAATCAGGCAGGTGCTTGAAATAGTTGGCATAATGCCTGCGCATTTCGAGGATGCCCAGCTTTTCGCCTTTCCATTCCAGTGATTTCTCAAAATGTATGCGGCAGGCATGCACGCGCTCTTCGATGGTCGGGGCCGGAAGCATCGTGCCGTATTTCAAAAAATGTTTGATCTCGCGGAATATCCAGGGATAGCCGATGCTGGCCCTTCCGATCATCACCCCATCCACTCCGAACCGCGCCCGCACCTCCTTCGCTTTCTGCGGTGAGTCCACATCGCCATTGCCGAACACGGGGATCTTCATGCGCGGGTTGTTCTTCACCGCACCGATCAGGTCCCACACGGCCGGCCCCTTGTACAGCTGTTTGCGCGTTCTGCCGTGAATGGTGATGGCCTGTATGCCCGCATCCTGCAGGCGCTCGGCCACCTCCACAATATTCCTGGTATTTTCGTCCCATCCCAAACGTGTTTTCACCGTTACGGGCCTCGAAGAGCTTTTCACCACCTGCGCGGTCATCTTCAACATCTTGTCGATGTCCTGCAGCAGTGCGGCCCCCGCGCCCCTGCACGCGATGTTCTTTACCGGGCAGCCGTAGTTGATGTCGACCAGGTCGGGGCTGGCCGCATTGGCGATCTCCGCGGCCTCACCCATGGAATCGACATTGCCCCCGTACAGCTGGATGCCGATGGGGCGTTCGTATTCAAAAATGTCAAGCTTCTTTTTGCTTTTGGCCGCATCGCGGATCAACCCTTCGGATGAAACGAATTCGGTATACATCAGGTCCGCACCGTGCTGCTTGCACACGAAACGGAAAGGCGGGTCGCTCACGTCCTCCATGGGCGCCAGCAGCAGCGGGAACTCACCAAGCTCGATATTTCCTATTTTTACCAAGTGGTAAAATTCAAGATGCAAAGGTAGTTTATAAAGTGGAAATAGATAATAACCTCCTCCTTGAGGATGGGTTTACAGCCCAATTTTAAGTGTATGGAACATAGAATAAAACCTCCCGCGCTCGCCCGCGTCTCCAGTGGAGGCCGGTTCGGGATCCTGCTGGTGCTTTTCATCGGCTTCCTGCTCGTTGGCCAGCTCATTGCCGTTATCGCGGTGATCCCGATGGTAGGTGTAAAAGGGCTGTTCCATCTTTCGTCATCCGAAAATCTGTCCGATCCCAATTTCGTGAACGCGCTTTCCGTGATGCAGATCATCAGTGCGGCCGTAGGCTTCCTCGTTCCCGCCTGGCTGTTCTCATGGCTCGCCACCCGCAATAAAAAGGCGGAGTACCTGCGGGTGAACGCAAAGCCTTTCGGTATTTCGCTTTTTGTTGCGGCACTGCTCATGATCTGCGGCCTGCCGCTCGTGAACTGGCTGGGCGAGCTCAACGCGAAGCTCCCGCTTCCGCAATGGGCGCTGGATATGGAAGAGCAGGGAAAGAAGCTGGTGGAAGCGTTCATGAACAACATGGACACCGGGCGGCTGGTCATCAATCTTTTCATGATCGGTCTGCTGGCAGCGGTGGGCGAAGAATTCTTTTTCCGCGGGTGCATGCAGCGGGTTCTGGTGGGCTGGACCCGGAACGTTCATGCGGGCGTCTGGATCACAGCCATCCTGTTCAGCGCGCTGCACTTGCAGTTCCTGGGATTTTTCCCGCGCGTGGCGTTGGGCGTGCTGCTCGGCTACATGTTCGCCTGGAGCGGATCGATCTGGGTATCGGTGTTTGCGCACTTCGTGAATAACGGCACGGCCGTGCTGCTGGAATATTTCGCCCAGCAGAACCCGGACAATGAAAAAATAAAGAACCTTGACAGGACGGGCATGAATGAAGGCGAATGGAAGTACGTACTCATCAGCGCGGTGCTTGCCGCAGCATTGCTTCTTATCTTTTACAGAATGGAGAAACGAAGACATTCACGGGACCCCCTCGCATAATTCTTTTATATTTGCTCCCCTTAAAAAAATCAGGAGAGGTGTCAGACCCGTCCCGATTTCATCGGGACGAGGCCTCGTCCAACGGAGTTGGACGGGGTGGGTTTAAATAATATAAATTTTTGAAGTGGAAAATCTATATATTGTTCAGTGAAGATCACAGAAGAACATATGTGGGTTGCTCCTCAGATACAACACGAAGGTTAAAAAATCATAACGATGGTAAAGTTGCAAGCACTAAAAGATTCAGGCCATGGAAAATCATTTTTGAAGAAGAAACTGACAATCAATTACAAGCTCGAAGAAGAGAAAAATATTATAAAAGCAGTGCAGGCAGAAGAAAAATGAAAATTATTTTTGATAAATTAGGGATCATTAAGTAAGGAGAGGTGTCAGAGTGGTCGATCGAGCACGCTTGGAAAGCGTGTGTACCGAAAGGTACCGTGGGTTCGAATCCCACCCTCTCCGCAAATGAATCGAATGACACCCCGCGCAAGCGGGGTTTTGTTTTTAAGGGGAGTGAATCATCCGCCTCAGGCGGATGATTCACGGACCGAAAAAACAAAAGGCCCGAAGGGTGTCATTCGATTTTGACCTTGGGAGAACAGGGATCACGAGCGCAGCGAGTAATCCTGCCAAGGCGGATAAGTCCGCGAACTAAAAAGAAAAGCTGCAAGGCATCATTCGATTTTGATCTGGGAGAACAGGGACTTCTCAATCCCTACTTCCTGATCAGCATCCACGCGAAACCCAGCTCTTCGGCAATGCGCACAATATCGTCAAACTCGATGGGCTTGGCAATGTAGGTCTTTACGCCCAGCTTCATGCTCTCCTTGATGTCGGGTAGTTCGGTAGTTCCCGTAAGCACCGCTATGGGAATGTCTTTCAGGTGTTCGTTCGCCTTCAGCCTGCGTATGAACTCGAGGCCATCCATCACCGGCATGTTCAGGTCGAGCAGGATGAGCCTTGGCATTGCTGTGATGTTCTTGGAGAGATAATCCAGCGCTTCTGTGGCCAGGTTAAAGCTAAGGAACCTGTTGCCCAGGTTATGCCTTTGCAGTTCGCGCAGGGCGAGGTCCGTATCCTCCTGCGAGTCATCGATCAGTATGATCTCCAGTTCTTCTTTCATAGGTTTCAGTGTGGAAAGCGGTTCAACAACATCCAGTACAGCCCGAGTGTGGATACGGCCTTGGCAAAATTATCAAATTCAACAGGCTTCACGATGTAGCTGTTGGCTCCTAGCTCGTAGCATCTTTTAATGTCGGGGTCCTCGGCCGATGAGGTCAGCACCACTACCGGGATCATTTTTGTACGGGGATCCGATTTGAGCCGCTCAAGCACTTCGATGCCGTTCACCTTGGGCATTTTCAGGTCGAGCAGTACCACGCGTGGCCCCTGTGTGAGGTTGCGGCCCTCGTATTCGCCCTTGCCGAAAACGAAATCGAGCGCGGTGGCCCCGTCCTTCAGGTGAACGAGGTTGTTCGCCAGGTTCTGCTTTTTCAGTGCGCGGATGGTCAGTGCCGCATCATCCGGGTTATCCTCGACCAATAGTATTTCAACTTCCTGGTTTGCCATTGGAATTGTGTTTTAGGTCTTCTGTAGAATGGAGATTGTTCAGGGTAAAATAGAACGTAGCGCCTTTGTCGGGTTTCGAGTCTGCCCACACCTTGCCACCGTGCTTGCTGATTATGCGCTTTACAATAGCCAGTCCCACGCCCGTCCCCTCGAACTCATCGCGGGTGTGCAGCCGCTGGAACACCCCGAACAGCTTGTTGTAATACTGCATGTCGAACCCTACACCATTGTCCTTCACGAAATACACGTTCTCATCATCCTTTTTATATGACCCGATCTCCACCTCGGGGTGCTCCCTGCCGGAGGAGAACTTGATGGCGTTGGAGATGAGGTTCACAAAAACATGGTTCATCAGGCTGTAGTCGGCCTCGGCCGGAAGCAGGGGCTGGATCTTCACGTGCGCTTTCCCGCCCGGCATGAATTCTTTCACTTCACGCAGGGCCGACTCGGCCAGGTCCTTCATGTCCACCCGGGTCTTTTGCAGCTCTTTTCGTCCCAGGCGGGAGAAGGAGAGCAGCTCATCGATGAGCTGCGCCATCTTCACCGAGTTGTTCATGATCGCCTTAATCATGTGCTTGGCATCATCGTCCAGTCCGGACGAGTAATCCTCAGAAAGGATCTTCGCATAGCCGTGAATGGCGCGGAGGGGGGCGCGCAGGTCGTGCGACACCGAGTAAGAGAATGATTCGAGTTCTTTATTAACCACCTGCAGTTGGTCCACCGTTAGCCCGAGATCCTTGTTCAGCTCAATGATCTCATCATCCTTTTGCTTTTTTTCGGTGATGTCGCGCGAGATGGTGGAGAAGATCTCCGGCTCCCCGGTCTCCGACTTGTGCGCATGGAGCGACATCAGCACCGGGATCTCTTTTTTGTTCTTTGTGTTCAGGAACGCGCATTCGCCATACCAGAAGCCCTTTTCAACAGCAACAGGCAGCGCGGTCTCGCGCAGCAGCTTGTTGGTCCAGTCGGGGTGGACATTCGCTATTTTATAATTGCTGGCGTTCTCATCGGGCCCGATGCCGCACATTTTCCGGCCGGCCCTGTTGATGTACAGGATCGCGGTGGTTTTCGCATCCGCAAAGCCAATGAAGTCCGGTGAAGATTCGATGATCGAGATCAGCCGCGCACGGGCCTTTTCCATTTCTTTGCGCTGCGTGATGTCGCGCAGGAAGGAAATAAAATAATACTCGTCCTTCATTTTCACTGGCGAAATGCTGAATTCCATCTGCACTTCTGTTCCGTCCCTGCGCAGGGCGGGCAGCTCAATCCTGCGGTTGAGGACCGGCCCTTCGCCCGTCTGGAGGAAACGATGCAGCCCTTTTTTATGCGCATCCCGGAAGCGGTGAGGTATGATCAGGTCATAGAGGTATTTGCCAACGGCTTCCTCCGATCTCCACCCTAAGGTCCTTTCCGCCTCATCGTTCCAGCGCACCACTTCGCTGTTGCTTTTTATTACGATCACCGAGTCCGGGGCCGCCTCAATGATGGTGGCGATCTGCTTCTCGCTTTGCTCCAGTTTCTCTTCGGCAATTTTTCGGGCGGTAATGTTATAGATGATGGTAAGGATGATCGTTCTGTTGCCTAATGAGAGTTCTTCCATGGAGCAGAGCACGATCAGCCGTTCTCCTTTTTTATTTGTTATTTTCGATTCAAAATCCCGGAGCTTCCCTTTCTTTTTTATTTCATCCAGTATCTTTTCCCGTTCTTCGGAGCTCATCAGGTTCAGCTCCGCAGAACTGCTGCCGATTACTTCTTCGCGGGTTGCACCGATCAGGTCCAGGAAGCTGTCGTTGGCATCGATCCATTTGCCTGTTGCAGCATCGGTAAGGGTGATTCCGGCCGGGCTGGATTGAAAAGCCTTGGAAAATTTTTCCTCGCTTTCCAGCAGCTTCCTTTCAGACTCTTTTTGCTCCGTAATGTCGCGGATGATCGAAAACACCTGCTGTTTCCCGTCTTGTTCCATGAGCTTCATGGAATAGCCGATCTGTACGACCCGGCCGCTCTTGTGCTTCACCGAGGTCTCGCTGTACACCGGCATGTTCGCCCTGCCGTCCATGCGGTCTTTCCTGCGATTCAGTAAGTTCTCTTTTTCTTCCGGTGTAACCAGGTCCATGAACGACATATTCATCAGCTCACTGCGCGAATACCCGTAGATGTTGCATAAGGCTTCGTTCACGTAAACAAAACGGAACCCTTCGGTGATCGCCACGCCCTCACCCAGGTCGCTTTGCGTGTTCAGTATGGTCTGGTACATTTCCTTTTGTGCACGTAAGCTGTCCTCCAACTCTTTCCGCAGCGTGATGTCGCGGGTGATCTTGACGAATCCCGTGAGCTTTCCCTCGGCATTGTAGATTGCCGAATACACAATGTCCGCCCAGAACCTGGTGCCGTCCTTCCGCGCCCGGATGTTTTGGGTTTCGTAATGTCCTTTTTCTTTTGCCATCCGAAGGTTGTGCTCGGGCTCGCCATCACGGATCTCCTCGGGCGTGAAAAAAATGGAAAAATGCTTGCCGATCACCTCATCCGCTTTATAACCTTTTATCTTTTCGGCCCCTTTGTTCCACGTGCGGATATACCCGTTAGTGTCCAGGTTAAAGATGGAGTAATCGTTAATATTGTCCACCATGAGGCGGAACCGCTCCTCGCTTTCACGAAGCTTTTTCATTTGCCATTGGAGTTCCTCGGCCATGGTGTTCAGCCCGGCCGAGATCGCATCCAGCTCGTCACCCTTATCGCCAATAGGAGCGCGCTGGCTGAAATCGAGCGCGCTGGTCCTTAGGACCACCTGGAGGATCTCTTCGATCTTGCCGCGGTAGTCCTTGAGCTCGGCCGTGGTTTCCCTCAGGTTTTGGGAGCGCTCCTTGAGCAGCAGCTCCAGTTCTGCGTGCGCCTTGCTGAGCAGGAAGTTGGCCTGTGCGCGCTCGTTGATCACTGCCTTGAGGGGCAATAGTGAAATGCCCGAGATGAGGACATACACCTGGAGCGAGATAAGCGAGGCGTTGAGGGTGGGCAGGGTAAAAACGCCATGGCCCTGGATGGTTCCCCAGATGGCAATGGCCGAGGAGATGGAAAATGCCGTTACCATGGTGCGCAGCTCGAAATGGAAAGCGCCCCAAATGATTATAGCAATTACGAGGTACGGCATGAACAGGAGGCTGGGGAAGGTCCAGTCGAAGAAAACCATCCCGCTCGCCAGGATGACGAGGATGTAAAAGCCCAGGTCCAATATTGAAAACCTCCAGGTGATGGTTGAAGAAAAGAAACGGGTCCATACCAGGATCAGGGGAGTGAGAATGAATATCCCGGCCACATCGCCCAGCCACCACGTGAACCAGGCAGCGGGATAATCGTGCCCGGGTATGATCCCGGCCAGCCACACTGCGGCAGGGCCTGCTGTGCAGGCGGGAAGGCACATGACCAGCACGGTGCCGATGAACAGGAAAGACGATTTTAATCGTTCAAAGCAGTTGTTCCCTTCCCAGAATTTTTGAACCAGGTAATGCCCGAGGAGCGCTTCGCAGGTATTGCCTGCGCTGATGATGGCCGATACCCAAAGCGCGGTGGGGAGATCTGCGGCCCCGTTGTGCAGGAACACATAGACGTTCACCGTGAACGCGCCCAGCGATACTGCGGGCCAGGTCTTTCTCCCGAACAGGATGAGCGCAGCGAACGCGATGCCGGAAGGGGGCCACACCGCGGTGGCGTTGCTGTTGCCGAATGCCAGCCTCAGCCCCAGGCAGCCTGATACAAAGTACAGGCCGGCCACCCCCAGCAGCATGCCGATGAAGCGCATGTCTTTATACCCGCTTATTTGATTTTCTCTCATAGGAACTTCCGCAGCCATTGCTTTGCGCTCTCTTCGCTGGTAAAAAGCCTGGTGGGCACTTCGGGCTTGTTGATCTGCAGGAAAATATTTCCAAGCATGCGCGTGAGCGGTGAGCCGATCAGCAGTGCTCCCGCCCTGATCCCCTCGGCTCCTTCCCGGGCCAGGTATTCCCGAGCTTCCTTTGTTACGCTTTTTATTTTCCGCATGTCGATGAGGGCAGGATGGCTGCTGCCCTCGCAGAACCGGAGCCGCGCTTCAACGGCCTGCTTTGCCACGTCCAGGGTGATGAAAGGTTCGTTCCATTTCCCGAGCAGGATGCCTTCCTCCAGCCGCAGTTCCAGGTGTACGGTCAACAGGGTTTTTTCAATGGTCTCGCTGGGCATGGTCACAGGCATTGTTTAAGCCATTCTTTTGCGGAGGCCTCATCGCTGAACAGTTTCACCGGGTAATTGGGCGGGTACAGTGCAAGAAAAATATTGGCGACCGTCTCGGAAAACGCCTTTACGGCCTGCTGAGTAACCTTTTTGGATACCGGGCACAGAATGCCGTCCTTATCGAACCATACCGTGGATGTGGGAAGCGCAAATGTTCGTGCATTTTTGGGGATCTCCATAAAAATAAACCGGGCTAAGCGCTTGTGTTATAGCGCTTCCAGTGTAAAAATATCCAAATAAGCACAGCTGTAAATGCGAAAATCGCTGAACAGGGATAAAAAATGGCCGAAATAAATCTATGGGGGAACAAACACGCCCTGTGCTTCGGTCAATGGGGCAAAAAAAATCCCGTTTCCGGGGTGCGGAAACGGGATATATTAATAAAGAACGGGACTCGCAGTGGGTTCTCAGTCAGGGTTTCCTCCTTTCGGGGACTCGCTGATGGTAGGGGCCTTTTTCTTTTTCTTGTTCCTCTTTTTTTCCTGGTCAGATCCGGAGCTGTCGGGTTTTTTATTCCCGGTCGGGAGCATGTCCCTGCTGCTGCCGGGAGGACTGCTGAGCTTGGTGGCCGTGTCGATCTCCTTCACATTGGCCTGGTGCGTGCTGTCGCTGCCGATGAAATCGGTGAGCGATATCACTTTCTGCTGCTGCTCCTTGCTCTCCTTCGTTTTATCGGTAATGCCTTTGGCCGTTACCTGGTCGGGGTAGATGGGCTTGGCGTTCGAGTTCTTCAGTCCGTTCAGGATCTTCGAAGCATCGACCTCCTCTTTTATGTTTTCCTTAACAGGATTCACAACAGGGTTGCCGTTGCCCGAAAGGTTCTGCGTTTGCGCGGCATCCGTGCTTTGTGAAACAGGATTTTCCGGCTGCACGTTCGTGCTTGCGGAAGCCGTTTCGACCGGTGTGGTTTTGGAAGATTCCTGCTTCGGCTCGTACGAGGGCAATTGATACCCTTCGGGGCGCGCGGAATATTTTGCCGTTTGTTCCACCGCCTTATTTGCGTCCGATGCTTTCGCGGAAGCGAAATGATCGTACAGCAGGTATCCCCCGGCAAGCACGGCCGCGCCAACGAGCAGGTTGAGCATGGATGACCAGCTTTTGCCGGCTGCGGTAGCGGGTGTGTTGTCCAGCATCCTGCTCATCGTGTTCCAATCGGGCTGGCTGTGGGATGGATGGTAATCCTCCAGCGCGTCTTTCACCGCGTTGAAGAGTTTTTCGTTGTCGGGATTTTTTATCATTGTAATTCTTTTATGGCAATTCGGTTATTTCATCTCAGTTTTGTACGCTTTTGCAAGGTGAGCGAGGTTCTTTCTTAAGTTGAACTTCGCTTTGGCCAGGTTCGATTTGGATGTGCCTTCGCTGATATCGAGCATGTCCGATATTTCCTTGTGCGAATATTCTTCCATCACGAACAGGTTGAACACCGCCCGGTAGGCAGGCGAAAGCTTTTGAACAGCCTTCATGATCTCCTCCTTGCTTACCCGGCTCAGCAGTTCATCGTCATCCGTTTCTTCTTCCATGTTACGGGCCATGCCGTTGGCGTAAACGGTATTGACGATCAGGTACTGCTGCCTGTTTTTACGGAGGTGATCAATGGCGGAGTTCACGATCACTCGCTTCACCCATCCTTCAAAAGAACCTTTGCTTGCAAACGTCTTCAGGCTGTTGAACACCTTCAGGAACGCTTCGTTCAGTATATCCTTCGCCTCATCGCTGTCCCTGGCGTAGCGCATGCACACGCCCAGCATCCTGTTGTAAAAATGTTCGTAAAGCGCCTTCTGGCTTGCACGGTCATTTTTCAAACAGCCCTTAATTATCTCGCTCTCATTAAACATGCGTAATGTTCAAAATCCATCGGCAATTTACGCATTTTTTAGTAATAGGACGGATAAGCGAAGCCATAGTTGCCTCCCAATGCATGGAAAATTGAACAAATAAGGGCTTAAATCCTACTCAAATGCGGAAATCCCGGTAACATCATAGCCGGTTATGAGCAGGTGGATGTCGTGTGTACCCTCGTAGGTGATCACCGATTCGAGGTTCATCATGTGCCGCATGATGGGGTATTCGCCCGTAATGCCCATGGCCCCGTGGATCTGCCGGGCTTCGCGCGCCACCTGCAGCGCCATGTTCACATTGTTCCGCTTGGCCATGGAGATCTGCTGCGGGGCGGCCCGGTTCTCGTTCTTGAGCGTGCCCAGCCTCCAGCACAGCAGCTGCGCCTTGGTGATCTCGGTGATCATCTCGGCCAGCTTCTTCTGCGTAAGCTGGAAAGAAGCGATGGGTTTGCCGAACTGCACGCGCTCTTTCGAATAGCGCAGCGCGGAATCGTAGCAATCCAGCGCAGCACCGATGGCTCCCCAGGAAATTCCGTAGCGTGCCGAGTTGAGGCAGCCGAGCGGGCCCTTCAGCCCTTTTACTTTCGGGAAGATATTTTCTTTGGGAACCTTCACGTTGTCGAACACCAGCTCGCCTGTTGCGCTGGCGCGGAGCGACCACTTGCCGTGCGTTTCGGGAGTAGTGAATCCTTTCATGCCGCGCTCCACGATGAGTCCGTTGATCTCTCCCTGCTCATCCTTGGCCCACACCACGGCAATGTCAGCGAAAGGAGAGTTGGAGATCCACATCTTGGCCCCGTTCAGGATCACGTGATCGCCTTTATCCTTGAAGCTGGTTATCATTCCCGAAGGGTTCGAGCCGAAATCCGGCTCCGTCAGCCCGAAGCATCCCATCAGCTCGCCCGATGCCAGCTTCGGCAGGTATTTTTTCTTCTGCTCTTCGCTTCCGTATGAAAAGATAGGGTACATCACCAGCGAGCTCTGCACCGAAGCGGTCGACCGCAGCCCCGAATCTCCGCGCTCGAGCTCCATCATGATCAGCCCGTAGGAGATCTGGTCGAGCCCCGCCCCGCCATATTCATGCGGGATGTAGGGGCCGAACGCACCGATGCCGGCAAGTCCTTTGATCCATTGCTTCGGGAACTGCGCTTTCTGGCACGCTTCTTCCACAACAGGCGATACTTCTTTCTTCACCCAGGCGCGGGCGGTCTCGCGCACCAGCTTCTGCTCATCGGTCAGCAGCTCATCCACCAGGTAGTAATCGTGGTATTGGAAATTATCGGCTTTGGCCATCTTCAAAAAAAGAATTTAGAAGCGCCAAAAGTAAGCAAGTTCCGTAACTTTTTGAATTGTTTCTTTTATCTTTGCAGCAACTTCTTTCCGGCACGGTTTATGGTTCACCGGGAAGAAACCAAAAACCCCCAGCCATGAAAAAAATGTTTTTTGTTTTTGCTGCTTCCGTTCTGACTGCTGCAACAATCCCGGCCCAGATCTTCGTGGGCAAGTCGTGCGACATTTCTTTCTTCTCTAAAACATCCGTGAAGGATATTTCTGCGGTGAACACCGAAGCCAAACCGATCATGGACACCAAGAGCAAGCAGGTGGTGGTGAAGGTCCAGATCCAGGGCTTTAAGTTCGAGAGCAAGCTCATGCAGGAGCATTTCAACGAGAACTACATGGAGAGCGGCAAGTATCCCTTCGCCACATTCAACGGGAAGATCAACGAAGATGTGGACCTTGGCAAAGACGGGGTTTATAAAGTGACCGTTACCGGCAAGCTCAACATACACAATGTGGAACAGGAGCGCACACTGGAAGGAACGATCGTAGTGAAGGGAGGAGAGATCGCCCTCGATACGGGCTTCAAGGTTGCGCTCAAGGACCATAACATCGACCGCCCTTCGGTGGTGGGCCAGGAGCTTGCGGAGGTGATCGATGTAAAGATGAAAGCTGTCCTTGTCAAAAAATAGCCCATGAAAAAATTCCTGCCTGCCTTACTTTTACTTTTCCCCTTTTTACTTGGCGCACAGGACCTGATGAACCTGGCGGACTCCATTGCGGGACCTGTGAGCACCAAGGTGTTCGCCACGTTCAAAACATCCAGGCTGGTGAACGCCCAGTCAACCGAAACGGTGAAGACCGGCACGCTTGACTTTCGCATCACCCACCGCTTCGGGAACATTGGCGAGGCAAGCGGGGGAGGGGTTCACACGCTCTACGGGTGGGATGCCATTGCCGATGTGCGGCTCGCATTCGATTTCGGCATCACCAATAATCTCACGCTCGGCATCGCGCGGAACAAACGCTTCGAGAACATTGACGGCTACATCAAATACCGCTTCATGGAGCAGACCACCGATAACAAGGTCCCGTTCTCGGCCTGCATTTTTTCCGATGCTGCGCTTACGCCCATGAAGGAGGACCAGCTTTACTCGGGGGTTGACACATCGGCAGCCATCGGGTTCAGGAAAAAGTTCTCCCACCGCCTGTCGTATACCACGCAGCTTATCCTGGCGCGCAAGTTCGGGGAAAAATTCTCGCTGGAGCTGCTGCCGGGCTACACGCACCGCAACTTCGTGGCGCAGACCGACACCCTGCGCACCGATGAGAACGATATCTTTTCGCTCGGGGCTGGTTTCCGCATCAAGCTCACCAAGCGCATCGCCATCATTGCCGATTATTTCCAGGTCTTTTCGGCCTTCCGGCAGAACAACCCCGACTATTTCGCCCCGCTGAGCATCGGCATCGAGATCGAAACAGGCGGCCACGTGTTCCACCTCGACTTTACGAATGCCCCCGGCATCATCGAGAACGATTTCCTGGTTAACACCAAGGACAATTGGGGAAGGGGCGGTTTCAAGTTCGGGTTCAACATATCTCGCGTCTTCACGCTGAAGCATTGAGCCGACCCGAAGTGGTCCTTTTCTTGCTACCTTTGCTGTGAAATTTTTTCCTGATGGCACCTGCCCCGGACACGGTATTTATCCGATCGATCTTTACCGGCCACGAACTTCACCCGGGCTCCTTTGCTCCAAAGCCTGCACCTGTGCAGAATGAAACCTGGATACTGAGTATTTTTCTTTTCCTGTTCGTGCTGCTGGCCTGGCTGCGCACGGTGCACGGGGTGCGCCTCAAGAACCTGTTCTCCGCGTTCACATATAAGCGCTACCTGCGCGAATGGATCCGCGATGAGCAGTCGCTTGCGGCCGGCTGGAACATCGCGCTGATCCTGTTCTCGCTGCTTTCCATTGCGCTGTTCATCTATTGCACGTTCGTGTTTTACCAGGTGAAACTGCCGGGGCGGCAGGGCGTTGTGCTGTTTGGCGAGATAGCTGCGGGAGTGCTGCTCATCTACGCGGTGAAGTTTGCGCTCATCCGAACCGCAGGCTTTGTGCTGAACCTGCCCTCCGAAACGGGCGATTATGCGTACACCGTGGTGGCGTTTTTCCAGGTGTCCGGCATCGTGGCGCTGCCGTTCGCTTTCCTTTCGCAGTACCTGGATACGCTGCACCCGCGCGTGTTCATATTATCAGGGCTGCTGCTGTTGGGCGTGGTGCTTTTGTTCCGCACTTTCCGTGCAATAAGTGCTGCATTGGCCAGCCCGCGCGTTTCACCTTTCTATTTATTTTTATACCTTTGCACCCTCGAAATTCTGCCCATAGTTGTATTAATTAAAATGCTGGCCAACCCTTAATCGTTTCACTCTTGAAGATTAAACGCATTTTAGTTACTCAACCCAAACCCGAAGGAGACAAATCACCTTATTTCGACCTGGCGAAGAAGTACAATACCGAGGTGGATTTCCGCCCGTTCATCCGTATCGAAGGCGTTTCTGCCAAGGAGTTCCGGGCTTCGCGCATCAACCTGGCCGATTACACCGCGGTGGTGCTCACCAGCAAGAACGCTGTGGACCACTACTTCCGCATGTGCAACGAGATGCGGGTGCATGTGCCCGAAACGATGAAATATTTCTGCATCAGCGAAAGCACGGCCTACTACCTGCAGAAGTACGTGATCTACCGCAAGCGCAAGATCTTCCACGGCAAGCAAACCTTCATGGACCTGATCGATGTGATCAAGAAGCATAAGGAGGACAAGTTCCTTCTTCCCTGCTCGGATATCCACAAAGAAGAGATCGCGGACGTGCTGGATGAGCAGGGCGTGCAATACACCAAAGCGGTCATCTACAAAACAATCGCTTCGGACCTCAGGGACGTGGACATTGCCGGCTACGATGTGATCGCCTTTTTCAGCCCGGCCGGGGTGAGGGCGCTGTTCAAGAACTTTAAGAAGTATAAGCAGGGCAGAACACTTATCGCTGCGTTCGGTCCCACCACCTCCAAGGCCGTGGAGAAGGCAGGCCTGAAGCTCAATATTTACGCTCCCCGCCCTGCTATTCCTAGCATGACGGCCGCCATCGAAGAGGCCATCCGCGAGAGTGAAAAAAAGAAGTGATCCGTATCCTTGCACCCTCTTTTCCCGTCCAAATAATTTTTGCAGGTAATAAAAACCTTACTATCTTCGCATCCCCTTTGAAAAACCAGGGTTTTTAATCTAAATCAAACGAATAAACAGTGGATACTTTAAGCTATAAGACCATTCACGCCAACAAGGAGACCGTTAAGAAGAACTGGCTGCTTGTGGATGCGGAAAATGAAGTGATCGGGCGCCTGGCGTCCAAGGTGGCCTATATCCTTCGCGGGAAGAACAAGCCGGATTTCACTCCTCATGCCGATTGCGGTGACAACGTGATCGTGATCAACGCGGGCAAGGTTCGTTTCACGGGCAAGAAGCTTACCGATAAGGTATATATCCGCCACACGCGTTTCCCGGGCGGTCAGCGCTTCAGCACGCCCAAGGAATGGTTCGGCAAGAAGCCCGAGTTCATGATCGAAAGGGCCGTGAAGAAGATGCTTCCAACCAACCGCCTCAGCGATAAGATCATCCGCAACCTGTTCGTATACGCGGGCAGCGAGCATCCGCATGCCGCGCAAAATCCCAGGGCCGTCAAACTCGAACAAATCAAAGAACACAATTCATAATACATGGAAGTAATTAACACTATCGGGAGAAGAAAAACCTCCATCGCGCGCATCTACGTGCAGAAAGGAAAAGGAAGCATCACCATCAACGGAAAAGACTACAAGAAATATTTCTCCACCGCCATTCTCCAGGCCAAGGTGGCCCAGCCGCTGACCGTAACCAATCAAAAGGACAAGTTCGATGTGGACGTTCATGTAGAGGGCGGGGGCATCAACGGGCAGGCTGAAGCGGTGCGCCTGGCGGTGGCCCGTGCGCTGGTGCAGATCGATGGGGAAGTGAAGAAAACGCTGCGGATGGATAACATGATGACCCGCGATCCGCGCATGGTGGAGCGCAAGAAGTCCGGCCAGAAAAAAGCACGCAAGCGCTTCCAGTTCTCGAAACGTTAAACTATTCTTTAAAACCAAAACCATACACGAAAGAATGTCAAGAATCACCTTTGATCAATTGTTGGAAGCAGGAGCCCATTTCGGGCACCTCAAGCGGAAATGGAACCCGGCCATGGCTCCCTACATCTTTACCGAGAAGAACGGCATCCACATCATCGACCTGAACAAAACAGTTCAGAAGCTGGACGAGGCCTCCACCGTGCTGAAAGGGATCGCGAAGAGTGGAAAGAAGATCCTGTTCGTGGCTACCAAGAAGCAGGCAAAGGAGATCATGGCATCGCGTGTGAAGCCGCTGAACATGCCGTATGTCACCGAACGCTGGCCGGGGGGCATGCTCACCAATTTCGCCACCATCCGCAAGACCATCCGCAAGATGGCCTCCATCGATAAGATGAAGACCGATGGGACCTTCGAGACCATGAACAAGAAGGAGCGCCTGATGATCTCGCGCCAGCGGGCCAAGCTGGAAACCCAGTTCGGGAGCATTGCCGAACTCACCCGTCTTCCCGCGGCCATCTTCGTGGTGGACATCATGAAGGAGCACATTGCCATTGCCGAGGCCAAGCGCCTCAACATTCCCACGTTCGCCATCGTGGATACCAATTCCAACCCCAACCAGGTGGACCACCCGATCCCGGCCAACGATGATGCTTCCACTTCCATCAAGGTGATCGTTGAAGTGATCACCAAAGCCGTGGAAGAAGGACTGGCCGAGCGCAAGCAGGACCGTGAGAAGGAGATCGCGGAAGAAAAAGAAGGCATCGATGAGGGTAAAGAGGCCAAGAAGCTCGAGCTGATCGAAGCGGAGGAGGAAGTGGAGAAGGAAGTGGTGAGCGGCAAGAAGGCCCGGAAGGAGATCAAGACCATCATCGCGAAGAAGACCGCAAAGAGCGACTAAATTTTTTCCAATACCATGAGCACCGTAACCATAACTGCAGCCGATGTGAACAAGCTCCGGCAGATGACCAATGCCGGAATGATGGACTGCAAAAAAGCATTGACCGAGGCCAACGGTGATTTCGAAAAGGCCGTTGACATCCTGCGCAAGAAAGGACAGAAGATAGCCGCTAACCGTTCCGACAAGGAAGCGAAGGAAGGGCTGGTGATCGCAAAGGTCTCCGCTGACGGGAAGAAGGGGATCGTGATCGTGGTGAACTGCGAAACTGACTTCGTTGCCAAGAACGAGGCTTTCGGTAAAATGGCGGATACGATCGCGTCTGCAGCCGTAAACAAGCTGCCGGCCGATGCGGAAGCGCTGCGCGCGCTGCCCTATGGCGACAACGGCACTTCGATACAGGATAAGATAGTGGACGAGATGGGCAAGATCGGGGAGAAGCTGGAGCTGGCGCGTTACGAGAAGATCGAAGCGGGAAAGGTGATCGCATACAATCACCCGGGCAACAAGCTGGCCACCATCGTTGGCTTCAGCAAGGATGCATCCGAAGAAACGCTGAAGAACGTGGCGATGCAGGTGGCAGCCATGGCACCCGTGTCGGTCGATAAAGGAGATGTGGATCCGAAGCTTCTTGAAAGGGAAATGGAGATCGCGCGCGAGCAGATCCGGCAGGAAGGCAAGCCCGAGAACATGATCGACAAGATCGCGCAGGGCAAGATCCAGAAGTTCTATAAGGAATACACGCTGGTGAATCAGGAGTTCATTCGTGACAATAAGAGGACCGTGGGCCAGTACCTGAGCGATACGGACAAAGACCTGAAGGTGACCTCATTTAAGCGAATAGCTTTAGGATAAGAAAAGAGTAATCCCCCCGCCTTTGGCGGGGGGATTTTTTTTGCACTTTTGGCAAATTAAAATTATGTCGGCAAACAAATACAAGCGGATCCTGCTCAAGCTTAGTGGAGAATCGCTCATGGGCAAGAAACAGTTTGGGATCGACCACGAGCGTCTTGGACAATATGCTAAAGAGATCCGCGAAGTGGCCGAAAGCGGCACCCAGCTGGCCGTGGTGATCGGGGGCGGCAACATTTACCGGGGCATCGAGGCCACGCAGGAGGGCTTCGACCGGGTGCAGGGCGATTTCATGGGCATGCTCGCTACGGTGATCAACAGCATGGCGCTGCAAGCCGTGCTCGAAAAGATCGGTGTGGAAACGCGCTTGCAGAGCGCCATCAAGATGGAAGAGATCTGCGAGCCTTTCATCCGCAGGAAGGCCGTGCGACACCTGGAAAAGGGACGGGTGGTGATCTTTGGGGCAGGCACGGGCAATCCCTACTTCACAACGGATACGGCCGCTACGCTCCGCGCCATCGAGATCGAGGCCGATGTGATCCTCAAAGGCACGCGGGTGGACGGCATCTATACGGCCGATCCCGAAAAGGACAGGAACGCCAGGAAATATGATACGATCACCTTTGATGAAGTGTATAAAAACGGATTGGAGGTGATGGATATGACCGCCTTCACGCTTTGCAAGGAGAACAAGCTGCCCATCATCGTGTTCGACATGAACACGCCAGGGAACCTGAAGAAGGTTCTGCAGGGAAAGAAGGTGGGCACGCTGGTAAAGTTCTGACACCCGCTCTGAATATTTCCCCAAGAGGGGAAACAAAAGCCGGTATGCTTTGAGAAAATATCTAAATTTGCCTCTCATCTCAATACCAATTTTCCCATGAACGAAGAAGCCGAATTCATACTTGATGCATCCAGGGAAAGCATGCAGAAGGCGCTGTCGCACCTGGAGGCGGAGCTCGTAAAGGTTCGCACAGGGCGGGCCAATCCCAGCATGCTCGAGGGTGTATTTGTTGACTACTACGGGGCGCGCACCCCGCTCAACCAGGTTTCGAATGTGAGCACTCCCGATGCCCGCACCATCACCGTTCAGCCCTGGGAAAAATCTATGCTCGATCCGATCATGAAAGCCATCCAGGCTGCCAACCTCGGGTTCAACCCAACCAACAATGGGAATGTGATCATCATTTCGGTCCCGGCCCTTACCGAAGAGCGCAGGAAGGACCTGGTGAAAAAGGCCAAGGCCGAAGGTGAAAATGCCAAGGTAAGTGTGCGCAACGTGCGCAAGGAGGCGAACGAGGCGCTCAAGAAGCTGAAGCTTACCGAAGATGAGAAGAAAGAAGTGGAGAAGAAGATACAGGACGGCACGGATGCTTTCATTGCAAAAGTAGATAAGCACCTGGAGGTGAAGGAAAAGGACATCATGGCCGTATAGATCTACGGATCCTAATCTTTACGAATGTACGAATGCGTGCATCGTATAAGGTAGAATCAACTCCAGCAGGAAATCCATTGGTATATTCGCACTGATTCGTATTGCGTAAATCTCATACCCAGACTTTAGTTCCTTCCGAGCAATTCTTACAGATATCGATTTCTTTTCGCGAGCGGAGCAGCGCAGCCCTGAACTTTTTATACTCACCGTTCTTCCATATTTCTGAAAAGGACCTTTCTTTCAGATCACCGAGCCGATGCTTCGCATCCTTATCAAAGCAGCATGGCACCACCAGGCCGTCCCACGTGATCACGCAGGAGTTCCACATGCGCCAGCAGCTTTTAAGTTTTAGGTTTAAGGGTTGAAGTTTGAAGTCGGTGCCGTTTCTTTTATAACGGGAGAAATTTTCATCCAGCGGAATAAGCTCATTGCCATTCTCGTAATCATAAACCTGCGCGGTCTTGATGCGCACTTCATTCACGCCCAGTTCCCTGCCGAGCTTTTTCACTTCTGCGATCTCCTGCTCGTTGTGGCGGAACACCACGAACTGGAAGATCACGTGGGGCGTGCGGGACCGAAGCTTTTTCTTCCAGGCTACGATGTTCTTTGTGCCATCGATCACCCTTTGCAGCTCGCCCCCGATGCGGTACTTCGCATAGCTTTCCTGCGTGGTACCGTCAATGGAGATGATCAGCCGGTCGAGTCCGCTTTCCACGGTCCGCCTGGCATTCTCCTCATCGAGGTAGTGCGCATTGGTGGAAGTGGCCGTGTAAATGTTCTTCTTTGAAGCATGGCTTACCATTTCCAGGAAATCGGGATTCAGGTACGGCTCGCCCTGAAAGTAAAAATTAAGATACATCACCTGCCGGTGCACCTCACCGATCATTTGTGCGAAGAATTCCGTATCGAGTGAGCCGGTGCTGCGCGTAAAGCTCCGGAGCCCGCTGGGACATTCGGGGCAGCGCAGGTTGCAGTGCGTGGTAGGTTCGATGGCGATGCTCACCGGCATTCCGCGGTGACAGGGACGCTTCATCGCACGGGAATAATAATAACTGCCCAGCACCTGCATCGCGTTGGCAGCGCGGGCAAGCGTGAGCTTAGAAAGAAAATTCAGCGCATCATTTAAACGTCCGGGCAAACGAGCGGTCTGTTTGTTGTAAAGATAGGGAATACCATTCGGATTCCCGGCAGTATTCTTACTTTTGCTCGGAGCAACATGGTCAATCACATCTGGAGATACACCGTAAAGGCAATCCTGCGCAACAGGTTCATTGTGCTGGCGGTCATCCTCGGCATTACGGTTTTCCTCGGGTACAAGGCCCAGCAGATCGACATCTTGTACGAATACACCCAGCTGCTGCCCGATGACCACCCGGTGAGCATCGATTACAAGAACTTCAAGAAACTTTTCGGCCAGGATGGTGCGGTGCTGGTGGCTGGATGTGATGATCCAAAACTTTTTGACAAGGACCGTTTCGGTGACCTCTATGACCTGAGCCAGGACATCAAGAAGATACAGGGCATACAAGAGGTCGTTTCGCCCGCCCGCATCTACCGCATCCTCAAGAACGATTCGCTGCAGCGGTTCGACTTCCAGCCGGTGCTCACCCACCGGCCGTCCACCCAGCAGGAGGCCGACAGCCTCGGCAAGATCATCAGCGAGCTCCCGTTCTACGACAACATCATCTTCAGCAAAGAGAACAAATCGTACGTGATCGCCATCACCTTTCAGAAAAAAGAGCTGACCTCGGTGAAGCGCATTGCCATCGTGGATTCGATCAAGGCAAAGGTCGACCACTACGCGAAGAAGTATAGCATACCGGTCCACTACTCGGGCCTCCCGTACATCCGCAGCGTGGTGTCCATGAAGATCAAGGACGAAGTGGTGCGGTTTCTCGCGCTCGGGCTCATCATCACTTCGCTCATCCTGCTGATCTTCTTCCGTTCGTTCACCGCGGTGTTCTTTTCGCTGATCGTAGTGTGCGTCAGCGTGATCTGGTCGTTCGGGTCCATCGTGCTGCTCGGTTACAAGATCACGGTGCTTTCGGGTCTTATCCCGCCTCTGATCATCATAATAGGAGTGCCCAACTGCATCATGCTGCTCAACAAGTACCAGTTCGAATACAGCCGCCACCAGAACAAGGCGCTGGCGCTCACCCGCATGATAGAGCACGTAGGCGTTTCGCTCTTCTTCGCCAATGTAACCACGAGCATCGGGTTCGCGGTGTTCATGCTCATCAATACGCAGATACTTTTTGAGTTCGGGCTCGTGGCCTCGCTCAACATCATGGCCACCTACCTGCTGTCGATCCATTTCATCCCCGTGGTGTTCAGCTTCCTGCCGCCACCCTCGGTGAAGCACACCCGTCACCTCGAAGGAAAGCGGCTGAACTTCATACTGAATACGATCGATCATTGGGTGCATCATTACAGGAGACGCATCTATGCGGTTGTGGCGATCGTATTCGGGATTGCTGTGTTCGGGATCACGAAGATCCGGACCATCGGTTACATGGTGGATGATCTGCCGAAGGATGACCCGGTGTACCTCGACATGAAGTATTTCGAGAAACATTTTCACGGGGTGATGCCCTTCGAGATTTCCATCGATACCAGGCGTGAAGGAGCAGCTCTTTCCGACAACACGTTACGGAAAATAAACCGCCTGCAAAAGCTGCTGGGCACATACAAGGAGTTTTCACGGCCCGTATCGGTGGTGGAGGCCGTGAAGTTCTCCAACCAGGCCTTCCATGACGGGAAGCCCAAGCATTACATTCTCCCGAACTCGCTCGATCTCGGCAAGATCGCAGAGTACGGCTCGGACGCCAAGAGCAAGCAGAGCTATTTCAAATCCTTCCTCGACAGCACCAGGCGCTACACCCGCGTAAGCGCGCAGATGGCCGATGTTGGCTCGGTGCGCATGGACAAGCTGGTGAAGGAGCTGAAGCCGCGCGTGGATTCTATTTTCAATTACGACCTGGAGAATAAGGCCTGGGTATCGGACAGCGCCCGTTACGAGGTGGTGCTAACAGGCAACAGCCTGATGTTCCTGAAGGGCAACGATTTCCTGGCCGGTAACCTGGTGGAGAGCGTGGGCATCGCCATCATCCTGATTGCGCTGGTGATGATGCTGCTCTTTGCATCACCCATCATGATCATCATTTCGAACATACCCAGCCTGATCCCGCTGCTGTTCACGGCCGGGCTGATGGGATTCTTCGCCATACCGCTCAAGCCGTCCACAATTCTTATATTTAGCATTGCATTCGGTATTGCCAGCGATGGAACACTATACTTTTTGACCAAATACAAGCAGGAGTTGCGCAAGCACCAGTGGAGCATATCCAAAACGGTTTCGTTCACGCTCAAAGAAACGGGTGTGAGCATGATCTATATTGCCGTGATCCTTGCATCGGGGTTTTCCCTATTTGCCACATCCGGCTTTGGAGGCACGCGCGCGCTGGGAATACTTATCCCGGTGACGCTTCTTATTGCATACTGTTCCAATTTAGTGCTGCTTCCTTCGTTCCTGCTGTCGCTGGAAAAACGCATCACTAAAAAAGCATTCATGGCCGAGCCGCTCATTGAAATGTACGATGAGGAGGAGGACATTGCACTCGATAACCTGCAGATACAGGAAAAAGAAGATGCCCGGAAAGATGAATAACGAAACAAACGCTTTATGAAAGGAATCATTCTTGCCGGAGGTTCCGGAACCCGCCTGCACCCGCTGACCCTCGGGGTGAGCAAGCAGCTGATGCCGGTGTACGACAAGCCGATGATCTACTACCCGCTGTCGGTGCTGATGATGGCCGGCATCAACGAGATCCTGGTCATATCCACCCCGCACGACCTGCCCAGCTTCGAGCGGCTGTTGGGCGATGGGGCGCGGCTGGGCTGCAAGTTCACTTACGCGGAGCAGAAAGTTCCGAACGGCCTCGCGCAGGCGTTCGTGATCGGGGAAAAGTTCATCGGCAAGGATAAGGTTGCGCTTATCCTTGGCGACAATATCTTTTACGGCACCGGGCTCGGGAGATTTCTCAGGCAGTATACCAATCCCGATGGAGGAGTGGTGTTCGCTTACCACGTTTCCGATCCCGAACGCTACGGGGTGGTGGAGTTCGATAAGAAAGGGAAGGCGATCACCATCGAAGAGAAACCCAGGCAGCCCAAGTCCAACTACGCTGTTCCGGGCCTCTATTTCTACGACAACTCAGTAGTGAAAGTGGCGAAGGAGCTGAAGCCCAGCGTGCGGGGGGAATACGAGATCACCGATGTGAACAGGCAGTACCTGGCGGCCGGCAAGCTCAAGGTAGGCATACTCGACCGGGGCACGGCCTGGCTCGATACGGGCACGTTCGCATCGCTCATGCAGGCCGGTAATTTCGTGCAGGTGATCGAGGACCGGCAGGGACTGAAGATCGGCTGCATCGAAGAGATCGCGTACCGGATGGGATTCATCAACAAAGCGCAGCTGAAAAAGATAGCCGAGCCGCTGCTGAAGAGCGGCTACGGCAAATACCTGCTCGAAGTGAGCGAACAGAAATAAGATTATGACAAAGATCCTGATCACCGGGGGGGCCGGGTTCATTGCCTCATCGCTGGCCGAGAAGCTGGCTGAGAACAAGGACAATCTCGTTGTAGTGGTGGATAATCTTTCCACGGGCTCCATCGAAAAGGTGCCCGCTTCAAAGCAATCCAACATCAAGTTCATCAAGTGCGATGTGAACGAGTTCTCCGACATCTCCAGCGTGTTCTTCGCGTATTCGTTCGATTATGTTTTTCATTACGCTGCCGTGGTGGGCGTAAAACGCACGCTCGAGAATCCCGTGAAGGTGCTGAACGACCTGAACGGGATACGCAACATCCTGAACCTGTCCAAGAACACCGGGGTCAAACGCGTTTACTATTCTTCCTCCTCGGAAGTTTACGGGGAGCCGGTGGAATACCCGCAGAATGAGCATACCACCCCGCTGAACTCGCGCCTGCCTTATGCCATCGTCAAGAACGTGGGAGAGGCGTACCTGCGCTCGTATAAAAAAGAGTTCGGGCTCGATTTCACCATCTTCCGGTTCTTCAATACTTACGGCCCGAAGCAGAGCAAGGACTTTGTGGTCTCCAAGTTCATTGTGCGGGCATTGAAGAATGAGGACATACAGGTGTACGGTGACGGAAGCCAGACCCGCACCTTCTGCTACATTGACGACAACGTGGAGGCCACCACTACGGCTTTTTACAAGAACCTGTTCATCGATGACGTGGTGAACATCGGGGGCGATAACGAGATCACCATCCTGGAACTGGCAAAAGCCGTGGTAAAAGTAACGAACTCCGGCTCGAAGATCGTTCATTTGCCTCCCCTGGAAGAAGGGGACATGACGCGCAGAAAGCCCGATACTTCCAAGATGAAACAGCTTTTGAGCAAGCCGATGATCCCGCTCGAAGAGGGTCTGAAGAAGATACTTTCCAACACCCGCTTCATCCTGTGAGCCGGCTGCACCAGTTCCGGCAGCAGGTTGAAGAAGAGCTCCGCATCTGTTCTTCGAAGCTCGGCAGCTCCCCGCCCGAGCTGTACGAGCCGATCCGCTACATTCTTTCGCTGGGCGGCAAGCGCATGCGTCCCATGCTGGTGCTGGCCGGGTGTGACCTGTTCGATGGAGATGCATCCAAAGCAATGCCTGCTGCGATGGCCATCGAGCTCTTCCATAATTTTACATTGGTGCACGATGATATCATGGACAATGCACCGCTGCGGAGGAATGAAAGCACGATCCATGAGAAATGGAACTCCAACACAGCCATTCTCAGCGGTGATGCCATGCTGGTGCAGGCGTACGGGCAGCTGGTGCGCACGGAAACCGCTTCGCTGAAAAAAGTGCTGGATATCTTCAACGATACAGCTGCGCGGGTGTGCGAGGGCCAGCAGCTCGACATGAACTATGAAAAGACCGGGAAGATCTCCATCTCCCAGTACCTGAAAATGATCGAGCTGAAGACGGCAGCGCTTCTTGCGGGAAGCCTCAAGATCGGGGCCGTGATAGGGAGCGCGCGGGACGAGGATGCAGACCGCTTGCATGACTTCGGGAAGAACATGGGCATTGCCTTCCAGCTGCAGGACGATATCCTGGATGTTTACGGTGGAGAAAAGTTCGGGAAGCAGCGGGGAGGTGATATCATCTCCAACAAAAAAACATTCCTGCTGCTTAAGGCGCTGGAGCTTTCGCAGCTGAACCGCTACAAGCACGAGGAGCTGCTGCAATGGGTGCATTCGCCCGCGCATGCCGCAAAGGAGAAGATAGATGCGGTTACCGGCATCTATGATTTCCTGAACGTACGCAAGATCGCGGAAGCCGAAATGAAAAGCTACTTCGATAAAGGCCTGGCGGTCTTGGAGACCATTCCTGCCAATGAGAAGAAGAAAGAAGAGCTGGCTGCGTTCGCGCAGAACCTTCTGTTAAGGGAACAATGATGCTCAAGTTCGACAAACATATTTTCATTTGCACCAACCAGCGTGCGCCCGATGCGGGAAGGCCCTCGTGCGGGGAGGCGCACGGGATGGAGATCGTGGAGGCGTTCAAGAAGAAACTGAAAGAGAAGAAACTCCCGGCAAAGGTGCGGGCCCAGCGGGCGGGCTGCCTCGATGTGTGCGACTACGGCCAGACCATCGTGGTGTATCCCGAAGGGATCTTTTACGTGGGCGTTGAGCTGGGCGATGTGGAAGAGATCATCGAGGAGCACATCCGTAACAACCGCCCCGTCCAGCGCCTCGTGCTGGATAAAAGCAAATACTGATGGATGAGCCGACCCCGTACCTGATCAACCTGGAGCTCATCCGCGAAACAGCCCGGCAGATCATCAAGGATTTCGGGATGACCGGCATTGAGATCCGGTTCACTGGAAACGGGCAAAGCGCTTACGATGAATTGTTCGGCCAGATCGCCCCGGAGGTTGACAAGCTGCTGCAAGGCAACGCAGGATCTTTCTATGATCTGCTCTACCGGATCGATATCAGCGAGGACCAGCTTAAAAAGGAGTCGGAACGCTTTCCCGCCAGGAAATTCTCTGAAGTAGTGGCGCATCTCATCATTAAGCGCGAGCTGCAGAAGGTGGTGATCCGCAGAAAATTCGGCAAGCAATAAATTGCATAAATTTGAAATGACATTATTCTCTGAAAAATGGAGAAACAATCCTACCTGGGCAATGGCGAGATCGCAGCGATCGAGGGACTGTACGAGCAGTACCTGCAGGACGCGAACGCGGTTGAGCAGGGATGGAGGAAGTTCTTCGAAGGTTTTGAGTTTGCCCGGAAGAATTACGAAGAGGCAGTTTCCGCGGGTGTCCCCGAGAACGTAAGGAAGGAGTTCGCGGTCATCAATCTCATCAACCTGTATCGCCAGACCGGTCATCTTTTCACTAAAACAAATCCCGTGCGCGAGCGCAGGAAGTACCATCCCTCGCTCGATGAGATAGAACTCATCGGGTTGTCAGAATCCGATATGGATACCGTGTTCCATGCGGGCACGGAGATCGGGCTGGGCGATGCGAAGCTGCGCGACATCATCACGTTCCTCAAACAAACGTATTGCAGCCATATTGGGGCGGAGTTCATGTACATCCGCAACCAGAAGATCAAGAGCTGGCTGCTGCAGAAAATGGAATCGGTGCGGAACACCCCGGATTTTTCGGTGGAGGAGCGAAAGAAGATTCTTGGCAAGCTCACCAAGGCCGTGGTGTTCGAGAATTTCCTGCAGACCAAGTTCACCGGTGAAAAAAGATTTTCGCTCGAAGGAGCGGAAGCGCTGATCCCTGCGCTCGATGCCGTGGTGGAACAGGGCGCCAGGCTGGGAGTGGAAGAGTTTGTGCTCGGCATGGCTCACCGCGGGCGCCTGAACGTGCTGGCCAACATCATGGGCAAGACCTACGAAGATATCTTCACCGAGTTCGAGGGAAAGGAGTTCGAAGAATCGCTGTTTGACGGGGATGTGAAGTACCACCAGGGCTATTCATCCAACGTGGTGACATCGGAAGGGAAGAAAATCCACCTGAGCCTTACGCCCAACCCCTCGCACCTCGAAACGGTGGATGCCGTGGCCGAAGGGATCGCGCGGGCCAAGCTCGACAAAGCATACAACGGTGACCTGAACAAGCTTTGCCCCATTCTCATTCACGGTGACGCGGCCGTGGCGGCACAGGGCATCGTTTACGAGGTGATCCAGATGGGAAACCTGGATGCGTACAGGACAGGGGGCACGATCCATCTCGTGATCAACAACCAGATCGGGTTTACCACCAATTACCTCGATGCCCGCTCGTCCACCTATTGCACCGATGTGGCCAAGGTGGTGCTCTCGCCCGTGTTCCACGTGAATGCCGATGATGCGGAAGCGGTGATCTACACCATAAGGCTGGCCATGGAGTTCCGGCAGACCTTTCACCGCGATGTGTTCATCGACCTGCTTGGCTACCGCAAGTACGGCCACAACGAAGGCGATGAGCCGCGCTTCACCCAGCCGCTGCTGTACAAGGCCATTGCCGCGCATCCGGATCCCCGAAAGATCTACATCGACAAGCTGAAGACCGGGAACGTGCTGACCGATGGAGAAGCAGATGCAATAGAAAAAGAATTCCGCGACACGCTGAACGAGCGCCTGAACGAATCGAGGCAGATCCGCAAGACCAAGGTGACCTCGTTCCTCGAAGGCGCCTGGAAGGGATTACGTTTGTCCGAAGAAAAAGATTTTGAGCGGTCGCCCGCTACGGCAGTGGATAAAAAAACCTTGCTTGAGATCGGTAAAAAGATCACGGATATACCTGCCGGGAAGAAATTCTTCAACAAGATCGAGCGGCTGTTCAAAGAACGGCAGGCCATGCTGGAAGGCGAGGGCAGGCTCGACTGGGCCATGGGCGAGCTCCTCGCTTACGGCTCCTTATTAAAGGAAGGGCATTCCGTGCGGTTCAGCGGGCAGGACGTGGAGCGGGGAACCTTTTCGCACCGCCACGCGGTGATCAAGCTGGAGGATTCGGAAGAAGAATACGTTCCGTTGAAGACGCTCGAAACCGGTAAGGAACAGTTCAACATCTACAACTCCCATCTTTCGGAATACGGTGTGCTGGGCTTTGAATACGGTTATGCCATGGCCACCCCGCAGGCCCTCGTGATCTGGGAAGCCCAGTTCGGTGATTTTTCCAACTGCGCGCAGGTGGTGATCGACCAGTACATCAGCGCGGCCGAGGATAAGTGGAGACGCATGAACGGCATCTGCCTGCTCCTTCCGCACGGCTACGAAGGGCAGGGCGCGGAGCATTCCAGCGCGCGGATAGAGCGGTTCCTTACGCTTTGCGCGGAGAACAACATGTACGTGGTGAACGCCACCACGCCCGCCAATTTCTTTCACGCGCTGCGCAGGCAGTTAAAAGTTCCGTTCCGCAAGCCGCTCATCGCCTTCACGCCCAAGAGCCTGCTCCGGCACCCGCGTTGCATTTCCAAATGGAATGAACTTTCCAATGGCGGATTCCAGGAAGTGATCGATGATGCTTCAGCCGATGCAAAGAAAATATCACGGCTTGTGCTCTGCAGCGGGAAACTGTTTTACGAACTGCTTGCCAAAAAAGAAGAGCTGAAGCGGGACGATGTTGCCCTGGTGCGCATCGAGCAGCTGTACCCCTTCCCGAAGAACCGGTTGAACGAGATCCTATCGAAATACAAGAACGCGAAAGACTGCACCTGGGTGCAGGAAGAGCCGGAGAACATGGGAGCCTGGAGCTATTTGCTCCGCACGATAAATACTTCCCCCCTGTTATCAGGGATGCGAAGCATTGCCCGCCCCGAAAGCGCAAGCCCGGCAACGGGCTCGAAGAAGCAGAGTGAGAAGCAGCAGAAGGAGATTATAGAAAAAATCTTTAGTCGTTAGTCTTGAGTACATAGTAATTAGTAAAGAGAGAGATGCATGAATCAGTTTAAGAATTTGAAAGTTTGGCAGAAGGCGCTTGACCTTGTTGTGCATTGCTATAAGTTAACGGACAAATTTCCTGACAAGGAAAAGTTTGGACTTACAAGCCAGGTCAATCGTTGCGCTGTTTCAATTGTTTCAAATATTGCCGAAGGCGCGGGAAGAAACTCTCCCAAGGAGTTTAATAATTTCTTAGGCATTACTTTGGGCTCTACCTGTGAGCTGGAAACACAGTTGATAGTTGCAAAAAGATTAAACTATATTAGCGAAACCGAATTAGCCGAAGTCGTTTCACTCATCGAAGAGATTCAAAAAATGATATACGGCCTGCAAAAGAATATACATAAAGCTAAGGACTAATTACCAGTACTAAAGACTCAGGACTAAGTACTTAAGACTATGCTCATCGAAATAAAAGTACCCTCTCCCGGTGAATCCATCACCGAGGTCACCATTTCGCGGTGGATCAAGGTGGATGGCGCGCACGTGGAAAAGGACGAAGAGATCGCGGAGATCGATTCGGACAAAGCCACGCTTACCATTGCGGCCGAAGCCAGCGGGGAGCTGAAGACACTGGCGAAGGAAGGCGATGCAGTAAAGGTGGGAAGCGTGGTGGCGAAGATCGATACGGAGAAAGCGGGCAGCAGCAGTAAGAAAGAAGAAAAAGAGGTTGGCAGTGAGCAGTCGGCAGTTGGCAAAGAAGAGAAAAAGGAAGAAAAAGTTGGCAGTGAGCAGTTGGCAGTGGGCAAAGAAGAGAAGAAGAAAGGAGAAGACAGGATTCAGAAGACAGAAGAAAAGAAAAAGGAAGAAAAAAAACCGGAAACCAAGACAACCCCGCTTGCGAAAAGTATTATTGAAGAAAATAAAGTAACTCAAAAAATAGCCGGTACGGGAACTGGCGGTAAGATCACCAAGGCCGATGTGCTGAAGGCCATGAGCAAAGGGTTTGGAGGAGAAAAAGGTTTTACCGGCTCGCGGGAAACGGAGCGCCAGAAGATGAGCCCCCTGCGCAAAAAGCTGGCGCAGCGCCTGGTTGCGGTGAAGAACCAAACCGCCATGCTCACCACCTTCAACGAGGTGGACATGAGCCGGATCTTTGAGCTGCGCGCAAAATACAACCCTCAAATAGAAAAGCAATTCGGAACGAAGCTCGGCTTCATGAGCTTCTTTACCAAAGCCGTGTGCGAAGCGCTGCAATTGTACCCGGCCGTGAACGCCATGATAAATGGCGAAGACATTGTGTACCACAAATACTGCGACATCGGCATAGCCGTGAGCGCGCCCAAGGGGCTGGTGGTGCCGGTGGTGCGCAATGCCGAGATGCTTTCGCTGGCGGAGACCGAGATGAAGATAAAGGAGCTGGCGTTGAAAGCGCGCGACAATAAAATTACGCTTGAGGAAATGGAAGGCGGCACGTTCACCATCACCAACGGGGGCGTGTTCGGCTCCATGATGAGCACGCCCATCATCAACCCGCCCCAGAGCGCCATCCTCGGCATGCACAACGTGGTGGAGCGGCCCGTGGCGCTGAACGGGCAGGTGGTGATCCGCCCCATGATGTACGTGGCCCTTTCCTACGACCACCGCATCATTGACGGGCGCGAATCGGTTGGGTTCTTAGTGAAGGTGAAGGAGATGTGTGAGCATCCTGAGCGAATGCTCTTTGGCGGGAAGAGCCCGGATGAGGTGCTGGTGGGGTTGTAATGCAGACTTGATACTACATTGCAATTCAATTGATACCGAAGTAGATTTTAAGCATATTTTTCATCTAACATTTCCATACTATAATCTATGCTTATAAGCCCTTAGGCGAAAAGATAAATTTTTTGTTGGAGGAACAGCATGCATCAAATACCTTGGCCCGCAAATAAAAAGTTATTATGAAAAAGATCCTTATCCTCTCTGCCCTCGCTTTAAGCGCAACTGCGTTTGCCCAGCAGAACTCTCCTTTCTATTCCAACAGCGGCAACAATATGAGCAGTACTGACAAGCTCGGAAGTACGAATTCCGCTCCATTGCGTTTCTTTACTAATAATACTCACAGGGGTGAGTTTTCTTCCACGGGTGATTTCTTTTTGGATGCACTTGCCGGCCAGGGAACCGGGCTGGTAACTTTCGATAACAGCGGGAAGATTATCTCTCTTCCTTATCCCAATGATGCAACGAAGATCCTCCTTGGAAATGGCAGTTGGTCGGCCCTTTCTACTCTTAGCGGATGGACAATATCCTATGGGGGAATTGCCACGAGTTATAATGTTGGCATAGGTGCCAGCCCCGATCCTCTTTATAAGCTGAATGTAGGTGGTGACGCTAACATTAGCGGCACCGTTTATGCCAATGGCGTTATCATCGCCAGTCATGTAAAAAGCGACTCTACCCACACTACCAACGCCACAATCACCAACTCACTTACTACAAGCAATGCCAGCATTACAGGCAATGCAGGCATTGGGGTTATAGGAACTCCTACGGAAAAACTAGAGGTGAATGGGAATGTGAAAATTTCGAATGGGAAAATAATGACACCTCGAATTTCTCCTTTACCGGGAGATACTATTATACATATCGGAGACAGCAGTATTCTGTACAATAATGTGCGAAATTACTATTATGTTGATGCAAACAGCAATATAACATTCAAAGGAATTGGATACGGAACATATTGCTATGGTGTAGGTATAAATGGTGTAGCATTGGGTTATAATTCCCGTTGTACAGGAGCCTTTTCCATTGCGCACGGTGTAGATGTGGTAAGTTATGCCGCCAAATCAATGGTTATAGGAAGTGGTGCGAATTCAAACGATAGATTAATAAATGGCATTCCAAATTCATTAATGATAGGTTTTAATAGTAATGTCCCAACAATATTTGTTGCCTCCGCAAATGGCCAGCTTGGGTCAACTGGCAATGTGGGAATTGGAACTACAACTATTCCTCCGGGTATTAAACTAGCAGTTTGCGGAACAATTCAATCTAAGGAGGTAATAATAGACGCAAGTAATTGGTGCGATTTTGTTTTTGATAGAAATTATCATCGCATGACATGGCAAGAAAAACTTGCTTATATTAATGCTAATAAACATTTGCCTGCAATTACTTCTGAAAAAGAAATTGAAACCAACGGACTAAAAACGTATGAAAGTATGAAGGGCATGATGCAAAACATAGAGGAAAACACACTTGATATTATTGATCTATATCAGTTAATTAAAAAACAAAATGAAGAAATCATTGATTTGAAAAGGGAAATCTCAGAATTGAAACAAAAAAAATAAATTTAATACTTACAAAAAAACATTTAATTCCAAAAAATGTTATGAAAAAAATAGTCGCACTTATTTGTATAGTAGTTATAGGGATGGCAACGAATTCTTGCAAAAAAAGAGTGTGGTTTGCGTGTTGTGATTCAGGCCATCCACATTGGGAAGGGACGAAATACGACACAGATGATAATCTTGGCATTAGATTAGAAGAAGAAGATCACGACAATAAAATTCATGGTGGTGTCCGAACCGCAATAAGATGTACTCGTTAGTTGATTAAACTCTCAATATTATATATATATTAGCTTTTGAAAAAAACTATTACATATCTATTTTTTTCCATTGTTGCATTTTCTTCTCTTGGCCAATATTCTTTTCAAAAAGAAAAAGACAAATACTGGATTTATCGCGAGCGATTGAAAAATTTTATGGTTCGGTCTAATGGGGCTGTATGCAAGGGATGCGATATTCCAGCGGTGGGAAGAGAAAATAATGGAACGCCCATTGTTGGGGCTGATAAACTCGGTTGGGCTGATACGCCATGGATGATCGGATACTGGATCGGCACTTTGGCTATGGAATATCAATTATTGATACAGTCAGGATTATCCAGCACAAGCCCCCAGGTAATGCAAACAAAAGAAGATCTTTACGGGGCTATTCAATCCATTAACCGGTTGGATTGGGAAGCGGAAGAATCGTGGGGATGTTCATATTGTGGTAATTCGTATACTCCGTGCCCCGGAAATATAAATGGGTTTCTTATTCGCGATGACGTGCCAACCGATTTTTCACAGGTGCAATCTATCATAGACGGTTTAAATGATGGGCTTGTCCCTCCGCGGGATGATTACAGGGATAAATGTATTTCTTCTGCGTTTACAGAATATTTAACCCCCGGTGCAGAGGCAAGCTGGGATCATCTGACCGGTCTATTTATTGGATTGGCATTAGTAAAAAAATGCCTGGCTGTTGGCCCTCCGACAGAAAACTGGAACAATACTCCGTTTATTAATGGATTGTCCGAAGCATCCACTTCCTCATTTATTAAAGAAGTGCAGATCATTTCCCAAAGAATTATTACATATCTGAACAGTCCACCTGATGGTGCCAGTCCCTGGACCTACGAAAATCCATGTGCCCACAGGTGTGTAGTAGGCGTAAGTAATCCTACCAATTTGGCTGCCTGCGGGCATCCAGATCCTGCGGCTAATTGCTCATTTGATCTTAATGTGGTTGCCACAAGCAATGGCCAAATTCCCTATTGCTGCGAATCTGGAGGTGCCCTTGCTCAGCCGGAAGCAATCGGATTTGCTGCGGCCAATCAATTTATTCAAGGACATCCGGATTTTATCTTAACGAATTTAGCTACGAATCCTGTATATTGGTTAGCATGGAACGGGGCGATTAACAAGGGGGATCGCAAGGTTATGACTCTGGTAGCGCTGGGAAATATATGGAAGGTCGGAATTTGTTTGACGAATGTAACAATTCACCTTTGCACAGGAATTCCTTTTGTATGTACTTGTTGTATAGATTTAGGGTACATCACTATAACAATACCCCTACCTTGCAGCAGTACCACTGCACAGGTTTCAGATCATCTTGTTAATGCCGGTAAAAATAACTATTGGGAACATCTTTATCTCCTGCATAAATTATTGTTCAACGGGGGAACTACCAATATTAGTAACTCCTTTTACGAATGTTTGTTAGATGCTGCACCTTGCAGGGGATATGATGGTGCAGGCTCAAATACTGAGTGGAGCCACAACGATAGATTAGCTGGTGATAGAGCAGGTAATTACAGCGAAGCATTTTCGAGAGTTGATTATCTTTTTTATTACAATTTGTATAATTTACATAACTTTCAAGGTTCTTATACTCCAATTCCAATAAAACAGTTAGCCCCGGATAATATTGTAAAACCGGATGCTAATATTTCCCCTTCAAATTATCCATATGAAGAATACGATAAAAAGAATTTTATAGCCGCACAAACTATAACAGCGCATGATTATAAGATTACATTTCTTCCTTCAGAAGGACAGGGAAGAGTAACGTTTGCTGCGGGTCAAAAAATTACTCTCAGTAATGGTTTCAAAGTAATAAATGGCGGATATTTTCATGGATACATAGATCCTACCATTAGCGCAATGCATTGCTCTGATCCGCCATCTCAAACTGAGTGCTCAGGGCTATCACCTTTTGTGATTGATACTGTTACTGATGCGGATTCTGTAATTGTTTCAATAAATCCTAGAGATTCCGTTACCAATATTCTTCCCTGCCCTATTGACACTTTGCATTTGCATGGCAAAAACATTAAAAACACTGCTACAAGTTTTTATTGGAACTTCGGAAATGGCCAGACCTCACAATTAGAAAATCCTGACATCTACTACTCATCTCCCGGAAATTATATACTTACTTTAATCGCCATCAGCTCTTCAAAAACGGACACATTTTCTACGCAAATAATTGTTCCCGATTGTCAATCTAATGGCCGGCATTTTAGCCAATCGACAGCAGCAGTTGCAGATAGTTTAAGTAAAGAGTTGCTAATAATTCCAAATCCTTCCTCCGGCAAATTCACCATTTCAATTTCAGATGGCCAATTGGGCAGCTTGGAAATAACTGATCTGCTTGGGAACATAGTTTACAGATCAGATGTTCAAAACAAGCAATATGAAATAGATCTGTCTTCCAAGCCCAAGGGCATTTATTTCGTTAAAGTGACCGTTGAGGATAAGATATTTACGGATAAAATAATTATTCAATAGGAATCATGAAAAAAATATGCGTTCTTTATTTTGCCATTCTATCTATTGAAGCGTCTGCTCAATGGTCCACCCTTAACTCAGGAACTACTAATTTCCTTGGGTCAATTTATTTTCCTCAAAAGGATACCGGCTATGTGACCGGCCCGCCTCTTAAAAAAACCACTAATGGGGGAGTTAATTGGAGTACGGTTACAGCACCGATAAATTCACAAGTATTATATTTTCTAACGGGTAAAACAGGCTTTATCGGAGGTACTGACATAAGAAAAACTACTGATGGAGGATCGACATGGGCGAATAACTTTCCTTTTTCTACATTGGGCATATTAGGCATCCATTTTCCAAATGGAAGCACAGGTTATGCGGTAGGAATAAACAACACAGCTGACACGATCCTAATCTTTAAAACAACAAATACTGGAAACAATTGGAGCCAAGCCGCGAAAATTTACGATCCCATATCTCCTGCTACAGCCATTTGCTTTACCGATATAAACACAGGTTATATTTCAACTGGTGGTGGAATAGTTTATAAAACATCAAACGGTGGAACAACATGGGTGCAAGTTTACAATAATAGCCTTGCTTTCGGGCTGAATGGGATGCATTTCCCTGCCCAGGACACCGGCTATGCAGTGGGAGACGGTGGTGCGGTTATCAAGACAACGAATGGTGGAGTTACTTGGACATCGCAAACCAACACTAACACCAACCCTCTTTATGCTGTTTCTTTTGTAAGCACAAAAAGAGGTTTTGCGTGCGGAGGTGATGGCATTAGTTCTGGTGATATTATTGAGACAAATGACGGGGGCTTGAACTGGACACTTTCCGCATCGAATGTACAAACCTTTCAGTCCATTCATTTCCCAACTTCAAATATAGGTTATGCTTGCGGCACCAATGGAATTATTTTGAAGTACGATGCTTCATTGGGAATTTGGGAACAACAAAGTAGAGAGGTGTTGCGCGTTTATCCCAATCCATCGTCAGGGTCCTTTACAGTTTTGGGTAAAGGCCAACTTGAAATTTTTGATCTATTAGGCGAAAAAATCTATTCTGATATTCTTACTATCCCCTCTTCCCTTATCCATCTCACATCTTCCATTTCTAAAGGCGTTTACTTTTTAAAGCTGCAAAACGGGGAGAAGGTTTACACGGATAAGATAATTATTCAATAAGCTTTTCAGGTTTACTTTCTTTGACTGCCACCCAAAGAAAGTAACAAAGAAAGGTCACCGCGGCATGAAAATCTGCTAAAAATTTTTTCGTCTGGCTAAAATTCATGAACTCTTCGTCCCGCAAGAGCGGAACTCGTCAGGCAGCATGAATTTCTTAACGCCAGACTCAAAATTTTCTTAACGCGATTTTCATGAGGCGGATAAAAAAATCTATCACACTTTTTTATTGTTGCGCGTAGGCCCGAAAATCTTGGCGAGCAGAGGCTGGCATTTGTGTGTAAGGAAACAAAAAAGGAAAGCTCATCGCTTCCCTTTCGTTCGTTTTGCTGCTATCCTTCAACCCTTCGACAGCCTGCCTGCCGGCAGGCAGGGCTCAGGGTGACAGCGCTCTGAAAATTACTTCGGCTTCTTGATCTCTTCTTCCCTCACCACGCGGAAGGTGGTTCTGCGGTTCTTCTGGTGGGCCGCCTCTTTCTCCTCTTCGGTGGCCATCTTGGCGATATCCGCGTCTGTTATCAGCGGTTTCTTTTCGCCATAGCCGATGGGTATCATGCGCTCGCGCGCAATTCCTTTTTCGATCAGGTAATCCACGCACGATTTGGCGCGGCCCTGGCTCAGGCGCTCGTTGTACGCATCGCTTCCGCGCGTATCGGTGTGCGAGTTGATCTCTACGTAAATGTTGCTGTTCAGCACCAGGAAGTCGTAGAGCTTGTCGAGGATCTGCTTGGATATGGGGCGAAGGGTGGTCTTGTCAAAATCATACTCGATGCCCGGGATCGTGATCTCGCCCGAAGGAATGAGCGAGAGGTAAAAGTCCTGCTCGAAATCCTTCGACTCGGTCAACCCCTTAGTGGATACGGCCGAGGATGCATCGGCAAAATATTTATTCTTCTGCGCCTTCATGAAGTAGTCGATGTTGCCCACCAGCGGTGAGGAGTAATAACCGTTCTCGTCCGTGGTAACGAACACGGGAGAAATATCGCCCTGTATGTCCTTGATGGAAACGAGCGAGCTGGCGATGGGCTGCTTGGTGTCCTTGTCATACACGTGCCCGTGCACGCTGAACACCGGCTGCTTCTTCAGGTAGCTGTATATCTTGTAGCAGAACTGCGTGGAGCCTTCTTCGCCTGCGCACGATTTGCACAGCTCGCGGTCGGACGAGAAGTAGCCGCTCACCTGGTCCTTGTCGAGGATGTAGTACGCATCATCGCGGCTGGAGTTTACGGGAGCGCCCAGGTTCTCGGGATCGGACCATTTGTAATCTTCTTCACGGAAGCGGGAGTGGAAGACATCGAGCCCGCCATAGCCGCCCAGCCCGTTGGAGCTGTAGAAAAGCGATTTGGTCTTGTTGTGGTAGAAGGGTGTCACTTCATCTTCGGGCGTGTTGATGGGCGCGCCCATATTCACCGCCTTGCCTGCATTGCCGCTTTCGTCAATGGGGCAGTACCAGATGTCGAACTTGCCCTGGCCGCCTGCGCGGTCGGATGAAAAATAAATGGTGGTGCCGTCAGCCGAAATGGCCGGGTGCATGTTGCGCGAGCCGGGCGCGTTCACGTTGTCGTTCATGCGCTGGGGAGCCAGCCAGTTTCCGTTCATGAGCTTGCTCACGTAAATGGCCGCGTCTTCCTTGCCGGGACTTCTCCATCTCGTAAAATAAAAATGCGTTTTATCGGGCGAAAGCACCCCAGCTGCTTCATTGGCATCGGTGTTCACGGGTTTGCCCAGGTTGCGTGGGCTCCACCACTTGCCGTTGAAGTACTGCACCTGGTAAAGGTCGGAGATGTAATTGGGGTTCTGCGTCTTCGGGTTGACCACCGTGCTGCTCTTTCTTGCGGAAGAGATGCACAGCCCGAGCGAGTCGCCAAACCAGGTGGCGGCAAAGTTGGCCGAGCCGGAGTTGAACGTGGTATCCATCAATGTCACTACCACGTTCTTCTTGTAGTTGGACGAATCGGTGGCGAAGCCGCAGGCATCCAGCGCGGTGTTGGCGCGCTTGTACGGATACGATTCGGTATCCGTAAGCTTCGCGATGTAGGCTTCCAGCACGGCCTGCGCCTCCTTGTACTTGCCGTTGCTCATGAGCACCTGCGCGAACCAGTATTCCTGGTCGGCCCACATGTTCGATTTGTTGAGGATGGATTTGCGGTACCACGTTTCGGCATTCTCGTAATCGTGGTTCAGGCGGTACGATTCGGCAAGCTGGTGAGTAACGTACTGGAAACGGAAATCACTGCTGGCCGTATCTTTTTTTGCCGTGTCTGCTTTCACCACTTTGGCCGAATCGGGCTTCACTTGCTTTGCTTTTGCCGTATCCGCCTTGGTGGTATCCTTCATCGGCTTATTATATACCTGGATGGAGTAAGGGAACACATAATCCTTCGATTCGGTGCTGGCGTCCTTGAAGATCTGCGAATAGTAATAAATGGCAGAAGCGTAATCGGTGTTCTTGAAGGATGCATCACCGTACTCCAGCCATTCCTTCTTGGTCTGGCCGAAACCTGCGAGGGAGAATGTGAATAGAACTAAAGCTGCAAATATCTTCTTCATATCCTCGGGCAGTTTAGTACGGGATTGGGCTTTTGCCTCTTGGCGATGTAAACAACGGATACCTCGAACGCCCCGTGCCCTTTGGTGTAAGGCTGCAGCGTGGAGGTGTTGATGTCGTAGCTGACGCGGTAGGTGTATTTACCCATCTTCAGCCCCAGCTCGATCACGGCCGCGTCTTTTTCTTTCGGGTAAACATCATTGGCCTTCGACAAAGCACCGGAGATGCGGTACGTGGGCCCGAAGATGATGAACGCATCGGAGCTTTTCAGGTAATAATGCATCAGCAGGCTCACCGTAAGCTCTTTTGCTTTGGCTTCGCGCATCAGGATGAACTTGGGAGCGAGCTGGATCTTTTCCGAAATGCCGATCCATGTTCCGCCATGCACGTACGTGCGTATGGGCAGCTTGTTTGTTGCGCTGAAGAAGCTTTCGTTCGGCTGGGTGAGGTGGAACGCAGAGAACCCAAGGAACGGGTTAATGCGGCTTTCCTGCTTGCCGTAATAGTACATGGCACCTGCGTTGATGTCGGGAAACACGAATGAGTTGGTGTACGAAAGCAGCTCCCCGTTCGGAAGGCTCGGATCGAAGTTGCCGCCATTGGTCGTTACGTATTGATTGTCGAACACCAGCTTGTTCATGTCCACGCTCTTCTGCCAGAACCCCACCTGCGCGCCAATGGCTGCGTGGTGGTATTTTTTCTGCCCGAAGCCGTGGTCGTAGGAAACAGTGCCCATGAAGCTGAACTCGTTGAACCCGCCCGTGCCCGCGTGGTTGTTCATCACCTGCGCGCCCCAGGAGATCTTCTTCAGCGGCATGTCGAAGCCGATGGCTCCGGTAGTGAACGGGTGCATGGTGATCTGGTTCCACTGCGTGCGGTAGTTGGCGTGTATGCGGTAGAAGCCGGTGAACATGCCGCACATCGAGGGGTTCAGGTACATCGGTGCCGCATCGTACTGCGACAGGTGGAAGTCCTGCGCGGTGAGGCTTGCACCCGATGTAAGCAATAATATCACTGTTGCGTGCCGGAAGGCTGAGAGATTTTTCTTCATCGTTCTTCGGGTTTGATTATCTCAGCAGTGTTACGTCTCCCTTCAGCTCGTGCGAAAGGTTGTCCTCGGTCACTGCGTTCACGGTCCATACGTACACGCCCAGCGGCTGCTTCACCCCTTCCTTGGTGCCGTCCCATCCGTCCTTCTGGTTGTGCGAGATGAAGATGAGCTCGCCCCAGTTGTTGTAGATGCGGAACTCCAGTTCCTTGTAAGGGCCGCCTTTCACGAAAAGGATGTCGTTCTGCCCGTCACCATTGGGCGAGAACCCGGTGGGCACGTTAGGCGGCATGCTGATGATTACGATCTCAGTGATGGTATCGGAGCAGCCGAAGGCATCCGTCACCACCAGGATCACGGTGTAAATGCCTCCCGCGTTGTAGATGTGCGTGGGGTTCTGCACCATGGATGAATCGCCATCACCAAAGTGCCAGAGCCAGCTTACGATGCCGGTGAACGACTGGTCGGTGAACTGAACGGTCTGCCCGATCACAGCCACGGTCGGGTTCTCCGAGAACTGCGCGGTGGGCCCGGGCTGAACGGTTATCTGCTGCGAGACCGATGCGGTACAGCCCTGGTTCGATGTGACGGTGAGAGTTACGGTATAATTACCGGCATTCACATACGTATGCGAAGGATTTTGCAGCGTGCTGTTCGGTGATCCATCGCCAAAGGTCCAGGTCCAGGTGGTGATCGTTCCACCCGTTACGGTGGACTGGTCGGTGAACGTGGTGAGCGAGTTCTTGCACACCGAAGGCGCCAGGAATGCGGCAACAGGCGTGTAGTAAACGTTCACGAGCTGCGTCACAGTGCTTTGGCAGCCATTGTTGGAAGTTACCACAAGCGTTACGGTATAGTTCCCGCCCGTTGTGTACACGTGCGTGGGATTCTGAAGGTTGTTGGTGGGCGAGCTGTCACCGAAGTCCCAGGTCCAGGACGTGATGAAGCCGGTGGTGGTGGAATTGTCCGTGAAGCTCACCGGGCTGTTGGGGCACGCGCTCACGTAGCTGAATGCACCGGCAGGCGCGGGGATCAGGATCACCTTGATCGAGTCGCGCTGCGACTTGCAGCCGCCATTGTTCGTGGTGTTGAAGTACAGCCACACGAAGCCGTTGTTGTCGTCCGCTGCGCTGGGCTGGTAGAACCCGTTCAGCGTGGTGTTGTTCGGGTTGAACGTTCCCGTTCCCGATGTCGACCACACGCCTTGTCCCGTTCCGGAGCTTGCGGAAATGGGTATTGGCTGGCTTTTGCAGGAAGTGTCCTGCACCGTTATCGAAACAGTAGGCGTAGCAGTGAAAGTGATGAGCACCGTATCGCTGGCGGGATTGCAGTTTCCGTTCCCCGTTGTGGTGAGGATAAGCGTGACCGTTCCTGCCGCTGTGTCTGCAGAACATGGAATGTAAGTAGCGTTCAGCGTATTGGCATTGGGCGAAAATGTTCCGCACCCGCTGGTAGTCCACATTCCACCAGAAGCGATGGTCACCGCTCCGTTCAGCGGAACGCCCGATGTATCCTTGCAGACAAATATGTCCGGTCCCGCGCTGGCTGTCGGGCCGGGAACATAATTGATCGTGAGGGTATCGGTGTCGGCAGAGCAGATGCCGTTGCCGGTGGTAACGAGCACCAGCGTGGCAAACCCGTTCGATAGTTCAGTTGCAGTGGGGCAATAGGTCGCGTTCAGGGTGGTGTTGTTCGGGTTGAATGTTCCTGCACCGATCCACATACCTCCTCCTGCGTTTTGCACGGAGCCCACCAGGCCCATGCACGGATTGTTCGTACAACTGTTGGTGTCGTTGCCCGCGATCGCCTTCGGGCCCCCCAGCACCGTCAGCGCCAGGGTTTGCGAAGCGGTACACCCGGCCCCGGATGTGGCCGTGAGCGTTACGGTGTAATTCCCCTGACTGTTATAGATCACGATTGGATTCTGCGCATTCGATGCGGGAGGCGACCCTCCGGGGAAGCTCCAGCTCCAGGCCGTGACCGTGGTGTTGATCGAAGTGGTGGACTGATCGGTGAATTGCACCGGCTGTCCTGCGCACACCGTATCGTTCGATGCCGTGAAAGCCGCTGTGATGAAGGAGATCACCACCTGCTGCGTGGAAGTGTCCGCGCACGGAGTGCCCTGGTTGCTGATCAGGGTCACGGTATATGGTCCGAGTCCGCCATATGTATGGCAGGGGCTAGTAGCCGTGGAGGTCGGGCTCCCGTCACCGAAGTCCCACAGGTAGGTATTGGCAGGGGGCGTGGTGGTGTTGGTAAAGCAAACGGTGGAACTGTTGCACGATCCCGAATAAGTGAAGTTGGCTTGTGCGATAGGCGGACAGTAGACCACGTTGAACTGGAAATCACGCAGGATCGAATCGAGCCGCACCCCGTTACGCCATTCCACGCAGCATACGCCCACCACGTACTGCCCAAGGTTCTGCGGGCTGTCGTTCAACAGGCCGGTGTTCGAAATGGTCATTGAGTTAGGCGGACCCCCAAGCGGGTTGGTGGTTCCATAGCCGGTCTGCCAGGTCACAGGGGTGAAGTTGATATTGTTCCCGGTATAGGTCGGGGCTGTGTTGCTGTACGGCTGGTAGAGGTGGTAGGAAAGGGAATCCCCGTCAATGTCCGTAGCGGCATGGTTGAAGTTGATCGGCTGGTTCTGGCACACGAAGATGGGCGGGAAGTTCACCCACTGCGGGCTTGAGTTCGTGAAGTAAATGTTGTTATCGGGAATGAACGCGTAAAAGCTCTCGCCTGTGCTCAGCGGGTTCACGATGTTCAGCAGGCTTGCGTTGCGGCAGCAAAGCTGGTAGTACAAGTGGTACCCGCCCGGGTTGGGAGGAAGGTTGTTGACCACCGTGGTGAAAATGGCTTCCTGCACGCAGATCCCCGGGTTCACGGCACAGGTGTCAATGTACGGCTGGAGCTGCGTAGCGCCAGGGAAGGGGATCGTAATGTCCTTGCTCGGGCTGAAGACGGCACCGTTGGGCTGGCGAACGCTGATGGTCACCGAGCCGGGGAAGTTGATCCCCCCGCAGTCGCGGTAAAGCTTCATCGTTACCCGGTAGGTCGATCCTCCAAGGTGGGTGTAAGAGAGCGAGCCCCCTACGATGTGGGTGGCGTGCGATGTGATCGAGAAAATGCTTAGGGAAAAGAAGAGAACGAGTAATCGTTTCATCATGGGCGGTTACTGGTTTTTTAAGAAAAGGTAAAAATAGGAATAATTTTTTACCTGCAAAATATTGTTAACAAAAAAAGGTATTCCGCTCTGTATAAGCGCGAAATAAAGACACTTTCCCGGAAGCGGAAGCTGCAGGCTTATTCGATCACCAGTTTGCCCGATGCAATGCCGCGATCTTCAGATACCGAACGGTAAGAATAAACACCTTTGGGAAGCTGCGAAAGGTTGATAAGGACATCCTGGTTTCCGCCCTGGAGCTTTTCGTCAAACACCTTTTCGCCCATCATGTTATAGATGGCAATGGTTCGCGGGCAGGAGCCGCTGTTCCTCAGTGTAAAAATGCCATGGGAAGGATTCGGAAAGAACGCAAGGACACCCATCGAAGAATTATTCTTCACAGCTGTCACCGTGTTACCCACCACCTTCAGGTTATCTATCGCGAAAGCGGGATTGTTACCATAGCCCGAGCTGTTGAAGCCGAAGCGCAGCCGCAGGTCGCTTTGATTGAGGAAAGCAGGAACATCAACTGATGTGATGGTGGCCTGGGTCCAGGTGCCCTGCCCGTTGTAGCGCGGAAGGGGCGAGGCGATGTTCGTCCAGGTAACTCCTCCGTTGGTGCTGTAATCCACGAACCCGTAGGTGGGCACGATGTTGCCCGTCTGCCCCGAGCAGAGCCAGTCGAACGTGACGATCACGCCCGGCTGCCCGGTGGTGTTAATGCCCGATGTCATGGCGGCATAGCAAACATCGCCCGAACCCAGCCCGAGATTATTATAAAAGGCGCAATAGTCGGTGGCAAAAAGAAAATCATATACATGCAGGTAGTTGCCGCCACCCTGGTTGGGCGTAGGCGTGCTGCAGTTATAAATGTTGTTCACGATCCAGTCGTTGACCTGGTTCTGCGTGGAGAACGACCACCCGTTCGATCCGGAAGTGAAATCGTTATTATATAAGGTGGTTTGTGCGTTCGCGAGCAGGGTGCAAAGCCCTCCCGCCACGAAAAATATCTTTTTCATAGTTATTTGATCACTAATTTGCCTGAAGAAAGTTTTTGCGAGCCGTTCGCAGGAGCGATCTCGTAGAAGTAGGCCCCTTTCGGCTGGTTCGAAATGTCGATGGCGGATGACGTGCCGTTCAGCACAGATTCAACTATCTTTTTTCCTGACAGGTCGTAGATCGTTATCCTGCAGCTATTCCCGCTTTGCGAAACAGTGAACCTTCCGTCCGATGGGTTCGGGAACAGCAAGAACGGGCCTGCAGCTCCCGCATCAGCAATGCCCGTGACCGAGTCGGTGAATTCCCAGAAATCATTCATCTCGTTCAGTCCATCGGACCCTGTTCCCACGTAGCCTTTTGAACCGATAGAAAAGCCAAGGGCCCACGCGCGCGCAGTCCCCGGGAAGGCAGTACACGCTTGCCAGGTGTTGTTGGTGGAGTTGTAGCGCCAGAAGTCGGTGTAGTAGTTCGCCTGGCTGTCGCTGCCCGTACCAACATACCCGTAGTTGCCGATTGAAAAGGAAGCTGCTTCCCATCTCGCGGCAGCGGGAAAGTTCGCTTTCTGCGTCCAGGCGTTGTTGCCCGGGTCGTACATCCACACGTCCTGGAACTCCACGTTGTTGTTGGCTCCCGTGGCGAAGTACCCGTAGCTGCCGATGGCCATTCCCACCATCGCATCGCGGCCGGCCGTTACGTTCGCTTTGGCCGTCCAGCTATTGGCGCCTGCATCGAACTGGTAAAAATCATTGTAGTACAGCGCCCCGTCATACCCTGTGCCGACATAGCCGAAGTTACCGATGGCAAATCCCGCGCACGAATTGCGGATCGCTCCCGGGAAGGAGGCCCGTGCCGCCCACACGTTGTTCACCGGGTCGTAGCGGAAAAAGTCGTTGTAGTTCGTTGTGCCTTTCCCGGTTCCGATATATCCATAGCTGCCGATGGCAAAGCCGGTGGCCCGGAAGCGGATGGCTGCGGGGAAGAGCGCTTTCTGGGTCCAGGTGTTGTTGCCCGGGTCATACATCCAGAAATCCTTCGTGAAATTGTTGGCATCGAGCCCTGTTCCGATGTAGCCGTATCCGCCAATGGAAAATCCAACGGCCTTGAAGCGTGGGCTGCCGCCAAAATTTGCCCTCTGCGTCCAGGTGCCCTGGGAGATAGCGAATGTGAAAGTGAATGTGAGCGGGAGAAAGGAGTAAAGTTTTTTCATCGTTTCTTATTTGTTACCAAAGATAGAAAGTTATTTGATTGTCGTACCTTGCGCACTTAATTTTCCCGCATGAAAAACATCCTTACAATACTTTCGCTGGCAATAAGCATTTCGGTTCATGCGCAAATGCCTGCTCACAGCGGCAAGCTGGACAAAGAGCAGGGCTTTAACGCGCTGAAGATTGGCGCGTTGTTCTCGCAGGTAAGATCGGTTCTGCAAAAAGACACCCTCAACCGCAAACTGAGCCTGGAGCCGAACGCGCAAATGGTAAAGTACATCAGCCGCATGTACCTGGCGGACCTCAAAAAACCCGGCTATGCTTCCTTTTCAGGAAGAAAGATCGACCGCATCGAGGTTTGGTTCCTGCCGGGCGAGGGCAACGAGCTCGCGGTATCGGAGGTAAAACTGTTCTTTAAAAAAATATCGGATGACGACACCAACACATTCTTTCAATCTGTAACCAAACTCTACGGGAGCCCTGCTTCCCTGGGGCTCGATCAACCCTCGAAGGGCCTGGATACCTTTACGTGGTACTCAGAAAAGGTGCTGATGAACGGAACCACTTATTATGGCGACCCGGTCACTGAAGAACCTAAACCCGGCTATTTCAAGATCGAGTTCGAAAGTGCGGAAGGCTGATCAGCCTGCTGCCTCTCTCCGCTCAAAAAGAATTCACTCGATCACCAGCTTTCCCATCGCAATGATCTGGTCGCGGTTCACCAGCCGGTAAGTATACACTCCCTTAGGCAGGTCCTCGCGCTGGATGATATATTCCCCTTTGGAAAGCAGCAGGTCATATATCTTCACCCGTATGCCGTTGAAGTCAAACAACTCGAGCGACAGATTATCGAGCCGGTAGCACGAAGAGCTGTTGATCTTCACCGTGGCATAGGTAGAGAACGGGTTCGGGTAGATGCTGATGATGCTGTTGTTGAAATTGTATTCGCCAATCACGTTCTGCTTTTCGGTGCAGGTATCGGCCCAACTCTGCGCTTTAGCGGGAAGCAGGAACAAGACCAAAACTGCTATTCCCCAAAATCGTTTCATGCCTAAAGATACGCCCGCCCGCATGCCCGCGTCAAGTGGTATTGGACGAATTCCTATTTTTAATGCCTTAATCCTTCTTATTATATGAACAGGAGAAATTTTTTAAAGACTGCAGGTGCAACGGCCGGGCTTGCCGCCCTTCCGTCCGTTCGCTTAACGGATTCGGGTCAGAAGCAGATCCCCGAAGAGACAGTGAAAAAGATGCGCGCGCGCATTACGCCCGTTACGAAAAAGGAGCGGGAAGAAAGGATCGAAAAGGCGCGTAAGCTGATGGCCGAGAACAAGATCGATGCCCTGCTGATGGAAGGCGGCACTTCGCTGAACTATTTTACGGGCGTGCGCTGGGGCCGCAGCGAGCGGCTCTTTGCCATGGTGCTCCCGCAAAAGGGCGAGCCTTTTTTCATCTCCCCGAAGTTCGAAGAGGGCCGCGCGCGAGAGCAGACGGGAAACGCCAATGTGCTCACCTGGGAAGAAGATGAGAGTCCGTACGAGGTGATAAAGAAAAGCATTTCATCCGGTACGCTCGGCATCGAAGAGACCACCCGCTACTTTGTTATGGAGAACCTGCAGAAAACAATTCCTTCGCTGCAGTTGCAGAGCGCAACGGCTGTTACGGCCGGCTGCCGCAGCCTGAAGTCGGCCCACGAGATCGAACTGATGCAGATCGCCAACGATATCACGGCAGAAGTATATAAGGCCGCAGTTAAAGATCTAAAGGAAGGCATGACCGAGGGGGAGTTTGCCGCTATTGTAGAGAATCTCTTTGCCGAGTTCGGGGTGGGCGGTGGTGCGCTGGTGCTGTTTGGCGAAGCCTCTGCATTCCCGCACGGGCTGGTAAAAGAAAATAAATTAAAACCGAACGACATCGTGCTCATTGACGGGGGCTGCGGGGTGGAGGGATATGAATCCGACATCACGCGCACCACGGTGTTCGGCAAGCCGACCGATAAAATGAATAAGGTCTGGTCCATCGTGCGCAAGGCGCAGGATGAGGCGCTCAAGACAGCAAGGCCTGGTGTGGAAGCCGAAAAAGTGGATGCCGCGGCAAGAAAAGTGATCACCGACAGCGGTTATGGCGACCGCTACAAATATTTTACGCACCGCGTGGGACACGGCATCGGCATGGACGGCCACGAATGGTATTACCTGGTAGGAGGGAACAAGCGGACGCTGCAGGCCGGCAACACGTTCAGCAACGAACCGGGCATTTACATCCCGGGCGAGTTCGGCATCCGGCTTGAAGATGAAATGCTTATCACCGATTCGGGCTCTAAGCTCCTTCTCCCGCAGGCGGAAAGCCTTGAGAAGATCTTTTAGACGTTTCGGCCATAATTCTTTTTACCTGTAAAGTTTTTTCTTAAATTTGTAAGACAAAAGCCTATCCATGTTGTTCCAGCCGGTAAACATAAAAGAGAAGCTTGTAAAAGAAAAGGAAGAGAACTCCCTTCTTTTTGATGTGCATTCCATTCTCGGCCGCGAATCGGATGCCGAGAAACGGATATTCGATACGCTGAAGAACGGGGATCCCCGCGCGCTTGCGCTCAGTCATTTCGAGCCGCAGAATATTTTTCATATCCGCACCATCCGCAGCATCTGCATCCGTTATCGCCTGCGATTTCTCGGCACGAAACATTTTAAGCAGGAGTTTCCCTACGAAGCGGTGATGAAGATCAGGGAGCTCGAAAGGAAGAACAACATCGTAATAAGGAATTTCAGGATCGCTGCACCTTCCGAAGCATTCAGCCTCATCGATCGCAACAAGGACCCCCTGCTTTTTGCTGACCTGGGCAATGGTTATTACTACCTTATCTGTCAATGGGGAAATGATTTCGCCTGGCACCGAAGCATCTTCAGCTATCCCATGCGCAGCATCCGCTCATTTCTCTTCACCGCCTTATGCTTTGCTGTGCTCATGGCCGGGCTCGTCCCGCTGGCCGTGAACGTGCAGGAAAACATTTCACTTTACAACTTTCGAATGTTCGTGTTCTTCCTCAGCTTCCTCGGCTTCATAGCGTTCGCTGCGGGATGGTGCTTTTACCGCGACCGCTACGTGAGCGATTCGGAGTGGAACAGCAAGTACCTGAGCTGATCTTTCCCTTTACTGCTGCCTTTTTTAATTTCCCAAAAATGTCTTATTTTTGGCGTTTGCAAAGCACCAACCTTAAACACTTCTCATGAAGAAACGTTTTACGCTCTTCCTTTTCACATTCACATTATCTCTATCTTCCTTCTCCCAGGTCTTCCAGCAATGGGCCTCGCGCTACACGAGCTCCGGCAATTTCATGGATCGCGCCAAGGCGATTACTATAGATGCCAGCGGCAACGTGTATGTGACCGGCATCGGCTATGGCAGCGGTAATTTCGATTACGTTACGATCAAGTACGACAACACCGGGAGCCAGCAATGGGTCTCGCTCTATAACGGTCCGGGCAACGGGCTCGATGAAGCGCGCGCCATTGGCGTGGACGCATCGGGCAACGTGTATGTGACGGGGTGGAGTGCCAGCACAGGAGGAGCGTACGCCTGCGCAACGGTAAAATACAATTCGATGGGCGTGCAGCAATGGGCCCAGCGCTACAGCGGCAACGCGAACGATGGAGCCGGTAATGCCATCTATGTTACACCGGCCGGTGATGTATATGTTGCGGGCTACACCACCACTACAGCCAGCGGGCAGGATTTCCTTCTGATCAAGTACGACATGGGCGGCACACAGCAATGGCTGCAGAGCTACAGCAACCTGGCCAGCGTGAACCAGGACGTAGCCAGCGCGCTCACCATGGACGGAGCGGGCTTTCTTTATATTACGGGATACAGCTTCAACACGGGCAACGGGCTCGATTTCGCCACGCAGAAATACAACAATACAGGGGGCGCGGCCGTGTGGACCAGGCGCTACAACTACGCAACGGCTAACCGCGATGAGATCCCCAATGCCATTGCCGTTACCGCAACCAACGTGTATGTTACCGGCTCGAGCCAGCAATCGGGACTTAACAGCTTTAACGATTACGTTACGCAGATGATCAACTCCTCCACGGGCGCGCAGGTATGGGTGAATCGCTATAATGGAGTGGCCCAGGAGGAGGATGTGGCCAACTCTATTGCCGTTGACGGGGCCGGCAACTGTTATGTGACTGGTGTAAGCAAAGGCGGAGCAACTACCGCGGAAGATATGGTTACTATTAAGTACAGTCTGGCGGGCGGACAGATCTGGCTGCGCCAATATGATGGCGGTGTGGTGAACATCGATGCAGGTAAAAGCGTTCAGCTCGATGCCAACGCCAACGTGTTCGTGACCGGGTACAGCCATGTGGGAACGGACGACTGTGTGACCCTGAAGTACGACAGCACCGGTGTGTTCAACTGGAAGATAAAATACAACGGTACCGCCAACAGCACCGACCAGTCGCTGGCGTTGGTGCTCGACAATGCGCCCAATGCCTATATCACCGGGGTGAGCAAGGGAAGCGGAAGCGGTGATGATTTCATCACCATCAAATACTGCCAGCTTACCGCGGTGGCTTCGAACGACACCAGCATTTGCCTGGGAGCAAGCGTACAGCTTACCTCCACGGCAACTGGAGCCGCCAGCTACAGTTGGAGCCCTTCGGCCGGATTGAGCTGCACCACCTGCGCGAATCCCGTGGCCACTCCGACAGCAACCACCTCGTATGTAGTAACGATCACCAACACCAACGGGTGCCAGGATGACGATACAGTCCTGGTGACGGTGAACCCGCTGCCCTCGCCAACCATCTCCGCATCGGGCCCTACCTCGTTCTGCATGGGCGGCTCGGTCACCCTCAGCACCTCGGGCAACTACACGGGCTACCTCTGGAGCAACAGCTCCACCAACGACTCGATCATCGTGAACATGAGCGGCACCTATACCGTAACGGTCACGAACTCCAGCGGCTGCCAGGGAACGGCCTCGCAATTGGTGACCGTATTTAACCCGCCCACGGCCAATGCCGGACCCGATACAGGCGTGTGCGTCACATTCGGTGTGCAGCTGCAGGCATCAGGCGGAACGACCTACAGCTGGACGCCTTCGACCGGGCTGAACTTCACGAACATTTCAAACCCGACAGCCAGTCCGACCGCGACAACGATCTATACGGTGACGGTGACAGACAATAACGGCTGCACCGCAACCGATGATGTGAAGGTGACCGTGCATCCCAATCCACCGATCCCGACCATTACTTACAGCGTTCCGCTGCTCACCAGCACCTCGGCCTTCAGCTACCAGTGGCTCGATTCGCTCGGTAACCCCATAACGGGCGCAACCTCGCAAACCTACACGGCCACCTATAACGGTATTTACTCCGTGATGATCTGCAACGTGTTCGGGTGCTGTTCCTATTCCGCCCAGTTCACCACCACGGGCGTAGGGATCGGGGAGATCTCCGGCAATATCTCTTCGCTGATGATCTATCCCAACCCGAACAACGGAAGCTTTGTTCTGAACGTGGGATTGAATTCTTCTTCTCCCGTGATCGTATCGGTCTACGACATCACCGGGCGAAAGATCAGGCAGGAGCAGCTTGAAGGCTCGATGAAGCTGAACAAGGAAATGCATATTGATGCCGGCCCCGGCATGTACCTGCTCGAGGTCCGCACAAGCACCGGCTTGGGCCGTGCAAAGATAACCGTACAGTAACCGTTCATTCAATAACCACACCTCATGAAGAAAAATTTTCTTTTTCTCTTTTCCCTGGCCACATCCCTTTCCTTTTCCCAGGGCCCCGGAGCCTGCGGGCAGTTCTCCAAGCTGAAGCCGCTCGATGGCACCGGTTCGCTCGGTGAAAGCTACAACAACAGCGCGTGCGGGCTCAACTACGTGCAAAGCTCGGTGCTCACCGAAACGCGGAGCCAGCAGTGGGGCTTCAACGCCAACGGCACCGGCCTGCCCACCACCTGCGCCATAGCCGGCCTGCCTTCGTGCATGATCGTGGATAAGGCGTTCGTGTGGTACGTGGTATCGTACCAGGAAGCCACCTTACCCAGCACCACCGTTACCATCACCAACCCGAACAACGTAACGAGCAACGTGGCCACCACCATGATCGGATCCGGCCCTTCAAAGTGCTGGGCGGAGACCGGCACAGGCGTGTTCCGTGCCGATGTTACATCCAGCATCAGCGGCAACGGGAACTATACGATCGACATCCAGGGCCTGCAGAACAAGAACTGGGAAGTGGATGGGGTGACGCTCCTGATCATCTACAAGAACTCGGCTGCTACGTACTACGGAACAATGATCATCGATGACGGCAACATGACCGGTAACTGGGGCCTCTCCTCGCAGACGATGATGAACGTGAACGCCTGCGCGGCATCGACATCTGCAAACGGGTTCAACATCGTGTCCGACATGCAGTCGAACGTGAACAGCGGCATACACCCGGCCACCATCAACGGCTTCACCAACAATTTCCCGAACACGTTCTGGAGCTTCGACCAGTCGAACACGGCCGTTACCAGCGGGCAGACCACCGCCCAGTTCGCGGAGAACGGCAACAATGCCGACTGCTACACCTGGTGCGTGATGGGTCTGTATTTCCAAACCGCGGCCTGCACCACCTGCGTTGCGCAATCGCAGACCACGCTTACCCTCACTGCCACCACCACCAACGCCTCCTGCGCCAATGCGAACGGCACTGCAAGCGTTACCGCCAGCGGGGGCACCACACCGTATACATACATATGGAATCCTTCGGGACAGACCACGCAGACCGCCACCGGACTTGCTCCCGGCACCTACACGGTGACCGTAACGGACAATACGGGCTGCGGGGTAGGAACGGCAACGGTGCAGGTAACGGGAACCCCCGTTTATCCCATTACCACCAGCACATCGCCTGTCTTGTGCAATGGAGGAACAACAGGTTCTGCAACGGTTACCCCCAGCGGAGGAGTCACTCCTTATACTTACCAGTGGAATCCCAGCGGACAAACCACGCAGACGGCCACCGGCCTGGGTGCGGGAACCTATACGATCATTGTTACGGATAATACGAACTGCCAGGCGACCGCTACCGTAACGATCACGCAACCCACCGCGTTGACCCTTAGTACTGCGGCAACGCCAACACAATGCTCCAACTCCACAAACGGCATAGCGAGCGTGATCGTGAGCGGGGGCACATCGGGCTACACGTATTTGTGGACACCCAGCGGTCAAACCACTTCGAACGCTACTGGACTTTCTCCGAACACCTATACGGTAACTGTTACGGATGCCAACGGATGCACGGCAACTGCAAGCGTTACGGTAACTTCGCCTCCCCCGCTCGGAGGCACATCAAGCGTGATACCGGTGACCTGCAACGGGGGAAGCAACGGCTCTGGCCAGATCTCGGTGAGTGGCGGAACACCAACCTACAGCTACCAATGGCTGCCCAATGGTGGAACCAATGCATCGGCCACCGGGCTCACGGCCGGAACATACACGATCATTGTTACCGATGTCAACGGCTGCACCACTGCCCCCACCATCGTGATCACCCAGCCGCCACCCATCACCTCTTCGTTCAACGTAACGAACGTAAGCTGTAACGGTGGATCGAACGGAAGCGCTACGGTATCGGGCTCGGGCGGCAACGGCACGCCCTACGGCTACCAGTGGAACACCATACCCCCGGTATTCAACGCAACGCACACCGGCCTCACTGCAGGCACGTACACCGTTACCATCAACGATGTGTCGGGCTGCACGCAAACGGCAACGGTCACTGTTACGCAGCCTCCCGTGCCGGTGGATACGTTCACCATCACCGGAGTTTTCTGCCCGGGCGATTCCATGGCGGTGCTGCACGCGCAGCCGGGCCTCGGCAATTACCAGTGGTATAACGATACCACACCGATCGCAGGCGCCAACAGCGATTCGTTGGTGATCTACAACACCAGCAACTTCGTACCGTACACCGTTACATTCATGCTGAACGGCTGCGTGAGGAAGACCACCCTGAAGGTGATCTCTGAACCGATCAATAAATACATTCCGCAGAGCACCACCAACGTGTTCTCACCGAACGGTGACGGCAAGAATGACTTTTACTATCCTTATTATGATCTGTTCTACGGACCCGCT
>JACXTT010000151.1_pt1 | contig 106848 bp, 94 predicted proteins | sample 9270951 | NCBI WGS metagenome assembly JACXTT01 (sample SAMN15532306, study PRJNA645909) | rock metagenome | isolation source: weathered quartz diorite | place: Puerto Rico | collected 2017-06-21 | reverse complement strand
TCGCGCATCAGTTCGTTCGGCAAGGCGCTGCAGAAGATCTACCCGGACCCCAACTATACCGGCCCCGGCGGCAATTACTACGCGAGCAACGGCCAGCCGACGCTCAGCAGCGACCTCATCTGGCGGCTCGATTACAACCTGCATAAGAACTGGCTGCTGACGTTCCGCGCGTTGCCTGGCACACAGGAATTCACGTCTTTCTTCGACAACACGGGCAACAACCTGAAACTGTTTCAGGCCTACCGCGATCGCAAGGGCAACAACTACATGGCGACCTTGAACACGCCGATCAACCCGTCGACGGTGAATGAACTCAGCATCGGTTATTCGGACTATCGCGAGGACATCCGGCTGCTCGGCGACGGCATGCGCCGCCAGACTTATGGATTCGCGTTTCCGGAAATCTATGCCGGCAACCGAAACGACCGGATCCCCAACGTCAATATCACCGGCCTCACCGGTTTCAGCGGTTCGGGCAACCCCAGCTACACGCGCACGCCGACCTATATTCTGCGCGAGAACTTCAGCAAGCTGATGGGTAAGCACTCTCTCAAAGCGGGTCTCTATTGGGAAAACATGAACATGAACGAATTGAACCAGGCCGTCGATAACGGCTCGTTCAGCTTCGGCAGTTCGGCCACCAACCCGAGGAACGCCATCAATCCCTTTGCCAACGCCCTGCTCGGCAACTTCGATTCTTACACCGAAGCGTCGTCGCCGGTGCAGACGGTGTATCAATCGTATGCGCGCGAAATCTACGCGCAGGACGCCTGGCGCGTGAACCGCAGACTCTCGATCGAGTACGGCATGCGCTGGTCGTTCATCGCGCCGTGGAGCGCGAAGCTGAACAATCTGACCGCGTTCATGCAGCGTTTCTGGGATCCTTCGAAAGCCCCGCAAGTGGCCGCGAACGGCGCGATCATTCCCGGCACCGGCGATCCTTACAATGGCTTGGTGCTGCCTGGCAGCGGCTGGCCCGACGCAGCCAAGGGCCGCATCGATCAATACAATGACGCGACCATCAAGGCTCTCTTCCGCGGCGTGCCCAGCGGCTTCAACCCGCTTCGCAAGACGAACTTTCAACCTCGGCTGAGCCTCGCCTGGGATGTTTTTGGCAACGGCAAACTCGCAGTCCGCACCGGCGCCGGAATCTTCCATGGAGTCACCGGCGTCGCATATTCCGGCTGGTATCTTGGCGCGCGGCCTCCGCTCACGCAGAGTTCCACCATCACCAACGGCGGTGCTGACAACCCGGCCAGCGGCATTCCCAACACGACGTTGTTCCCGATCGACGCAGGCGCACTTCCGCAGGATTACAAGATCCCGGTGGTGTACAACTATAGTTTCGGCGTTCAGACCGTGCTGCCCTACAAGACGCAACTGGACGTCAGCTATGTCGGCAACAGCGGCCGCCACATGTCGTTCTCGCGGCCGTTGAACTTTTTGACGCCCGACCAGCAGGCCGCCCATCAAGGCGTGGATCAGCGCCAGTTCCTGCCCTATCGTGGGCTCGGCGGCATCAACCTTGTGGAACCTTCCGCGACATCCAGCTACAACTCGCTCCAGGTTTCGGCGCGCCGCCGCACGGGAGCGCTTACGTACAGCCTGTCGTACACGCTCGGCAAAATCATCGGATTCGGCAACGAAGGCGTTGCGGGCGGCATTCAGGATCCACTCAATGTCAGGACCGAACGGTCGGAACTCGAAGAGAGCCGCAGGCATTACGCGGTTCTCATGCACACCTATGAACTGCCCTGGTTCAAGAAGCAGCAGGGTATTTTCGGTCGAGTGCTAGGCGGATGGTCGTTCACCGGCGTGTGGACTCTTACCACAGGCCGCCTCTACGGACCGTCTCTGACGGCCGTCGCGCGTCAGGTTGCTTCGCGGCCGGACGTGGCAGGCGAATGGTACCTGGAACCGGATCAGCGCTCGATCTTCCGCTACTTCAACACGGCGGCGTTCGCTCGTCCCGCTGACTGGACCTACGGCAATTCCGGCAAATGGGTGGTTCGCGGACCGGGTTCGATCGACTTGAGCGCTTTCGCTCTCAAGAACATTCGCATCGTAGAGAAGCTGACGGCGCAGTTGCGCATCGAGTCGTTCAACGCGGCGAACCACATGAATCTATCGGATATCAATACGCAGTTGGGCAATCGAGCCTTCGGGCAGATTTCCGGCGTGGGATCTCCGCGTTACTTCCAGTCCGGCATCAAGTTGATGTGGTAGTGTGATGGTCCGGCGCCGCGCTCGTTTTGCTAACGGATGCGGCGCCGGACTTCAAAGCGTTTCCCCTTGTCCTCGGTCCCGCGAATGGTTGCTAAGAGTTCGGGCCTGGATGAGGTCTCAGGCAACTCCACTTGAATCACCGCGCTCGCTCGCAGCAAGCCTCTCGCGTGCTCTACCAGAGCGGTCCAATCCGAAGTGGCGTTGTTGAAGCTGAAGCCGTTGTAGGCCTTGGTTTCGCGTTTAAGCCCCGCCCACTTCGTTCCTGACGTCTTTAGCGGAAAGACAGGAATGATGAGACTGAGCGGTTCAGGACGCTGACCCAGGACTTCATGAATAATCGTACGATTCGCGGCCGCCTCTGAGCGAACAACTGGAAGGCCTGCCTCTGATAGGGTGGCGACAAAAGAGGTGGAGCCAAGGTCAACCGGTCTGCCGCTCGCCACATACATCAGCCGCACAAGCCGCGAGTCAATCGCGATCGCCTTATGAACCCTGCGCTCCAGCAGTGGCTTGAATAACCGCAAAGGCACATTCTCTTTGAGAACTGGCTCAATTGCAAGAGCGGGATCCAACATCTGCCCGAGCGGCACGTAGTTCCCCGTCGATTCGAACTCAAAACCATCGGTGGACCTTCGATAAACATCGATGAGTGTGCAGACCCGGCTCTTCGGGATTGCCTCAAACCGCACCGGTTTCCCGTCGATTGTGACTGATTCCACCTTGGCGATCGCTGTCCCAGGGTGGCCCGGGACAAACACATACTCTACGTCCTTTGCGAACGCAATTGCTGCCGCGAGATATAGGATCGCAAATCTCACCCTTCGATCTTAGCGATAATGAAGGATGGCGTCTCAAACAATTTCCGAGGTTGCCGCCGCCCCGCCTCAGCAACAAACCAGTACGTACGGCGGCTGGTCGTCCCTGGCTTATTATTCCGTCGGGCACTTCTTTATTGACCTCTATTCCAACGCGCTAGGCGTCTTTGCGCCGATGCTCGTCGACCGCATGGGCATTTCGCTGACCCAGGCCGGATTCCTGGGCGGCTTGATGTCCTTTTCTTCGTCGGTCACACAGCCGCTTTATGGCTATCTTTCCGACCGTTTTGGCAGTCCGCTCTTCGCCACGCTCGCCCCGGCGCTCGCGGGCATTTTCATTTCCTCCCTCGGACTGGCGCCCAGCTATAGTTGGCTTGTCTTTCTCGTCTTCATGGGCGGCGCGGGCATCGCCTCGTTCCACCCGGCGGGTTCCGCGCGCGCCGCGCTAGGGCTCGAACACAAACGCCAGCAGGCTATGGCGATCTTCATCAGCGCGGGCACTCTCGGCCTCGCCTTTGGACCCACGTTCTATTCGTACCTCTTTGAAACCATCGGCTTTGAAAAAGCGCACTACGGCGCGATCGGCGGCATCTTCGCGACCATCCTGATGCTCGCGGCGCTGCCCAAACACGACCACGTGCACTCGCAGGGGCCCGTCACCTTCGATCTCGAGCCGTTGAAAGCCGTCTGGAAGCCGCTCACCATTCTCTACTTCTGCGTGTTTCTGCGATCGATCGTGCAGATCTCGTTTTCCGCGTTTCTCCCGCTCTACCTGCATCGCGAACGCGGACTTACGCTCACCGATGCGAGCCATGTGCTGTCGTTCTATCTCGCCGCGGGAGCGGTGGGCGGACTGCTGGGCGGCAGCCTCGCCGACCGTTTCGGACCCAAGCGCGTGATCCAGGCGTCGTTCCTTGGCAGCGTGCCGCTGTTGTCTCTGTTCTTCTTCGCCTCGAACCCATGGCTCGCCAATGCGGGCCTCATTCTCGGCGGACTCATTCTGCTGTTCACCATCCCGGTCAATGTCGTGATGGCCCAGCAACTCGCTCCCACGCAAACAGGCACGGTCTCGTCGCTGATGATGGGCGCGTCGTGGGGCATGGCCGGGCTCATCGCGATCCCCATCGTTGGCTGGGTCGGTGACCAGTCGGGCTTGCACAACGCTCTTGCATCGTTGCTGATGGCGCCCGCTCTGGGCTTTCTGTTGACCCTCGGCCTCGCGGCGGACCACCGGCCATCGAAATGAAAGCAGCCATTTGTCTATTGAGCGGTGGACTCGATTCGTCCACCTGCCTGGCCTGGGCCAAGCGCGAGGAGTTCGATTGTTACGCCTTGAGCTTTGACTATGGCCAGCGCCACAAGGTGGAACTCGAAGCCGCCCGCCAAGTCGCAGCGTCTGTCGGGGTGAGCAAACACATCGTAGTACCCATCGATTTGCGCGTATTTGGAGGCAGTGCGCTCACCTCCGACGACATCGCCGTCCCCAAACACCGCGGCATCGACGAAATGTCGACGGGCATTCCTGTGACGTATGTCCCCGCGCGCAACACCATCTTTCTTTCCTACGCGCTTGCCTGGGCAGAAGTGGTCGAGGCCGCGGACGTCGTGATCGGCGTGAATGCAGTGGATTATTCGGGTTACCCGGACTGCCGCCCCGAGTTCATACGGGCCTTCGAAACGATGGCCAACCTCGCCACCAAGGCAGGAGTGGAGGGCCGCACTCGCCTGCGCATCCACACCCCGCTGATCGAGTTGACCAAGGCAGGCATCATCGAACTCGCCGATGCCTGCGGCCTCGATCTTGGGCTCACTCATTCCTGCTATGATCCTGATGAATACGGAAATTCCTGCGGAGAGTGTGATTCATGCCTGCTCAGAAAAAAGGGGTTCGCGGAAGCGCGGCGAAACGATCCAGCGCTGTTGCGAAAAAGAAGCCAGCGGTAAAGCCCACGGTAAAGAAAGCCTCGGCCAAAAAGAGCGTCGCGGCAGCGGCCAAGAAGAAAGCCGCGCCGCCAACAAAACCAGCGCCGCCGCTTGTAGTGGTGGAAGCCGCGGCCCCCGTAGTCGAAACCGCACCCGTGGTGACTATGGAGCAGATGATCGCCGCCGCCCCCAGGCCCTTGAACATTTCTGAAGTTTTTGTCTCGATTCAGGGTGAGGGCCGCTACGTGGGCGTGCCTTCTGTGTTCGTGCGCCTCAACGGCTGCAACCTGCGCTGCGTCTGGTGCGACACGCCATACACATCCTGGAAGCCGGAAGGCAGCGACTGGATGCTCGGCCAATTGCTGGCGCACATACGCCGCCAGGGCCATCAGCATGTCGTGATCACCGGCGGCGAGCCGATGTTGCAGCAGAGCCTCGTGCTGTTGACGCAACGCCTGCGCGAGATGGAGTTCTTCATCACCATCGAGACGGCGGGAACCGTGTATCTGCCCGTGGCTTGCGACCTGATGAGCATCAGCCCCAAACTCGCCAACTCGACGCCGCACCGCCGCGAAGGCGGCCGCTTCGCCGTGCGCCATGACAGCCTGCGGTACAACCGCGAAGTGCTCGGGAAACTCATCGCCGAATACGACTATCAGTTGAAGTTCGTGGTGCAGAATCCGGAAGACATGGACGAGGTCAATCAGATTGTCGCTGACCTCGGGGCCGACAAAAGCCGCGTCCTGCTGATGGGCGAAGGCGTCGACCCCGGCACGTTGTACGAGCGTGCGCAGTGGATCACCGAAGCCTGCAAGAACCGCGGCTACCGTTATACGCCGCGCCTGCATATCGACATTTGGGGCAACGAACGGGGCAAGTGAGCGCGTGACGGCAACCGCCAGCGGCAGTCCGGAACCAGCGCAGCAGCAACGTCATCCGGTCATTTCGCACCTTCATACTTACTTTTTCTTCCCGTTTTCGATCGACACCGATGCGGTGCGCAACGATCACGCGGACATCTGGCGGCAGCACCCTTTGTGGGTCGACGGCATCGACGCCTGGATCGGCGCTCATGGCAGCGTTGGGGATCTGCTGCCGACGATGCTCGGCAAATGGAAGCGCGCTTCGTACACCTCGTTCGACCTCGAGTCGCCCGCCTATCAGGACATGGTGTTTTTTCACCCGTTCGTGCGGCGCGTGTTTTTCGACACTACGGGAATGGCCGGCCGCAAAGAAGAAGCCGAATCGCTGCTGCGCTTTTACGGGATCGACGTGCCGGATGGAACGCGGCTGCTGTTGCAGTCCGAAGATTCGCGGGGCAAGAAGATTTCGGCCGAAATCACCTCCCTGCGATTGATGATGTTCGCCAATGGAATCGGCATATTGGCGATTGGCGTCGAATGCAACGACATTCCCGGCGCGCAGGCGCTGTGGATCAACGAGATGATGCGCAAGGTCTATCCGTCGAGCGGGCGCCAGTTGCGCGAAGGGCGCATGCCGCGGCGCCAGGCCATCATCCTGGAAGACAAGACTACCTGCACGAAGCTCATCGAAGAATGCTGGGACCATCCGGCGATTTCCAATTACCAGCCTCCGCTGTCGAAGGTGATCAAAGGTCTGCTTTACTTTGCGAACTACGAGCGGCAGGAATACGAATCGGTCCTCGATGAGAGGATGATCGTGTACACCTACATGGCGATCGATCCGAAGTCCGTCCCTACGAACTATCCGGAATCGCCCGAATATCAGGTGTTTTTGAGCAGGGCGCTATACGTGGACCGGGCAGGTCACAGCTATCGCTACGATCAACGATTCGTCGATGAGGAGATGAGCAAGAACGTCTACCGGCGTTGGGCGCATCAAGGAACCTATTACGGGTTTTCAGCCTACAGCAACGTGACGCTCTGCATCGGCAGCTTCGATTGCGACGACCATCTGCTGCGCGAGGGCTTTCTCATCCACCGCATGTTCCGGTCGCGCTACTACCTGATGGCTGTCATCGCGCTGTTTTACCGCGCCACGGTGCTCGACCTGAACGAACGCACGGCGCTCATCTCGAAGCGGCTCTACCGCGACTATCACGACGACCGCGAGTTCCGCGAAGACAACATACAAGCCGCCAACAGCCTGCTGGTCGAGTTTCTGCACTTCGCCAACTTCTGGCATTTCGACGAGCTCGCGAACAAAGACGAAGAGCAGGAGCACTTCGAATTACAGTGCGTGGCCTATCGCATTCAACGTTCCCTGCGCGAAGTGGAACAATCCATCAAACGCTTGAACGCCTCGCTCAACGAATACTATGAGGGCCGCCAGATGGCTGCGGTCAACAGGCTTGCCGTACTCAGCCTCGTGTTCGGCGGCGGCGCGGTGCTGACCGGATTCTTCGGCATGAACTTCGGGGGCGTGTTTCGAGGAATGTTCTTCGAAACCCACACCTGGCCGCAGGCCGCCGCTCTGGGCTTTGTCGCCATTTCGACGGTGCTGGCCTTTGCGTACGGAGTGTATCTGATCGCCGCGAACTGGAAGGACTATCGCGACGCCGCGAATCCCCGCCGGCGCCGCGGTCCGGTCGATTCAGTCAGCGTCAAGCGGATTCACTGAGCTTCAGTATGCGTACAGCGCTTTCGGGTCGAAGGATCCGAGAGAGACAGTGGGATCCCACCGGTTTCACCCTTTTTGAACAAGTGCCCTGTATGGGTAATTCAAGGTTCTCTCCCGTGTTTACCAGCAAGCCGTAGAAACCGGCTTCGCCCGTGTACTGAGGCGTGTACCAGCCAATGAAGATCTGGTCTGCCGGAGCTATGTGCTCTTCCGGTTCCTGACTTTTTCCCGGTTGGGAATCTCTCGGTCGGCCATGGAGGTCGATTGGTTTTGCACCGGCGTTACTTTTGAACCTTGGGTCGTGGGTATATCGACTCCAAGCGTGGCGGCTACTATTCACTGGTTGATTACAGTTGGAGAGGGGCAGTTACTATTCCAATGACACGAAATAAAAGCGGACCAAACGTCATGGCAAATCCTAAACCTACGCGCTCTGCCAGACTCGTTGCTGTCGCTCGTGGGTTCTCGAGAGCGCTGCTTCCTATGGGTGTTGCCATACTCATGACAGGAGTTTATGGGCGAGAGTATCCGGTTCTGTGGCTATTATTCCCGGTGTTGATAATGTTTGGACTTGTCCGTAGTGTCTGGCGGTTGGTTACTAGGCGGACAAAAGAAGGAGCAGCAATACAGCGATCGCGGTCCCAGGAGGCACTTGGTGAGGCCGTCGCTTGCGTTGTAACCCTATTGATCCTCTTTTGGAACTATCGTACCGGTCTCACACGAGGGCACTAGATGATCGCGACAACAGCCGCTCCGACGCTGCAGTGGATAACAGCTGGAAGGGCACGAATGGGGCAGCCGGGGGTTCGGATCGCGCTGCCGTGGCTACACGGGGAAAGTGGCTGAGTTCCGGTTGTCGAACGCGGCGCGTAGCGCGGATTGGATAGCAGCCGAGTACAGCAGTCAGAACGCGCCTCAATCCTGTACACGATTCAGACGGAGAACCTAGTGGCGCTGGGAGTGGATCCAGCATCGGCGGCGCTCTATTCCATCTGGACTCAACAGTTCAATGCCACTGCGATCGGGCCGTGCATTCCGGCGGTCACGTGGAGCCCTCAGCCCGGCAGTGGGGAGCGTCTCTTCATCAGGCTTGTATACGGCGCCCGCGAGCGTCACGACGCAGCAGCAAGCAACGATCACGGCCTCGATTGCATCGGCGCCACCACAGACGGCGGAGGCGAAAGCGATTATCCTGCCACCGCTCACAATCAGCGTGATTCCCGCGGGCGGGACGTTTGCACGCAGGTCAATCCAAGCAGTTCAGCACGCGGTATCGAGTGCGATCAACAGCTCGGTGGGTGTGGAGCATCAGCCCGCCAACCGGCAGCATCAGCCAGGCCGGGGAGCGTGCAAGTGCAGAGAGTCATTTCAATTCGATCAGAATCATGTCGAAGCGACTGGCGCCGGAATTGGTTCCCGCGTGGGTTACCGGACCTTGGGTCCAGCGGATCTCTCCGGCCGGCAGTTTCATCGAGCTCTCTGTTCCGTCGCCCGCCTTCACTTTGGCGTCGATGCTGGTGAGTAACACCACGATGCGGCCGCGGCCCGTATGTTCATGCATCATTTCCGATTGCCCGGGCTCGCGCCAACTGCGAAAGACGCGAACCTGATCGTTCTCGAGCAGAAGGATGTTATGTTTGGCGTCAATCGCCACGGGATCGAGCTTGGGGTCGCGCTTGGGCGGCGAGGACGGGGCGGGCTGCTTCAGTTCCACTTCCACGATGGGAATTGACGTGCCGCCGACATTGTGGCTGGTGTGGGTGGAAGCGGCGGGGCTCCAGGCCACCTGCTCCGGCTTCCACTTCTGGTGATCGACGCGGCCATCGGGAAACGCTATGTCGATCGCGCCGGCGCCCAGGTAGATCATCACGCGATTCACAGTATGCACGTGCGGGGCGCTTTTGGCGCCGGGCTCGCTCGTCACCTTGAGAACCTTGACGAATTCGTTGTCGATCTTGACGCGATCGTCCGCGGCAAACGACATCGCAGCCAACAGCGAGAAAAGGCAAATAGTCCGATTCATGTTTGGGCTCCTACAACGCTCCGGCAGCGGCCATGGCGTCGATCTCTTCAGTCGAATAACCAAGTTCCACGAGGATTTCGCGCGTGTGCTCGCCGATTTCCGGGGCCGGCGCCGGCTCGCGCTTTTCGACTCCTTCGAGCTGCATCGGGCTGTCGACCGTCCGGTACGCCGCGCCCCGCACCTGACGAAACACCCCGCTGTCGATCAATTGCCGATCGGCCGGCAAATCGGCGGCCCCTGGCACAATGCCGAACAGCACGTCATGCATGGCAAAGCGCTGTTTCCATTCGTCGAGGGGGCGCCTGGCGATTTCCGCGTCGAGCAGCGCGATCAACGCAACGTTGTTGACGGTCCGGCCCTCGGGCGTCGAAAACAACGGATCGTCAATCCAGGCCGTACGTTCGAGGGCGCTGCAGAGCTTCTGCCAATCCCGCGCGGCATCGAGCAAACACAGCAGCACGCGCTGGCCATCGGAGGTCTTGTAGTGATTGATGAGGGGATTGATCGCGCTGGCCCGCGTCCGCCTCACCGGCCACACCGCATCGCCGCAGAGAGCTGCCTGCGTCAGGCTTGCGTTCGACCACACGCCGTTGTGTGCAAGCGTCGTCGACACCTTGCCGCCCTTGCCATTCTGCAAGCGGCGGTACAGCGCGAGCATGATGCCCGAAAACAAACTCACAGCCGTCGGATGATCCCCAAAACCGCATGGCGATAGCGCCGGGTCCGAACCTTCGTAAGAGAGAAAGCTCATCAGGCCCGAGCGCGCGTAATAGGCGGTCATGTCGTAGCCGGGCTTCTCGGCCTCCTCGCCAACGTCGCCGTAACCGGTGACCATCGCGTAAATCAGCCGTTCGTTGAGGGGCGCGAGATCTTCATAACGCAACTGATAGCGCGCCTGCATTTGCGGCTGGTAGTTCGTCACCAGCACGTCGGCCTGCGCGACTAATTGCCTGAAGACCTGCTGTCCGGCGGAGGAATTCAAGTTGATCGCGAGAGATCGCTTGTTGCGGTTGTCGACCTGAAAGGCGTAATTGTGCGCCGAAGCCGGCATGGCCGCATTCCGGTACAGCATTCGAAAGGGATCGCCCGCGGGCGGACGCTCGATCTTGATGACTTCGGCGCCGAAATCGGCGAGAATCGCAGCCGCTGAAGGCGCCGCAATATAGGTGGCGGCATCGATGACGCGGATGCCGGCGAGTGGAAGAGTGCTGCTGGATTGGGCCACTGCTTGTTACAGCAGTATATCGTTCCGTGCCTATTTCTTGCCTGCCGGGATGGCTTCGCCGAGGTTCATCGAGCCGCCGCCCTCGCTCACGTAATTGCGGTTCCACGCCGGGGTTTCGACAACCACATCGCCCTTCACCACGCACTGGCAACCCAGGCGCGAATTCAGTTTGAGGTCGGCGGCCATGTCGAGACGGTCCAACTCGTCGTCTTCCGCTTCCACAACATTGGCTTCGCCTTCGTTGATCCACACGTGGCAGGTAGTGCAGGCGCAGCTTCCGCCGCAAGCGTGCTCGAGGTGCACATCGAAATTGAGGGCGATATCGAGCAGCGATTCGCGTTTGCCGTGGTCCGAGGACGGCAATTTGCCGCTGACGAACTCAACCGTCTTCTCGCTTCCCTTACCGTCGTAATTCTTGAATGTAACCTTGGGCATCTACACTTATCCTCTCGTGTGATGATGCGGAAGTCCACCTGGATTCGTCATACTGAAAAAACAGTGTTCCAAACAGTCGAAAACAGGGTGCGGGAGGCCGTACGCAGCCACATCCTCAACCATTACGGTCTCGAAGTCGAGGTCATCGTAGAAGAACCCAAGCAGGCGTCATTCGGGGAAATGGCGCTTCCGGTCGCCTTTCAGCTCGCCCGCGGCCTGAAAAAAGCGCCCAAGATGATCGCGACGGAGTTGATCGCAGGTCTCGCGCCGATCGCTGGGGTGAGCGCGATGGAGGTCGCCGGCAACGGATACATCAACATCCGGCTCGACCGCGCGGCATATGCGGCCGCCATGATGCAGACCCCGGCCGCCGGCGGCGCCAAACCCGGCAAGGTTATCGTCGAACACACCAACATCAACCCCAACAAAGCCGCGCATATTGGGCATTTGCGCAACGCGGTGCTGGGCGATACATTCGTGCGCATGTTGCGCGCCACGGGCAACCAGGTCGAAGTGCAGAACTACATCGACAACACGGGCGTGCAGGTGGCGGACGTAGTGGTGGGATTCCACTTCATCGAAAAGAATACGATTGCGGAAGTCCGCGCGATGATCGACTCGCCGCAGCGGCCGTTCGACTATGTTTGCTGGGATCTGTACGCGCGCACGTCGCAATATTACGATGGGCATCCCGAGGCCAAGCAGTGGCGCTCCGACACGCTGCATGCCATTGAATCCGGGCACGGCGAAGTTGCCGAACTCGCCCATCTGGTGGCCGACGCCATCGTGCAATGCCACATCAACACCATGCTTCGGCTGGGCGTGACTTACGACGTCCTGCCCCGTGAAAGCGAGATCCTGCACTTGCAGTTCTGGGCCACCGCGTTCGAGCAGTTGAAAGAGCGCAAGGCCATCTACTTCGAAACCGAAGGCAAGGCGAAAGGCTGCTGGGTCATGCCCGCGGACTCGTTCAAAGACGTCAAGGGCGAAGACGCTGACGACGGCAAGATCATCGTCCGTTCGAACGGCACGGTGACCTATGTAGGCAAAGACATCGCCTATCAGATGTGGAAGTTTGGCCTGCTGGGCAAGGATTTTCACTACAAGAAGCTGCTCACCTACGCGAACGGCCACGAACTGTGGCAAAGCACCGCGGAACCTCAGCCGGGCGAGAAGAAGTTCGGCGGCGGCCGCGAAGTGTACAACGTGATCGACTCGCGGCAGTCGTATCTGCAGGATGTTGTCGTCGCCGGCCTCCGCGCGCTAGGCTATGACGAACAGGCCGAGCGCTCGATCCACTTCGCCTATGAGATGGTGGCGCTCTCGCCGCGCACCTGCGTGGAGCTCGGCATCGAACTGTCTGAAGAAGACAAGAAGAAATCGCACGTGGAAGTCTCAGGGCGCAAGGGCCTCGGCGTCAAGGCAGATGACCTGATCGATAAGCTGATCGAGAACGCGCGGCGGGAGGTGGATTCGCGAAACGCCGATGTGCCGGAAGCGGACCGCGACCGCGTCGCGCGCCAAATCGCCATCGGCGCGTTGCGCTACTTCATGCTGAAATACACCCGCAATACTGTCATCGCATTCGACTTTCAGGAAGCGCTCGCCTTCGTGGGCGATGCGGGTCCCTACGTGCAGTACGGCGCCATGCGTTCGTCAAAAATCCTCAAAAAGCTCAGCGAAGAGGGCGTTACGCTCCAGGCGGCAGAGCTCCCGGCATTGCCGTTGCAGGAGTATCTCGCCGACGAAAGGCTCTGGGAATGCCTGACTCTGGCGTCCAAGAGCGGCAGCGCGCTCGATCGCGCGGTGGCTTCGGGCGAACCCGCGCACGTCGCGAAATACGCGTTGAACCTCGCGCAGAGCTGGTCTGTCTTCTACGATCGCTTTCGCGTCAAGGACGAGACCGATCCCAGGCGCCAGCAATTCCTGTTGTGGATGACCGACCTGTACCGGCGTGAGTTCCAGGGCACGCTCAACGTGCTCGGCATCGAAGCGCCTGACTTCATGTAGCCCTACCGGCGCTTCGCGAGCCACTGCCGGTATTCCTCCTCGGTCAGGTATGTCAGGTTCGCCCAGGCATGCGCCATTTCGTCCACGGTGCGGTCGCCGAAGCCAACCCACTGGTCCGGGTCCGGATTGTTGGGGTTCGCCCTGGTGTTGTCATGCCATGCCGTGACGCGAATCACTGTGCCTTTCGGCAACACCGGCGCGGCATCGTCCGCGTAAATGTAGTTGATCATCCAATTGAAATTGAAGCGGTCGACTCGGCTCAGCATTCGCGTGGAACCGTCCGGCAGTATCGCTTCCATCGACATCGCCTTGCCGCGCAAATGCATATGCGGTTGGAAATTCTCGATGCGGGCGGCCAGCCTCAATTTCGTGAAGCCTTGGGTCTGGCTGACGGAATTCGGGGGTATGTCGATGCGATTTCCATGCTCCTCCGCGCCTTGAAACAAGGCGAGAAAGGTGCGATGGTTCGGTTCCTGGCCTTTCGGGTAAAGATAGATGGCGAGTTCGGCATGATTGGTGATCGGCTCTCCCACGGCGTGATAGTGGATCTCCCACCAGATGCGCGAACCCGGCAACAGCAACTTGCCGGCGCCGGGCCGGTAGATGTCATAGTTCTTGCCGATCGCCCATTCCATCAGCATTCCCGGCCCTTCCTGGCGGATCACAGTATCGAGGGCGTCGGGCCTCAACTTTGCGAGGATGCGATCGGCGAAGCGCCGGCCCGCGCGATTCAATTGGTCAAGCACAGAGTTGGCTGGCGGCTCATCCTGTAACAGCCTGGCGAGCACGTGGTGAGTGATTCGACGGCCCGCAGCAGTGGCAGGCCGCAGTTCGACAGCGCGAACCCAGCGCGGTTCGTCAAGCGGAATCTTCGTGACGGGCTTCCACCACTGATCCTGTCCGTGCGCGGGCATCGTGTAAGGTTCGGACTTCACAACAAGGTCGGGAGGTCCGAACTGGGCGGCAAGTTTCCAACCCGTCTCGTCGTTCCAGCGGACCGGCGGCGGCATGTGTTTCGGGTCGCCTTTAGGCGCGCCTGCATCCACCCAGGCCGTGATGGTCTTGATCTCGACATCCGACAGGGAGCGGTCTTGCGTGAAATGTTGGATGCCGACGGTTTTATCGATGTGCCATGGCGGCATTTGCCTGCGAACGACGCGTTCGCGAATGGCTTTTGCCCATGGGCGCGTCTCTTCGAAGGTCGTAAAAGCCATCGGGGCCATCGAGCCTTTGCGATGGCATTCCTGGCATTTGGCCTGAAGGATCGGCGCCATGTCTTTGGTGAATGTCTCCGCATCCAGAACTGCTACCGAAGCCGCCGCGAACGCCGCCAAAGACAACCTGAAGGTCCAGACCACATTGATAGCCTACCCTGTCTTGGACTATAGTCGCGCGCTAGCGTTCCACAATGACCTTGACCTGCGCGGTGGACCAGCAGCATTGAAAGCCGCTGCCGCCTTCGCCGGACCAGTCGTTGGCGGCGACCTCGATGATGTACTCACCGGGATCGCGGAACACCGCCTCTGTCGTGGCGCTGCCCGCAAAACCCTCTCGCACGCCGTCGCTCCGCCGCTGCACCGGAGGCCGCGGATTGGTGAATCGCACGGGGCTTGCTGGTCCGCGGAAATAGGTCCACTTCACGGTGACGGCAGGTCCGCGGGCCGCAAGGCTTGGCCCGAGGCCAACCTTCGCGTCGTCAGAAACCCACACCGTGAGCGGAACCGGCTGGCCGGCTTTTGCTTGCAGAGTCAGCATCGCGCTCGATGGAGGACCCTGCACACCCGGCGACTTCGCGTCGAAACTGATAAACGGTGGCGTATTCGCGGAGGCGTCGAGTAGTGGCGAAACGATCCACAGCGGATCGAGATGCAGCGGGATCACGGTAGTCTTGCCGTTCGCGCGAATCGTCCAGGTGAGCTTGCCCGTATCTTTTGGCACACGAATGGTGAACACACCCCATTGGCGGCCGGGCAGAAAGTGTGTGGGCTGTCCTCGATCGGGACCTCCAGGTTCGATGCGGTTATCCGCTCCAACCGGGATATCGAGTTCCTGCGTCAGATTGCGATTGAAGTATCCAACCAGAATATAGGCGCTGCCGTCCTTGTTCTCATACCATCCTTCAAGGGCGCCTGTAATGCTCTGCCCTGAAGAATGCGCCGGCTCCATCGGGAGCGACTGCGCAGCAGGCTGCGCGAAGGCCGCTGCTATCGTCTGGATCGCGATACAACTGAGGACTGCTTTGCGAGCCACTGCTGGTATTCCTCCTCGCTCAGGTATGTGACATTCACCCAGGCGTGCGCCATCTCGTCCACGGTGCGATCGCCGAAGCCCACCCATTGGTCCGGGTCGGGATTATTTGGGTTCGCCTTCGTGTTGTCGTGCCACGCCGTGACGTGAATCACCGTGCCTTTCGGCAACACCGGCGCGGCTTCGTCCGCGTAGATGTAGTTGATCATCCAGTTGAAATTGAACCGGTCCACGTGGCTCAGCATGCGTGTGGATCCATCGGGAAGAATCGCTTCAAGCGACATCGCTTTGCCGCGCAAATGCATGTGGGGCTGAAAATTCTCGATGCGCGCCGGCATCTTCAAGATGCGAAAACCCTGCGTCTGCGTCACCGTGTTCGGTGGAATGTCAATGCCCGCGCCAAAGGCAACCGTGGCGGGAAACATAGTCAGGTACGTGCGATGCTTCGGTTCCTGGCCCTTTGGATAGAAGTAAATCGCGAGTTCCGCGTGATCCTGAACCGCCTCTCCAACGGCGTGATAGTGGACCTCCCACCAGATGCGCGAACCCGGCAGAATCAGCTTTCCGGTGTCGGGCCGGTAAATGTCGTAATTCTTGCCGACAGCCCATTCCATCAACATTCCGGGGCCCTGATTGCCGCGAGCCAATTCATCGGCCGGGGTTCGCGCCTGCTGCGATTCGTCCTGCAGCAAACGCGCGAGCACGTGATGCGTAATGCGGCGGCCGGCACGCGACGCGGGCCGAATTTCCACGGCGCGCACCCAGCGCGGTTCCTCGAGCGGAATAGTGGTTACGGGCTTCCACCATTGGTCGGCCCCCTGCGCGGGCATCGTGTACGATTCCGACTTCACGACCAGGTCGGGAGGTCCGAACTGTGCAGCGAGTTTCCAACCCTGATCGTCGTTCCATGTGAGGGGCGGAGGCATGTCCTTGGGGTCGCCCTTCGGAGCGCCTGCATCCACCCATTTTGAAATCGTGGAGATCTCAGCATCGGATAGCGATCGGTCTTGCGCGAAGTGCTGAATGCCGACTGTCTTATCGATATGCCACGGCGGCATTTGCCGGCGCACCACGCGCTCGCGGATCGACTTGGCCCACGGACGCGTTTCGTCATAAGTCGCGAACGACATCGGGGCCATTGAGCCCTTGCGATGGCACTCTTCACACTTCTGCTGTAGGATCGGCGCGACGTCCTTCGTGTACGTCTGCGCCGAGATCACTCCCGCAGCGGCAAGCGGCAGCATCAACTTTCGAGAACACGCGAGCAGCATCATGGCAACAACGCGCCCCTTTTTGAGGAAGTCGTGCAAAACGGGTGCGGCACGAAAGGTTCCTGGCCTATTGGCGATTCGCCAAGCCGCACCCTTTGCACGTTTACGGCTTTATGCTACAGTTTCTTCGGCCATACCACGCCCTGGTCTTTCTTCAAAACCGGGGCAATCCCCTTGTAATGGAACTTCTGCAGACGTTGACCGCGATAGGTTTCCGTCGTATAGATGTTCCCCTTCGAATCGGTCGCAATGCTATGAACGGCGTAAAACTGACCGGGTTGCCGGCCGCCGTCGCCAAAGGTCGTGAGCACTTCGAGCGTCGAACGCTGAATCACGTGGATTTTCTCGTTGGCGCCGTCAGCGAGATAGATGTACTTCTGCTCTTTGTCTTTCGAGAACGCGATATCCCAAGTGGAACCATCGCCGAGTGTATTCTTCTCGATGATCACTTCTTTCACGAAAGTTCCGTCCTGCTTGAAGATCTGAATGCGGTCATTGGGCCGGTCGCACACGTAAATGAACCCGTCGTTCGAAAGATCCGCGCAGTGCACGGGGCTGCGGAACTGCTTGGCCGGAGGTTCGGTCGGATTGTAACGGCCGAGGTTCCCATCATCCGGCTTCGCGCCATAAGCGCCCCAGTGCCGCTTGTATTTGCCGGTATCGGCATCGAACACAATCACGCGCTTGTTGCCATAACCGTCGGCGACGATCAATTCATTCGTCCTCGGATCAACGAACATCTTCGCGGCGCCCTTCACGTTCTCGACGTCGTTGCTGCCTTTGCTCATCCCGGCCTTGCCGATCTGCATGAGAAACTTGCCATCGCGCGTGAACTTGAGAATCATGTTGTCGTGATAGTAGCCGCCGCCCGCCGTGTAGCCTCCGCCGGAAGCGGGCGTGCGTTCCGCGGCATTCGCTGCCGCGGCAGGATTCGCGCCAGGAGCAGTGCCCCGGCCATTGCCGCCGATCCACACATTGCCCTTGAAATCCACGGTGATGCCGTGGTTCGAGTCAGGCCATTCGTATCCAGCACCCGGGCCGCCCCAATGCCGCACAAGGTTGCCTTCCTGATCGAATTCCAGTACCGGAGGCGCAGCTGCGCAGCATTCCGAGGCCTTGGGATTGGCCTGGGCGTACAATTCCATGCGTTCGAGCGACGCGCCGCGGTGGACAATCCAGACGTGATCTTTTTCATCCACGGCAAGGCCGATGATGTTCCCCATCAACCAGTGGTTCGGCAGAGGCTTCGGCCACATCGGATCCACTTCGAACCTCGGCGCCTGCACGTTCGCGGCTTCCACCACCGACTTACGTTCGAACCAGATCGAGCCCGCCAGCAGCGCTGCGAGGAGCCCGGCGAACCACCAACCTTTGCGTTTCATCTGTCACTTCTCCGTTTTGGAATTACACTACTATATACGATTGATTCCCGCGAAGCACAGCCTTTTGACCTTGGCGTTGATAGCGCCTCTGTTTGCGCATGACATCGTGAGCGACGTCACCGTGCAGGCGTTTTTGCTGCCTTCCGGCAAAACGCTGCAGCTACTGGCGCGCGTTCCATTAAACAGCATGCGCGACATCGAGTTCCCGCAGCGAGGACCGGGATACCTCGATTTTGACCGTGCGGACTTTCTGCTGCAGGATGCCGCGCAGTTGTGGGTTTCGGGCGCAATCACGGTGTTTGAAAACGGCGCCGCGCTTCCCAAACCTCGTGTCGCCGCGGTTCGCGCGTCGCTCGATTCCGGCAAAGCATTCACTTCGTTTGCCGAGGCGATGGCGATGGTGCGAAGCCCGAGATTCACCAACGATGTCAATGTCTATTGGAATCAGGCGATGCTCGACGTTCTGTTCGAATACGACATTCAGTCCGATCAATCCCGATTTTCGGTCGACCCGAAGTTCGCGAGGCTCGGACAGAATGTGGTGACGGTGCTGCGATTCATCCCGGCGCCGGATGTGGTGCGCCCTTACGAGTTTCGCGGCGATCCAGGACTCGTGGATCTCGACCCTTCCTGGGCGCAATCCGCCTGGCGATTCGTGAAACTGGGTTTCGAGCACATCCTTGACGGCACGGATCATCTGCTGTTTCTGCTCTGTCTGGTGATTCCATTCCGGCGTTTCTACTCGCTGATTCCAGTGGTGACGGCGTTCACCGTCGCCCATTCCTTCACCCTCATCGCCTCGGCGTACAACTTTGGACCTGACGCATTGTGGTTCCCGCCGCTGATTGAAACCCTCATTGCCGCCTCGATCGTATACATGGCGATCGAGAACATCGTCCGCGAAAAAGGCGTGGAACATCGCTGGCTGGTCGCGTTCTGTTTCGGACTTGTTCACGGCTTTGGCTTCTCATTCGCACTTCGCGAATCTCTGCAGTTTGCCGGCTCCCACTTGCTCACTTCGCTGCTTGCCTTCAACGTGGGCGTGGAATTCGGTCAGGTGCTGGTGCTTCTGCTTGCGATTCCGCTGCTCGATCTACTCTTCAAGCGCGTGGTCGCGGAACGCATGGGTACCATTATTCTCTCTGCCTTCATCGCGCACACGGGCTGGCATTGGACGCTCGAACGTTATGACGCATTGATGAAGTTCCGTTTCGAATGGCCAGTCCTGAACGCCGCCTTCTTCGCCGCCACGCTGCGGTGGTCGGCGATACTCTTGTGTCTGGCGGGAATTCTCTGGTGGATCTTCAACGCAACGCAGCGCAGACGAGTGGCGGCCGCCTCGCAAAGCTGATCTCTCTGTTCCTGCTGGTCGCGCCGATCTCGCGCTCCAGCGAAATCGACGATCGCGTCCGAAGCCTGATTGCGCAAATGACCGTGGCCGAGAAAATCTCGCAATTGGGGCACGAGTCACCGGCAATCGAGCGCCTCGGACTGCCCGCCTACAACTGGTGGAACGAAGCGTTGCACGGCGTGGCTCGATCCGGCCGCGCGACCGTGTTTCCGCAGGCGATCGGTCTCGCCGCAACCTGGGATTCGGACTTGATGCAGCGCGTCGCGAGCGCGATTTCTGACGAGGCGCGCGCCAAGCATCACGCATACGTCCGTCAGCGCCGGCGCGACATCTATCAGGGCCTCACATTCTTCTCGCCGAACATCAATCTGTTTCGCGATCCTCGCTGGGGACGCGGCATGGAAACCTACGCGAAGATCCGCTGCTCACGGGCCGTATGGCCGCCGCGTTCATTCAAGGCATGCAGGGCGAAGATCCCTTGTATCTGAAGACCGCCGCGACGGCCAAGCACTTCGCGGCTCACAGCGGGCCAGAAGCGCTGCGGCATGGCTTCGACGCCCAAGTGACTTCGCAGGACCTCATGGATTCGTACCTGCCGCAGTTCGAACTCGCCGTGAAAGAAGGCAAGGTCGAATCGGTGATGTGCGCGTACAACGCCGTCAACGGGGTTCCTGCGTGCGCGAACTCGATGCTGCTCGAATCGACGCTGCGCCGCGATTGGGGCTTTCAAGGATACGTCGTCTCGGATTGCTGGGCCATCTCCGATATCTACGCGGGCCACCAATTCGCGGCCAATCCGCAGGAAGCCTCCGCACTGGCGCTACGCGCCGGAACCGACCTCGCGTGCGGGCCCGAGTACGCGGAACTCGGCGCCGCCCTCGAACAAGGTCTAGTCGCTGAAGCGGAAATCGACCGCGCGCTGACGCGCCTGTTGCGGGTTCGCCTGCGGCTATTCAACGGCGCGAATCCGTATCGCGACATTCCATACAGCGTGGTCGACAGCCCGCGGCATCGCGAACTCGCGCTCGAGGCCGCACGCAAATCCATCGTGCTGCTCAAGAACGAAAACCAGACGCTGCCGCTACCCAAGTCCACCCGCAGCCTTGCCGTGATCGGCCCGAATGCAGACAGCATCGAAGCGCTTCTCGGCAATTACAACGGCTATCCGACGTCGCCCATCACGCCGCTCGCTGCCCTGCGCGATCGCGTGCAAACCGTGTATTACGCGAAAGGCAGCGACCTGGCAGATGGCATGCCAGCACTCGAACAGTTTCCATTCCCGCTCGATGGACGCTACTACGCGTCGCACGACTTCAGCGGCGACGATACGCCCGTCCTCGAACGCGCCGGCGAAATCGTGAACTTCGAGTGGTGGCAAGGTTGTCCGGGCGAACTCGATCGCGGCCACTTCGGCATCACCTGGACCGGCAGTTTCATCGCACCCGAAACCGGAACCTACTATCTCGGCGCAGAGGCCCAGAACTCCTTCGATCTCTTTCTCGACGGCGAACGCATCGCCGGAACCTACCACCTTACCGAGCGAGGTCTCGACTATCGAGCGGTGCAGTTCGAAGAGGGCCGCAGCTATGCGATCCGCCTCGACTTTCGTTCCTTCAAGAACGACGCGAGCATCCGGCTGCTTTGGTCGAAACCAGGGAGCAAGGACCTCGACGATGCCGTGGACGCAGCCACCAACGCCGACGCCGCGATCCTCTTTCACGGCCTTTCCCCAAGGCTCGAAAATGAAGATCTGGACCGGACGGATCTCGAACTCCCCGCCATGCAACAGCAATTGCTCGAACGCGTCGTAGAGACCGGCAAGCCTGTTGTGCTCGTGCTGCTGAGCGGCAGCGCGCTTGCCGTGAATTGGGCGAAAGAACACGTTCCGGCGATCGTGCAAGCCTGGTACCCGGGCCAAGCCGGCGGAACCGCCATCGCAGACGTGCTCTTCGGCGACTACAACCCGTCCGGACGCCTGCCTGTCACGTTCTACCGGTCCGCCGCCGACCTTCCCGCGCTCGAGGACTACAGCATGGCCAACCGCACCTACCGGTTCTTCAACGGCGAAGTCCTCTATCCGTTCGGCCACGGACTCAGCTACACAACCTTTCAGGAAAGCCCTCCGGCAGCCGGCAAAGATGGCGTCACGATCACCGTGACCAACACAGGCAATCGCGCCGGAGAACACACCGTGCAACTCTACGCGAACGCTCCTGACCGCGCTCTCACCGCGTTCGGCAAAGTCGCCGTCGCCCCGGGCGAATCGAAATCGGTCACGCTGGCGCCATACCATCGAACTAACCAATGATTTGCGCCGGAACCATGACCGCGCCCATCGCCAAGGGCGCCAATGTCATAGATTTTTGTTTCGAACATTTTGAGCCCGCTCCGTCGCCGGGCGGCGCTAGCGAGCCCGCTTTCTTTCTGCACGTGTCCGGCATCGCCCCGGAGGACCAGTCCGCCGCATTCTGCCTTGTGCCACGCAACCCGGGGCTCGCCTCGCAAGCCTTTATCGCCCGTTGGGGACGCACTGGCGTCGGACCCACCAACTTCATGCCGATCCCTTCGCAAGTCGAAGAAGACGGACGCCCCGGCATCGATATTTACGGGCACAAAGCGTCGAACTTCAATTGGCGCAATTGCCAGTGGGAAGTCGCGCAGATCGTGCCGCGAGCGTCGCTCGACATGCCGTCCATCGACGGCGAGGCCGTGGAAACCGTGTGGAACGCCGGCGGCGTCTGGGCCTTTCGCAACGGCATCGCGATCGCGGACCTCACGTCCATTGAGGCCGGCGAACATGCCGAGCTCGGCATCGTCAAAGAACAGGATCTCGTTCGCTTCGGCGGCCGCATCTGGCGGTTCGACAAAGACAGGCAAGCGAAGCTGCTGGGGTTCGATACGCAATCGACAGCGCTACAGGACACTCTCGACGAAGTTTGGGCCGGCATCGGCGGGCAAGACGAAGCCAAGCGCGAACTCGTGCGTGCGATCCAGTGGCCAGTGCTCTACCCGGAACTCTTCGTTCTCTTCAAACGCCGGCGCAGCCGCGGCGTGCTGCTTTACGGACCTCCGGGCTGCGGCAAAACTCTCCTCGGCAAGGCGGTCGTCCAGTTGATCGCCGCGCTTTATCATCGCAGGCCCGACGACGGCGGCTTCAAGTACGTCAAGGGACACCAACTGCTCGATCAGTTTGTGGGCAATTCAGAGAAGGCGGTGAAAGCTCTCTTTGACGACGCCCGCAAATGGAAAGAGCAAAAAGGCTACCCCGCAGTACTCTTTTACGACGAGGCGGATGCTCTGTTCAAACGCCGGCCTTCCACCGGCCTCGAGAATTCGTTCACGCTCGTGCCCGCCCTGCTCGCGGAAATGGATGGCATGGACGAGTCCGGAGCATTCGTCATTCTGGCCACCAATCGCCCGGATTCACTGGATCTCGCCATAACCCGGCCGGGCCGCATCGATCGCCGCATTCGCGTCACGCGCCCGGAAGAAGGGCCTTCCGCCGCGATTTTTCGCATCCACCTCGACGGCGTTTTTCTCAACGGCGCGGTCACGGCTGCTGAACTCAGCGGCCAAGCGGCGGCGAGCCTGTTTCGTCCGGATCGCAAGCTGTACGAGGTCTCTTTCGAAGACGGCGCGCAAGAAGAGTTCCGGCTCAAGGATCTATCGAGCGGCGCGCTCATTCAGAACATTGTCGATCGCGCCACAGCCAACAAAGTGGAGTACTGCATCGAACAGGATGTGAGGGAAGGGCTGACGGCAGAAGACCTCGAGCGCGCGATCGACGAAGTCTACGCCGAACACCTTGAAACCCGCCATCAGGAAGAACTCGAGGAGTTCGCCGAACAGCGCGGCTGCCGCATCTTGCGCGCCCGCAAAATCACGCCTTGACCACGCGGCGCAGCGTATATAAGCCGCCGCTCGACGAACCCTGCGCCAGCCGCTTCCAGTCGTCCTGCACAAACAGCATCTTGCCGCTGATGTGGTTCGAACTATCGGAAAGCAGAAACTGCAGCAGTTCCATTTGCGCTTCGGGCGAAGTTCCGCCGTTCGCTCGCGCGAGCGCAGCGGTCTCATGCTCTTTGGCGCTAACAACGTCGGCCGCCCGCAAGATCTCGTCGGTGGCGCTCGTATACGTGCTGCCCGGCGAAACGCAATTCACCTGCACGTTCGAATCCCGCAGTTCCTCCGCCAACACTTCGACAAACCGCGCCGCGCCGGTTTTCGACGCAGCGTAAGCGGAAAAATTGGGACGCATACTTTCGGCGCCCGGACCGATCAGCACCACGATCTTGCCGGACCTGCGTTCCGTCATCTTGTTCAACACCACGCGGCAGGTGTTTGAAACGCCGACGAGGTTGGTTTGGATCACGTCGTTCCAGGCTTTGGCGTTGGAATTCAAAAACGGCCCGATCGGCCCCAGAATGCCTGCTGCGCAAATCACGGCATCGATTTCGCCATAGTGGACCCGCATGCGATCCACCGCGGTCGCCAGTTGTTCGAGATCGCAAACATCGGCGCGCAGGCGAAGCGCGTTGCCGCCGCTATGTTCGATTTCGAGGTGCGCCGCATCGATTTCGGCTTTGCTGCGCGCCAGCAGGCCAACCCGCGCTCCGAGCTTCGAAAAACCCAAAGCAAAGCGCTTGCCTAAACCGCGACCTGCACCCGTGACGAGAATATTTCTGCCTTGAAAGTAAGTCTGCGGCGAAGCCAATTGGTACCCTTCCCCATTCACCTTACAACACTGCAAGTTCGTGCAGAAGCTTTCCTTCGGCAAAGCGGGACACGCTCAGCACACCGGCATCCGGTACCAGGTCCGTGCCGCCCTTGGTGATGTAGTCCGCCGTGATGCGTCCCGACGCGGGCGAATGCATCACGCCGTGTCCACTGAAGCCATTCGCGTAGAAAAAGCCCTTTACATGCGGGTCCGGACCGAGCACGGGATAGTGATCTGGAGTCATCTCGTACAGGCCCGCCCACGCCCGGCGCGGATTCACGGGAACCTCTTCGAGCCCCGGCAAACGCTCCACGGCGCGCGTCAGAATCTTCTCGATAAACGCCGGATCGAAGTTGGTTTTGTAGCCCGGCGTTTCCGTCGCGTCGTTCCAGGCCAGCAGAATCCCCGCGCCTTCGGGTCTGAAATGGAACCCGGTGGACATGTCCACCACCATCGGCGAAGTATGCGGGATCAGATCGGTTGGTTCTGTTGGAACGAGCATTCGCCGCAGCGGTTCCACTGGCAGGTCGGCGCCGATCATTTTCGCAACCTGCGCGGACCAGGCGCCCGCGGCGTTCACCACCATGCGCGTTTCGATGCGGCCCTTGGCGGTCGAAACCGCGCACACTCCCTGCTCGTCCTGCTCGATGCCCGTCACTTCGCAATCGCGCCTGATCTTGACGCCCCGCTCGAGCGCGTAGCTGGTAAAGCCGCTCATGAGCGAATAGGGATCGACAAAACCGTCGATCGAACAGAAATTGCCGCCCAGCACGTCATCGGACTTCAACTGCGGCATCATGCCCGCGATCTCATCGCGGCTCAACTGGCTGACGGCGGTAAGACCCGCCGCGCGCTGCAGCTCATACGTCGTCTGCAGATAGTCGAGATGCTTTTGTTCCGTCGCCAGAAACAGGTAGCCCTGCGGGCGATAGCCGGACGGATAGCCGAGGCGCTCGTCGTAGGTGCTGAAGAAATCGATCGAGAACATCGACAGGCGAATGTTCAAGTCGCTCGAAAACTGCGCGCGAACCCCACCCATGCTCTTGCCCGTGGAACCCTTGCCCTGGTGCGATTCACGCTCGAGCATCAAAACATTGCGGCAGCCCGCTTCCACCAGATGGTAGGCGATCGACGAGCCCACCACGCCGGCGCCAACAATTACGACATCGAACGATTCACTCATATCCTTGCTTTCAGCCACTGCGCGATCAAATCCAACACGCGAGGCGACATGGTTTCTTCAATCTGTCCGTACTCATTCAGCGCGCCCGTCTGCGCATTCTGAAAGAGGTGGTTCAATCGCGGCAGGCTCACAATCGTGAAGTCCGCATGATTCGCTTTTGTGAGCGCGGCCGTGATGGCCGGCAGGTTTTGATACGACAACACCTGGGTGTCGAGCGTTCCGTTGAGCGCCAGCACCGGGCACTTCAGTTCGGCCAGCACTGGACGTGGATCGTGCCGGATGAAGCCCTGCAGGGTAGGCAACAAAAACTGCTGCAGGCTGGGCCCGATCTGCGCCTCCGCCGCCTTCGCCATCGGATTCTCTTCTTTGAGTTGCGTCCATGCCTCTTGAATCTTGCGGCTCAAGACGGCGTTGTCCGTTTCTTCTTTCACGAGCGGCACGAACTTCTTCTGCAACGCCAGTTGAAAAGCTAATTGCTGCGGCGGCGCGCCGGCGGCCTTCAATCCGGCCTGACCTTGTTCGTACAGAATCTCGTCGCCCGGCACACCCGTGCCCGCCAGCATGATCACAAACGCCGCATCCTTTACTTTCGACGCCGCCAGCGGACCGGTCACGCCGCCTTCGCTATGTCCCAGAAAGCCAATCTTCGCCGGATTGATCTCTTTGCGCGTTTTCAAGAACTCGAACATCGCAATTGCATCGCCTGCCAAGTCGTCGATGTTCGAGTAAGCGAGCATGCCGCCGGACTTGCCGACGCCCCGATCGTCCATGCGCAACGTCGCGTAGCCGGCTCGCGTCAGCAGATCCGACAACACTAGAAACGGCTTGTGTTCGAACAGCGTCTCGTCGCGATCCTGCGCGCCGGACCCGGTCAGAAAGATCACTGCGCCAAACGGTCCATCGCCCTTTGGCAGCGTCAGCGTGCCACCCAGCTTGATCTTGCCGCTCTGTACTACGGCCTCTTCTTCGCCGTACGGAAACGGACGCTTGGGATGCTGCGGACGGCGCGCTTCTTCAATCTTGTCCACCTTCTTGAAGTGGAGCGCCATTTTCTGCGGACCCTGCACCGCCGTGCCTTCGATCTCGGTTCCGGCTTCGTTGAACTGCCCTTCGTAGCTCATGCCGACGTTGCTTGAAAAGCGAATGGCCTTGCCGTCAATGGTCAATTTCACCGGCAAACCACGCGCGCCCTGATCGAGCGAGTCGACCGAGCCTTTCCACGCGCCGTCAGCCTCCTTGACGATATGCAGAGCAATCCGCAGCTTCACCCCAGCGGATGGAATCTGAATCGTGCCGAGATAATCGCCCGTTTGCGAATACACGGTTGCCGCCGCGATCAGCAGCGAGAGCACAGTCCGTTTCATCGGATCTCCGGAATTCGGCCCGCGGTATGCGCCACGCCCGCGGCTTCCATCTCGCGATCCAGCTTCTTCAGATCGGTCTCCACCAGCGCCTTGATCTTCGCGAGTTCCTGCTGCAATTCCTCAGATGCAAGCTTCAGGTTGTCTTCCTGCGTCTTCGTCGGAGGACCGAGAGACCTGCGTAAATCGCCATAGCCGACGCGCGCCTGCACAGACGGCGTTTCTTCGATATATCGGGCGGAAAGCGCTTCGTTGCCGCGCAATTTGCGCAGAATCTGCGTGGCCCGCGCGTCGAGCGTGTTTGCTTCCTCGCGTAACTTCAGGTCCGCGGTTGAATCCTGAATAGCGCGTTTGGCCGCGGTGATTCGCTGCTTTGCGCTGGCCGCCTCTTCCATAGCGCCGGTCATCGCGCGGCGAACCTTGTCGAGCCTCGTCAGGTAATCCACCGTCTCTTTAGACATCGGCGTTTCGGTGGTCACCTCAAAGCTCTGCGGACTCCCCAACGCCGTAGCCACTCCACCAACCACTTTCGACAATTGCACTTTGTACGCGCCAGGCATCACGAGATGCCCCGACGGAGGCGGAAAGAAATCCTCGTCGCCCGTCTCCACATCGCCGCCGCCGCTCCTCGCCGGAACCAGCACCGGCGCCGCGGTGCGAAGGTCCCAGGCCGTGCGTTGGATGCCCTTCGCGTTTGCGCCTCGAATGCGCCGGACAATTCGATTCTGCGCGTCGGTAACCGTGAGCCACACCGAAGGCGCCTCTTCGTCCGCCTCAGGGGTGATTTCCTGCGGCGACGGCATTGTTGGATCTTCCTTGCCTTTTTCGGCCTCCTGCCGCTTCTGTTTCAGCGTCTTGTACGAATCCTTCAGATAGTAGGTGAACGTGACGCCAAAGGGCGGATTCGGAGCAGTATAAAAACTCTCGCCCAGCATGCCGGGGCCGCGTGTTCCGTACGGCGAAGACTCGATGAACATCAGCTCATTGCGTGGCTTGAACAATGCCGATTCCTGCTCGAGCACCGCTGGCTTGATGTCGCGCAGCGCGCTGTAGTGGTCCAGAATGTAGATGCCGCGGCCAAACGTGCCGATCACGAGATCGTTCTCGCGCTTGTGAATCGCCAGGTCGCGAACCGCAATCACCGGCATCCCGCCGCGCAGGCGGATCCATTTCCCGCCGCCATCGAGAGTGAAGTACAGCCCAAACTCCGTGCCGCAAAACAGCAGGTCCGGATTGATGTGATCCTCCGCAAATGCATACACAGTTCCGCGATCCGGCAGGTCGCCGGCAATCGAGGTCCACGTCGCGCCCTTGTCCGTGGACTTCAGCAAATACGGCTTGAAATCCGAGTTCTGATGGTTGTCGAACGCCGCGTACACCGTGTCTTCGACGTGTTGCGAGGGAAAGATGCGGCGAACGTACACGCCCGCAGGCACGCCAGGAGACGACTCAATCTTCTTCCATGCGGCGCCTGCGTTGTCGCTCACCTGAATCACGCCGTCGTCGGATCCGGTGTAGAGCAGCCCTTCTTTCTTCGGCGATTCCGCAATCGCGCTGAGGTTCGAATACACCGCGGTCGATTGATTCTTCGCAATCGCATCGGCGCTCATGATCTTGCCGAACACCGGCAGTTTGTCGCGATCGACGGCGCGCGTCAGATCGGGTGAAATCTTGCGCCAACTATTGCCTCGGTCGTCGCTGCGGAACAGGAACTGCGAGCCGAAGTACACGCGCGTGTGCGAGTGCGGCGAAATGAGCAGCGGTGTATCCCAATTCCAGCGGTACGGCGCTTCGCCTTTTGCCTCGATGGGCTTGATGCCAATCGCCTCCGACGTACGGCGGTCATAGCGAACCAGCACGCCATGCTGCGATTCCGAATACACCGTGTTGGGATCTTCAGGATCGACGCGCGTCTGGAACCCGTCGCCGAACGTGGTCACAAACCAGTCGGCGTTGACGACGCCCGCGGAGGACTTGGTGCGCGAAGGCCCGCCCCACGTCGCATTGTCCTGCGTGCCGCCGTACACGTAGTAAAACGGCTTCGAATTGTCGATCTCGATGTCATAGAACTGCGTGATGGGCAGGTTCGACTTGAAGCTCCACAACTTGCCGCCATCGTAGGATTCGTAAATGCCGCCATCGCAGCCGACCAGCAGATAGTCCGTATCGTTCGGGTCGATCCACATCGCATGATTGTCGACGTGCTTGCGGCGCTCGCCAATCGGCCGGTTTGTGCGTCCGCCATCGTCCGAAACGCGGAACTGCACGTCGTCAAAATAAACGCGGTTCGCATTGCGAGGGTCGGGAATCACTTGCCCGTAATACATCGACTGCCCGATGTACGAACTCATCTTCGTCCAGGATTCGCCGAAGTCCAGCGACCGGTAGATGCCCGCGTTTTCCGAATTGGACTCGATGCGCGCGTAAACCATGCCGGCCTGCACGGGCGACGCCGCAAGCCCAATGCGCCCCATTTCCGTCGTGGGCAATCCGCCGCTGCGAATCTTACGCCACGTCGCCCCGCCATCAGTGGACTTGTGGATCGCCGATTCCGGCCCGCCGTTCACGAGCGTATAGAAGTGCCGGCGCCGCTGCCACGCGGCCGAGAGCAGCACGTCGGGGTTGGCCGGATCGATCTGAATGTCCGTCACGCCGGTGTCGTCGCTGATCTTCAGAATCTGCTTCCAACTTTTACCGCCATCGGTGGACTTGTACAAGCCGCGTTCCCCGCCCGGCCCCCATAGTGGGCCTTGCGCAGCGACATAGACCACGTTCGAATCGCGCGGATCGATCGCGATGCGCGCGATGTGTTCGCTGGGCTTTAATCCAACGTTCCGCCACGTGCGGCCGCCGTCTTCCGACTTGTAGACGCCATCGCCATAGCCCACTGAGCGTTGCGAATTGTTCTCGCCCGTACCGACCCACACGATGTTGGGGTTCTTGGGATCGAGCAAAATCGTCCCGATGGAATACGAACCTTCGTTGTCGAAAACAGGAGTAAAGGTCGTGCCCGCGTTGGTAGTTTTCCAGACTCCGCCCGAACCGACGGCAACAAAGTAATGCGCCTTGTTTTTCGGATGCACGGCAAAAGCGACCACGCGCCCCGACGAAACAGCGGGACCAATGAGGCGAGGTTTGAGTCCGTTGAAAGTGGCGGACGCCAAGGGCCCTTCAGGAGGCTTGCGATCGGTTGTGGCGGGTTCCTGCAAAGCAAACTTAGTGAGTAACAGCAAGACGGCGGCAGTAGTCATGAATTGTTTCCGGAAGCCGCTAGTATAGCGTGCAGGTCAGCCGGCCCGAGTTCCATCCGGCAGCGGGCGTTCCGGGCTCAGCAACGCGGGCAGGACGCCATCGGCAAAGCCTGCATCGAAGAGCATCCCTTCGGACAGGACGCCACGCATTTTGCGAGGTTCGAGGTTGACCACGAACAGCGCCTGGCGGCCCACGATCTCCTGCGGGTTCGCGCGTTCCTGTTTCATGCCCGAAAGGATCGTTCGCGTGTGATCGCCACAGCTGACTTTCAACTGCAGCAGTTTGTCGGAACCGGGGACATCGTCGACAGCGGTAATAGTTCCCACACGGATGTCGATCTTCTCGAGAAGGTCCGTACCGATGGAGGGTTTGATGGGTGCGGGAGTCATGTTTGCTTACTTCTTACATTCTCTCGCGGAGACGGCTTCAACCACGAACACGCTTTCGTGAATGCTGGATTTGGGTTTTCGCCAGGAGAATGTTAAACTGAAACTTCCCGCCAAAACGGGCTTGTAGCTCAGTTGGTTAGAGCGCTACCTTGACACGGTAGAGGTCTCCGGTTCGAGTCCGGGCAAGCCCACCATTTTCTTTCGAGCTGCATTTCAACAAATCGCACGTCATACTGCGACTTTGCGCCGCCTTTTGACCTGCCTCTCGATCGTTTTCAATGATTTTCGCCTTACCACAACCAACTCATAGTCGTTCTGCAGATTCATACAAAAATCTGCGGTCGTACCAAAGTGGCGCGCCAAGTACAATGCCGTGTCCGCACGGATTCGAGCACCAGTTCGTCCGCCATTCGTCGCCGGCTCCGATCGCCCAGAGCTCCTTCACCCCCCGGGCGCCGCACTCGTTGTTTATTCCGTTCATGCCCGCCACACCGAGGACAACCGTCCCTCTCGCCGATGGCGACGGGAAAAGAATCCGGTGGGCGCGGATTGTGGTGTCGGCGGTCACCCGGACGGGTGTTCTAGTCTACTAGGAGCGGGACCGCGACCTCGGCACGCGATCGAGCATAGAGGCAATGAAAATCAGCGATGGTTCTGTGGATGCCTCAACGGGGGACTGACAACCGACTACCGACCACCTTTCATAGCGCGTGACGCTGGCGAAATGCCGCGACCAGTCCACGCGCCGCCGCGCCTCTCAGGAGGCATCCAGGATTGCATCAGGCCCGCACCAGGAAATCGGTGGCCACTTGGAGGAAGATGCCGCGAACATCCGGTGGCGCATACGTTGTGCCGTCGCGCGCTCCACCGAGCGGCTTTAAATCCCCAACATACTCCGAGCTCCACATCATCCTCGAAGCTGTAACGCGTACCTACTTATGCCGTTCGAGGCATCGGTGCTTCACGATGGGTGCGCGATGAGTCCCGCAGCCTGCACACGGCGAGGCCACGCTCGGTGAAGGCACACAGAGGGTACAGCATCTGCGGGAAGGAGATTCACAAGCGTCCTGGCGCTGTGGTGGGATGCGCAAGATTCGAGAGCCCCCGCCTCTGGGAAGAGCTTGGCCAACGTTGAACTCCTATAGATATCAGCTGCGGCGTCCGGTCACCAACAGGTAAGGCTCTCAGAAGCTCCGCGCACCTGATAATCGAGTTGCGAGAACCAAGGCTCGCTTCTCGACGGTCCACGAAGCAATGGGGGCCAGACAGAACGGCTCTCTAGGGATATCCTAAGGTTTGTATTCCGCCTCAGCAGAGGCCACTGGAGGAGCTACATGCCCGAACGCGAGTTTTTCATAAACGCCATCCAGATGGTAGAGGTAGACGGCGATCGCAACATCCCAACCGCGCTGCTCTATCGCCCGGATGGCTCTGTAGCCTTCGGAAACGAGGCACTAGCCGAGGCGGCAGATGTCAAGCTCATCAACGAGGACTTTAAGATTGATCTAGGGCGATATGCCCCAACCGTACAAAGCAAGCGACGCTTCAAGACTGCGGTCGGAACAGAGAAATCCGCTGCCCAGATTGCCGACGACTACCTCTATGAGGTTCAGAAGATCGCCAAACGGTGGCTCAATAACCATGGCATCAACGAATGCAAAAACCTGGTGGTGGCAGAACCGCTTTCAATGCACACGGAGGAAGTATCGCCCGACTGGCTGGCCAACTACCGAAACGCATTGCGGAGGCTTTTAGAAGGGAAGACGATCTTCTCGCCGACAGGAGTCACCGTTCGCTTTATCCCTGAACCCTTCGCGGCGTTCCAGTATTACAGGTATGGCATCCGTCACCCCCTTGTTTCACAGCGAACCCAAATGAACATCATGGTCATTGATTTTGGCGGCGGCACTTGCGACATGTGTATTATTGAAACGACCAGAGAGGGTGACATCAGCGGCGGCGGGAGAAACAAGAGACCATTGGCGGGTAAATCCATTCCAGTGGGTGGCTTCGCGATCAACAGGGCTTTGGCTGAGTTCTTAATTCGGAAGCTATCGCCAACTGCACAGGACGGTCAACTAAAGACTGCATTCCGAGAGTACCGAGAATGGATCGAAGGTCGACACGCACTTGAGGCTCTAGACATTAGGTACCGCAGGTTTATTGAGCGCTTCCATGACCTTGTCCATCGCGTTGAGACCACTAAGATCGCCTTATCGCGATCGGTCTCCGATTGGTCCCTGGATTCGGAGCCCCGCTTCAGCGTTTCCGTTTCCGTCCCAACTGACCCGTTCTCCGAGAGAACCACGACCTCGGCCGTCTCGATCAGCGTCTCGGACTTTCGGGAGATCTTCGTGAACAAGATCTATCAACCATACCTTAAGCCATTTTTCACCGAAAGGCTCAAGGTCGGAATGGAGGTCGTGGAGAATGCCCCGGTCTCCGTCATTCTGCTCTCTGGCGGCTCTGCGAACATAGGTTGGCTTCAAGGGCTTATGCGGGAAGATTTCGGAGAGATGCTTCACGGTGCTCCGTTTGTTCAAATCTCTGATTATCAACAGGTGGTTGCGCAGGGTCTCGCGGTCGATTGCGCGCGAGAGTTTGCTACTGGCTCCAGCGACTTCAAGGGCATCACGTATAATCCGCTCTTCTTGCTCTTGAACCCCGACAATGTCGGCTGTGAGCCTCGGCAGTTCCAACCAAAGACGACCGAACTACCCGAGGTCAAGAGCCGACCAGGACTATTGCTCCCGACTGCAAGTTTGTTGGCATCGTTCGTTGACAGGCCGATGCAGTGGAAGGTTCGACTGGGCAAGGCTCCCAAGCATCGACTGGACTACTATTTTCTCCAGTCGTCGATGGATCCGAACGATGTGAAGAACCTCCAAAACGTCGAGGAAACGACCTTACATACTCCGCCGAATTGCGAATTCGACAGCTTCTTGCAGACACAGCTAACGATACGGCCAGACGGGACGGCGATTCCAAAGTTCACATATCGGTCAGCAGGTGGTTCAGGTAGGGAATTTGCGAAGGAGGGTCGTTCCTTCTTCGTCGATATGACCGACGCCTCGGGAGGCGGCGGCGAGGCCTACATCGGTCTGGATTTCGGCACCAGCAATACTGCCGTTTCCTACATTGATCGCACTTGGGTCAACCTGATAGAGACTCGGGCTAAAGAATCAAGTTGGAGGGAACTTGGCGAACTCGTGGATCTCTTACCCTCCCCGCTTGCCATTCCTCTGGCGCGATATATCGGTGATGTTCGTGACTCCAGCCCAGTCCCCCCAGGTTTTAGCTTCCTGGAAGCGGCGCTCTGTCTATTGGCCTATGTGGCGTACTCGGATTACTGTGCAACTCCTCGCCGCGGCATCACGAGGTTCATGAAGGGCTTTCCCCATCGTTCCAGTAGTTATTCGTGGCATCTGCTCCAGTCTGTGTTGGGCCAGCCCAATGGGGAGCGTGTGACGCATCAGGCATTATCGAGGCTTCTTGAGCGGAAGAACCAACAGATGCTCGACGACATAACCAGGAATTGGGCGGAGACTCGACATGAAGTCTCATTGGCCGAGAACAACGCCGTTCTTGCATCAGTCAGGTTGCTGGCAAACGTAGCTCACGCGGTATTCTCGCGGCACCGCTTCGGCTTCTTCCAAGGCGTTCAGAAGGAACGATTTGCGTCCCGGTATACTGGCCGATTCCGCATAGCTCACGGAAAGCCCCCGTATTCGGGTTTTGTTCCATATGGAGGCACCCTTGCGTTCTCTGAGGCCGAAGCGGTCTTGGCCGACATTGAAAACGGCCATGTGCTCCCACTCGCGCCCCTGGTGTTCTGGTACCCCTGCAGTTCTCACCGGGAGGCAGAGAACGGGCACTGCTACTTGCTTGACCTCTGCAGGGAGCAGGGGGGTGCGACGACTGCTCGCTACAAAGCAGCAGGCTTTAGTTGCTCGTTGGAAGTCTCCAGCAAGCATGCTGAGATGGTGGCGTTGCTTGATCTTCTTCAGTCGATGAGGACCGCGGATCCCCAGTCCAGCAAGCACGAGAACTTGCGCTTCGAGTTGGCCTCGCATGCTGGCGGGTGATCACACGGCGAGTTGCAACGAGCCCGGTGGAATCCCCGCGCATATAGGAGCGTCAAGAATCTTCTCTAGGCAAGATTGCGGCACAAAACACAACAAGATGGCGAAACACTCTGCTGATGCTGCCCATCGTGCTCACTAACTAACTAGGCAAGGGGCTGCCGCCCCTTGGTATCCCCGCTTGTTATGGCCGCCCGAGGATTTCGAAACGAGAACACAATTCTCGTAAATGCGGCCATAACGGTCCGAATCTAAACACCCACCGCCTAAAAGGCGGTGGGTTGGGTTGCGACTGAAAGTCGCAGGTTGCGGCTAAAGCCGCCTCAAGGTTCCCCGGCTGAGAGCCGGCTCAAGGCTAGGTGGACGCGGTGATCTTGAACCCTTGACCCTCTTCGTCCCACTTCTGGTTCTCGATGTACTCCTGGATGGTCTTCTCGTCCACCGCGCCCACCGTCGCGCAGAAGTATCCGCGCACCCAAAAGTGCTGACCTCAATAGCGCTTTCTCAGCTCGGGAAACTCGTCCTGCAGTCGCCTCGACGATCGCCCCTTGATGTACTGCACCAGTCTTGCCGGCGCTATGTCTGCGGGCACCGACACCAGCATGTGGATGTGATCTGGCGATACTGCGCCACGCACGATCATCACATCCCGCGACTCACACGTCTGCCGAATCAAATCGCGCACACGCTCCGCCACCCTCCCCTTCAGTACCTTGTACCGATACTTCGTGATCCATACCACGTGATACTTGATGTCAAACACCGCGTGCGCGCTTCGTCGGTACTCACTCATCCCTCCATTTTGCTGCACTGTAGCTGAAGCGGCCCGCCTGAAAGGCGGGGGGATTAGACCGGAACTTTGAACTAAAACTTGACACGTAGAGGTCTCCCGTTCGAGTCCGGGCAAGCCCACAATTTCAAAGTCGATTAGGCACAGAAAACCGAATCATGCTGAGACTTTGCGCCGCCGTACCTGCCTTTCGATCATTTTCAATGACTTTTGCCGGGCCAAAACCAACTCATAGTCCTTCTGAAGATTCATCCAGAAGTCGGCGCTTGTGCCGAAATGCCGCGCCAGACGCAATGCCGTATCGGCTGTAATCCCACGGCGCTCGTTGACGATCTGGCTGATGCGCGTGACTGGCACATGCAGTTCCAATGCAAGGCCGTCGATCGAAATTCCGAGTGGCTGCATGAACTCCTCGCGGAGCATTTCCCCCGGGTGAACCGGAGGGCGGGTGACATTCCAACCGCCTTCAGGACGCATGATGTTCACAAGACAAGCTTACCGTCCCCGGCGTTACCCACCCGCCGCCCTCCGTCCAGAATCTCCTGTACTTCCTCGTCGGATACCTGCCCGAAGTCCACGTACCACCTGCCGACCGCGTCGAACGGATCCGGCTCCGCCAGGCAAATGCACTGCCCGGCCTCCCGCTCGATCCGGCGGCAGGCTTCCGTGGAACCGACCGGAACGGCAACTATAAGACTCGCTGGCTGCAGACTCTGCACGTGCCTCACGGCCGCCACCATCGTGGAACCCGTGGCGAGGCCGTCATCCACCAGCACCACATCTCGGCCCCGCGCCTCAACGGGCGGATGTCCCCGCCGGTACAAGTGTTCGCGCCGCTCCAACTCGCGCTTCTCCCTGGCCGCCACGGCGTCCACTTGCTCGCGCGAGACGTCCGTCCAGCGAATCATCTCAGCATCCAGATAAACGGTGTGTCCCGCGATCGCGCCCATGGCGAGTTCCGGCTGGAATGGAACACCCAGTTTGCGCACCACCAGAACGTCGAGCGACCCATCGAGCGCGTGCGCGACCTCCGCTGCGACAGGTAAACCGCCTCGCGCCAGCCCGAGAACGACTGGCTTCTCCTGCGCTTGTGTCAGGATCGTCGCGGACACCAGATACGCGCCCAGCAAACTGCCGGCCTCGGCGCGATCTTGAAATGGCAATCGAACCACAATCGACCTCCTCCTCCCCCTCACTCAGGGTCAAGCAGCAACGACACCGCCGTGGCAGGAAGTGCAATCCGCGCGATAAACATCTCGCCTCCAAAGGTCGCATGGGCGTCGGTCACGCGCAATGGAGGAGGGCCGCCGGCATGCCCCATCCGGTTGGCTGTCGAAATGCATGAGCAAATGTCATGACACATGCAGTTTCCATTCCATGTGCAGGAGCGGACTTGCCGGGCGATCTGACGATTCCGCCTGGGGCTGTAGGTCTCGTGTTGTTTGCGCACGGCAGCGGCAGCAACCGGCATAGCACCAGAAATCAATACGTGGCGCGCCTGCTCAATGAAAGCTCGCTCGCGACTCTTCTGATGGACCTGCTGACAAACGAAGAAGAGCGCCGGGACCTGGATGAAGGCGCGCAGATCCGATTCGATATTCCGCTGCTCGCCGGCAGGCTGGCGGAAGCCGCCGATTGGATCGCAGCTCGACCGGACTTGTCGAAGTTACCTCTCGGCTTCTTCGGTGCGAGCACCGGCGCAGCGGCGGCCCTGATTGCGGCAGCCCAGCGGCCACGTCAAATTCGCTGTGTCGTATCAAGGGGCGGCCGTCCCGACCTCGCGCACAAGTGGCTGCGGTGCGTTCAAGCTCCGGTGATGTTCATCGTGGGAAGCAAAGACGCCCAGGTGCTCGATCTCAACCACCTCGCGGCGATGGAACTTCCTTCCGGGACGGAACGCAGGCTGGAAGTTGTCGACGGCGCCACGCATTTGTTCGAAGAGCCCGGCGCCCTGGAAAGGGTCGCGGCGCTCGCCAGAAACTGGTTTCTGCATTCGCTGCAGCCTCAGCAATAGTTTCTCGTCAGCGGACGCGCTCGGCTGTCCCGGCGAGCCATCAGAATTTGATGGACATCCAAGTCGCCGCTTTCGAAGTTCACCGCGGACCCTGCCAGATACAGCAGCCACGTCCGGTAAGTCTCTTCGTCCACCAGCTTTCGGCAGGCGTCGCCATGGCTCTGCAAACGGTCGATCCACGCGCGGCACGTGAGCACGTAGTGTGGCCTCAAATTCTCGACATCCAGCACCTCGAAGCCTTCGAGTTCGGCCTGCTGCAACACCACAGGGAGCGTGACCAATGCAGTGCCGGGAAACACCTCCCGGCGGACGAATAGCGATTCCGAGTCGAACGAACAGCCCGAGCGCCTGACGATTCCATGATTCAGAAACAGGCCGTCGCGTTTCAGTAAGCCGTGCGCCTTGGCAAAGTAGCCTGGCAACCCGGCGCGGCCCACATGCTCGAACATCCCGATCGACGCGAGCTTGTCGAAGGAACCCCGCACATCGTGAAAGTCCAGCTCTTGAATCGATACCAGCTTGCCCATGTCGCGTTCCCGCACTACTTTCGACACATAATGCCATTGCTCTTCGCTCAAGGTGCAGCCTGTGGCTTTGACGTCGAACCGGTCCGCGGCGTGAAAGAGGAGCGCGCCCCAGCCACAGCCGATGTCGAGGAGGGTCTCGCCGCACCGCAGATCGAGCTTGCAGCAGATCCGCTCCAGTTTCGCGAATTGCGCCTCTTCAAGGGAGCAACTGGCGTTACCAAAATACCCGCACGAATAAACCATGCGGGAATCGAGGAACTGCTTGTAAAACTCGTTCGAACGATCGTAGTGGAAGCGGATGTCGCCCGCCGTGTCTTTTTGACGGCGGAACCAGGTTGCGGGTCTGCTTTCGCCAAGCCAGACAAACAGGCCTTCGAGCCAGGATCGAAACGCCGCGGTCCCTTGCGGAACTGCGATGGCGCGAACCGCGGCAAGCAAATCTCCTTCTACCCAGTACCGCCCGCGGATAAAGTCAAGCGCCGCGCGGTACGGATTGCGGCGCAGCACGTTCGGATCCGCTCCGATGACTCGAAACGCTCCGGGAGCCAAATCGGAAATCTCATCCATAACTCCTCCATGGCGCGGTGCGCGGCCGCTATTCGGGTCAGGCGGCCGGCGCCGCCGCCGCTTCGACGCTCTCGAGCCAATTGCGTATTTCAGCGCGAGGGGCGGTTCCAGCGCGCTGCAAGACCGGCACTCCGTCGCGAAAGACAATGAAGTTCGGAATGGACCGGATAATTTCGTCGAAAGTAAGTTCGTCCGCCTCGATCGGTTCGCTGGACGGTGGCAACACCTCCTTGCAGGATCCGCAGCGGCCCGTATCCGTCAGGCGCGCTGCCGGAAGCATGACGCTCCCTAACAGTGCACGTCAGTTGCCAAGGCCACTATCCAACTGGTATCGCGAAATCGGTAAAAACTGGCCAAACGGCCATACCAGTTGCACGGGTTGGCTGGACCTCCACGTGCAATGTTTACCGGTGCGAGCGCGTCTCGCATGTTTCACCAGCAAGGAGCTTCGCCATGAGCAAGAAAATCGTCAACGTCAACGGCGCGAATGCAACCGCGCCAGTTCCGGGAGTGTTCCGCGACATTGAGACGGCCCTCGATCAAATCCGCGATCGCGCCTATTCGCTATGGGAAAGGTATGGTAATCCGATCGGAACCGGTATCGAGAACTGGCTCCAGGCCGAGCGTGATTTGTTCGAGATCCCGGATTTCGAGTTATGCGGGAAAGACACTGCCTATATTCTCGAGGTTGCCGTTCCGGGTTACACCCCGGACCAACTCATCGTAACCGTAGATGATGGCTGGATCGCGTTGCAGGGCAAATCGGAGCAGCGTATGGAAAAGAAGGGCGAAGTCGAAGCGGTCGCGCGCAAAGAGATGTTCCGCCGCATCGAACTACCTTCGGGAATTGACTTGGACAAGGTCGAGGCTGTGCTCGAAAACGGTAAGCTGCGCGTCACAATGCCGAAGATTCCGGTGGCAGCCAAGCCGCCAGTAAAGGCGCAACCTGCGGAAAAGGCGAGGGCCGCAGCGGCGTAGCGCGAAAACTCGCAAATTTGCGTGTATTGAGCCAATTCTCGATCGGCGATCCTGTTCCTCTTTGTTGGTAGACCGCAATGGTCCGGCCTGGAGAGGCCACATGATGTTATCCAAACCGAATGTTTCGACCTTCATCGACGAGGAGTTTCACGCCATCGCCGTTCGCCACCGGACGCTGCGGCATCTTACCGTTCGTGCTTTTCGATCTATTTCTAGCGATCTCAGGCATTTTTTCGACCACGGCGACGCAGAGGAGTACCGTAGGAATGTGGAGCGGGTGCGAAACGATTTCGAAGACCTGAAGCCGGCGAAGGGGAGGAGGGCCGAGATATGAAACTCAGATTCACGTTTCACTGGACCGCGAGGATCTGCGGCGCAATGGTGGGCTGCATGGTGTTTGGCGTGATACTGTCGCGGGCTCTTGGGCCCGAAAACAGCACGTCGACGATCTCCCAGCAGACGGCGACGGAACTGTTTATGCTGTCGGCCATCGCGGTTTCGGCGGCAGCGCTGCTGTTCGGCTGGCATCACGAGTCCTCCGGCGGGGCCGCGGCGACAGCGGGCGGAACGATTCTGCTCGCCGCGGCCGTGCTGTCCAGCGAACTTCGCCCGATCTGGCCGCTCGGCGTGGCGTTTCTGATTCCCGGCGTCCTATACCTGCTATCCGCGCATTGGCCGAAGGGAAACCAGCCCACTCATTAAAGCGCTGGCCCTCTTCACGCTTACTTCAGCGTGAAGGGCTGCCGGATGAAACCCTCAACGAGCTTTCGAAGGTCGCTCGAATCAGGGTGCGCCGCAAGACTGGCCCGATACATGCGGACGGCCTCGGGACGGCGTCCAGCCAAATCGTACATCTGGCCTGCACGGATCATGGCCTGCGTCGCCAACCCCGGATCGGCGTTCGGAATCCGTTCGATGGAGGCGAAGCGTTTGGCGGCGTCCTCATAAGCGCGGCTCAATGCCAAAGCCTCGGCGTATTGGAATTGGACCAGATCCATGAGGCGACGATCGGGACCTTGCAGGAGTGCTTCGAAAATCGCCGCAGCCGCCGCAGGGCTGCGCTGTTGCGCCAGCGTAGACGCCATCTCGATGCGGAGCAGCAGGTTCTCGGGATACTTCTTCGATAACACTTCGAGTTCGGCGAGCGCCTGTTGCGGATTGTTTTCATAGCGGTAAACCGCAATCAGAACGGACCGGGCATCGTCCTGATTGTAGACGCTCTTTTTCGTCGCCATCTCGAGTTCGGCGAGACCCTTCCTTTTGCCGCCATGAATTCCCATCATGGTGGCGATGAGGCGAAATGGCCGGGGAATGCACCCGATGACGTAGTGATAGGTTCCCAGGGTCAGATAGGCGTCATAGTACGCAGGATCGAGCTCAACAACTTTCTGATGGAGTTTGACGGATTTCACGCCATCCCGAAGTGCGGCCCAGAACCGGCGCTCGGCAGAGGCCTCATACGCCGCGCGCACGCCGTAGGCCGAACCAAGAAAATAGAGGGCCGATGGGTCGTTGGGATTGGCGTCGGCGAGCGCCTGCGCCTTGCTGAGCGCCTGGCCGATGTAATCCTGAAAAGCCTTACTTACGGCGGCCTCGACCTTGTCGCCTTCCGATTTCTCGGTCGAGGTTCTGGCGCCGGCGTAAAAGTTCGAATCCCGATGGTAGATGTTCGACTGCAAGCGCCTGGTCTGGAACAGGTATTCCTGCCAGACGATCGCCGCCATCGAGAGATCGCCATCGGGATGATTGGGCGCCTTCTGCAACAATGCGGCAAATCGGGCGCGAGCGGTCTGATAGTCGGTGCGGTACGCAGCATCCCAGCCTGCCGTGCGAAGCGCAATCAGTTCCGGGCTCAGTTCGCTGCCCGAGACTCTGGAATGCTGGGCTGCGATCGCCATTGACGCCACTGAGAGAATGCCAAAGAATAACTGCCGTCGCATAGGAAAATCAGAAGCCGGATTCCCCGCAGGCGCCGGCCGTTAGACCAGAATCGCGAATGCGGACTCGGTGCGTTCCACGCGGTTGTAGCGCGTGTCACGCTCTACCGGTTCGCAGCCAGCCTCGCGGATCAGGCGCAGCAATTGATTGCGCCGCAAACCCTGCGTGACCGTGGAACCGGCATCGTGGTAGATCTTCTCTTCAACCACTGTGCCGTCAATATCGTTGGCGCCAAAGCGCAGCGCAATCTGCGCCACATGCGGCGTCATCATCACCCAGTAGGCCTTGATGTGTTCGATGTTGTCGAGCATCAGGCGGGCGATGGCGATGTTCTTGAGATCCATGAAGCCAGTGGTCTTCGGAATGTGCTGCAGAGGCGTATTGTCCGGATGGAAAGCCAGCGGGATGTAGGTGACAAAGCCGCCGGTTTCATCCTGCACTTCGCGCAACTTCACCAGGTGATCGACACGGTCGGCGTCGCCTTCGATGTGGCCGTACAGCATCGTGCAGTTCGACTTCAAACCCTCTTTGTGGGCGATGCGCGCGATTTCGAGCCACTCGGCGCCGTCGATTTTGTGGTCGCAAATGATACGGCGGATGGGTTCGGAAAAGATTTCCGCGCCGCCGCCCGGCATCGAATCCATGCCGGCCTCCCGCAGTTTGCGGATCACCTCGCGGGCAGGCAGCTTTGTGCGCTGCATGAACCAGGAGATCTCGACCATCGTGAAGGCCTTCAGGTGTACCTGCGGGAAGCGTTCTTTCAGGCCGCGCAGCATCTCACAGTACCAGTCCAGCGACAATTCAGGATGGAGACCGCCGACGATGTGGAACTCGGTGCAGGATTCGGTGTAGCCTTCGCCCGCGCGATGCCAGATCTCTTCGAGCGACATCGTGTACGCCTTGGGATCTTTCTTCTTTTTGCCGAATGCGCACAAACGGCAACTCGCCACGCAGACATCTGTGGGATTGATGTGGCGGTTGACGTTGAAGTACACCGTGTTGCCGTGCTTGCGCTCGCGCACGAGGTTGGCCATGTAGCCGATCGCCAGCAGATCGTTCGAGCGGTAGAGCGCGACGCCATCGTCAAAGCCCAGCCGTTCGCCATCCTTGACTTTCTGCAGGATAGGAACGAGTTTCTGGTCTTCAAACTGAGGGATCATGCGGCTCTCCGGAGCAGGAAAATATCGGTTGCCCAAAACAAGAAGAATAACACGCTGACGTAGCCGTTTATGGTGAAAAAGGCAGCATCCACGCGGCTCAGGTCGTTCGCTTTGACGATGCTGTGCTCGTACAGAAGCAGAGAAGCGATGGCGGCGGCGCCTGCCCAGGCGAGCCAGCCGAGCGCGAAGGATTGAATCAACACGGCGATGCAGAGGAGCATCGCGATGTGTAGCAGGCGCGCCGTCCACAGCGCGCCCGCAACGCCGAGCCGGCTGGGGATCGAGAAGAGCCCCTCACGCCGATCGAACTCATAGTCCTGGCACGAGTAGATGACGTCAAAGCCGGCAGTCCAAAACGTCACGGCGGCGGTGAGCCACAGCATGCGCCAGTCGAGGGATCCCCGAACCGCGATCCATGCGGCCGAAGGCGCGATGCCGAGCGCGAAACCAAGCACGATGTGAGAGAACGAAGTGAAGCGCTTCGTGTACGAGTAGAAGCAAACAATGCCCAACGCGAGCGGGGCGAGTTGGAAGCACAGCGGATTCAACGCCCACGCGGCGCCAAAGAAGACAACGGACGAAAGAATGAGAAAGCCCCAGGCGAAGCCGCGCGACAGGGTTCCGGCCGGCAGTTGACGCATCTTCGTTCGGGGATTGCGGCCGTCGATCTGGTGATCGAGCAGGCGGTTGAAGGTCATCGCCGCGGATCGCGCGCCGACCATGGCGACGACGATCCACAGCACCTTCCACGCGAGGCCGGCAGTTTGAAACTGATCTTCGCGAAACGCGAGCAGCGCGCCGGTGAAAGCAAACGGCAGCGCGAAGACCGAATGCTCAAACTTGATCATCTCCAGGGTCAGCCGGAGACGGCTCCAAAAGGTAGACACTAGTTACTATCTTAAGAGATGCGATTTGAGCGCCAGTTGATTCCAATCCTTGCCGCGGCGGCGATTGGCCTGACTTTAACCAGTTGTACTGCGAGCAAGCCTTCGGCTGCGGACGAGTTTTACGGGGCGGATGTGTATCTGCCGAACGGCAAAAAGATCCTCGCCGAAAGCGTGCGCACCGAAACGATGATGATGCGGGGCATGATGTTCCGCGATACGCTCGCGGAAGATCGCGGCATGTTATTCACGCATGGTGAAGAGGGACAGTTTCCGTACTGGATGTTTCAGGTCCGCATACCGCTCGATATCATCTGGCTGGATTCACGACGTCGGATTGTGGAGATCGTCGAGAATGCCGCGCCCTGCCCGCAAAAGCCCTGCGGCAGCTATGGCGGCAAGGCACGCGCTTTGTTCGTGCTCGAACTCGCTGGCGGGAGCGTGAAGAAGAACCGGCTGCAGGTCGGCGAAACCCTGCGGTTTTAGTAGAGCAGCCGGTAGCAGAACCAAAAGGCCCCGATCGCGGCAAGCGCGACGGCGAGAGGCTTCGCCGGCGCAAACCGCGCCAACGATGCGGGAATCATCCATACGAGATTCGAGACGAAGAGGCCCGCGGCGAAGCCAGGGCTGGCCTCGGCGTTGAAGAATCGAAACAGCAATCCGTGAAAGATGCCGAGGATGGCCACCACGAGCCATCGCTGCCCGGCATTCGGCACAAGGAGTTTCTCGACGGCAAGGTACGCCGTGCTGAGCGCCGCGGCCGACTCGAGAAACTTGGTCGATAGGTTGACCGTGGGGACCGTCGCGAGAACCAGTTCCACCGCGATGAGGATGCCGCATAGGGTCAAAAACTGCTTGCGGTCCTGCGCAACTACCGCGATCGCGAAAAGAAACAGGATGGTTGTGAAGCCGATCAGACCGCGGCGAACGCCTTCCGTTGCGGCTTTGAGAAACAACTCAGCCTGTGTTGGGGGACGAAAGGTCAGCGTCGTTTCGGTGAACGTCACATCGAAGAACGCCTGATCGGATTTGCCGTCCGCCTTTGTCGCGCGGAACACATGTACGTGATTCGCGACCGTGACGGCGGCAAAGCGGCAACTGACCTTCAGCTCATCGACATCTGTATTGAATAGATACTTTCCTGTGCAGGTGAGCGACTGTTGGTCTTCACGGCATTGATGCTCGAGCAAATGTCCGCCATCGAAGCGGATGTTGTCGAACAGCGTCTGTTCCGGCGTTTTGAGGTCCGCAATCTCGTAGCGGGGCATACGCAATTCGTAAACAGCCGTGGCGCCGTTGATCTTCAACTCACCGGAACTCATGCTGACCACATGCGCTTGGGCAGCCCGCGCGGCAAGGATGAAAAAGAGGGTAGTAGCGGTTTTCACTGCGGATTCGCACGCGCCTTTTGGATTTCGAGGTAGACAATGCGCAGCCCTGCGATCACGGGGACGGAAAAGAACATCCCGGGAATTCCAGCAATCTTTTCACCCGCGAGCACGCCGAACAACACCAGCAGCGGATGGAGTTCCACGCCGTGCCCCATGAGGTAGGGCGACAGCACGTAATCCTGGAACACCCGGAAGATCACCAGAAAGATCAGGATTCCAACTAGGTGCGGATAGCCGGAAGCGCCAGCCACGATGAGAATCGTCGCGGAGGCAATCAGGGGCCCAACGACCGGAATGAATTCGAGGATCGCCGACAAGCCGCCCAACAAAACTGCGTACGGCACCCAGGCGATTTCGAAGTAAATGGTGTAGATCACCAGCGTCGAACAGGCCAGGCCAATCAACGCGCGAATGTAATTGCCGAGCAGTTGGTGTAAGCCGTCGAAGATCGTATTCATGAATGCGCGCATGGGTTCCTGCGCCGCCATCCCGACAATGGCATCGCGAATCTCGCGGCCGTCTTTGAGGAAGAAAAACGCGAGAATCGGAATCAGGACCGCAGTGAGAACATTGCCTGCCTGCGATAGCACCTTGGTCAGCATGGAGCTGAGCAACGGCAGCGCATCCTCGTCGAGGTTTTTCAACTGATCGCGCGCGGCGACGGTGATCTTGTCGCGCAGGGGTTCGAGCCAGCCTGGAATCGGCAGCGCCGAAAGCGGATCCTGCTTTTGCATGTATTCGGGCAATTTCGACGCGAGACTCGAGGCTTGTTCCGCGATCTTCGATCCCATAACGAACAGAAGCAACGTCAGCATCCCGACCAGGAACACGTAAATGACCGCGAGCGACACGATTCTCGACTTGGTTCTCGACACTTTGTTCGTGAAGAAATCGACGACCGGCGCCAGCAGGTAGGCAAAGAACAGCGCGAGCACGAAGACCACGATTGGACCTCGCGCGAGGTAGATCGCGTAGATCGACAGACCCACCAAAAACACGGTCCAGGCGGATCGGGCAGCCTTTGCATCCAAGCCAAGCATGAATCTCCGATTATAGTTTGAATATGGCTTCACAGATGCGCGCGCTGGTGGAATCGATACAGGACCTCGAAGACCGCCTGCGGCGTGGCGGCGGCGCGGCAAAGATCGACAAGCAGCACAAGGACGGCAAATTGACGGCCCGCGAGCGCATCGCCAGGCTCGTCGACCCCGGTTCGTTTTTTCTGGAGCTCGGATTGCTGATCGCATACGACAGCTACGAGGGCCAGGCGCCCGGCGCAGGCGTTGTCACGGGTGTCGCAAAGATCGAGGGACGCTTTGCCGTCATCGTCGCCAACGATGCGACCGTCAAGGCCGGCGCGTGGTGGCCGGAAACCATCACCAAGATTTTGCGCGCGCAGGAAGTCGCGATGCGGAACCGTTTGCCGATCGTGTACCTGGTCGATTCCGCGGGAGTGAACCTGCCGCTGCAGGATGGCATTTTTCCGGGCCAGTATGGGGCGGCGCGGATCTTTTACTACAACTCGCTCATGCGGCGTTCCCTGCGCATTCCGCAAATTGCCGCGGTTATGGGACCGTGCATTGCGGGCGGCGCCTATTTGCCCGCGCTCAGCGACGTGATCATCATGGTTCGCGGCACGAGTTTCATGGGGCTTGGCGGGCCGAACCTCGTCAAGGGCGCGATCGGGCAAACTACGGATTCGGAATCGCTGGGCGGGGCCTCGATGCACACGCGGGTCAGCGGGGTCGCCCACTTTTCGGCGGCTGACGATGCGGAGTGTCTCGAGATGATTCGCCGCAAGTTCCGCGAGTTTCCCGCGGGTCCGGCGGCGGCCAAAGGAGTCGCGCCGAAGAAGGCGGCCGATGGATTGTACGAGGTCATGCCCGCCGATCATCGCCAGCCGTATGACGTCGAAGAAGTGATCGCGCGGCTGTTCGACGGCGATGCCGACTACACGGAGTTCCAGCCCGATTACGCGCCGGAGATGATCTGCGCGCACGCGCGCTTGAATGGCCGCCCGGCCGGCGTCATCGCGAACCGGCGCGGGTTTCTGAAGACGAGCGGAGGTCCGAGAATCGGCGGGATTGTGTATACGGAGTCCGCGCGCAAGGTCGCATATTTTGTCGAGGCCGCGGAGCGGCAGGGCTTGCCGTTGATTTATTTACAGGACGTTTCGGGTTTTATGGTTGGAGTGGATTCCGAAAGCGACGGCATCATTCGCGCAGGCGCGGAAATGGTGGAAAGCATGGCCTGCGCCACGGTGCCCAAAATCATTCTGGTTCTCAATCACGCGAGCGGCGCGGGATACTACGCAATGTCCGGGCAGGGCTTCGATCCGCATTTTGCTTTCAGTTGGCCAACCGCGCGTATTGGCGTGATGGAAGGCGATTCGGCTGTGATGGCCGTGCACGGTCCGGAAGTCGAAAAGTACCGTAAGGCGGGCGAGGCCGTCCCCGCCGAACTGCAGGCGCGAATCGACAAAACTCGCGCCGATTACGAGATGTGGCTCGACTGCAAGTACGCCGCCGCCCGGGGCCATTGCGACGCGATCCTCGACCCGCTGCAGACGCGGTTGGCCTTGAGCTTTGCGCTCGAGGCGTGTTGCTCGGTAAATCCGCGCAGGCATCTGGCGGGCGCCATATGAACGTTCTGCAATCGTTGGACGATGGCGTTTTACGGCTATCCATCGACCGCCCCGAGGCGCGCAATACGATCGATGCCGAGACTGCGCGACTGTTGCTCGGGGCGCTGCGGCGGACGGATGGGGTGCGGTGCTTTCTCATCGAAGCGATCGGGCCCGTCTTCTGCAATGGCGCGGATGGCGAGATTCCGGTCGAACTGTTTGAGTTTGCCACGTGGATCCAGGTTCCAGTGGTCTGCTCGGTGCAGGGCGCGGTGCTGGGCCCCGGAGTTGCCCTTGCCGCGAACGCGCATGTGGTGGTGGCCGCGCAGGGGACAAGCTTTGGTTTGACTGAGGTCCGCACGGGTGGCTGGCCCACCGGAATGCGCGCGATTCGGAAGGCGATCGGAGACCGCCGCGCCGTGGAACTCGCGTTGACCGGCCGCGTGTTCGGCGCGCCGGAGGCCCTGCAAATGGGCCTTGTGCACGAACTCGCTCCCGCGTTCGAGTTCGACGACCGCGCGGAGGCGATCGCGCGACACCTTGCGGGATTGCCGCTCGCAGGCCGGCTGCCGGTTACCTGATCGCGACCGTGCTGCCGGACTGCGACTTGCTCACTTCGATGCGCGCGGGCAGGCGTTCCGCGAGTTCGGGGATGTGGGACACGACGCCGATCATGCGGCCGTCGGCTTGCAACAGTTCAATGGCGTCCAAAACAATTTGCATGGTTTCCGCGTCGAGCGTCGAAAAGCCTTCGTCGAGAAACAGCGAGTCGAGATGGATCGCGTCGCGATGGACCGAGAAGTCCGGCAGGCTCTTCGAGAGTGCCAGAGCGAGCGACAGGGAAGCGAGAAACGACTCGCCGCCGCTTAGAGTATTGACGCTGCGTTTGTCGTCCGCATTCCAGTGATCGACTACCAGAAACTCGTCGCCATCCGTCGAAAAGCTGTAGCGGCCCGAGCTCAGGTGCATCAATTGGCGCGTGCCCTCAATGGCGAGACGGCGCAGGGTTTGCGACAGTACGAAGGTCTGAAATCCATTCGCCTGCAGCATGACTCCCAGCTTGCGCGCGGTCTCGGCGTTGCGATTCATTTCGCGGACCTCCGCGCGGCGTTCCGCAGCCTCCGCGAGCAACTTTCGCGACTGCTCGATCGCAGCTTCCGTTTGGGCGACGAGCCGCTGCCGGGCCTGCAGATCGGCCTGAACGCGCTTGCGTTCCGCATCCAGATCTCTTGCCGCAAACTCGCCCAGTTGGCGTTCCAATTCTTCGACGCCTTCCGCGCCTTCGAGTTGCGATTGCAGGTTATCGAGGCGCTGCTGCAGCAGTTTCAGATTCGTATCGGCCTGAGTCAGGCGGTCTTTGGCCTGATCGGCAAGCTTGCGTTTCGCGGCGATTTCGCTTTCGAACTTGCGGACCTCGCCGCGCGCCGCCTCAATCGCCGCGGCCTTGATTTCGTAGGACTCCGGGCTCTCCGCCGTGTCCACAAGATCGCGCTCGCCAGACTTGATCTGCACTTCGACTGCTTTGATCTGTGTGGTGCGGGCGTTGACGGCCGCCTGCAGCGTGTCGTGAGCCTTCTTCGCGGCGGCGGCAGCCTGCTTGACCTGGTCCACCGTCGAACCGCCCTTGGGCTCCGGAACCAGCAACACGATTTGTTCGCAGACCGGGCATTCTTCACCGGAATGCAGATGTTCCCGCAACTGATCGGCCGCGCTCGACTGGATGGCGTCGAGTACAGCGTCGCTCGCCGCCTGCAGTGCTGCTTCGCTTTCCTGCAGGCGCTTGCGCAAATCCGTCCATTCCTGTACGCCTTTTGCAAGAGCTTCCTTCAATTGCGCGATCTCCGCCTTCTTGGCGATGGCCTTGCGGATGTCCTGCGCCTTGCGCCGCAGCAGGTCCGCGGAGCCTTCGCCTTCGAGCGCCGCCGCACGCCCGCGCGCGCCTTCGAGAGCCGATTCCGCTTCGAGCAACTGCGCATGCGCCTGTTCCGCCTCCGCTCGAAGAGTCTGTTGCGCGGCAACGAGAGGATGCAATTGCGCCTCCACTTGCACTCTTTGCGAAGCGAGCAAACGCAGCTCCTTCAAACGCCCCTGCAGCGGATACACGGCGTTGATGCGATCCAACTCGTCTTGCAGGGTCTCTAGCTGTTTTTGCACGGCCTCGAGCTGGGACTCGAGTTCCGCGACGCGCTCCGGCGACCAGCCCGCGAGTTGACGGTCAAGGTGATCTTCAATCAACCGCGCCTGATCGCTCTGTTGGGTTGCGGATTCATTGGCTTTGCGCATCATCCGCGCGTAGATGTCGAGCCCGAGGAGCTCGATCAGAATCTCGCGCCGCTTCGCCGCTTCGCCGCGCAGAAACCGGTCGAACTCGCCTTGCGGCAGCACCACGGTTTTGGTGAAACCCTCGAAGTCGAGGCCCAGCAGTTCGTGGACCTTGGCTTCCATGGCATTCGATTTGTCAGCGAGGGTCTCCCAATCTTCGCCCATCTTCCGATCGATGCGCTGCTTGCCCGACCCCTTGCGTTTCACATGGCGGAAGGCGCGGTACACGTTGTGGCCGGCGCGAAACTCCAGCAGCACCTTCAGCTCGGCGGAACCCTGTGAAATCAGGTCCGGCAAGCTGCGCCCGATGCGCGGCGTACGGCCGTAAAGAGCAAAAAGGATGCTGTCGATCAGCGACGTCTTGCCCGCCCCGGTTGCGCCGGTGATGGCGAAGAGATCGAGAGCGCTGAAGTCGATGACGGCGCTCTGCCGGAAACTGGTAAAGCCTTCAAGCTCCAGCCGTACGGGTCTCATTCCGGATCCCTTCATGCAGTTGCTTGAACAGTTGCAGCATCTCATCCGGCGCTTCGGATTTTTGCGATTGCCGGTAGTATTCGGCAAACAGTTCCGCGGGACCCATCGCTTCGAGCGCAGCGTAATTCTCCTGCTCGGGTTCGACTGCAGCGGCCTCCACGCGGATGTCGATCGCGTTTGGCAGGAATTCGCGGACTTCCGCCGAAATGCCAGCCCGCGCGGTTTCCGCTTCCACCGTGACGCGCAGATAGTCGTCGCCAAAATCGTTCGCGCGGGCGCGCAGGTTTTCGACCGATCCCCGCACGTCCTGCAACCGCCGGCCCTTGACCAACGGGATGCTCTCGACATGCGAGGGTTTTCCGGGACGCGCGTCAATCAACACGACTCGTTTGGCTTGACCGGCCTCGCCGAAGTCCAACTGGAGGGTTGAGCCAGCGAAATAGGAAGGTGACGGCGCGGGCACCAACTGCGGCCGATGCAGGTGTCCCAGCGCAACGTAATGGGCGGCAGCCGGGAAGTAGGCAGCGGAAACCGCAAACGGCGCAGAGGTGTGAATCGCGCGTTCGCTGGCGGTGGCCTCGGCGCCTTGAATGAAGAGGTGCGCCATCAGGATGTTGATGGCCTTTGGGTCGAAATGAGTCGCGAAACCTGCGCAAAAACCGCCCGCGACCTCGGCGTATTCGGCGTACCACTGATCTTCCGGCAACATCATCTTCGCCGTGTCGATCAAGAGGCGATCAGGGATCCAAGGCAAGGTCGCAACGACCGCGTCTTCGCCGTTTTTCGAAAGCCGCACGATGCCGCCATCATCGGGCGCGGCGGGTTCCGGACGAATGTAGATCCGCATCGGATCGAGCAGTCCGCGCAGGGCTTCGAGACGCTTCGGATGGTCGTGATTGCCGCCGATGATCACGGCGCCGATGTCTTTCGCGATGAGGTTCGCGAGGAATGTGAGCACGGCGAGTTCCGCGTCGGCGGGCGGCGCGGGCGAATCGAAAATGTCGCCGGCGATGAGAAGGTAGTCCACCTTTTCGCGGACGGCGATCTCGAGGATTTCGGCCAGCACTTCGCGTTGTTCCTGGATGCGCGAACGCCCTCGCAAGGGCTTGCCGGCGTGCCAGTCGGCGGTGTGCAGAAACCTCATGACTTCTTCTTTCGCAACGCGGCGAACGCATCTTCGCCAGCGGGCTTTGCGACTTCAGAGGGGCGCGTGGCCCATGCCGGAAACGGAAACTGCGCGAGCAGCGGGATGGGAATTTCAGGCTGCGAGACGATTACAGTGCCGGGCTTCAAAATGCCTGCGCGGGCGCGGCTGACCAGCGGCAGAAATGCGTATTCGCTATGCTGCGCTTCGGCGAGGTCGAGGCGTCCGACGACGCGATAGGCGGAATTGCCAACCACGCGCCGCTCGATCTGGCTTGCGGTCTGTTGTGCGCCAATGAGGATGATGCCGAGGCTGCGGCCGCGTTCCGCCATATCCAGGATCACCTCTTTGATGGGGCTCGACCCTTCGCGCGGGGCGTACTTGTTGAGTTCGTCGAGCACCACAAACACCAGCGGCCGGGAACTGCCTGTCGCCTCTTTTTCTTCGAACATGCGCTTGAGCACGACGCCGATGACGAAGCGCTTGGCGCGGTCATGCAGGTTGTGGATGTCTATGACGCTGACCTGTGCGCGTGACCAGTCGATGCGATGGCGATCCGGCTGCGCGACGCCTCCCCGAATCAAGTGCCCAACGCGATGGGTGGCCGCTTCGAGGCGGCGGACGAAGCTCGCCACGGTGCCCGGCGCGAAGGTGTGCGCCCAGGTCGAAAGGCTGTTCTTGATGATTGAAATCAGTTCCGGAAAATCCTCGACGCCGCGCATGTCCGGCAGGTACGCGAGTTCGGCTTCGACGCGTTCGACCAGCGCCGAGAGGTGCGAGGTTTCGTCATCGGCGTCGGCGAACAGGAAGCGCAGATACCTGCCTTTGCAGAACTCTTCGATGGTCCAGCAATAGCCGATTACCTTGTCCTTGCGGGTCTGCGTATCGGGCAGCAGGACTTCGACGCCCTTCTGCACGGGCGCGTACAAGGCGACGTCTTCGAAGGCGCCGATGGGCAGGCCGAGCTTGTCATAGGTTTTGTGCGCCTCGGCGGGCAGAGACGCGTTCTGCTTGTCGAGGTACAGCAGGTCTTCGCCCTTGACGTTGAAGATGATCGCTTTGGTGTTGATCACCTCGCTGCCGAGCAGGTCCGAATGAAAGATGCCGTAGAGAAGAAAAGTGGCGTAGGTGGTTTTGGTCGCGACGCCCGAGACGCCAGAGATGTTGATGTGCGCGCCGCGCGTTCCGTCGAGGAACTCGAAGTTGCCGTGGATGATTTCGCCGTCGCGCGAAAGCCCAAGCGGAAAGCGCTTCTTCATCGCATCGAAGAAGAGCGCCTGATCGCGGTCGGCGCCTTCCGCGCGATACACCGGCTGGCCGGGGAGGGGCGGCACGAAGATTTCGGGCTCAACGCGCGTCACTGTGACATGCGCCTTGACGGCATGAGTCAGCGGCAGGATGCCGTCTTCCGCAAGGAACACGTCGCTTTCAAACTTGGCGCCTTCGTGGCGAGCCGCCATCTGATCGACGATTCCATAGACCGACACGGATTCGCCGTTCGGCAGTTTGCGCCGCAGCATGATCACGTCGTCGAGTTGGACGAGTTGATCGGGCAGCACGGCGATCCAGAAATTCAACGGCTCGGCGTCGAAGGTTCCCAGAACTTTTCCGATTTCAGTACTCAATCGCAAGCCTCTTTTCAATAGCGCGGCGAATCAGCATGGGGTCGCCCATGCGCCGGCGCAACTCGGATTCCAAGGCGCCCACCGGCACGAGATTCTGCGGTGCGCGAGGGTCGCGGGCCGAGGTGGAGGCAAAGCGCGGCAACTCAATCGCCGAGAAGTCCGCGAGCCGCGCCGCCGCTTCACTGCCGATGGTCGAGCGGACTTCGAGCCGCAGAATGCCCGACAGCGGATGATCGAACTTGCGAATCGCGCTCAATCGCAGATACCACGAGTAGCGCTCATGCTTGGGATCGGGAATATGAAAGAGCGGCGTGCGCTCGCCGGGTTGCAGCCGTTTGACCAAGTCGAAGTGTACCGGATCGAGGTATGGCTTTTGGATCTTCTTCACCACGCCGATCAGGGCGTCGGCGCAATGGGTGAAGTAGGTAAGCGGGCCATCGACGAAGACGCATGCGCCGGGCGCGAGCAGATCCTGCCCCATGCGGGCTTCGGAATCGCGCATCAGGTTCTGCAGGCGCGAGAGAACTTCGTCGGGCGAACTCTCATGCGAGGCCTCGCCGGCATAGCGGAGTTCAGTTCCTCCGATGTCCAGCGTTTCGGTGCGGTTGACGCCATTGCCGAGTATGAGCACACGCTTCACCTCGATGAACGGCATGGTCGCCGTGGGGCCGTCAGCTTCGACGCAGCCGACGGCCAGAGTCCCGAACAGTCCATGAACGGTCTTGCCTGCGATTTCGGTCAACACGCGAGCGTCGATGCGCCGCGCGCCATCGATAAAGAAGACCTTGCCAAAGAGACGCTGCTGCGGATTGCGAATAGCTTGCCAGTTGTCCGTCTCGACGGTGACGTCGACGGGCCCGTCATAAAGCGCGTCGTCCAACTGCACGGGCGGTTCGTAGTCCGGCGGCCAGGGGTCCAGGTATAGCCTCACCGCTTCTTCCTTGCGGCGGCGGCTGCCGGAGGCGGCGGACTGACGCGGTCATACCAGTCTTCGAGTGCGAACAGATGGTCCATATGATCGGGCGCGGAATTGCCCGCGAATCCCAGTATCTGCAGTCCTCCCTTGCCCGCTTTGGAGAGTTGCTGCATGCCGAGCATTCCCCATTCGAGCACAGGTTGGCGCCGCAGACCCAGTTCCTTGAGCAGAAACGACGTGGTTTCGGTGGTGCTCGAGTAGGTTCCGGGAAATACCTCGGAGTGGGAAATGAGAAAACGCTTGTGGCCGCTGAGGGCCTCGCGGGCGAAATCCAGAAAGGGACCGAGGTCTCTCGATTCGCCGCCGTATTCGGCATGCATCGAATCGGCGAGCACCACGCCATCGACACGCTTCCAGTTCTCGTGGTCGCGCAGAATCTCGCGGACCGCGCCATAGCCGGCGCTGAAAGCCGACAGGATCACGGTCTTGAATTTGGCGTGCGACGCTTGTTCCGCCTCACCCAACAGGGCGTTGAAGCGTTCCGCGGAAGGGGCGAGCAGTTCGCGGTAGGCGTCCGATCCGGCGCCCATCGCCTGCACGGTGAGGACTGCGGAGCCCGGGAACTTCTGGCGCGCGGTGGCTTCCGGCACCCAGGACGGGCCGTGGAAATGGATCACCAGCACGCCGCGGCTCTGCTGCTGGCCTCCTTGCGGCAACAAGAGGTTCTTCTCGGGCGAAAGGGCGACGCGGCGGCCGGGAACGACAGTTTCGGGAATTCGTTTGTGTTCCCGCGTGTCATCCTGCATGGGAGACGGGTTTTGAGGTATCTGAAAAAAGCCGCTCGCTTCGTACGCTGCCAGTGAGAAGAAGAGAATGAACGAGCGCGACATCACCATTCTTCACTACTGTATCGCCTTCGCCGAAGTGGTGATGCCGGTTTCGATGCAAGGGTGGCGGGGCGGAAATTCTATCGTGCGCAACCCTCCGTGATCTGAGCGACAATGGAGGCATGCAGGAAGTCATCACACGCGACCCCGAAGTGATGCATGGAACACCCGTATTTCGAGGGACTCGCGTTCCCGTGCAAACGCTCTTCGACTATCTCGAGAACGGTGACTCGCTGGACAACTTTCTGGAAGGCTTCCCCACCGTTAGCCGCGAACTTGCAGTCCAAGTTTTGGAGGAGTGCAAGGAGCTTCGTCTGGCTCGAGTCTGATGCGGATCCTGCTGGACGAATGCGTTGACCAACGGCTGCGCAGTCTCTTCGCGGGACACGATTGCCAAACGGCCGGGTATGCGAAACTGTCCGGCCTGAAAAACGGTGTCTTACTGGCCGCTGCCGAGGCGTCCGGATTTGAAGTAATTGTGACGACGGACCAAGAGATTCCCTATCAGCAGAATCTAAAGCAACAGCGGATCTCCATTCTCGTCCTGTGTGCACCCACCAATCGGCTGGCCGATCTGATTCGCTTGATTCCTAGAGCCTTGCAGGTCCTCGACAGCATCGAATCCGGTCAGCTTGTCCGCGTTGACTGAAGAATGGCGATGCGTTTGGCCAGTCCCACCGTGTGCATGTCGCACTGCGTCGCGGCAGCGTTGCTGAGGTCATGTTGATCGCGCCGCCGGACGGAAGCGGATATCTTGCATTTAAGAATTTAAGGGGGCGCAGGTTCAGGCGTCGGCACTGTATTCTGTACTCATGCCTAAAACGTTGCTGGCGATCGGCGCTCACTACGACGACTGTGTGTTTGGCGTGCCCGGCGTCATGTTGCAGGCGATACGGCAGGAATGGAGGGTCGTGATCGGCGCTCTGATTGGCGACTACAGCAACTGGGCGCCGGTGAAAGGCCGGGAAAAGCAGTTGGTCGACCGTTCGCGCGAACTTGCCCATCACTATGGCGCCGAAATGCGCTTTCTCGACTTCGCTTCGCACCTGTTCGACGTCAACACCGCCGCCAAGAAGACGGTTGCGGGACTCGTGGCCGACGTGAAGCCGGACGCGGCTTTGATCCTGTGGCCAAACGACACGCACGACGATCACCGCGTCGCGTCGCAGCTTTGTGAGATCGCCGTAAAGAACGCCGGGCAGATTCTTGGGCGCGACGATGTCCGCCCGCCGAACCGAATCTACTACTTCGATAATGGCCCGGGACACACCATCGGCTTCGAACCCGACACGTTCGTGGATGTGACGCCGGAATGGGCAACTGCGAGTGAATGGCTTGGCCGCCTGATGGCCGTGGTTCGCAATCAGGAATATCAACCGGCGGCGCGCGACGCCGCGCGGGGATTGAAAGAATCGATCGCAGCGTACCGCGGCGCGACGTGCGGGGTCCGTTACGCGGAGGCATTGCGGGCTTACGACAAGAGGCCGGTCAGCATGTTCGGTCCGCGGTGAACAAATGCCGAAGGCCGGCTTTCGAAGGCGCCGGCCTTTTTCCATGGGGCAGCACTACCTCAAAACAGCAATTTGACCGCGAATTGCACGTTCCGGCGTTCCGGGCTGCAGGTTCCGCAGGCTTTGCCGCGATTTGCGCTGATGACGTTCGTGCTGGCGAGATCCACGTCGCCGGCATTCACGTAGACGTTCGAGTGATTCTGCAGGTTGTACAACTCACCGCGGATCTGCAGCTTCAATCGCTCCGTGATCTGAACGCCCTTGTAGACGCCGAGATCCAGATTGTAAGTTCCCGGGCCGGTGAAGGCGTTACGGCCCGTCATGTTGCTCGGGAAGGGACCAAACTCCGAATTCCCGGTAATGGTATTGACCCAGGTGCTGTTGATTTTCGCGTTCGCGAGGTTCATCCACTGGAAGGTGTTTGGCGTCGCCAAAGCTGCGCCGAGGCTTCCCATGCGGTCTACCGGTCCGTCGAACATCGCGCGAGGCGAAGCCCAGAACTGTGCGTTGGTGGTGTCGTAGAGCGTGTACGGGTTACCGGTGCGGGCGACAAAGATGGGCGCGAGTTGCCAGCCGCCGGCGATCCGCTTCATGTAGCCGTGGCTGCTGTGGCGCGCGATCGGCAGGTCCCATACCGCGGCCACGACAAAGCGATGGCGAGCGTCGAAACTCGCGTTGCCTTTGTCGAGTCCGGGGTGGAAAGGATCGAGCAGGCCGAGATTGAAGTTGTTGCCGGAGGCGGAAAACACGTCGCTGAGATTGTCGATCGCATGCGACCACGTGTAGTTCATGCGCAGCAACAGTCCGGTGTTTTTGAGATTCTGCGTCTCGATGCGAAAGTTCACGCTATTGTAGTTCGAAAACCCATTGCCGGACCGGCGATTGATGTTCGAGTACTGCGTATTCTTGAGGCGATCGGTGCAATCGCCCGGCTCGCACTTGACGCCCAGAAACACGTTCGCGCTGCCGGCCATGTTGGAGTTTTCGAGCGTATAGAGCTTTTCGCCCTTTGAGCCCGAATACTCGATCGCGGTAATGAGGCCCACGCCCCATTGCCGTTCCACAGAACCGCTCCAGGTATGCGCGTAAGCGTTGCGGATGTTCGGATCGACGGCACGGAGGCTGACGGCGGGAAGGGCCGTCGAACCGCTGGTTCCAGCGAGTGGACCCGCAACCGAAGTGTAGATCGGCATCGACGGCAGATCGACCGGCGCTGTGAGTGCGATCACCGCGTAGTTCGGCGGATTCTGGATCACGTTGAAGGTGACGTTGCCAAAGTTGCGTTCGTAGCTCATCCCATAGCCGCCGCGAACCGAGTATTTGCGGCTCCCGGTGGGATCCCACGCGAAGCCAATACGGGGAGCGAAGTTGTTCAGGTCGTTCGCCCACAGTTTGCCGATCGGGCTCTTGGGGGTCGTGAACACTTGCCCTTCCTGAATGGCAAGGTACGGGTTGGCGTTGTTGGACGGATAGAAGTTCGAATCGAGATTCGGATCCGTATTGTGTTGCGTACCGAAGTATTCGTAGCGCAAGCCGAGGTTGACGGTCAACCGGTTGGCGACACGCCAGCTGTCCTGCGCATACAGCGCCCACTCGTTGTACCGGTTGTTGCGGCTGAATGAGGGCTGGCCAACCGGTAGCGTTACCGAGCAGTCCGGAGTGACGGTGGCGCCGCAAGGGAATTTGCCCTGCGGATCGATGGCGGACTGGAAGCGCAAAATCTGGCCGCGCAACAGGTTCTCGATCGATCCGGTGACGTTGTTGCCGAGCGATTGAACCGGGTTCTGATAGGCGCCAAACACACGGTCGTCGCCGATCCGGTTGTAGAGGCCGCCGAATCGGATCTGGTGCTTGCCCGCGATTTTCGTCATGTCCTCGTAGAACTGAAAGCTGTTTTGCGGACCACCGAAGGGAATCGTGAGGCCGGGAGAAAACGGCAGGTAGCCGGGTCCGGCGATCGGAGTTCCCTGAATGGCGCCCACGGCGTTGTTTCCGAAATACAGGGTCGGCGTTGGCTTGCTGTCGCCGAGCGGTTGGGTATTCTCGAAGCGGTTGAAAGAGAACTTCGCCTGGTTCACGAGAGTCGGCGAGAAGGTGGTCGTGATGGAGGCCGCCAAGGCATGGTTCCTCTGTTTGGCGCCGGCGTCATAGCCGCTGTAAGGGCTCGACGCGTTGGTCCCACTCAAAAAGTCGTCTTTTTCGTACCCGTAGCGGACATACAATTGGTTTTTGTCGTTCAGGTTGTAGTCCACACGCGCCACTTGAAAATAGGTGTTCTGAGGAGTTCCGCCGCCGGCGTCGTCAGGAACGGAATACGCGACGCGATTGAACAGCGGCGTGGAACCCGGGAGGGCCGAGCAGAGCGGACCGCAAATCTTCTGGCTGGTCAGGTCGTCGCGCGTGAGCGTGCTCAACACGCCGAGGCCTTGGCGACGGGCGCCGTATTGCTGGAAGAACGACTTGGCCGCCGCCGCCGAAGCGTTGATCAATGGATCGGTTGGAATGTAGGCCAGCGTCGTGTCGGTGCTTCGCACGCGAATCCATTCGCTGCTGTTGAAGAAGAACAACTTGTTCTTTACGATCGCGCCGCCTACCGAATAGCCCGGCTGATTGCGCGTAAACACCGGCTTGCCGATGCCATTGGCGTTGTTGTCGAAACTGTTCGACGCGAGGGCGGAAACGCGATTGAACTCGTATGCCGAGCCATGCAGGGCGTTGGTTCCGCTCTTCACGATCAGGTTGACGACGCCGCCCGAGGCACGGCCATATTCCGCCGTGAAGTTGCTCGTCAGAACGCTGTATTCCTGCACCGCGTCGAGCGGCACATTCTGTCCGACCGTGACGTCGAAGTCGTTGGTGTTGTAAACGCCATCGAGCAGAATGCCCGTTGAGGAGGACCGCAAGCCGTTGATCGCGACGCCAACGCCGCGGGCGCTTTCCGGCGCATCCGCCTGCACATTGCCGCCGGTGACGACAAACGCGTAGGGATTCCGGCTGACAGACGGCAGTTCCGCCACCTGCCTGGTGTTGATGACAGTCTGCAGCGTTTGTGTTTCGAGATTGACGTTTGTGGCATTCTCCACTACCGTCACGGATTCGCCGACTTTTCCGATTTCGAGTTTGATATCCACTGTGACTCGGCCGCCCACGGCGACCGTCACGCGCACCTTTTGCGGTGTGAAGCCCTGGGCTTCCGCCTGCACCAGATAGGTGGCGGGTTGCACGTTCGGAAAGACGTAGCGCCCTTCGTTGCTTGTGCCGGATTCGCGAGTCGTTTCAGTTCCTTGTTGTTTCAACGTGACTTTGGCGCCGGCCACGATCGCGCCGGACGCGTCCAGGACCGTTCCCGAAACCTGCCCGGTTTCGGTTTGCCCCCAAGTCAACGTCGAGAACCACAGTGCGCAATACGCAACGGTCATGATCTTGCGATGCATGCTTCGATTGTTCCCTTCTTATGTGTTTCTTGAATTTTTGAAATGGAAACTGGTGCAGGCAAAGGGCGTTCCCGCCGCCGGCGCATGGTATTCCTCTTCAGCGATTCCCACCGTCCCGAGTTTTCGGGACTATGACTGTTTAAGCGGGAACGATGCGACAATTTCGCATCCTAATCGCGGCTCACTCATGCGCAGTGATGCAGTGCTCCGCACTAGATTTCACTGAAAGGCTCTGGGTTCTCCCCAGCGATTGCCATCGAGCGGTAGACTTGACTCTGAATCGAATCGAGGTAACTGAAACCCGCGCTGTACGTACACTGATAATGGGAAGAAGAAGAGAATGAACGCTCGCAACATCATTCTTCACTACTGCTGGATCGCCTTCCTGGGCGTGGCGAGTACGGCGTTGTACGCCCAGTTGCCGGTGGAGCCCAAGAGCAAGGCGTACGCGGAGATCGAACGGTTCTTCAAAGAGGATTTCGCGACCAAGAAGGGCGAGCCCCTGGGTTGCAGGGTGGAACAGATCAAACCTCGCGTTGCGTTCAGCTTTCGATTCTTTACCGGGTTCGTCGCGAACGTGCCCGCGAAACAGTTTTCCGGCAAGAAGAACAGTCTGCTGCTGTTGATGCGTGTGACGCCCGTAGCAGGAACCGCCGGGCCGAAGTACTTTGCGTACTCGACGGATTTGCCTCCGATTCCGGAGAATCCAGGCAAGACGCTGTTCGAATTCGGCGGCGGTCTTTACACGGGCGAGGGCCGGTACAAAGTGGACTTCGCGGTCAACGATTCCCAAGACCGTATCTGCCGCAGAAGTTGGGAGGTTTCGGCGCACGACAGCCGGATTCCGCTGCAGCAGGCGGCAAACACCGTTGCGCCGCTCGGGCTCGATTCGTGGAAGGGTTTGAACCCGAACGCAACAGGCGGCCGGGTGACGGTTTATTTGCACGCCATTCCGTTGTACTACCGGCGTGCGGTGACGAAGCTGAATCCGTTCGACCGGATCACGTTGCTCGGCAGCCTGACTTCACTGCTCGATCAGTCGCAGTTCAGCAAAGCGCGAATCGTCGTTTTCGATCTGCTGGGCAAGCGTGTGTTGTTCAAACAGGATGATTTCGACGCTGCGGGTTATCGCAAACTGGTGAACAAGCTCGAGACCGTCAGCTACGGGACGATCGACATCAAGGTGCTGCAGGAAGGTCCGACGGATATGAGTCTCGTCCGAAAGATGCTTCGGGAAGAGATGAAGGAAAAGAACAAGTCGGACGCGATCGTGTTTCTCGGCGCGGAAGGGCGTCCCGCGGCGAGGGTCCCGGCGGATTTGAAAGAGTACGACTTGCCGGCGATGTTCTACATGGGGTTCACGCGGTTCCAGATTCCGTTGGAAGATGCGATGTACCGGGTGGTGAAGAGCGCGAAGGGAAAGACGGTGACGGTGTTCCGCCCGATTGACCTTGCGAACGGGATCAAGTCACTGTCGCAAACGGCGGGCAGCGGTGGCGGCGCGGGAAACTAGCCAGTGACCTCAGCCGCGTGAACAAAGGCAATGGGTGCGCCTTTCCCGATTCGCCTAAACTTAGATTTGGAAACCACCATGTCGAACAAGGGAGAGCCCTACCAGGACTTCATCTCGCGGTATCCGGATTACCTCGCGACCGGACGGCTCGACGAGCTGCGCGCAACCGAGTATCGCCGGCTTGACGAACGTCGCGACGTGTACCTCGATTACACGGGCGGCTCGCTCTACGCGCAGTCCCAGATCGAACAGCATCTCGATCTCATGCGAACGGGCGTTTTCGGCAACCCGCATTCGGTGAATCCAACTTCCTCGGCGATGACCGATCATGTCGAACGCACACGCCGCTTCGTCCTGCACTACTTCAATGCGGCTGACGATTACCTGCTCGTTTTCACACAGAACGCATCCGGCGCCCTGAAGCTAATCGGCGAAGCCTTCCCGTTCGGGCCGGGCAGCCGTTACCTTGCGACCTTCGACAACCACAACTCGGTCAACGGAATTCGCGAATTTGCTCACGCCAAGGGCGCAACGGCAGCGTACGCACCCATCAGTTCCCTCGAGCTGCGTGTAGACCGGGCCAAACTGGACAGCCTGTTGGACGAAGCCTCCCCGGCGCACGCGAATCTGTTCGCGTTTCCGGCCCAGTCCAATTTTTCGGGGGTCAAGCATCCGCTCGAACTCGTTGCGAAAGCGCGGAGCAAGGGGTGGCGCGTCCTTCTGGATGCAGCGGCTTTTGTACCGGCCAATCGCCTCGATCTGAAGGCCATCCAACCTGACTTTGTGAGCGTGTCGTTCTACAAGATGTTCGGTTATCCGACCGGAGTCGGCGCCTTGCTGATCCGTCGCGAGGCCTTTCCGTTGCTTCATCGCCCATGGTTTGCCGGCGGAACCGTGAACTTCGCATCGGTGCAAGGGCAAGCCCATGTCCTTTCTTCCAACGAAGCGGCGTTTGAGGATGGCACTCTGAATTACCTCTCCGTGCCTGCCGTCGAGATCGGGCTCCGCTATCTGGAATCCATTGGAATCGAAACCATCGGCCGGCGCGTCGCCTGCCTGACCGGATGGCTGCTCGAGGAGTTACTCGCCCTGCGGCATGACAACGGACGCGCCATGGTGCGAATCTACGGACCCACAACGACGCAGGACCGCGGCGGAACGCTGACGCTCAATCTTTACGATCCGCAAGGACACCTGCTGGATTACCGGAGAGTGGAGGAGTTGGCTGGCGAGGAACAGATCTCCCTGCGAACGGGCTGTTTTTGCAACCCCGGAGCGGGCGAGACGGCAGAAGGCTTGACTGTGGAAGACATGGAGGCCGGGCGCGGGTTGGGGTCCGAGATCAGCTTGCTGGCGTTCTCGAAATTGATGCAAAGCAGAGGCCATAATAAGAGCGCCGGGGCGATTCGCGCCTCGCTTGGAATCGCTTCGAACTTCGCCGATGTTTCGCGATTTCTGGCATTCGTCGCCGGTTTCCGCAATCAAACGAGGCTGACAATCGGCGATGTCACGTTCGACGTCGATTCGTGCCGCGTGATCCGCGACGGGAGTTAGCGTGAAAAAGACACAGGTGCAGGGCGTTCACCACATCACGATCGTTGGATCCACCAAACAGAGCGCGGTGGATTTCTGGCAGGGAGTGCTGGGCATGCCGTTCCTCTTCGAGCAGCCGAACCTTGGCAAACCGGACGAGAATCATCTGTACTTTGACCCGGGCGATGGACGCTTGCTTACTGTGTTCACCAACGAATCCAGGCTAGATGCCAGGCGGCACGCGCCGCGCGAGATTGGCTGCTTGGAACATATCGCGTTCAACGTCTCGCGGGCGACGTTCGCACTGGCGCCGGCGCGGTTGCTCGAGCGCGGCATCGAGTTCATACAGCGCGATCGCGGTTTCATGGACTCGATCTACCTGCACGATCCAAACGGCCTCAAGATCGAACTTGCATGCTACAAGTTCGAGACACCCGAGGGTTTCCGTGCTGCCGATGTGCTCTCGCGAGCTTTTGCGCTTCGAGTCGAGCGGGGTGATCACCACATCACGGAAGAACATCTCTCCGACGCCATCGAGTCGCTGTTGGCGACGCGGCAACGGATTCCCGATGCGGAGGCGGATCGTGAATTCTGATCAACTCACCTCGCGCCGGCAGAAATCGAGACAACCCGCGAAGCTGATCGCGATGCCTGCGATGCCGCAAATCAACATGACCGCCGCGATATTCTGCGGCTGACGCGCGATCACGAGCATGGGTAAGGACCAGGGGAAATATTGCGGCCACGCGCCGTACGGGCCGGCGGCCAGCAGCATTGCGAAGCCGGTCACCATAGCCACGATGCCGAAACCCATGGCGACTGAAAACGATCTCCATCTCAGGCTCACCCAGTGTTGAATGGTGAGGTACAGAAACGCCAGGGTGGTCATCCCGGCTGCCTGACTGGCAATGAGGCCTACCGGCGCCGCGCCGCCGAACCCCAATCCGGGATCGTACCAATGCAACAGCAAGCCTTCAGCCAGGACGGAAGCCACCAGGATCGCCGTGCTCACGGCGGCCATCGCCAGGACTACGATTAGCTTTGTCACATAAAAGGTCCAGCGCGGAACCGGGCGCGCGAACAGCGCCTTCCATTGGTTGTCGGTATGGTCCAGTCCGGCGATGAGCGCCGTTTGCAGGGTCACGTACATCGGCAGCATGAGCAGTCCCCAGAACTGAAGGTTCACTCGGGCCAATGGGCCCCAGGCGTCCACGTGCGTCGCGCCGCCTGTTCTGCGCAGCGTGGAAAATGGCGCTTGCGACGCGAGAAACAGCGTCAACAGCACAACGGCAACGGGCGCGAGGATCACCATTTTGAAAGCCAGGGTCCTCTTCAACTTCAAGGTTTCGGCATGCAGGGCTCGCGTCAAAGTCATTGGATCGCCTCGGTAGCAGCAGCAGTGGTGGTGGTGAGTTCGAGAAATGCGTCTTCGAGTGTCGAATGGCGCGTCCCCAGGCTGGACACGGCTATACCGGCCCGAACCAATAGCGCGTTGATTTCAGCGGGCGGATATCCGGCCTGCAGTGCGACCACGATTCCTCCGCCTGCCGAGGATGCATCGAGCGTTGCGGGAATTCCCAACTGGCGGAGCAACCGGCGTGCGCGCTCGGGTTCATCCACTTCGATAACGATCTCCGGTTGACTGCGGTTCTGTAACGCCTCGGTTGCGCCTTCGAACTTCACCTGGCCGGATGAAATGATGGCGACGTGCGTGGCCACTTGTTCCACCTCGGAAAGCAGGTGGCTCGAGAGAAAGACGGTGACTCCGCGGCGACCGGGGAGTTCGCGGATGAGAGTTCGCACTTCGTGAATTCCCGCTGGATCGAGTCCGTTCGTCGGCTCGTCGAGCAGCAGCAATTCGGGGTTTCCCAACAGCGCCTGCGCCAGGCCAAGACGCTGTTTCATGCCGGACGAATATCCGCGTACCGGGCGATCCGCGGCGCCGCCTGCGCTCAACCCGACTGTTTCGAGGGCCTCTACAATGGCGCGCACGGGAACGTCGATGAGCCGCCGGTGGACTTCCAGATTTTCGCGGCCGGTCAGATGGAGATAGAGAGACGGCGCCTCAACGAGCGAGCCGACGCGTCCTAAAAGACCGCACTTCACGGCGGCGAAGCTCTGTGGCTGCCCGAATAGAAGGATCCGGCCACGATCGGGCCGTTGGAGCCCGAGCATCATTCGGATGGTTGTGGATTTGCCGGCGCCGTTGGGGCCGAGGAATCCGTAGACGCTTCCCTTGGGAACCGTCAGGCTCAGACCTCTCACAGCAGGCACTGCGGGGCCGTAGGACTTCCAAACCTCGTCAAGTTGGATGGGCGGGGCCGCGACGGCAGCTTGCATCATCTGTACATAGACAACGCGAGGCGTGCGGAAGTTCCGGACTGATGTACCCTAGCGAGACGAACCCTATGTTGACGGCCTCTGGCCCGCTGGCCCAGCAGCCGGACGGGTTCGAGAGGCGATGGCGGGAGGCGAAGGCGAGCCTTTCCTGGTTGGATGGCGCCCAACACCCTGCCGTTGCGGTTGAAGTTAGCCCTACACGACTAACGAATCATCACTGACATTTCCCCATGGTCCTTGCCTGCCGGGCGGACTCTCACCTCCACATTCTGGCCGAGGGCCGCCAAGAATTCCTTCAACCGTCCAACCGAAAAACTTCCGGAACGATTGCCCATGAGCAAAGACATGTGTGGTTGCCGGATGCCGAGAAGTTTCGCGGCTTGCACCTGCGTCAGCCCTCGATCACGGATAATTCGATAGATCTGAAGCGTCAAATGCGCCTTCACCAATTCCTGCTCCGGATTCGGCAGGCCGAGGTCAGCGAAGACGTTACCGCTGCTTTCGGTGACGGGAGCGGCGCTCAACGAAGAATTGGACCGTTTCCTGCTTCCAGCCACGGTTGTAGCCATTCAATTCTGCCTCTTTTTATGGTCCCGCTCCGCGTCTGCGAGGCGCTTGCGGATCAAATCCAAGTCCGGCTTCGGTGTCGCAATGCCCGATTTGGATTGTATATCGTACCTAGACTATTGATCCTTCGCCACGGGAAGCTCGGAGCGGCTGCTCCAGTCCTGGAACGATCCGTCGTAAAGCTTCGGCTTCAGGCCCAGGTAGCGGGCAGTGAAATATGCGACCGTCGCCTGCTGGCCGATGTGGCAGTACGTCACCAGTTCCTTGCCCGGGGCGCTGAGTTTCGCCTTTAGCTCGGCTTCGGGAAGCAGCTTGCGATCCTTGGTCAGCAGGCTAGGGTACGGGACGTTCACAGCTCCCGGGATGCGGCCCGCGCGTGGCATGCCGGAGTTATTGGCGCCGGTATAGAACTCGGGGAGGCGCGCATCGATCAGAAGCAAGGCCGGTGTTTCGATGCGTCCGCGAAGCCACGCCGCGTCGACGATCAGCTTCGGGTTCGGCTTCAGAGTCAACTTTCCATTCGCGGCAGACGCGGGTGTCGGCCCGTCGGCGGTAATCGGCTTGCCTGCCTGCTTCCAGGAGCTCAGACCTCCATCGAGCAGGGCGGCGCGATTGCCCCAACCCAGGTAATCGAACGTGAACCAGACACGCGTTGCCGATTGAATGCTTTCGTTGCCGGGATAGATGACGACCCGCTTGCCATCCACAATGCCGAGCGCGAGTAGCGCGGCATGCAGCTTGTCGATGGGCAGCATTTCGAGACGGAGCCCCGCGGCGCTGGTTTCAGAAACCTGCGCCAAGGTCACGAGGCGGGCGCCAGGGATGTGGCCCGCCTCGTAATCCTTCGGTGAGCCGACATGCAAAATGACCAACGATGAATCGTTCAATTGGCCGGCAAGCGCGTCCACGGACACCAATAGGTTCGGGTTGCCTGCGGCGAAAGCGACAGCACACAGCAACAAAGGCAAGAACAAGGAGCGCATGCCTCAATTATTGCGCGCTGAAACCTCTATCGCGTGAACTTGAGGCCCACCGTAATCTGGTGGGCCCGGAAGCTCTCGTACGGATAGAACGGCTGTCCATATCCCCAGTAACGCCATTCGCCGAACAGCGAACACATCTTGTGCATGGGCACATACAGCCGAGCCTCGGGTTGAGGGAACCTGCTCGGCCGGCTGCCGGAAGTCTGCACATATGCGCCGCCCGCCATCAGCCGGATCGCCTTATAGCCCTTCATGTCCACCATCAATGTCGCCGTATTCGCGTTGTCGCGGTAGCGGGAAATATCGGGCTGTAGCGTCGACGGAATCAGGTAGGGAATCGTGGACCTGATGGCGCTCCGCGTGTAGTCGGCGATCACCGTCGTATTGCCGGATTTCGGAGTCCACAGAATCGACAGGCCATTCTGCATGCTGCGGAAGTCCAGTTGCGCGAGGCCGTTCTGATTGTCGAGCACGACGGTGCTCCAATTCAACTGCCAGGCCGGATTCAGGCGATAACGGGCGCGCAGCACCCCTTTTGAAAAATCATTGAGCGAGGTGCGGAAATAGACGCGATCCGCATTGCCTCTCTCGTAATCGGCGTTCAGCCAGAGGCCGCGCCAGTTTCGGATCATCGCGCCAGCAAGGAAGGAATTCATGCTCAACTGCGGGTCGGTCGTGGCAGGCACGGTGGACTGCGGGCTGCGCAGTTTCGCATCGCCCCATGTATAGCGTTGCCCTGCGCGGACGGTCAGGTATTTCGAGACGTCCAACTGCGCTTCGGCCTGTTCGCGATTGTAAGTGAACTCCAGGCGATCGTTGAAGGATGCGCTGAGCGCGGGCCGGATCAGGTCCGTCAGAGCCAATGCGCCGGCGGTGTGATAGCGATCGATCCAGAGAGAATGCAGGATGCGAACGCGTTGCATAGGCGTGACGGTGACCGTGTAGATGCCGGAGGAACGCGGCATCGAAGCCTCGCCCGCGAGCGCTTCGCTTTGGGTGGTGACAAATGTCGCGGTCCCAGGAAGCAGGAAATTGCCGGCGCCCTTCTGGGTCAGCGTGGAATGGATTTCAGGCCGGACATAGAGGAACTGACCCGTCAATCCGAGCCAACCGCCCACCGACGCGCTGCCGGAGGCCGATGTGAAGATGCTGTTGCCGTTGACGCGATACAACTGGTCGCCGTTGTTGAGCGCGAGCGTCTGGCCGAGCAATGGCGTGAAGCGCGTGCCGAGGGTCCGCTGGGTGGTCGACGAAAGCTGGTCTTCTTCGTATGTCGTGCCGCCCTGCTCGATCGACAGATGATAGCGTTGCTTCTCGTAACGGACGCCTCCGCGAAAACGATTGGTCGTGTCGTGCGTGTCGTTGAACAGCGGATATTCGTTCGTGCCGTCCGCCACCCAGTTGGTGATGCCCGTGCCATAGCCGCGATCGCGAGAGTAACTGAAGTAAGGCGTCAATGCTTTGCCGGGACGCAGGCGAATGGCCGCCTCCATCCAGTTGCGGTTGATGTCGTAGGCGCGCTGCGGCGTGAGGATGCCGAGGCCCAGCAGCGAATTGCCGAAAGACGGCAGGAAGTTGTAGTACAGGAAGGCGCGCGAGGTGAACGTGGCCTCGTACAAGCCTTCGCGGAACAGCGAAGCCTTCGCGGTATGGAAGGGGTCGCCCAAGCCGGAACCGCTGACCGAAAGGCGGGTCTTGCTTTCATAGGTAAAGTTCCCGCTCAAAAAACGCGGCCCTTCACCCAGGTTCACGAGCGAACGATACGTATTGAAATTGCCCTGCAACACGGGTAGCACGCGATAGCCCACTTCCGCTTCGGCGCTATAGGGAACCTCAGGCTTTGTAGGTGGGGCAGCGGGCGGGTCGTCAGCGGCCGCCATGTTTGCCAGGAGCAAAACACAGAGCAGCGTCGTCATCGGAGGAAACTCCTGTCGGCGTGCGAGCCATGCACCTTGACGTGGCAGGTGCTACAGGACCGGAAGCGCGGGCTGCGCAGATCGTGAATCGCCGGAGGCGCTCCGCCGGACACGCGGGCTGCGGCGGACTTGACGCCGGCATTGGCGTGGCACTCGAGGCAGACAAAGCGCTCTTCCTGCCGGGTGAGCATTTTGGGATTCGCGGAACCATGCGGTTCGTGGCAAGTTGCGCAACCCTCGAGCCGCACCGGTGCGTGTTCAAACACGAAGGGGCCGCGGACTTCGCCATGGCATTTGACGCAGTTGGCTTCTGCACCGTGCACGCTGCGGGCCAGTTTTGGCAGTGGGCCGCCGTGCGGATCATGGCAATCGACGCAGCTCATCACCGGTGACGGCTGGTTAACCGGGTGGCGATGCGGTTTCTGGAATGACGCTCTCACGTCCGTGTGGCAACCGCCGCAGTTCGCCGTGATTTCGCGGGTGCGGGCCATCGCCGTAGGAACCGGCTTGTGCATGCTGTGGCAAGCGAAGCAATCGACATTGTTTCGTGTGTGGCCGCCTTGCGCGCGATTGCTGCGACCGGCCTGGTTGCCGTGGCAGGAAACGCACGCGGCGAAATTCTTACGAACGATGTCTTTGGTTTCGAGAGATTCGGCGTGCGCTGACCCGGGGCCATGGCACGCTTCGCAGGTCTTGCCTTCAAACTTCTTGTTGAACTCGATCGCGTGGTGCTTGTCTCTGGCGAGACCCTTGGCGATGTCTTCGTGACAGGTTCCGCAGGTTTCAGCGCCGACATATTCCTTCCTTCCCGTTGGCGCCGGCGGCGCCTGGGTGGTTGCAGCAGCCGCCTCCCCGGGCTTCTTCTCAGGAGGCGGTTGGCCCTGGGCGACCGAAGTCGCTTGCAGGGCCAACCCGAGGAGGACAGCTATGACATGAGAACTAACGCGCATGGACCTTGCTCACCGAGAATTCGCTGTTGATTCCGTGGCAGGCGGCGCAGCTTTCTCCGATGGCGGTGGTGTTGGCAATCGCGTGGCTGAGAGCATCTTTGGACTGATGGCAGCCGACGCAGGCCGCGGTGGTCGCGCCGAGGGTCGTCACCAGGTTGCGGGGATCTTTCACCGGCAGGCGGTCGCCTGCGAGCGGTAGATTTTCAGATCCGTTTACGTGGCACTGGGTGCAGTCGCGGCGGTCGCCGGGGTAGCCGACGTCGCTGAAGTCGTTGATGGATCCGCCGAAACCGTAGATCGTGATTTCACGCGTGCCTTCTTTGCCGGTATGAATGCGGTGGATCATCGAAGAGAAGTTCACGCTTTGCGGCGCGCCTGCGGTTGCGGGGCGGCGTGCGACGTCCGTCTCATTGGCGTTGTGGCACAGGACGCATTGTTCGATCTTGTTGCGGTTGTCGCCGTGCAGGCTCAGGCTGAAGTGGCATGAGTTGCATTTGTCGAGCGTCACGACCGTGCGTCGAGGCGCCATTGGAGATCCGTCGATGGAGACGGACAACTGCTTGTTGACGCCGGCGTCGCGAACGATCCGTTCTTTCTTCGTGCCGGGTAACAAAGTCGCGTTGTTATAGCCTTCGATGCCTACCGTAAAGGAACCAGTGGCCCCTGTGGGAATCGCATTGGCGAAGGTGTAGATATGGACGCCGGAGGTGTCTCCCTTGGCGGTCTTGCCATCTTCAGACCAGTATTGGCCATAGTCCCAAGTGGCGCCGCCAAGCACGATTCCAAGTCTCGTCAGCGAGCTCGCCTGCAGCGGTTCACCGTTGCTGTTCTTCAACGAGAACGTCACCGTGGGCTTCATACCGGGGGACGCGTCGTCCACTTTCAAGAGGTCGAACACCAGGCCAGGCAGGTCGCGGGAGAATCTCGGAACCGTGTGCGCGCCTTTGATGGAAGCGTCGAATTCGAGTTCACCCTGCGGAGTGTGGCAGTTCACGCACTGGTTGTCGCTGACCTGCGGCAGGTCGTTGTGATTCTCGCCGGTGGCGAAATTCACGTTGTCGTGGCAACTTCCGCAGGCCGCGCGGGAGGGGCTGCTGAGGTAGTTTTCCTGTTGGGCGGCTTTGCCATTCTGCTGGTGGCAGACGGTGCAATTGCGGACATCGGCGGGAAATGCGACGTCAGAATAATCGTTGACCGACTGGGCGTTGCCGATGATCCGGTATGGCGTTCCAGCCTTTACGCTCGGCAGACTCGACCCCATGTGGATCTTGTGAACCATGACCGGAAAGTCCACCGTATTGCCCGTATCCGGGTCGGTGGTCTGCGGTTGATGGCACAGAACGCAAAGCTCGACGGATTTGCGGGCGCCGCCATGCAGTCCGAGCGGGTTGTGGCATTGATTGCAGGCTTCGGTCTTGACGATGTCGCGGACATCCCGGACGGGGGAGCCGTCCGGGACGAAGTTGAACGTTGTGTCCGCGAATTGGCGGCCGAGGTCGAATTCCCTCAGATCCCGTGTTGCGTATGCGCCGATCGTGTGGGAGGCGGTACGGTCCGCATTGCTTGGCAAACGGGTTCCAAAGGTGTAGGAGTAGACTCCCTCGCCCACCTTTTCGAAAGTGCCGCCTGTATCCGATCCAGCTTGAGTGGCGGACTTCCCCGTAATGGGACTGGTCGCTACGCGTGTGGTGTACGCGGTGTAAGCCTTCTGGCCTTTCGGAATGTAGGCGGCAATCATGCTGACGCTGATCGGTCCGGCTGAGTCGACACCTAACCGATCCAGCGGAATCCCTTTCGGGTCCGTGAGTGAGAATCGTGCGGTGACTTTCCCGTCCGTGCCGGCCGTTGCTGACGTAATCTTGATAATGAGACCTGGCCGTATAAACGACGCCTCGCTCGCGCTGAGATCGGCCACTTTGCGCGAAGCCTCGGAAGCTTTCTTGCTAGCGGGGGCTCCAATGATGGCAGCCGTTGTCATCAATCCAACTACGCCCCACATCCAACTCCGTTTCAGCATTCCTGGTTATCCTTTCGCTCCCTGTTCCGGTTGTAAGCACGGACATGGCCAGAGCTATCTCACGTCTTTTCAATGGCAAATCCACCTGCTGGGGTGTAAAGCCCCATTCGCGCTCGGCCAAAGCACCCACTCGAGAGGCAGTCTGTTTTGCAACCGCTGGTGTTGCTAGAATCCACGTGTGACCCTGGACCGAATTCTCGCAGCGTATGATTTCCTAAACGGCAAAATCCGAAAAACACCGGTGGAATATTCGCCGGAACTCTCGCACCGCCTCGGCGTACCCACCTGGTTGAAGCTGGAATGCCTGCAAGTCACTGGCTCCTTCAAGATTCGCGGGGCGCTCTGGCGAGTGCATCGTCTCACGGAAAGCGAACGCAAAGCGGGGGTCGCCACCTGTTCCGCGGGCAACCACGGCAAGGGGCTCGCGTACGCGGCGCGTGAAGAGGGAATACATGCAGTGGTGTTCGTCCCAAAAGCTGTGGACGAAGCAAAATACCGCGGAATTCTGGCGCTGGGCGCGGAGGTCAGAAAATCGGACTTTTGGGGATATGACGACACCGAACGCTGGGCCCGCGCGGTCGCGCAGCAGGAGGGCATGCCTTTCATTTCGGCATTCGATGACTACGATGTGATGGCGGGCAATGGCGGCGCGCTGGCGATGGAGACCGCGGAAGACCTGCCCCAGGCGCGAAACTGGATCGTTCCGGTCGGAGGCGGCGGACTTTCGGCGGGATTGTCGTTCTATCTCAAGGAAAACTCCCCGGAACATCGCATCATCGGCTGCCAGCATGAGGAATCCCCTGCCCTTCAGATGTCCCTGCAAAAGGGCGAAGCAGTGACAGAACTGCCGGGCGTCGCCACCATCGCCGGGGGCGTGGAAGGCGGCATCGGCCGTTTGACCTTCGAGATCCTGCGCACTCGCATCGATGGGGTCGCCCTGGTGAGCGAAGAAGAGATCAAATCTGCGACTCGATGGATGGTGGCGCAACACCAATATCTGATCGAACCAACCGCCGCCGTCACCCTCGCGGCTTGCCTGCGCGGCAAGGTGGGCAAACTGACCGGACCCGCGGTAGTGGTGGTGAGCGGCCGCAATGTCAGTCTCAAAACCGCGATGGATTGTTTTTGACGCCTATGGCTGAACCACAACTTTATTACTGCCCGGAATGCAACAAGCCGGTTGACAAGCCGCTGCGCTGCCGCGATTGCGGATCGTTGATCTGCCGCGACTGCGGATCGCCGCTCGAAACAGTCGAAGAGTTGGGCATCGGGTAAATACGCTTAAGCAACAGCCTCGCCTTTGTTGGGACAATGATCCAGTGAGGTAGCCATGGCCGAAGATTCCGAACTGATCAAACAGGTTCCGCTCTTTTCTTTGCTCGACGATGAGGAACGCGCCGTGCTCGCTTCGCATCTCGAAGTCAAGCGGTTCAACGCTCTCCAGCGCATCTACAAATGCGGCGATCCGGGAGGCAAAGGTTACATCGTCATCGATGGCAATGTGCGCGTTTCGCTGATCGACGAAGATCATCAGGAAGTCACCGTGGACGAACCGGCGCCTGGCGGCTTCTTCGGTTTCGCTTCGCTGCTCGATGGCACGCCGCATCAAACGAGCGCAACGGCGCTCGAAACCGTGACCTGCCTTGAAATCGACCGGGACGATCTGCGCAACCTTCTCTGCAAGAAGCCGGAGGCCGGTCTCGACATGCTCGAAGTGTTGGGAAAGCATTTTCATGTGGCCCAGCGGCTGGTGCAATCGCGCTCGGTCCGCAATGCGAACGACATCATCGAACAGCGATCCACGATCGGCGACCGGATTTCGGATGAAGTGGCGCGCTTTGGCGGGTCGTGGCGTTTCATCATTTTGTCTGGATTGATTCTGTCCGTCTACGTGATCTACAACGTCACCTTGGGCAAAAAGGCCTGGGACCCGTACCCGTTCATTCTGCTCAACCTGTTTCTGTCGATGTTAGCTGCCATTCAGGCGCCGGTGATCATGATGAGCCAGAACCGGCAGGACGCCAAAGATCGTATGCGCAGTGAGCTCGACTTCGACGTCAACCGCCGCGCGGAGGCCGAGATCCGCGAATTGAGCCGCAAGCTGCATGAAGTGAGCGATCAATTGGACGTTTTCGAAAAGTTGCTGCGGCAGAGGAAATAGTTCGTAAAATCTGATCGCGCCCGGCGTGGAAATTCTCCCGTCGGCGGGCGATTGGTTCGCCGCGCGATTGCGGCCATGATGGAAAGAGCCATGATGTCTTCCCAATCGATCCGGCTCGCGGCGCTGCCCATCTGCGCCGCTGTTTTTCTCTCGGCAAGCGATCAGCCCTGGAAGGACAAAAAAGTCCCGGATTGGACGCAGGAGGATGCAAAGCTCGTCCTCGAGTCGTCACCGTGGGCGAAGTCCGTCAAAGCGCAAATGAGCGCTCCCTCGAGCAATAGTGGCAGCCGGCCCGGCGGTGGTGGAATGGGTCGCGGCGGCGGCGGTATGGGACGCGGGGGCAGCATCGGATTCCCCGGTGGCGGCGGCATCGGGTTTCCTGGTGGCGGTGGCATGGGCGGCCGTCGCGGCGGCGGCGGTGGTTACCCGGGTGGCGGCGGACAGCGCGGCGACCGGCAGGATCGGGATCCGGTGACGCCTCCGGCCCTCAGCCTGCGGTGGGAAAGCGCGCTGCCCGTGCGCGAAGCGGAATTGAAGACCCGGGACCAAAATGCGCCGATGGTGGACGAAACACACTACGCAATCGCACTGTATGGCGTACCCCGTAGGATGGTCCCTGAGGATTCGAAGAACTTCGTCAGCGACCTCAAGAAGCATGCAGGGCTGAAGCGCGAAAGCAAGAAAGAACTGAAGCCTTCGAGCGTCGAAGTGGTCGAGCGGGAAGACGGTCCGGTGATCGTGTTTCTCTTCCCGAGATCCACGGAAATCACCAAGCAGGACCGGCGCATCGAGTTTGACGCGCAGGTGGGGCGCCTGAAGATCGCCGAGTCGTTTTTCACCGAAGACATGGTGTACGACGGCAAGCTCGAGATCTAGCCCCAATACTGTTTACTAAAATGACCGCCCACGTAAACGATGCCCTTCAGATCTCGTATGTATGTCGGCCGCGACGTCCGCGAATTCGTCGATCGCGCGTGCCGATAACCGCGCTGAGCGTTGGGGCAAGAACGAGGTCCGGCAGTCGCAGGATCGACTTGGCGCCACTGCTATTGGGAGCACTTCAAAACGTCGGATAGCGTCCAAGGTGTGGCGGCTGCCGAGTGCACTTCATCGAGCAGCCAGCGCTTGCCATTGCGGAGGAAATCGAAGCGTATCTCCTCGTTCCTATCGATGTTGGCGAACTTGGCCGTTACGATTTTGCGGTCTAGCCCCTGGTCGGCGCTTGTGACGGTAACATCCTTAATCGCCCAATCTTGCCCATTGACCCAGAAAAACATTTCCAAACAACCGACTCCCCCTTTCGCCTTGCGCTTGTCGTCACGGAAAAGCTTTGCCAACCGGGCAGAGTAAATGTCATCCGGCGGTGTATAGGAGGAATTGCCCGATCGAGGTGCGCTTAATCGGCGATAGACGTCGCTGACGAAAGCTTTCGGGTCGTCGATGCGCGTCGCCGCGGAAAGCGTCAGGGCGCATGAGATAGAGAGCGCCGTCACTGCTGAGCCTAGTCGTACCATAGATTATCTTCTGACAGCTACTGTTGCGTAAACATCAAAGTCTGTAACGCCGTCGCCAATCTCTCAAAGATAGCGCTTCTTGTGAAGCTCCATTTTCACTAGGGTCCAGGTGGTCCTAACAGATGGGCGAGTGCGAAAAAGGGCCCGGTTGGCCCTTTTTGAGGAACTAACAGGATCCTCGGGCCACTTTCTCTTTTCGATGCCGAACCCGGTGCTGGCTTTGCCCGCAGTGTCCTTCCCTCTCCAGAAGGATCGTCGGCTACTCGGAGGAAGGTTCCCCGATGCGAAGTTCCGTACGAGTCGCGCGTGATCCGACCGAAGCGTCCATCAAAGCAAAACGCACCGTCTCCACATCGCGCCATTGGATCGTACTGAGGTGCTGTCGAGTTGGTCTGCTGATGGCCACCGAGTAGTCGGCTCGGAAGGCGTCAGGTTCGACCGTAGAACATGGCGCCTCTTTAGAATCGAATTGCCCCACGAAGACCTGAGGGTTGACGGGTCCGTTAGGTCCCTCGTCGTGTCATCGAGAGCGCCTTCTTCAAAACGGTGATCTGGCCTGCATGGTAAAGGTCGTGCTGGGGTGCTCCGCAGAACTGGGTGTAGGCCGAGTACTCGGAGCCCAGAGCCTCCGACATGCAATCCGATGGGAAAACGCGCACTGCACTCTGGAGTTCCCGATTCAGCTGTTCTAGCGTGCGCAGGCTCTCACGCCAAGCCTCCGAACTCAACACCGGCACGAGAGGCCATCCTTCATCGACCGAGAAGGGCGCTTGCTCACCGCGAACCCGCCGAAGGACCAACCTGTATCCAGCGGTCATGTGAAGAACGATTTCCCATATGCTGTGAGCGCCGGGGATTGGGTGGGCTGCAGCGTCTTCGGCCGAAACACCCGAGAGCACCTCGTGCACCGAGGGCCCATGCCAGGACTCTCCCCAAAAGGCTCGACCGATCTGATCTGCCAGAATCTCCGCATCCAAAGGCATCGTTCGTGCTTTTCCTCGAGGCAGGACTGCTCGTTGACCGTCGCCCGCGACATGATCCTCGCACCTGCGCGTGAGTGCGCCGAACCGCGCACAGCGCCTCGAATACGGTGATTCTAGCACGGCGTCCTGGAAGATTTTGTGCCGCGCAAATTTCCATCCGCCATGAGCGCCTTGATGCGAGCACATACTCGCGGATTTGGCCGGTAGTCCCACCGGGCGGATCGTCGGCCACTCGGAGAGAGGGAATCGACAACCCTAGATCAATCCCTGATCGCCCTCACATCAAGTTGACGGACCCGGCTGCTGGAACGCGATCGGCTGTTAGCTGATCCCGGCGGGTGAAGCGAGCCCTTGCGAGGGCTTGGCGTAGCGTCATGTGTGTCTTGTCTCCGATCGAGGTTCAGGCGAATGTGGGAGGCGCGCAGGCCACGCGGAAGCCCACCGAATGGAAACCGCCATTGCCCGGCGCCCGCGTTTCTGTGCGGAAGTGCGTCCGGCAGGATGTCTGGTTGGCGTACCAGGATCCTCCACGGACGATCTTGGTGGCTTGTCCCGCGGCGCTGCTATACGTGCCATCCGAGCCACCTTTGCGGTCGGAATCGCTCAACAGCGAAGCATCATCCATGCAGGGATCGGCGCCCTGCGCCGCTGCCTCGATGTATCGCGAAATCGTGTAAAAATCCCGGGTCCACTCAAACGCGTTTCCCGCCATGTCGCAACACCCGGCCGGCGATGCGGGATACTTTCCAACGGGAGTCGTGTAGCCGCCGGGCAGCATGATCGCAGTCCACGCAGCCGCTACTTCCGGGCTCGATTCATCGATGTCCGCCGTGCGCGCGTCGTCCTCCGAATGCGCGACCCCCTTGAAGTTCGAGACCGTCGTGCCGCTGCCCGATTGAGCGATCACGAATGGCCAGTAAGGATACTCCTTGCCATTGACGGACCTGGGCGTCCCCGCCTCCATCGCGACCAGGGCGTTGAAGTTGAGCCGCTGCACCGGATCGGAAATCGACGTGCTGTTGCCCCAGGGATACAGGTTCTCCGCGCCAGTCGCTGTAGCGCCGCGCGCGGCGCGTTCCCACTGCGCTTCGCTGGGTAACGACATCTTCCAGCCGGTCTTCATCGAAACCCAGTCGCAGTATGCCTGGGCCTTGTTGTATCCAACCCATAAAACCGGATGGTTGCTGCGGTTTTCCCACAAAAATTCCGGATTATCCCAATAGCAGGACTTGCCGCCTCGTGGGCCGCCCGGGCGATAACTGCTTCCCGCGTCGTCGCAAAAGACCCGGTATTGACCGTTGGTGACAGGATATTTGCTGACGCAATAGGCGCTCAGAGCAACCGTGTGGCGGTTGTCCAGGTTGGAGTTGCTGAGGCTTCCATCGGCGTTGAACCGATACCCTGGAGAACTCTGTGCGCCCATTACGAACTCTCCCGCAGGAACGAAGACCATTCCCTCGGGCACGTACAACGTGGAACCATCCGCGGCCTCCACCGATCCTGAATAAACGGCCTGAGTCCAGGATGGAATGGACTCGCCCGTGTAGGACTCGCCCGCGCATGTTGCGCTGGAACTGCAGGTCTCACCGGCGGCGGCGCGCACGCGCAGTGCGAGGCTTCCGCCCGCGAACCCAAGTAGAATCTTTCTGCGGGAAATCACGCCGATCAGGCTCATGAGAATTACCTTATTGGCTGAAGGTAAATTTGCGGCAAAGATCGTCAGCGGGCCGCTGCCAGACCTCGGAACGGATGAGTCCGGCGCGATCCTCTTGGCATTCGGTTCGCTGCAAGCCCGCTTCTTCGAGCAGTCTTGTCATCGGCGGCAGCTTCTGAGTCTGCAAACCTGTGGTTGCGCCAAAGAACCAATACATCGCACGAAGCCAGACTCGGGCGTGCAGGCGCGCGAGCCGGCCTCGATCTTCGGGGACGGCAAAGTCGGTCACCAGCCAGATGGCGCCCGGCGTCAGCGCCTCGTTGACCCGGCCGATCACATCGCGGGCTTCCGCCTCTGAACAACAATCGAGAAAGAACTGCGTGACCGCTGCATCGTAGTGTGCAGCCTGCCAGACCGTTCCGGATGCGATGGCGTCCTGCTGCAGAAACCGCACCTGCGGCGCCGAGACAATGCGCCTTCGTGCGAGCGCGATCATTTCGGCGCTTCGTTCGACGACGTGAATCTCCACATCGTTGCGGCGGTTGAGCTCCAATAAACGCTGCAGTGCACGGCCATCGCCTTCGCCCAGAATCAGGATGCGCCGCGCTTGCGACAAACGATCGAGGAACGCGAAGCGGCTCCGTTCGAGGGCGCCCCCAAAGGCCGCATATTCGATCCAGCGATACCAGCGTGCGAGTGGATCGGCATTCATAGAAGAAAGAAGAGGGGAGTCAGCAACACCGCGTCTGCAAGCACCCGGCGGGCATCTTCAGAGAGTCTTAGGCCCCACAGTTCCAGCACCGCAAGGGCTGCGGCGGAGGCCGCAATCGCGAGACGCCAGGATTGTTGACCGCCTGCGAGGATACAAATCAACGCAAAGGCCAGCAGCCAGGGCCAAAGCCGGGAGCCTCTCTTTTGCTCCCAGTGTTCGATGAGCAGCAAATTCGCCAGGCACAGCGCGGCAAACATCAGCGCCGGTCCGCCGAGATTTCGCAGGGCTTGCGAAGTTCCCGTCCACGCTACTAGAAACACGCCAGTGGTGAAAAGGATCGCTGCGGATGCCTGTTTCCAGAGGCCTCCCAGCGAGTTTCGCCGGAAACTGAAGATCGCAAGGTAAGCCGCAACAGCGGCGCCGGTGAAAATGCCATTCCAGAATACAGCAGGACGCAGCCAGAAAAACGCCACGAATTCATCCGCAAGCAGAACAATCACAAGCAGCACAAGCGCAGGCCGGCGATGCCGGCGGTAGAAGCGATGCCGGGTGCTTTCGTTGCCCGCCACGGGATGGTTCACATCGAGCAGGCGATCGGCCAGATAGATCGCCCACACGGTCAAACCCAGCACGTAACGCCCGGGAAGCCGCAACATCGAGGGATAGCAGCGCGCAAGAAAATCCTGCCAGACCAGCGCGACGAGGGGCGCATCCAGACTCAGCAGATTCAGCCACAGCCAGAATGGAAGACGGCCGGGTCGCGCGGACAGCATCTGATCTTACAGTAAACCTATGCCTATCAGAGCGTGGGCCCCGGACCGTCAGATACTCTGAAATGGAATGACCAGAGCAACCCTCCGGATCTCCAATGTCGGACTGCGCGGCGTCGTTGGAGCCGGCGGCATGACCGCGGCGCACGCCATGGATTTCGCGGCAGCCTTCGCACAATTTCTCAACGACGGACCAGTCGTCATCAGCCGCGACACGCGCTCGAGCGGCGTCATGTTCCGCGAAGGCATCATCTCTTCGCTGCAAGCCGCGGGACGTCACGTCGTGGACCTCGGCGTCGTCTCCACGCCAGTTCTGCAGCATGCCATCAACGAGATCGGAGCGGCCGGCGGAATCTCCGTCAGCGCCAGCCACAATAGCGCCGATTGGAACGCGATGAAGTTTTTCGGCGCGAGCGGCACCTATCTTTCCACGGCCGAGGCGGGCGAACTGCTCGACATCTACCATCTGCGCAAGTTCCAGTTCGTCGAGTGGGACGGCATCGGTTCGCTGACGCACCGTCCGGAATCCATCGATCACTACCTGGACGACCTCGCAAAAGCCTTCGACTTCCCTGCGCTGCGCAGCTTTCGCGTCGTGGTGGATTGCTGCAACGGAACGTCCTCGCCGATCCTGAAACGCCTGATCGAGCGGCATGGCTTTGACCGCATGACGTTGATCAACGCGCAGACCGACGGCGCATCGTTCGCCCATGAGCCGGCAATCACCAAGCAGGTGGTCGGCTTGCAGCTTTCGCCGCTGATCAAACCGCTACAAGCCGACGCCGGCTTTCTTTTTGACGCAGATTCCGATCGCGTGGCTTTCGCCACTGAGACCGGCGAGGCTGTTTCGGAAGAGATGGTGTTGCCGATGCTTGCCGATCATCGCCTCGCCAAGGGTCCAGGCAAGCTTGTGATCACGAATCTATCGACCACTGCGCTGCTCGAAGATATCGCCGCGCGCCACGGAGGCACGGTCGTTCGCGTGCCAGTAGGCAGGCAGGCGGCGATGGATGCCCTCTCCGTCTACAAGTCCGGGCAGATCGCAATCGCGGGCGAAGGCACTGGCGCGGTGATGATGCCGCAGTTCCGCTTCGTCTACGACGGCATCGCGTCGATGCTCGGCATTCTGACGCTGATGCGCGAACGCGGCCAGCGATTGAGTGAACTCGCGAGCGGGTATCCGAAGTACAGCATCCTGAAAGGGCAGGTTCCGCTGGTCTCGCAGCGCATCCCAGCGCTGTTCATGGACCTGCAGAAGCGTTTTGCAGGCCATCGCATCAATACCGCCGATGGACTCCGGGTGGAAATGGACGATGGAGGCGGCTGGGCGCACATACGGGTCAGCCAGACCGAACCGATCGTCCGTGTGATCTGCGAACAGAAGGGCGAAGAACCCCGGGCGCTGTACGACTCGATTCTCGAAATGGTGGAGACCTATGCCGCGGCGTGAGCATCAACTGAAAATTGGCGTTTCGGGCATTCGCGGCGTCGTCGGCGAGTTCCTCACGCCTCTGCTGACACGCGAATTCGCGCAGGCCTTCGGAACCTATGTCGGCGCAGGTCGCGTGGTGGTGGGGCGCGACACTAGAGCCTCAGGACCCATGCTGCAGCATGCCGTGCATTGCGGTTTGCTATCGGCTGGCTGCGAAGTGATCGACGTCGGCATTCTGCCTACGCCGACCATTCAGATGTACGCGGGCGCAACCAAAGCCCGCGGAGGCATCGCGTTGACGGCATCGCACAATCCGCCCGAATACAACGCCTTGAAGCTGTTCAACGGGCAGGGGCTCTTCTTCAATCATCACGAGCGCAATGAGTTGCTCGACATATTTCACGAGAGCAGCTTTCGCCAGGCGCGTTTCGACGAGATGCGCCCCCTGCGTTGCGACTACAATACAGCTCCGCGCATGCACATCAGCCGCGTGTTGAAACTGGTGGATGCCGATCGCATTCGAGCGCGCAAATTCCGCGTGGCTCTCGACGCCGTGAATGGCGCAGGTTCGGTGATGACGCCCGGGTTCCTGACCGAAACGCTCGGCTGCACGCTCGACGCAATTTCCATCGATCCCACCAAGCCGTTTCCCCGCGAGGCGGAGCCCAAGCCCGAGACGCTGGGCGACCTGGCGCAACTGGTCCGCGACTCCAAGGCGGAGATCGGTTTCGCGCAGGACCCGGACGGCGACCGGCTCGCAGTGGTGGACGAAAACGGCAATGTTCTCGATAACGACGATGTGTTCGCGCTCTGTCTGGATGCGGTGTTGATTCGCACGCCGGGCAACGTGGTGGTGAACCTCACCACCTCCTCCGTCGTCGAAGAGGTCGCCGCCGCGCATGGCTGCAAGGTATTCCGCAGCCCCGTCGGCGAGGCCAACGTCGTCGAGTTCATGCACGCGACTTCGGCGATTGTGGGAGGCGAGGGTTCGAACGGCGGTTTGATTCTGCCCGTGGTCCACTATTGCCGCGATTCGTACACAGCGATGGCGCTGCTCCTCGAGCGCATGGCCGCCACAGGACTGACGATCTCGCAACTCGCCGGACAACTGCCTCGATACTACCGCTATATGGGCAAGGTCGCGTTCGAGCATGGCAAGCTGGGGCCAATGATGCAGGCGCTCGAGGCCCTCTATCCATCGGCGGCGCTCAACCGTTCGGATGGACTGAAGGTCCTGCTCGACGACGCGTGGATCCATGTGCGCGCTTCGAATACAGAACCTCTGCTGCGGCTCGCGGTGGAAGCAAAATCCAAACAGCGGCTCGATGAAGTGCATGAGGCGGCCGCGGCGATTCTGAAGTAGATATGATGTTGAACAAATGAACCGCCGGACATTTGTTCAACAGACCATGCAGAAAGCGGCAACTACCGCCGCGATCGTCTATCAGGTGGTGGGTCCCGCGCCGAAGCTGAAGGCCGCGGACAAGAACTCCACCGTGGGGCTCGGATGCATCGGCGTCGGCATTCGAGGTTCGCAGTTGTGGCAATCGTTCCAGAAAGTCGAAGGCGCGCGCATTCTGGCCGCGTGCGACTTGTACGACGGCTACCTCGAGCACGCCAAAGAGATGGCCGCGAACCCCATCGACACGACGAAGGATTACCAGAAGATCCTGTCGCGCTCCGATGTGGACGCCGTCGTCATCGCCGTGCCGGACCACTGGCACCACCGTATGGTGCTCGAGGCTCTCGCCGCGGGCAAGCACGTCTACATCGAAAAGCCGATGTGCTGGAACATCGAGCAAACCACGGACCTCATGCGCGCCGTCGACCGTTACAAAGGCCGAGTGGTGCAGGTCGGCAGCGGCGCCAAAACTACGGCTCAAACCGCCGCCGCGCGGGCCGCGATTGCTTCCGGCGCGCTCGGCAAGATCAATCAGGTGCGCATGGAGAACCATCGAAGCACCGCGGAAGGCGCGTGGGTGTATCCGATTCCGCCCGATGCCTCTGAGGAAACCATCGATTGGGGCCGCTTCGTCGGTCCCTCGCCCAAGAAGGCGTTCGACCCGAAGATCTTTTTCCGCTGGCGCTGCTGGTGGGAATATTCAGGCGGCGTCGCCACTGATTTGTTCGTGCATCTGCTTACCGGGATGCACGAGTTCATGAACGTGACCGCGCCGAAGTCCGTTGTCTCGCAGGGAGGCATTTACCGCTGGAACGACGGTCGTACGGTGCCGGACCTCATGCAGTCCGTCTTCGAATATCCGGAAGGCTTTCTCGCGTCCATGCACGTCAACCTCGGAAATGGGCGCGGCTCCGGCGGCGCCACAACGATCATTTCCGGCAACGAAGGAACGCTCGTCTTCGAGGGACGCGGCAAAGTCGTGCTCTATCCGGAGGTGATTCTGCCCGACGTGCAGCGTTATGGTTCGCTCGCCTGGCCCAAGGCGAAGCGCGAGAAATACTTCGAAGACAACGGCTGCAACCCGGACGGCAGTTGGAAGACGCCGCCGGCACCTCCCAAGCCGATGCAGGAGATCGCCATCGAGCGCAAGCTGTCGCATCAGGAGCTGTTCATTCAGTCCATCCGCGACGGTCTGCCAAGTCAGGAGAGCGCTGCCGTGGGGCATGCTGCCGCAGGTTCCGCGCACTTGGCGAATCTGGCGTTCCGCAAGGGACGGCGGATGCACTGGGACGTCAAGACTGGCAAGGTCAGCGAGGGTTAACGCAGCCGGCTTTGGATCCATTCGGCGCGCCGGACAAGCGGCATGGCGCGTGCGGTTTCGCCTTCGGCTCGCAGGGCCGCGGCCAGGTCGAGGTTCGCCTGCGCCGTGCGTTGATGGATGGGTCCGAAGTACGTCTGCTTGGCTCGCAGCACTTCGAAGTAGAGCTGCCGGGCCTCATGATAATTACCTTTTGCCAGAAGCAGGCGGGCTCGCGTGGCGTCGAGTTCGATGCGCTCGACCGTGAACGCGTCCGGCGTGGCGGCGAAGACCGCCGCGGCCTCGCGCAGCAGAGCTTGGGATTCGTCGAGGCGGTCTGGTTGCTGGCATAGCAGGTCCGCAAGACGGCGGCCCGTGGCCGCGGCAGGCAGCGGGTCGGCGAGCTGCGCTTGGATGGTCAGTGCTCGACGGAGGAGTTCCTCCGAACCGTCCAGTTCGCCGAGGTAACGGTATGACATCGCGAGGGCTTCGAGGAATTGCGGTCCACCGTTGCGCAGCAGCGCCGCGCTTGCGTGGAAGGATTCACGCGCGGCGTCAATACGGCCCGAACCTTGCTGCGCCATTCCCAACAGCAGCAAACAGTAGCCGTACTCGCCGCCGGATTCCGCACGCAATGCCGGGCAGACTTGCGCGAACAATGCTTCGGCCTCCGCCGCATGGCCCGCTTCCAACGCGCGCACGCCGGGTTCCCACTTGGCCGCAGGTTCGACTGTCAAAAGAGCAAAAGTGAGTAGTAGAAGGTGTTGCATAGTGGATTCAGTATCGGGCGGAGAACGTTGCATCGCATCTTTGGACTTGCAAGGCTGTCTCATCTTTTACACGGCCTGAATGAGTTTTCTTTACATTTCGGGAGAGAATTCTTTCGAGGGCCGCTAGATAATGAGAGCTAGCGCCTTCTTGTATGCCAAAGCTGCTGCTAGTCGACGATGATCGCGAGATGACCGCCATGTTGCGCGAGTATCTCGCCATGGAAGGCTTTGCGATCGATGTCGCCGCGTCCGGAACCGAGGCCCTGGGCAAGGCGAAGTCCGGCGAGTTCGACCTGGTGGTGCTCGATGTCATGCTGCCGGGCTTGAGCGGGTTCGAGGTGCTGCGCGCGATCCGCGCGGAATCGGAGCTGCCGGTGCTCATGCTCACCGGCCGGGGTGAGGTGGTGGACCGCGTGGTGGGCCTGCAGATTGGCGCGGACGATTACCTGCCGAAGCCATTCGTACCGCAGGAACTGGTCGCGCGCATCCAGGCAGTGCTGCGCCGGGCGCGTCCCGCAACCGCTGCAGTACCGGGCGCTGCCGCAACGCGGAACTCGTCGGTAATCGAGGCGGGCGACGTTCGCATGGACTTGCACGCGCACACAGTGCGCAAGGCTAACGTCCTTGTCGAACTCACCAGCGCCGAATTCTCCCTGCTGCGGCTGCTCCTGACCTACCCTGGCCAAGTCGTCACTCGCGAGGAACTGTATCGCGAGGTGCTCGGGCGCGAGTACACGGCGTATGACCGGAGCCTTGACAATCATGTCTCGAGCGTCCGCCGGAAGCTGGGGCTGACGCGTGAAGGAACCGAGAGGATTCGTTCGTTGCGTAACACCGGGTATGTGTATTGCGTGCCCGCGGAGATGACGGCGGCCGTATGAAAAGCCTCACGTTTCGAATCTTCGCCTGGTACTGGCTGGTGTCGATCGTGAGCGTGGGCGGTTTTTGCTTGTTGGTCTTTTTGTCGGAGCCATCGTCGCTCATGGAGCGCTGGCGATCGGTCGCAACCGCGGCCGTGCCGCTCATTGAGGAAGGCGCGGTGCGAGTGTACGAGACTGAAGGTCCCTACGCATTGCTCTGTCAAATGGAACCGAGCCGCATCGGCCAGCTCAAACCCTATGTGGGGCGGGACATCGACAACTACCGAAGCTACTTCTTTCATATCGACGGCCGCGAGTTGACGGGGCGGGAGCCTGGACCCGTGGTGCGCGACACCGTACGGCGGGCGGTAGCCACCCATGCCTTGCAAATGGGGGATAGCGGCAAGTCCAGCATCCTTGCCTGGCACGTACACAACAAGAACTACGCGATGGCGATCGAGATGCCTCGCGGATTCCTCGATTCGATTCGCACGGAGCCCTGGCCGTGGGTGCTCCGCATTGGAGCCATCGAGACGGCGGCGTTATTGATCTGCCTGTTGCTCGCGAGGACAATTGCGGGTCCGATTGGGGAATTGCGGCGCGCTACGCGCGCTTTCGCAGACGGAAAACTGGACGCGCGCATCGACGAGACACGCCCGTGGCTGAAGCGCTGCGACTCGGTGTCGGCGCTCGCGAGGGATTTTAACTACATGGCGCAGCACATTTCCGAGCATGTCGAGGAACAGCAACGGCTGCTGCGGGATATCTCGCACGAATTGCGTTCGCCGCTCACGCGGCTGGGGCTGGCCGCGGGTTTGTTGCGCAAGAAGACCATGCAACTTCCGGCATGCGAAGAGCATCTGGCGAGGATCGACAAGGAGATGGCGAGTATGAAGGCTCTCATTGACAATACGCTGCTGGCTGCGCGCATCAAGAGCGCGCCAGAGGAGGCGAAACAGGTGGTGAGTCCGGACGATCTGGTGGACGATCTGATTGGCGATGCATCGTTCGAGGCCGCGGCTCGCGGGGTTCGGGTAGCCCGCGCGGGTTCGGTGACGCCGCTGCGCGGCAATGCGGCGCTACTGCGGAGCGCGCTCGACAACGTGATTCGCAATGCGATCCGGTACACAGCGGCAGGTTCGGACGTGGAGGTGGAGTTGTCGCGAAAAGACGGGTTTGCGGTGATCAAGGTGCGCGACGAGGGTCCGGGGGTGCCGGAGGCGAGTTTGGCGCACCTGTTCGACCCGTTCTACCGGGTCGAAGATTCGCGGGACCGGGATTCCGGTGGAGCAGGCTTGGGGCTGGCGATCGCAAGGGCCGCAGTGCAGGCGCATAACGGTTCCGCGCAGGCGAGGAACCGGTTCGGTGGGGGGCTGGAGGTGGAACTCCGCTTGCCGCTGGCGCAGGTGTAAGTGTCCTCAATGCGTCAAATCCCTCCCCGCCAAGGAGGAGGTATCCCGAGGGGTAGGTCCGTGACATAGTAGGAGTGTCCCGTTTTGTGTGCAAGCTGTTGCTTTTATTAGGATTTTCAGGAAATTCCAGTGAAGGGATAGGGTGTACTGGCTAATTGGCGATTCCCGCGGAGGCCTCGACGACCACCGAAGAGTACCGGAACGCCCGCATGAAGTATGTGGGAGCCTTCACCGACGCGTGCAATCTCCCATCCTTGTAGGTAACCGTTCGCTCGTCGATCCCCAGGAACCCCTTGGGGAAATTGGCATTGAAAAACCTCTGCGCCGCCTGCTCCGGGTTCGCGGACCTTTGCGCCGACCGCAGCGATAGTTGCACCGCCGCGTTCAGCCGCTCCTTTGTGATGTACAACATCGCGGAATCCACGCCCAAGCCAAGCAACGGAACCATCACCATCAGCGCCATCGCGAACGTCAGCAACGCCAAGCCCTTTTCGCCAGACCGCCTCATAATACGCTCCTCGCCTTGACGGTTTCCGGAACCAGGGACGAAATCATTGTGCCCGATTCGGCGAAGACCTCCACAACCCAGGCCGATTCACCAGGCTCCAGTTCCGCCGCATCTTCCGGACGCAAAAGGCCCGATGCCCAGCGTGAAGTCGCCCCCATCTGATACGACCGGTCGACCCGGAAGCCCGCCGGTTCGCGGACCACCTTCGTAATGTAGACCGCGGCCTGCCCGTTCGCCAGCCCAAGGCCCTTTCCAAGCTCCACGATTTGCTGCTGGCCCGCCGGTGCGCCCAAATCCACTCCCGCATCCGCGAGCAGCGAGACATCCTTGGCGTACTGTCCGGCCTGCACCGTGCGCAGGCTTGCCGTCCCAATGCTGAGGCCACCGACGAGAAGCGCCACCCCAATCGGGAGTACGAATACGAATTCCACAAGAGTGCTGCCTCGCCGTTTCGACATCTCTAGGGATTATCGGCGGCGCCGGGACGGAGCATTAATCTCGTATTCTGGAATTTGATACCCATACAGATCATTGGGGCGGGCCTCGCCGGTTGCGAGGCCGCTTACCAGGTCACCAGAGCCGGACTCCCGGTGACGCTGTTCGAAATGCGGCCGGTGAAGTCCACCGACGCACACCAGACCGACCGCATGGCCGAACTCGTCTGTTCCAACTCCCTCAAAAGCGAGGGCGAGAACTCCGCGCCGTGGCTGTTGAAAGAAGAGCTGCGCAGGCTGGATTCGATGCTGCTCAGGGCCGCCGCAATCGCGCGCGTCCCCGGTGGGCAGGCGCTCACGGTGGACCGCAACGTGTTCGCCGACGAAGTGACGCGAATGGTCGAAGCCAACCCGCTTATCACCGTCCGCCGCGAGGAGGTCACCGAGATCCCCAGCGAAGGCACCACCATCATCGCTACTGGGCCCCTCACCAGCGGTCCCCTGGCCAGCGCCATCGCGGCGAAGACCGGCGCCGACCGCCTCTATTTCTACGACGCCATCAGCCCGATCGTCGAAGCGGAGTCGGTGGACATGTCGATCGCATTCCGCGCCTCGCGCTATGGCAAATCGATGGACGGCACCGACGACTACATCAACTGCCCCTTCGACAAGGACCAATATGACGCCTTCATCGCCGCCCTGCGCGACGGCCAGGCGGTTCCGGCGCACATCAAAGAGGACAACACTCCGTACTTCGAGGCGTGCCTGCCCATCGAGGAAATCGCGCGGCGCGGACCCGACACTCTGCGATTCGGCCCCATGAAACCGATGGGCCTCACCGATCCGCGCACTGGGCGCAGACCTTGGGCTGTGGTGCAGTTGCGGCAGGAAAACCTGCGCGCCGACAGCTACAATCTGGTCGGTTTTCAGAACCACATGCGGTTCCCCGAACAAGCGCGGATCTTCCGCATGATCCCCGGCCTCGAGAAGGCCGAATTCCTGCGCTACGGGCAGATCCACCGCAATACGTACATTAACGGCCCCACGCTGCTCACGCGGACCCTGCAGTTGAAAGCGGATCCGAGCGTCTTCTTCGCCGGGCAAATCTCAGGCGTCGAGGGATACGTGGAATCGATCGCCACTGGACTGCTTGCGGGAAAATTCGCCGCGGCGATGGCGCAGTCGCGGCCCGTGAATGCCCTGCCCCGCGCCACCGCGCTCGGCTCCCTGTGCGAATACATCGCGGGCGCCGATCCGGAGGACTACCAGCCCGCCAACATCACCTTCGACCTGTTGCCGCATCTCTCCGACGAAGAAAAGAAGCAGTTCAAACACGACAAGAAAGCCCGCCACGCCGAGGTTTGCCGCAGGGCCCTGGCGGCGTTACAGGAATATGTCTGAACTCGGTGATTGCGTCCAGGCGTTTCTCGCGGAACTCGAGCGCAAGAACTCGTCCGCGCACACGTTGCGCAACTACCGTTCGGACCTCGAACAGTGGCTCGCCTACCTGACGCCACCCGGCGAAGGCGCAGCCCCTCCCACACCCCGCGAGATCGATCTGCTCGTCCTGCGCGAATGGATGGCGCATCTGTTCGACCAGGAATTGGAGCCGGCCTCCATTCGCCGCAAGCTGGCTGCGGTGCGGTCGCTGTTCAAGCACATGTTGCGCGAGGGCCGCGTCGCAAAGAACGTCGCGCGATTGCTGCGCACGCCCAAGGCCCCGAAAACCCTGCCGCGTGTGCCGACCGCGGAACAAACTAACCACTTGCTCGATCATCTGCCTCCCACAGAGGACCTGGGCAAGCCCTTTCCGCTTCGAGACCGCCTCATCTTCGAACTGCTTTACGGCTGCGGGCTGCGCGTGAGCGAACTCGCTTCGCTGGACCTCGAGGACTTCGACCGTTCGGAGCAATGGATCCGCGTGCTCGGCAAAGGCAGGAAAGAGCGGCAGGTTCCTTTCGGGTCCAAAGCCGCGGAAGCGCTGGCCGCGTATCTGCAGATTCGCGAGGCGAAGCCGGACAACCACGCCCTGCTGCTCGGCAACAGGGGCGCGCGCATGGGCGTCCGATCCATTTACGCGGTCGTGAAGTTCTACTCCCGCGTGATCAGCCACGACGACTCGATTCATCCGCACACGCTACGGCACGCTTACGCAACGCATCTGCTCTCGAGCGGCGCGGACCTGCGTTCGATTCAGGAACTGCTCGGCCATTCGCAGCTCTCGACCACCCAGAAATACACGCAAGTCTCGCTCACCGACCTGATGGCTGTGTATGATAAAGCTCATCCTCTCGCGCTGAAGAAAAACAACACCTAAAAATGGACCCGTACATTTGCATCGCCTGCGGAACCCAATTTCCACCGGCTGAAATTCCGCCCGCGCGCTGTCCGATCTGCGAAGACGAGCGGCAGTTCGTGCCGGCGCAGGGCCAACGCTGGACGTTGCTGCGAGACCTGCGGCGCCATTGCCAGAATCATGTCAAAAAGGCCGCGGATGGCTTATATTCGGTGATCACAAAACCGCAGTTCGCCATCGGGCAGCGAGCGTACCTGGTGCAGACCAAAGAAGGCAACCTGCTGTGGGATTGCGTCAGCCTGATCGATCAGGACACGGTCGCGACGCTCTGGGCGCACGGAGGCGTGTCGGCGATCGCGATTTCGCATCCGCACTACTACACGACGATGGTGGAATGGAGCCGGGCTTTCGGCGGCATCCCGATATATTTGCACGCGGCGGATCGGGCCTGGGTGCAGTACGACGATCCGGTGATTGAATACTGGGGCGGCGATTCGAAGTCTCTGCCCGGTGGACTTACGCTCATCAACTGCGGCGGCCACTTTCACGGAGGCACGGTGCTGCACTGGCCAACCGGCAACGCGATTCTGCCGGGCGACGTGCTGCAGGTCTGTCCCGATCGCAAATCGTTCAGCTTCATGTACAGCTATCCGAACTACATTCCGCTTGGCCCGAAGGCAGTGCGCGACGCTGTAGCGGCAGTGGCCCCGTATGAATTCGAGATCGCGTACGGGGCGTTTGGCAACATCATTGCAAGCGGCGCGAAGCACGCCGTGACGGCCTCAGCCGATCGTTATTTACGGGCCATCGGGGCTCAGTAAAACACCACTTACCGTCTTCGCAGTCCCTCAAATACCCTCCCGGCGGTATGCGCGGCATCGCCCGCGGAACCGTCCTGATCTGATGAGGGACCCATGTCCACACCACAGCCTCAGATCGCCGCGGCCAATCTCGTGACGCTGCTTCTGGCAGAGGCAGTCCATCTCTATCTCACCGCGGGAATTGCGGGCCTGTTTCTTGGGCCCTTCGCGGCCATCGCCGTACTGGTATGGAAAAGCAGCACGCGCCGCGAAGCTCTACTTCGCCATCGCCGCTCAAAATACCCGATCGGCACTAGCCACGAATCGGGATCGGCCGGCGTCTGAACTAGTGAGACAAACAGAGAACCGAATCGAAAGGAGCGAGGAAAAACAATAATGAATACCCAACTGAGAACACGCATGCGGCACGAGGTGGCAATCATAGATGCAATCGGCAAGCTGACTCTCGGGCGCGGAACCTGCGCCGTCCGGGACAAGATCCGGGAGTTGACCGAAGCAAATAAGGTGCAAATCGTCCTCAACTTCGAAGCAGTCACGCATGTCGACAGTTCCATGGTGGGCGAGTTGGCGCTCGCCTTCGTCCAGGTCAAATCCCGCGGCGGCGCCCTGAAGCTCGTGAATGTCAGCCCGCACGTTCACGACCTTCTCGTGATCTCCAAGCTGCACATGGTGTTCGAAATCTACGACGACGAAGCGGTTGCTGTGCACAGCTTTTGGGATCCCCCATCCACCCGTTTCAATCCCGGCGATGCCCGTTACCACAAGGCATACGCTGGATAATCTGGCCTCCCCGATAGACCCTTGACCTAGCCTCTCTTGCCCGCGAAGTCTCGTCCACTTCGCGGGCCTTTTTACGTGGCGCCGCGGTCCGCCTGGCTCATGCAAAACAGGCGTCGCGATTACCCTTCCGGCGGTACCCGCGATTCGCAAAACACACGCGTCGTATCTAGTGAAAGCGCTCAGGCGGCAACGCCAGCCAGCGCCTCATCACATCGAAAGGACAATCCCATACACATGAAACCGAACAGGAAGCAACTTGCCGCTATTTCGACCGCCGCGGCAGCGGTCCTGCTGGCGGCCCTTGGAACGCCGGCAGCCGCTTGGGCTGCTGGATGGAAATCCAGCAACGGGGAATCGGCGCGCGACACGCTCAAAGATATCCGTGTTCATGCGCGTGCGGGCGCGGAGGACGCCTACGAGTTGAAGGCGATGATCGCCAATCCGCGCTACAGCGCCGACTCCCACATGGTCAGGCTCAACGAACTGCGTGCGGAGGTCAACCAGATGGGCAAGGACATCGTCAAACTCAACGGCGAGAGGACCTCGCTGCCGGTGTGGGAACAGCAAGCGGTCGACCGCGTGCTGCCGCTCGTGCAGGATGCGGCGAAGAATACCTCCAACGCCATCCATTGCTACAACACCGCTACGAATCGTCTCTGGGGACCTGAAGATTCGAGCTACGCCGAACATGTGTACCGGGATGCGGACAAGATCGCATCGACGCTCGGGGACTATCTGACGTACGAACGGCTGCAGGACGAGGAGTCCGCGGTGCAAGCCCACATTGCCGCGTCGGACGCCTCCGGCGGCAATTGAGGTGTTATGCTTCCCGCTGCGCCGGAGGTTCGAACCAATGGATTCTTCTACACTAGTGGCAGGGACATGGCTGCCGATTTCGCGGTCGAATCCGCTTTGGAACGGCCTCTGGCGGCGGGGCGTAAAATACTTTGGATCGGCTTCGGCAGCATTCTTCTGCTCATGCTGCTGATCGGGGTCGAGGTGACGCGCTCGCTGCAGGATTCCTCCAGCCGCAACGCCGCGCTCATGAAGTCGTTCCGGTCGCGCGATCAGGTTCTCGACGAACTGCGGAACAACATGATCCGTTCGGGCGCCATGATCCGCGACTATCTCTCCGAGCCGGACGCCGCCAAAGCGGAACAGGAGCGCACCGACTTGCAGGCTGTCCGGCATCAAACGGCGCAATTGCTCGCCGATTACGAACGGCGGGAAGAGGTTCTCGATGCGCAGCAACAGAGGCTTCTGGCCGATCTGAAGTCTGGTGTCGAGGCCTATTGGAAGTCCATTTCGCCGCCCTTGCGGTGGGATCCGGCCACACGCAAGAGCAAAGGCGAAGCCTACCGGCGCGAGGCGATCGGCCCCCTGCGGGCTGAGGTGTTGCGGCTGTCGCGCGAGATCACCGTGTTGAACGAGCGCCAGTTGGATGCCGGCGAACAGGCGATTCAAGCCGAACAGACCAGATTGCGCTCGCGTCTCATCTTCGCCTCGTCGCTGGGCATCGTGATCAGCGCCGCGTTAGCTGTGTTCGTGAATCTGCGCAACCGCAAACTGGAACAGGCGGCGGAGCGGCAGTACCGCAAAGTGACGCAGGCGCGCCGCGAGTTGCGCGACCTCGCCGGCCGCCTCGAAGCGGCGCAGGAAGAAGAACGCAAGCGTCTTTCGCGCGAACTGCACGATGAAGTCGGCCAGTCGATGTCGGCCTTGCTGATGGACCTTGGCAGGCTCGAATCAATGCTGCCGCCCGAAGATCATGCCGCGCGCAAGCAACTCGCGATCGTTCGCGGCATGGCGGATTCGAGCGTCAAGAGCGTTCGCAACATGGCCCTGCTGCTGCGGCCATCCATGCTCGACGATCTGGGTCTGGCTGCCGCGCTCAAGTGGCAGGGGCGCGAACTCGCCCGCCGCACCAACCTCAAGGTCACCGTCGATGCGGACGAAGCCACGGACGAACTACCGGATTCGCATCGCACCTGCATCTACCGCGTCGTTCAGGAGGCGCTCAACAACGCCGCCCACCATGCGAAAGCGTCCGCGGTTCGGGTCAGCGTCTGCAAAGAGCAGGACCGGCTGGAGGTTCGCGTGCAGGACAACGGTTCGGGTTTTAACACGTCAGAAAAAGGCGTCGGATTGTTGGGCATGGAAGAGCGCGTGGCCCGGTTGGGTGGAGTGTTGCGGTTGGAGTCGCAAAAAGGCGGAGGCACGATTCTGGCGGTATCGCTGCCCGCCTCGGAAACTGGAGAACTCGTATCGTGATTCGAATTGTTCTTGCCGACGACCATGCGGTGATTCGCAGCGGCCTGCGCGCCTTGCTGGAACGCAACCCGGATTTCCAAGTCGCCGGAGAAGCCAGCGACGGGCGTGAACTGGTCCGGCTGGTGGAAGAATCGAAGCCCGATGTGGTGGTGACGGACATCGGCATGCCGAACCTCAACGGCACCCAAGCAACCCACCAGATCACCGCCAAACACAAAGAGATCGCCGTGGTCATGCTGAGCATGCATTCCGACGAAGGCTACGTCTTGCGGGCCCTGAAAGCCGGCGCGCGCGGCTACCTGCTGAAAGAATCCGCCGAAGCCGATCTCTACGCCGCCATCCGCAGCGTACACCAGGGCAAGGCGTTCTTCAGTCCGGCGGTCAGCCGCCTGCTGGTGGAAGATTACGTGCGCCAATTGCGGGACCGCGACATTGAAGACAGCTACGAACTGTTGTCCCCCCGCGAGCGCGAAGTCCTACAGCTCATCGCAGAAGGCAAGAGCAATAAAGATGTGGCCGCTCTATTGAACTTGAGCCTGTATACGGTGGAAACGCACCGCGGCAACATCCTGCAGAAGCTAGGCCTGCATAGCGTGCCCGAACTGATTCTCTATGCCGTCCGCAAGGGCGTTATTTCTTGACGTCGGCGTGAGGCGGCGTCAGCTTGACGGTCTGCCAGGCGCCCCTTGACCCGGCCGCAAAGAGATGTTCGGACGCCCGGCTCTTGCCGGCGGCCCGTTTGACGCTGAGGATGTTCAGTTGATCGGCGAGCAGTTCGAACAACAGATCCTGCCGGATCCGCAGACCGTCGGGGCCGTCGGGGACTCTCGCTTCTAGATACGCGGTGATCTTCTGCACCGAGACTTCCATGCCGACCCAGGCTACCGGGATCTTCGCATCGGCCTTCGCCGCGCGAATTTCGAAGGCCTTTTCCAGGTAAGCGGACACCAGTTTCTCGGCGCCGCGGTCCACTTCGACATCTTTGCCCGTATCGCGCCGCAGCAACGTTTGCACGTCGTCGGCGGACATGACCATCACGATTTCGAGCGACTTCGATTCCTCGACGTACTGAATCGAAGTCAGGCTCGCGTGAACGCCGTGAGCGAACAGAGGCGCCGCCGTGAACGCAATCGCCAGGGCAAGCCGCATTTACTGCTGCCCGCTTGTCGGTTCCGTCGCCGGCTTCGGCGCCGCCGGCTCCTTGTCCTTCTGCATCGGGTTCTTTTCGCGCTGTTCCTTGAACAACTGGAAGGGGCTCTTCACCGGCTTGCGCGGAAAGAAATTGTTGGTGAGGTTCGTATCCGCGGTCTCGAGAAACGGATCGACTGTGATCTGCTTGATCTCTTTGCGCGTCACATGCAGCTTTGAAATCTGCACGTTGTTCTTGCGCCAGATTTCCGCGGGAATGCGCAACAGGTCGCTCGATCCGTCGGTATACTCGATCTTCAGAATCAGCGGCATCACGAGCCCGCCGATGTTCTTGAAGTCCATCACGTAGAAGTTGAACCCGGGCGTCAAAGCGGACTTCTCATCCGACTCGAGGCCGTCCACGAACTTCTTGTATTCGGCGCGATCCTTCTCGGTCACCGCGTATTCGTCGAACTTGTTGTAGAAATCGGCGAGTTCCGGATAGTCCTCAATGCGGCGATGCAGATTCTTGTTCCGCTGCTCGGCGACGCTCTCCGGCTCCTCGGCTTTACGCTGTTTCGCGGCCGGCTTTTCGAGATCCGGATTCTTGGTGTCGAGGGTGTAGAGGCGGACATTTTCGAGCGAAATGTCGGTGTGATCGGTGGTGTAAAACCAGCCACGCCAAAACCAGTCGAGATCCACGCCGCTCGCATCTTCCATAGTGCGGAAGAAGTCGGATGGCGTCGGACGCTTGAACTTCCAGCGGCGCGCGTATTCGTGGAATGCAAAGTCGAAAAGCTCACGGCCGAGAATGGTCTCACGCAAAATGTTCAGACCCACTTCCGCTTTGTGATAGGCATTCGAACCCAGGTTGAGAATCGTTTCGGAGTTCGTCATGATCGGATCCTGAATGTCGCTCGTCATGTACTCCGTGATCGTGCGCGGTTCGCCGCGGCGCGACGGATAGTCGGGCTCCCATTCCTGCTCGCTCAGATACTGCAGAAACGAGTTGATGCCCTCGTCCATCCAGGTCCATTGGCGTTCGTCGGAATTCACCACCATCGGAAAGTAGTTATGGCCCACCTCGTGGATCACCACTGAAATCAGGCCGTATTTGGTGCGCGACGAGTAGGTCTTGTCCTCGAGCGGCCGCGGACCATTGAAGCAGAGCATCGGATACTCCATGCCGCCGTTGACCACGCCGTTCACCGAAATCGCCGTAGCATACGGATACAGGAACGAGTATTTCGAATAGGTGTTGAGTGTGTGCACGACTGCCTGCGTCGAATAGCGTTCCCATAGCGGATTGCCTTCCTTCGGGTAGTACGACATCGCCCAGGTGTTGTGTCCGCCCGCGGTATGCAGTTGCGCGTCCCAGATGAATTTGCGCGAAGTCGCAAAGGCGAAATCGCGGACGTTCTGTGCGTCGAAGACCCAGGTCTTCGTTCCCGTTGGTTTGTGCTTTTCGTTTTCGATCGCGTCGGCCTCGGTGACGATCATCACCGGCTTGGTGGATTTTTCTGCCTGCTTCAAACGCTCGCGCCACACGGGTTTCAGAACCTGAGCGGGATTCTGCAGCACGCCAGTGGAGGCCACGACGTGATCTTCGGGAACCGTGATCTCGACGTGATAATCGCCGAACTCGAGAGTGAACTCGCCTTGCCCCAGAAACTGCTTGTGCTGCCAGCCATAGACATCGTAATAAGCCGCAAGGCGCGGGAACCACTGCGCGAGGCAGTACAGATAGTTGCCGTCCTTGTCGAAGCGCTCGTATCCGGTGCGTCCGGGCAGCCACTTCGAATTGGTGATGTTGTAGTTCCAGGCGATGTTGAAAACGAACTTGGCGCCCGGCAAAAGCGGATCTTTCAGATCGATGCGCATCATCGTCTTGACCACCGTATGGGGCATCTTTCCGCCTGCGGCGTCGGTCACCGAAGTGATCTTGTACCCGCCCGGAAACGGATCGCGCAGCAGGCCCGCCGCCATGCGGAAAGGGACCTGTTTGAAGTCCGGCGCGGTGCGCGTGGTCATGGCGTCCGAACCCGGTTCCCAAATGTTCTGGTCCAACTGCATCCAGAGATACATCAACGTATCCGGCGAGTTGTTGTGATAGGTAATCGTTTCCGCGCCCGTCAGTTTCTGGTTGACGTCGTCGATTTCGACTTTGATCTTATAATCCGCGCGCTGTTGCCAGTACTTGTGGCCGGGCGCGCCCGATGCGGTGCGGTACTCGTTGGGCGTCGGCAGAATCTCTTCAAGCTGCCGGAACTTATCGATCGGACTATTCTTCGACTGCGCATATATGGATAACGCGGCCCCTAATAAAGCAACAGAAAACTTCACCATAGGCTCAATTCTAGCGGTGCGCCCGCTCCACATCCAAGTTGTTTCGCCGCGCTCCCCTGGCAGACCGAAACCTCGAGGTACCCCGAACTGCCTTCAATTACGAACAATTCGCCAAAATCGGATTCCTGATAGTTCCTTGCGAACCGGCTGACAATCTGGCTGCCCGCCATCAGTTCAAAGTGCTTCGCTCCCGCGATGTCGAACTCATTGGCCCGGAGGTTCGTAATCAGGTTGCCGAAATGATCGACCTTCAACACCTGCCCGGTCCACACGCGCTTGCCGGTGCGTGTGGCGAAAATCGCGGTGGCTTGCGTATAGTCCCTGATGATCTTGCCGAAAAGCGCTGGACTCACGCCCTTCGCCAAATGCGCGGCGCAGGGCGCGAAGAGGTCGCGGCCGTGAAACGTGTTGCTCAGGACTTTCAGATAGTACTTCGTGGCCGAGATTGCCCGGACCTTGTGCTTCGGCTCAGCGGCGTAAAGGAGCGTGAACAGCCCGTTGTCGGGGCCGATAAAACACTGCCCGGCGGCCTCCACCAGAATCGGGCGGCGCGACGTGCCGACGCCGGGATCCACCACAACAACGTGGATCGTCCCTTTCGGAAAGTATCGGTAGGCCTGTTCGAGCACGAAACCGGCCTCGAGAATCTCGTACGGCGTCACCTGGTGGCAGAGGTCGATCACCGTCGCTTCGGGCGCAATTCCGGCGATGACTCCCTTCATCGTTCCTACAAAATGATCGGTGAGTCCGAAATCGGTAGTGAGCGTGATCACTGGTTTTCTAGGCATGGTTGCTAAACTTGAAGTGTGGATCGCTGTTACTTCGATCACAACGCGACAACACCAGTATCGCCTGAGGTGATGGAGGCCTTTCTGCCCCTGCTCACCGAGGCGTATGGCAACGCGTCTTCGATCCACCATTTCGGGCAAATCGCCAAGCAGCGGCTCGAATCCGCGCGGCGGCAGCTTGCGGAACTGCTGCATTGCCCGGCTACGGATCTTGTTTTCACCTCAGGCGGTACGGAATCGAACAATCTGGCGATCGCTGGCTCGGTTCATGCCTCGAAGCTCGCGCGCAAGCATGTCGTGACCACGGCGATCGAGCATCCCGCGGTCCTCGGTCCGTGCGCCGCTCTCGAAGGGGTCGAAGTCACGCAAGTGCGAGTCGGGCCATCCGGCGTCGTGGATCCGGACGATATCCGCAAAACCATGCGGCCCGGCGAGACTGTTCTCGTGTCGGTGATGCACTCCAACAACGAAGTCGGAACCATCCAGCCCATCGAAGAGATCGCCGCGATCGCCCACGAAGCAGGCGCAATGCTGCATTCGGACGGTGTGCAGGCCGCAGGTAAAATCGCGATCGACGTCCGCCACATCGACCTTTATACAGTCAGCGGCCACAAGCTTTACGCGCCCAAGGGCATCGGCGCGCTCTACGTGCGCAAGGGCGTGAAACTCGCGCCCATCGCCTTCGGCGGCCATCAGGAACGCGACCGCCGCCCCGGAACCGAAAACGTCGCCGGCGCCGTGGCCTTGGGCCGCGCGGCGCAGCAGTTCGTGGAAAACGGCTTGCCGTCGCCCGCGCTGCGCGACCGCCTGGAACAGGGCATCCGGGACAAGGTCGGCTTCGCGTCGATCAATTGCGTGAACTCGCCGCGCGTGCCGAACACAACCAACATCCGTTTTGACGGCATTGAAGGCGAGCCCCTCGTGATCGCGCTCGACCTGAAGGGCTTCGCCGTATCGAGCGGCGCGGCGTGTTCGAGCGGCGCCGTGGAACCATCGCACGTCCTCACCGCCATCGGACTCAGCAAAGAAGACGCGCGGTCCTGCCTCCGCATTTCGCTCGGCCGCGCCAACACCGAGCCGCAGGTGGACGCGTTGATTGAAGCCGTAACACAGGCGGCGCATCATTTATATAAGGTTTCTCCCGCTTATGCCGGATAAGAACGCTCTCATCGCAGTCGCCATGTCGGGCGGCGTGGATTCATCCACCGTCGCCGCGATGATGCACCGCGACGGGCGCAACATCGTCGGCATGACGATGCAGTTGTGGAACCAGCGGCGTCTGCCCGAACTCGTCCCCGACGGGCCGACCGGGCGCTGCTGCTCGCTCGACGATGTCTACGACGCGCGTTATGTCGCCGAAAGACTCGCCATCCCGTACTACGTCGTCAACTTCGAAAAGCGGTTCGAAGAGCAGGTTGTGAAGCCGTTCATTGACGAGTATCTGAACGGCCGCACGCCGATTCCGTGCACGCTCTGCAACAACCACATCAAGTTCGACCAGTTCCTCGAAATGGCTGCGGGAGTCCACGCGGATTACGTAGCCACGGGCCACTACGCGCAGATTGATTACCACGAGCCTTCCGGCCGCTATCGCATGAAGCGTGCAGTCGATTCCGCCAAGGACCAGACCTACTTTCTCTTCGGCCTCACGCAGCAGCAGCTTTCGCGGACCTTGTTTCCATTGGGCGGAATGAACAAGCCGCAGGTGCGCGAACTCGCAAAGGAACTCGGCGTTCCGATCTTTTCGAAGCCCGATTCGCAGGAAATCTGTTTCGTTCCGAATGGGGACTACGCGGCTTTCATGGACGCGTACTTCAAAGAGCAAGGCATCGAGCCTCGCACTACCACGCACGGTGAAATCGTGACGGCGGGTGGCAAGGTCTTGGGCGAACACACCGGGGTCCATCACTACACGGTGGGCCAGCGCAAGGGCCTGGGCATCGCGGCGAAGGAACCGCTCTACGTGATCGCCACGGAGCCTGCCTCCCAGCGTGTGATCGTTGGACGCAATGAAGATCTGCTGCGCACCGCGATGATGGTGAAAGAGACCAACTGGATTTCGGTCGCCCCGATCGTCTCGCCCACGCGGGCCACAGTGCGGATTCGCAACAAGCATCTCCCTGCCCCGGCGACGGTGATGCCCACGTCCGATTCCACGCGCGTGGAGATCCGCTTCGATGAACCGCAACGTGCCGTGACGCCCGGCCAGGGCGCGGTGATGTACGATGGCGAACTCGTTCTCGGCGGCGGCTGGATCGAATAGGCTCCGATGGCCGTTGCCGCGCTTGTCCGCTTCCTGCTGTTCACCCTCGAATACGGCCCCGCAGACACGCTCTCCCGGCTTTACGTCAAAGTCTTCGACCTGCTCATCCCCAAGCTCCGCCGAACCGCGAACCGCAACCTCGAAATCGCCGGGCTCTCCGCAATGCGGCCCGAGATTGTGGACGGAGTCTTTCGCAGCATCGCGCGCATTCTCGTTTCGGTCGCCCGCGTCCATCGGCTGAACAAACAAAACATCCACTCGCTGATTGAATATGAGGGCTTCGAGCACTATCGGGAAGCGAAGCGCCGTGGCAAGGGCGCGCTATTCGCAACCGCCCACCTCGGCAATTGGGAACTCTCCGCTGTCGCCCATTCCCTCATGACCGAGCCCATGCACGTGGTCGTCCGCCCGCTCGACAACGCCGCCGTGGATCGCATCATCGAGGCCCGCCGCGAGGCAACCGGCAATCACGTTATCTCCAAGAAAGAGGCCGCCCGCGACATCTTGCGCGCGCTCAAGAAGAACGAACCGGTCGGCATTCTCATCGATCAGAACGTAGCGGCGTCAGAAGGCGTATTCATCAACTTCTTCGGAGTCCCCGCCTGCGCCGGAACCGCCTTCGCCCGCCTCGCCGCGCACTCCGGCGCCGCTGTGATTCCGGGCTTCGCGCTGTGGTCCGAGTCCAAACAAAAGTACGTGCTGAAATTCTTCCCGCTGGTCGAGATTACAGGGGACGCGGAAGCCGACACAAAGCGGATCCACGCAGTCATCGAACAGGTCATCCGCGATCATCCGGACCAGTGGTTGTGGCTCCATCGCCGCTGGAAGACGAGGCCGGAAGGCGAGCCGTCGCTTTACTAACACTCGCGCGAGTCGATAGACAAATACAATCGCCTGCATCAAAAACTGTTATTAGACAATCATTTCAGCCACTGTTATTCTCTAGCTTCACAGCTTGGCTGTGAATCAGCTCCGTCGCTGCATTGGCCTCCCAAAGATTCCGAACGCCCGCTGTTTGCAGTATCGGCGGAAGCTCGGAAAGGTACCCAGTAGACCGATTCGTACTGCTTCGTCAGTAACCGGCTTCGATGGGCGTGGCCTCCTGATTTGGCTCCTTAACCGGATTCTGTCAAACAACTCTGGAGGACTGTGCTCACATGCGATTTCCAACTATCGCCCCCTTGCGCTCCGCCCCGGTGCGCCTGTCTCTAGCTTTTCTACTCACGATTTCGGCGGCATTTTCCCAGATGTCGTCTTCTGTCTCCGGCACGGTCAAGGACCAAAGCGGCGCGAACGTCGGCGCGGCAGTCGTGGTGCTCACCGACGACGCCACCAAAACCGCCAGGACCCAGATCGCGAATGCCGCGGGAGCCTATGAATTCACGTCGCTCGCGCCCGGCGGCTACAGTGTCGAAGTCAAAGCCCCTGGCTTTGCGGTCTTCGCCAAGACCATCGCGCTCCCTGCAGGATCCACCACACTCGACATCGGACTCGAAATCGCACGCGACGCCACACAGGTCGCCGTCGAAGGCCGCATCGATCCCTACAATGTCGTGCCGTCCGCACCGACGCAAAGCCTCTTCGGCCTCGACCAGAAGATCGAAGACATTCCGCGTTCGATCTCGGTCGCGGACGCCGAAACCATGCTGCGGTACGGCGTGACCACGGTCAACGATATCGTCGCGGTTTCCACAGGTTCGTTTACCGGCAGCTACTTCGGCATCCCGGGCAGCGTGTTTCTGCGCGGCGACATCGGCGACAACTTCTTCCGCGGATTCCGCCGCGTTGAAAACCGCGGCAATTTCCAAACTCCCATCGCGGCGACGGACCACATCGAAGTGGTGAAAGGTCCACCCTCGCCCATCTACGGCGGCGGCCGCGTCGGCGGCTTTCTGAACTTCATCCCCAAGAGCACCCGCAGCGAAAGCGCCAAATGGCTCGAGAAAGCCACCGGCAAAATCACGCTCACCTACGGCAGTTATGACGAAAAGCGCGCCAGCGGCGAAGTTGGGCTTCCCTTCAAGTTGGGAACGCACCGCGCCGGCGTCTACACGTTCTTCCAGGCCGAGGATTCGCACAGCTTCTATAAAGGCGTCGCTCTGCGCAACAAACTCGGCCAGATTTCGTTCGATCTCGAACTTTCGCCCAAACTTCGGCTCGTGTACGGGTTCCAGGGCTTTCACAACGAAGGCACGCAGAACATCGGCTGGAACCGCGTGACGCAGAACCTCGTGGACAACCAGATGTACCTGTCCGGCACGCCCCTGGTGAATCTTTCAAAAAACGGCTACGACATCCGCGCCGGAGACATCCCCCCTGGCACGCTGACTTCGTTCGCGTTCCAGCGTGACATGTCCGGCCCCTTCTTCAGCGATCCCGCCACGGCCCGCCTGTACGCGCTCGACCCGGCGACCGTGAAACTGGTGAAACTGCCGCTCGACCGCATCATGATCGATGCCGGCGATTTCAGCCGCGCCACCACCACCACCGGCTACTTCGACATCGATTACGACATCAACGCGAACGTGCACTTCAAGAACCAGACGTTCATGGACTGGATGAATCACCAGAAGTTCAGCAGCTATGGCTTCGGCGCCGGATACCGGCCGTGGACCATCGAAAACAAGTCCACGATCAACTTCGATCTCGCGCCGCGAAAGTGGGTGATGATCAAGAACGTGGGCGGCTTCAGCTACCGCAAGGTCACGGTGAGCGCGGGTGAAGAACGCAACGACTTTCAGGTGGTCGATCGCCGCGATCTCTCGCTGGGCGCCACCGCCAACGACCGCTTCGCGGGCCCTTACAATAGCGGCGGCAAGATCGCGTATCAGTACTTTCAGACCGGCAACTACGGCGACGCAGGCCTGTTCTGGCTGTCGAACGTGCTCTTCTTCAATAAGCTTGCGGTGACCGGCGGCGTGCGCTTCGACCGCTACTCCCCGGATTTCACCGGCCGCGACTTCGGCGAACCCAACACCCGCGCCACCGCGACGCAGAACGCCACAACCTACAACGTGAGCGTCAGCTACCATCTGCCCTTCCATTTGACGCCGTATTTCACCACCGCCACTTCGCGGTTTCTCGACCTGGGCCAAGGCAACGAACTCGACTATTCGCAAGTGCGGAACGGGACCTTCATCCAGACCTCGAACCTCTACGAAGGCGGTGTGAAGATGTCCCTCGGACAGAAGCTTTTCGCCTCGGCATCGGTGTTCCGCCAGAAGCGCGCGGCGTACAACAACCAGACCCGCGAGGCCGACTACTACCGCACCACGGGCGCGGAATTCGAGGCGCGAGCCTTTGTCCTGCGCCGGTTCAGCCTCTCTTCAGCGCTCACCTGGCAGAAGCCCGAGCAGCTCAATGTGCCGTTCCTGCTTGGAATTCCGCCGAACCTTCTGGGCATCGATCCGGTCAAAGCTTATGCCGGCCGGTTCATTGGCGTCGCCAACATCTTCGGATTGAAAGCGCCGCTGCCCGTGGGTGGACAACCGCACATCGTCTTCAGCCCGTTCGCGACCGTCAACGTGACCAAGCAACTCGGCTTCACGCTGGGAACGTCATGGGTTTCGTCCGTCAAAACCGGCTACATCAGCGACGTAAAACTGCCGTCGTACGCATTGACGCGCGCATCGGTCTTCTATCAGCGCGGCAAGCATCTGTTGAACGTCGGCATCAACAACATGTTCGATAAAACCTACTTCCAGAGCCAGTTTCTGTTCTGGGACGTCTTCATCAAACCGGGAGCTCTGCGGACAGCCAGCCTGACCTACACGCTGACTTTCTAAATTCACCTATGATCAACCAACCCGAGGTAGTCGCCACGATTGCGGCGCTCCATGATGAGTATGAAGCGGCTCTGGTTTCAAATGATGTGAAGAAGCTGACCGGCTTCTTCTGGAACTCGGAGTTCGCATTGCGCTTCGGCGTTAACGAAAGTCTGTATGGCGCAAAGGAGATCGAGGAGTTCCGCAAGAACCGGCCTGCGGTCGATCTCCAGCGCCAGGTTCTGCGCCAGCAGATCGTGACCTTCGGCAATGACACGGCCGTCGCCACTCTCGAATTCGTGCGCCGCATCCAAGGTTCACCGCGGCGAGGGCGTCAAACGCAGGTCTGGCGCAAGTTCGAAGGCGACGCCGGCTGGAAGATCGTTTCCGCCCACGTGTCGCTTGTGCCGGTTTCCTACATGGATCAGGCGTCCGCGCTCATTGGACTGCCGATTCCCGAGGAATATCGCGAAGGCGTGCGCGTCAATCTCGAACGCGTGGCGGCCATCGCCCGGCCTCTGCTCGACTTTCCCATTGATGATTCGGTCGAATCCGCGAAGGTGTTTCTCCCATGACGGCGCCAGTACAAACTTCCGTGGCGGACGCGATACAGGTCGCCCGGGCAATCCGCCAGGGCGTCTCGAGCGCGACCGACGCGACGAAGGCGGCGCTCGAACGGATCGATCGCTACGACAGCGAACTCAATTGCTTCACTGCCGTCTTGCGCCAATCGGCCTTGCAGCAGGCCGCGGAAATCGACCGGCGCCTCGCCAAGGGTGAAGATCCCGGCCCGCTCTGCGGAGTTCCTTTCGCGGTGAAGAACCTCTTCGACCTGCGGGGGCTGACCACCACGGCAGGTTCGAAGATACACGCCGAACGTCCCCCTGCTGTGCGCGACGCGACGGCCGTCGAACGCTTGAAAGCCGCGGGCGCGGTCGCCATCGGCGCGCTCAATATGGATGAGTACGCATACGGTTTCACCACGGAAAACACGCACTATGGGCCCACGCGCAATCCCCATGAAAGGGATCATGTCGCCGGCGGATCTTCGGGCGGTTCCGCGGCGGCAGTGGCGGCAGGCCTCGTACCCCTCACCATGGGTTCCGATACGAACGGCTCCATTCGCGTACCGGCCGCCTTCTGCGGCGTCTTCGGACTCAAACCCACCTACGGCCGCATTTCGCGCGCCGGCGCGTTTCTCTTCTGCGATAGCTTCGACCATGTGGGTCCATTCGCCCGGTCTGCGGCGGATCTGGCTTTAGCGTTCGACGTCCTGCACGGACCGGACCCTCGTGATCCAGTCTGCAGCACCCGTCCGCCGGAACCTGTCACGCCGCAACTCGATCGTGGAATCGAAGGCTTGCGAATTGCCGTCGCGGATGGATACTTCGCGCGTTGGGGCATGCCGGAGGTCTTCACCCCGGTGGCCGCCGCCGCGAAAGCTCTTGGCGTGACGCGGACCCTGACTCTGCCGGACGTCGAAGTGGCGCGCGCCTCCGCATATGTGATCACTGCATGTGAGGGAAGCCAACTGCACTTTGACGATTTGAAAACCCGGCCGCGGGATTTCGACCCCGTCGTGATCGACCGGTTTCTCGCTGGCGCGCTCGTGCCATCGGCGTGGTACCAGCGTGCGCAGCGCTTCCGTTCCGTGTTCCGGGCGAAGATGCGCGAAATCTTCGAAAGCGTCGACATCATTCTGGCGCCCGCCACCCCGTGTCCCGCCATTCGGATTGGCCAGGCGTCCATCGCTCTGGACGGAGTGGAAATGCCCTCGCGCCCGAACATCGGCGTATTTACGCAGCCGCTTTCATCGATTGGGCTGTCGATCGTCACGGCGCCGATCTACACGCCCGGTTCGCTGCCCGTCGGCGTGCAGATCGCAGGCGCCGCCTATAACGATGCGGCAGTGCTGCGCGTGGCGCACTATCTCGAACGGGCGGGCATCGCCTCCGCGCCAGTGGCAAGGGGGTACGAAGCATGAGTCTGCCATCGCGAAGGACGTTTCTGGGAGGGGCGGCCTTCGCGACCGCAGCCGCCGCGGCGGCGACAGAAGCCGGGCGCGACCGGTTGACGCTCGGCTTCCTCTACAACGGCCCCAAGAACGATCTCGGCTACAACCAGTCCCACGCTGAAGGTAAACAGACCTTGCGCCGCTATCCATGGGTGAACGCGCTCGATGAAGCAAGCGTGCCGGAAACCGTCGCCGCCGAAGAGTCGATGCAGAACATGATCCACCAGGACAGCGCGTCGGCGGTCTTTGCCACCTCCTATGGCTTCTACGATCCCTTCGTGCTCCACCTGGCGCGCAACAATCCGCGCGTCCAGTTCTTTCACTGCGGCGGATCGTGGATGCCTGGGAAACATCCGGAAAACATCGGCATCTACTTCGGCTTCATCGATGAGGTCGAGTATCTCTCGGGCATGGTAGCGGGCTTGACAACGCGCACGAATAAGCTGGGCTTTGTCGCGGCGAAGCCGATTCCGCAGGTGCTTCGCAACATCAACTGTTTCACCATGGGCGCCCGTAGCGTGAATCCCAAAGTCACCACGCAGGTCGTTTTCACTGGGGACTGGGTGCTGCCGGTGCGCGAAGCAGAAGCATCGAGCAGCCTCGCCGATCAGGGCGTAGACGTGCTGACCGGCCACACGGGTTCGCCTCGCGTGATCGTGCAAGTGGCGGAACGGCGCGGCATTTTCGGCTGCGGCTATCAGTTCAATCAATCCTCGATGGCGCCGCGAGGCTTTCTGACCGGGGCGGAATGGCACTGGGGAACCGTCTACCGCCAATACGCCGAAATGCTCCGCGCCGGCAAATCCGTGATCGGCGGTTCGATTCCGCGCCGTCTCACGGGAACATTGAAGGACGAGTTCTGCCAACTGTCTCCTTTCGGACCTCGAGTGGCGGAACCAACACGCCAGTGGATCGCGGCCGCCAAAGCAAAGATCATCGCCGGAACGCTCGCGATCTACGGCGGTCCCATT
>JACXTT010000150.1_pt1 | contig 107064 bp, 96 predicted proteins | sample 9270951 | NCBI WGS metagenome assembly JACXTT01 (sample SAMN15532306, study PRJNA645909) | rock metagenome | isolation source: weathered quartz diorite | place: Puerto Rico | collected 2017-06-21 | reverse complement strand
GGGTGGTATCAACTATGTTAGTACGGTATTGAACATGCGTACCAAAGGCATGGACCTTTGGAAAATGCCGTTAACCGTTTGGGCGTTCTTTTTAACAGCCGTTTTAGGTGTATTGGCATTCCCGGTACTGGTAGCGGGTGTAGTATTATTAATATTCGACCGTAGCTTTGGTACAAGTTTCTACCTTTCCGAAATTGTGGTTCAAGGCCAGGTTATGCCTTACGAAGGTGGTAGCCCTATCCTGTTCCAGCACTTGTTCTGGTTCCTGGGCCACCCTGAGGTATATATCGTAATTATGCCGGCGTTGGGTATCTCATCCGAAGTTATCGCCACCAATTCCCGTAAACCTATATTTGGTTACCATGCCATGGTTTACTCATTAATTGGTATCGCAGTACTATCGTTCATCGTATGGGGCCACCACATGTTCGTCACAGGGATGAACCCTTTCCTTGGCGGGGTGTTCATGATAACGACCTTGATCATCGCAGTACCATCGGCAGTAAAAACATTTAACTATTTAGCCACCCTTTGGCGCGGTAACATCAGGTTTACGCCTGCCATGTTATTTGCCATTGGTTTGGTATCATTCTTTATCTCTGGTGGTTTAACAGGTATCTACTTAGGTAACGCCGCTTTGGATATCCCATTGCACGATACCTACTTTGTTGTTGCCCACTTCCACCTGGTAATGGGTTCGGCAGCCATATTTGGTATGTTGTCGGGTGTATACCATTGGTTCCCTAAAATGTTCGGCCGTTTAATGGACGAAAAATTAGGTTACCTGCACTTTTGGTTAACATTTGCCGGTGCTTATCTGGTATTCTTCCCAATGCACTTTATGGGCCTTGACGGTGTTCCGCGCCGTTACTACGCTTTCACCGAGTTTGAGTCCATGAAACGCTGGTTATCGGTAAACATGTTCATCACCTGGGCAGCTATCTTATCAGCCTTAGCGCAGGTAGCGTTTCTGTACAACTTTATAACGTCTATATTCTGGGGCAAAAAAACAACGCAAAATCCATGGAACTCCAATACATTGGAGTGGACAGCACCTGTTGAGCACCTGCATGGCAACTGGCCTGGCGAAATACCAACTGTTTACCGTTGGCCGTATGATTATAGCAAACCTGGCCACGATGAGGATTTTATCCCGCAAACGGTGCCTTTCTCTCAAACCATGAGTTCAAACTTGCCTCATGATTTTGAAGACAACGAAGCTGGTTTACAAGCTTTAGAAAAATGGCAATTGGCTAACAAACCCAAAGAAGAAGTAAAATAAAATTTACAAATCAGGTTGATTTTTTGGGGTATCTGTTGCTGGAGTTTTCCTGAACAGATACCCCACTTTTTTAGAAACAGATTAGATGAAGATATCCCCGGCAAAAAAAAGGTTCCAATCTATCAACTTAACTACGGTATACCTGCTTTTTGTTTTAATATTGGCCGGCGGAGTGGTGCGCAGCACGGGTTCGGGCATGGGTTGCCCCGATTGGCCTAAATGTTTTGATTGCTTGGTGCCCCCAACCAACGTTAGCCAGATACCTAAAGATTATAAAGATAAATACGTAGCCAAACGCGTGGCCAAAAACCAAAAGTTTGCGCATACGCTTGATGTATTTGGCTTTACCGATTTGGCTACCCGCATACGCCAGGACAAATCAATTTTAGTGCCCGAAGATTTTAACGCCGCCAAAACCTGGACAGAGTATGTTAACCGCTTGATCGGTGTAGCATCAGGTTTGTTTTTATTGCTTACAGCGATATTTTCGTTCAACTATTGGAGCACCCGCAAGCGCATTGTTTTTGCCAGCGTGGCTAACCTGCTGCTGGTGGGCTTTCAGGGATGGCTCGGTGGTATCGTAGTATCAACCAACCTGACCGCGTGGACGGTTACCGTACACATGTTATTGGCGTTAGCTATTGTAGCCTTGGCTATTTATACTTATCACGAGGCTGTTATAACCAACAACAGCACCACTGTAACAGCTAAAATATTTGTTAAGGTTATGGCCGTAGCGGCCATCGCGTTAAGCATTATACAAATTGCTTTTGGCAGCGGTGTACGCGAGCGCATTGATATGCTGGCCAATCGTTTCCCAGGCCAATCGCGACAGGGCTGGGTTAGCGAGGCTGGTGATATCTTCAACAATCACCGCGACATGGCTATATTTGTGCTGTTTGCCAATGTTATTTTATATGCGCTTATCCGCAAAGGCTTTAGCAGGCACTCCTTACAACAACAGATCATGAGCTTTACTTTTTTAATGATCATGCTGCAAATTGTGACCGGCATTGCCTTATCTTATTGGGGCTTACCGCCTTTTGCACAGGCTTTGCACATTGTATTAGCCAGCCTGGTTTTTGGCGCTCAGTTTTACCTTTTGCTTAATTTGAGCAAGAGTGAAAAAAGTTGGGGGGCACGGGCATGAAGTTCAGTGATTTTTCAAAGCTCATCAAGTTTCGCCTTACCTTTTTGGTGGTGTTCTCAGCTTCCATTTCTTTTTTAATAGGCAGCAAAGTAAACGGCAGTATTGATTGGGGCAATTGGGGCTTGCTTATCGCAGGCGGCTTTTTAGTTACCGGCGCGGCTAATTGTTTTAACGAGATCATCGAAAAAGACCTCGACAAACTGATGAAACGTACCCAGGACAGGCCAATACCCTCCGGACGTATGACCAACGGGCAGGCCCTGGTTATCGGTTTATTTATGGGCATGTTTGGTACTTACCTGTTGGGTAAACTCAACTTGACAGCAGGCTATTTATCGGTATTCTCTATTTTATTATACGCCTTTGCCTATACACCCTTAAAACGCAAATCGCCCATCGCGGTATTTGTTGGGGCTATACCCGGCGCACTGCCACTACTTATTGGTTATGTAGCCGCTCACCCGCAGATCGATAAAATAGCCCTGGTATTATTCGGGATACAATTTGTATGGCAGTTCCCGCACTTTTGGGCTATAGCCTGGGTGTTGGATGATGATTACAAGCTGGCAGGCTTCAGGCTGCTGCCAACCGGCAAGCGCGACAGGGTAAGCGCCGCAATTACGTTTTTTACCACCCTGATATTGATACCCGTTAGTTTACTGCCAACATTAATGGATTTTGGCGGTTTAGTAGTAGGCGGCATATCGCTTTTTTGCAGCCTTATATTTTTTTACCTTGCCTTTAACCTGATGAAAGGCCTGGATATACCATCGGCAAAAAAACTAATGTATGGCTCGTTCTTTTACCTGCCCATAGTACAATTGGCTTTGCTGTTTAACTTTATTGGAAAACCTTAATATGATCATGGCTCAATTGCAACAAGAGGATAAGCTAAACCTGGCACCCAAAAAATTTAACATGTGGCTGTTCATCTTCACCTCATTTATGTTTTTTGCGGCGTTAACCAGCGCGTTTATTGTATACACCGGCGGCAACGCCAACCACGGTTTAAAGTTGACGCTGCCCCACGCGTTAATGTACAGCACATTTATCATCGTCATCAGCAGCGTTACTTTGTTTATGGCATCGCGGGCAGCAAAGCAATTGCAGTTTGCAAAACAACGCCTGCTGTTGTGGGTAAGCGCCCTTTTGGGGATAGCCTTTTTTGCCATACAGGCCTACAGCATGAAGGTAATGCTGATCGATATGCAGATACCTTTTACCAACCCCAATGCCTCGCGCACATTTGTTTACGTGTTTATCAGTATGCACCTGCTCCATATCGTAGCCGGACTTGGTTTGTTGTTTCATGCGCTTTCGGGCAGCTACCGCAACATTGCGCAGGTCAGAAATTTGTTCAGGATGGAATTCGCTTCTATTTTTTGGCATTTTATCGATATTATATGGATTTATCTATATGTTTTTTTACTTTTGAACCAATACTAAAATTTACAATTTAATTGCAATGAGTACAGCAGTTTCTGAGATCGACGAAGTTAAAACAACCGCATGGGCTGGCGGACATTCACCGTTTAAGGTTGAATACGGAAAACTCATGATGTGGTTTTTCTTACTGTCGGATGCGTTTACGTTTTCATCCCTGTTAATATCGTACGGCGCGTTGCGCTTTAGCGCCACATCATGGCCGGCTGCCGATAAAGTGTTCCAGTCGGTTCCGGGCATGTTCGAGAGTGGTAAACCACTGGTATTCGTAGGGCTAATGACCTTTATCCTCATCCTGAGCTCGGTTACCATGGTACTTGCCGTTGAAGCCGGTCACCGCATGGCAAAAAATGAGGTAAAATGGTGGATGATCTTAACCGTAGTAGGTGGTTTAATGTTCCTGGGTTGCCAGGCATTAGAGTGGAGCCACTTACATGGCGAAGGCTTTTGGTGGGGCAGCATACCGGTTGATGAAAAGCTGAAAGAGTTTTTTGAGGGTACAGCTATAAACCATGTCTCCTCGCACCAGTTTGCCAACCTGTTCTTTACCATTACCGGTTTTCACGGTTTCCACGTGTTTACGGGGGTTATCATCAATATCATTATTACCATTAACGTTTTAGCGGGCACGTATGAGAAACGTGGCAGTTATTTGATGATCGAAAAAGTAGGCCTTTACTGGCACTTTGTAGATCTGGTTTGGGTATTCGTATTTACATTTTTCTATTTAGTATAATTTTAAGCTCAGCATAACATGTCAACAGAAACAACACATATAGATCACGCGGACGAACACGGACACGAAGATACCATGACACGTGGCCGTATCTGGAAAGTAGCAGGTATACTATCACTTATTACCATCGTTGAGTTTATATTCGCGCTTTATCTTGCGCCGACATTTCCAGCCATTCACCATATTGTAAATCCTATTTATATCGTATTAACACTGGTAAAGGCATTCTACATCGTCGCATTTTTTATGCACTTGAAATTCGAGAAATCGGCTCTCATATTAGCCATCGTGGTGCCCGTATTGTTTATTATCGGTTTGATACTGGTTTTAACTAATGAAAGCCACCACTGGCTTGACGTTTTTAAACTGCATTAATGGCAGCGCCTGTTTTAAAGGGCCTCAAAAACATAACGATCCTGGTGCTCATATTAGCGGTACCGGGATTTTTATATTATTTGCTGACCGCCCACGGTAAAAACCGCTATAAACCCCTGCGTGTATACGGCCCTAAAATAGTTGCTAAAACCAAACACAAAGGTTTTCATGGTGCGATGATACCTGATACCATTTACCACGTAGTTGACGACTTTAACCTGACGGATCAGGATGGTAAAGCGGTAAGCTTAAAAACCTTTAGCGATAAAATACTCATTGTTTCGTTCTTTTTTACCCATTGCCCTACCATCTGTGCTGAGGTTAACCGCAATATGGATTCGCTGGCGCATACCTTTGGCAATAACAAAATGATACAGTTTGTATCCATCACTGTAGACCCTGAGCGCGATACCGCACCTGTGTTAAAAAACTATGCGGCCAAGCTTGGCGCGACTAATAGTAAGTGGATGTTTTTAACCGGCGATACATCGGCCATATATAAACTGGCTCACCAGGGTTTATTGGTAAACGCGGCTAAGCAAAGCAACGATGATTTTATTTACAGTGATAAGATCATTATGCTGGATGCCAACAGGCGCATCAGGGGCTATTACTCGGGCACCAGCATAGCCGAGGTAAACCAACTGAACGACGAGATCAGGGTGCAAATAACCGAGGAACTGCGAAAGGTAAAGATTCCCGAAATGTAACCATCAAACAATTAGCTTTTGGCTTTATGCTTTGAGCTTTATAAAAATAAAAATGACAGATAAATTTATATTCCGTTTTGTAGCCATTGTATCCATCGCTGTTTTTGCGTTGGTGCTCATTTTAAACCGCAAGATACTTCCTGTACCGGCGGTACTGCCATCGTTTACACATTATCTGCCGCAGCTCAATGCAGTACTTAACGGCACGTGCAGTATACTGCTCCTGGTATCACTCAACTTTATCCGTAAAGGCAATATCACCATGCACAAACGCATTAATATCGCGGCGTTTTGTTTGTCGGCATTGTTCCTCATATCTTATGTAACCTTCCACTACCTGGCACCCGAAACCAAGTATGGCGATATTGATGGTAATGGTGTATTGTCCGCATCAGAGATAGCAGCCTCGGGTGCTATCCGGTACGTATATTATATTATCCTCATTACCCACATTATTCTGGCCGCAGTAGTCCTGCCTTTAATATTGCTCAGCTTTTACCGCGGTTTGCAAATGCAGGTTGAAAAACATAAAAAACTGGTGCGGTGGACATTTCCCATCTGGCTATACGTTACCGTAACCGGGGTCATTGTTTATTTAATGATATCGCCATACTATAACTTTTGAGGTTTATTTTTGGTAACTTTACAACCGATATGAAAGGCTTAAAATTTTTGCTGGTATTGCTTGTTTTCGGGTTAATGGTGTTAAGCACCTATCCCGTAAAGGCACAGTGTTCGGTTTGTTCAACCACGGTAGAGACCAACAAAAAAGCGGGCGGCACACAAGCCGATGGGTTAAACCACGGTATTATGTACCTGCTTGCCGCGCCTTATATCGCCGTTGCCGCCCTGGGCTATTTATGGTACCGGCAATACCGCCGTAAAAACGTAACGCTCAACATGCGCGACGAAAAATTAAATTTGAACTAACATAGTACCCTTACGGGGCGCTATACTCATCTGCCATGTCACAAACACCAAAATCGTGGGCAATGCTCCATACCAAATGCCCCCGTTGCCGCCGCGGCGATATGTTTAAAGGGGGTTTGTACAATTTTGGCTCAAATAAAATAAACGAATTTTGCCCGCATTGCGGTATGCGCTTTGAAATTGAGCCGGGCTACTTTTACGCGGCCATGTACGTTAGCTATGCCTTGAATGTAATGTACGCGGGTATATTCTGGACAGCTACTTACGTTTTTACCCACAACACCACATCGCCCTGGCTATACATCTCCATTATATTAGGCGGATGTTTTTTAATGTCGCCCATTACGTTTCGTTACTCGCGCGTGTTTTTATTATATTGGCTATCGCCTAAAGTGCATTACCACCCACATTTAGATACCGATGATAAACCAGAGCACATTTGATTTTTTAACCGGCCTTGCTGACAATAACAACCGCGAGTGGTTTAACGATCACAAGCCCCAGTACGAGCAGGCCCGCGACAATGTAGTAGCCTTTGCTGCCGAATTGATCAAGGAATTGCACCGCTTTGATCAATCGATCTCCTTAGATACCGACCCTAAAAAATGCGTGATGCGCATTTACCGCGATATTCGCTTTAGCAAGGATAAAACACCGTATAAAGATAATTTTGGTATTGGTAACCTGCGTTCGGGCAGTGTACATATTGGATATTATGTGCAGGTGCAGCCTGGCCGTAACCTGGCAGGCGGCGGCTATTGGATGCCCGAAGGCGACCATCTAAAACTCATCCGCCAGGAGATAGATTATAATGGTAACGACCTGAAAAAGATAGTTGACCAACCGGAGTTTAAAAAACTGTTCGGCGAGTTTCGCAACCAGGAGCAGCTTAAAGGTATGCCCCGCGAGTATGACGCGGATAACGAAAACAGCAGCCTCATCAAACTAAAAAGTTTTGCGGCTTTGCACATAATGACCGATGCCGAAATGATGGGAAACAACCTGCCCCAAAAAGTGGCCGACGTGCTGTCGCATATTTACCCGCTCACCACGTTTTTGAAGAATGCCATCGCTTAATGTAAAAAACGACAACTATTTGTCAGCACATTTGTTATCATTGCATATAAGTTCAACCTTATCCAAACGTTACCGTAAATGAAAATAAAGCCGATATTACTTGTTGCTGTTATATGCTTTGCACTGCAAGCTTGCGTTGTTTTATCTCCTAAAAAATACAAGGCACTGCTGGCCACACAAGACTCTTTGATTACCCGCACCGGCGTGCTGGAAGCCCAGGTATCGCGCCTGCAAAGTGATACCGCACGGTTACACCGCGAAATTGCCGACCTGCGAAATCAATTAGCTACAGCCAACGATAACTATAATGCTTTGAGCGGCAAATACAGCTCATTGAATAACAACTTAACCTCGACTACGTCAAAGGTAAACCAGCTATCAACCGACCTGCAAGCCCGCGAAAAGCGCTTAAAAGAAGTTGAAGAAATTTTGCGTAAACGCGATGCTGCTACAAATGCCTTAAAAGAAAAGCTGCAAAAGGCATTGTTAGGCTTTCAACAAAGTGGCTTGAGTGTCGATATCCGCAATGGTAAGGTTTACGTTTCGCTTACCGATAAATTGCTTTTCCCATCGGGTAGTATTGTAATTGATGATAAGGGCAAGTCGGCATTAAAGCAATTGGCCGCTGTTTTGAATAAGGAACCCGACATCAATATATCGGTTGAAGGTAATACCGATAACAAAAAGGTGATCAACCTGGGCCAGATCAAAGATAACTGGGATTTGAGCGTGCTGCGCGCTACATCGGTTACCCGGTATTTGACCGAGGTAGAAAAGATAGCCCCGGAACGCCTGGCCGCCACAGGTAAAAGCGAGTTTCAGCCAATTGATACCGGTACTACACCCGAAGCATTAGCCAAAAACCGAAGGATAGAGATTGTGCTTACGCCAAAATTGGATGAGTTGTATAACCTCATCTCCAAATAAAAACAAGGCTCCCCTGGTAACCATCGGGGAGCCGTATTGTTAATATGCTAAAGCTATAGCGATGAAAAAGACCTACGCTATTATATCTGATATTCATGGCAATTTATTGGCACTATTGGCGGTGTTAAAGGATATCCATTCGCGCGGTATAACAGAGGTGATCAATCTTGGGGATCACTTTTTCGGCGCGTTGGAGCCGGAGAGCGTAGCGCAAATATTGCGCGAAAACCCGATGATCTGTATCCGCGGCAATACCGACAGGGAGATAGTGGAAAGCCTAAATAAGGTATCGCAGAAAGACCAGATGGAGCGTGTTAAAGCCGAACTGACCGGAGAAAGCATTAACTGGATAAAACAACTGCCTTTAACCCTTACGGTTGACGACCTGATATTTGTTTGCCACGGCACGCCCGAAAGTGACGACGAATACCTGTTGGAAAAAGTGACCACCAATGGCGTATTTGTTTATTATGATGAAGAACTAATTGCCAAAACAGCACACATTAACCAACGTATTATTGTTTGCGGGCACTCGCATGTAAACCGGGTAGTTTATCTGTCGAATGATAAGATCATACTAAACCCCGGTAGCGTGGGCTTACCTGCTTATTTAGGTAACGGCCAACATCGCTTCGCTATGGAATCCATGACGCCCCATGCCAAATACGCGATTATCCGTACCGATGGGCCGGCCATCAGCATTGAACAGGTGCATTGCGCTTACGATTGGCACAGGGCGTCGGCCGCAGCCAAAAGTAATGGAAGTGATAACTGGGCGCAATTTTTATTGCATGGCCGTATGCCTAAAGCACTTCGCGTTGATCAGTAAGGGCTTACAAAATCCTTAAAATCGGGTAATACTTCGTCTTTTGGCGAAAGTAATACGTTATCGGTAGGGAACCCCCAATCAATACCTAAAGCCTTATCGGTTATCTTAACCCCGATTTCGGATGCCTTGTCATAAAAATTGGTGATCTTGTAGGCAAATACGGTATCGTCTTCTAATGTATAAAAGCCATGCAAAAAGCCTTCAGGTATCCAAAACTGTAAGTGGTTATCGGCGCTAAGCTCAATTTTATAATGCTGGCCATAAGTAGGCGATCCTTTGCGGATATCAACCGCCACATCGATCACCCGGCCCTGTGTTACGCGTACCAGTTTGCCTTGCCCAAATGGTGGTGCCTGAGCGTGTAAACCCCGTAAGGTGCCTTTTGACGAACTGGATTGATTGTCTTGCACAAAATGGGCAGTTAACCCCGCTTCGTGGTATTTTTTTTGATTATAACTTTCGTAAAAATAGCCCCGGTCATCAGGGAATATCCGTGGTTCAATAATTAATAATCCTTCGATGGGTGTAGTGGTTACTTTCATAGGTTAATTTACCAGTTGCATAATGGTTTCGAATAATACGAACCTGTTTTCAAATTGTTTATGATGCTTGTTTCTGATGTGGACAAGTGCCGTTTGCTGATAGTTTTGATAACTGACTATATCGGCAGTGTCAAATTGCAGACAATATGTGATCCCTTCGTTAGGCGAGTTTAAAACGGTCAATAGTCTGTGACCGGTGAAATGACCTGTAGCCATTACCAAGGGTATATAATTATCACGTATCCAGGTAAGCCATTCGCCCTCAATTTCGGGGTCAATAATTATGGTTTCGTTTAAAACAAGCACGTGGCAAAAGTAACGATTTATTTATGAGCCGGGGGCCATATCACCCCTTAAAATTCTGAACCGTTTGCGTGCTTCATTTATCCAAAGGCTGGCCGGGTAATCGGTAATAATTTTTTGGTACCAGGTTTGTGCCTGGGTTTTATCGTCCAAATGGTTTTCGTAAATATCGCCCAGCATAAACACCGCGTCATCGGCCCAAAGGTCAAATTTGCTGTCCACTGCTATTTTTTTCAATGGTACCAGGGCTTGGGTGTAATCCTTTTTTTGTATCCATATTCGCGCTTTGGCCATTAAAATATCATTGCTCAGGCTATTTTTAGGATAAACAACATCAATGCTGTCCAGTGTAATAACCGCCTTGTCAGTTTCTTCTTTAAATATCAGTAGATCGGCCCTTGCATAAATTTTTAAAGCGTTGCCAGCACTATCGGCAGCCAGGTTATCATTGATCAACAGCGACAGGTTGAGCGCGTCGTTGGCAATAAGTTCGGATGTTGCGGCTTTTAATATATCCAGCTGGCCTTTGGCGTAACTAAAATCGCCGGTATAATAAGCCAGTTTAGCGTTTCGGTATTTGGCTTCCTGGCCAACAGGCGTACCGGTATGGTCGGCCTCAACCTGCATATAAGTAAGTGTAGCATCCCAGGGTTTGTTGTTTAGTAAGTAAATGTCACCCAGGTCGAGCTTGCAATCTGCTAACAATGATAGGCGTAAGCCCGGTATAGCTATCGCATCTTCCAGGTTTTTTTGCGCCTCGGGCAGTTTATGCAATTTAAAGGCTTGCAACTTGGCCAATTTTTGCATGGCAAATGCAGTACTTGCATTACGGCCAAACTCGGTTAACAGATCAAGGTAGTTCTTCTCCAGATCAACCAGGTCGGCCTGCTCATACTTGCCGTTTGTTATTTTGAGGTTTTTGGTGTTGATAAGTTCGATCTTGGCCGAAATGTACAGGTCGTTCTCTTTACCCTTGCTGATAATATATTCGTAACCACGTATTGCTTCGTCATAAGCCTGATTTGATACCAGGGTGAGGCAGAGGTCGTAAACACTGTTTCCGCCATCATTTTGACGGCGGTTTAGCGCCAGCGCCTGGTTTAGGGCCATATCAAACTGCTTTTGCTGCAGATATTGCCAGGTAAGCATATCGGCGTAAACAGTTTGTTGCGGGTATAGCTGTATGAGTTTCAACAAGGCCGTTTTGAGCATATTATAGTCGGCTGCGCCTTCAAATTGCTGGGCCATGGCACTTTTGGCCTGCATAATATACTCGGGGCTAAACTTTAACAAGGTTAAATACTCAGTAACCATGTTTACTTTATCATGCTTGTACCGGTACAGGGTGATCAGTTCGGTAGTGAACAATGCATCGTTCTGTAATAATTTACGTCCTTGCTGAAAAGCCTTGATCGCGTAATCCATGTTTTCGGCCTGATAAAATTGCGATGCAACATCATTTATAACTTGCTGATCGGCTGGCATGTTTTTGATAAGGTCATCATACAGCGCTTCCGCCTTTTCCTGGTCACCTTTTTCGCGGTAAACGCGCCCAAGCGCTACAGTATAGGCGTAAGTTTTAGGGTGGGCGCGGAGCATTTTTTTTGTGATTGCTTCTGCTTCGTCAAACTTTTTAAGGGTAAGCAGGCTGTTAAAATAAAAGCTGTAGTAGGTTTCGTTGTTTTGCTTATATAGTTTTTGGTAAATATCGGCAGCCTTTTGCACCTCGCCGTTGAGGCTGTATTGCCCCGCTAACTGCATCTCTTCGTTTTGCGCAAAAAGGCCCAGGCAGCTTAACAATAACACCCAAAAAATAGCCGTTGCTTTCATTTAAATCAAAAATAAAATAATAAAACGTATTTTAATGATATCCTTGTATTTACATTTTTTTAAATTTACGAGAGGGTAAAATTGTAGTGACATTGGCTTTAATCAAACCAATTTTCATAATTTAACCTATTCTATTAAATTAGTAGAGTAAACGTTTGAAATGCTGACCAGGATAAAGAGGCTTTTGTTGATCGGGTTAATTGTATGTGCATATTCATGCCATACCAACACCACTGTTCAAATTCCGTTAAACAATTTTTTTAAATCGCCGGCCAAAACTTCTTTCCACATTTCGCCCGATGGCAAATACATTTCGTACTTAAAAATAGATAACAGAAAGCAAAACCTGTTCATCCGGTCGCTGGCCGATACTACAGGGCATATGGTGGCCAGTCTGGGCGATTACTCTGTACGCGATTATTTTTGGACATACGATGGGCAGATCATCATTACCCAGGGTGACAGGGACAGCGTGCAACTATCGGCGGTTAATATTGCCACGCTTAAAATGCACAGTTTGTTTAAGGCGCAGCATTTGATATTCAGGATGCTGAACCGTAAAACAGCCGACCCGGACGTGGTAACCTGTACTTTAAACATGCGCGACTCATCGGCCATTGATGTTTACCGCATCAACACCAAAACCGGCGAGTTAAAAATGTATGTTAAAAACCCCGGTAATATTATCGACTGGTTCCCCGATCCTGATGGTAAGATCAGGCTTGCCAAAGCATCCGATGGGGTAAACGAGAGTATCTTATTCCGCGAAAACGACCAGGCTAAATTTGCACCTATCATTGTAAACAATTTTAAAAACCGGGTACAGCCCATTGCCTTTACGGCCGATAAAAATTATTTCTACGCCTTATCAAACGTTAACCGTGACAAAACAGCCCTGGTTGAAATAAACGCGACCAATATAAACCAGGAAAAAGTAGTTTACGATACCCCCAATGCCGATATTGAAGATGTGGGTTACCTTAAAAGCAAACACCGGCTGGAGCATGTTGGCTGGCAGGAGGCAAAACCCAGCAAACATTTTTTTGACCAGCATATTAAGGCCATTTACACCGACCTTGCGGCACAACTGCCTGGCGACGAGATAAAAATTGTTGACCGCGATAGTACCGAGAATTACATGATCATTAGTACCTATAACGACCGCAACCCGGGCGCTTATTACCTGTATACCACAGCAACTAAAAAGCTTGAAAAACTCACCGATCAAAACGCCGATATTGACTCCACCACCCTATGCGAAATGAAGGCTGTGTCATTCAAAGCGGGCGACGGGACAGTGATAAACGGCTATTTGACTTTACCTAAAAACATTGACCCCGAAAACCTGCCGGTGGTAGTTATACCGCATACCGACCTGTGGAGACGCAACAGTTGGGGCTATAGCGCCGATGTGCAGTTTTTAGCCAACCGTGGGTACGCCGTTTTCCAGGTAAACTACAGGGGTTCTACTGGCTATGGTAAGGCCTTTTACAGTGCCGGTTTTAAACAGGCCGGGGGTAAAATGCAGCAAGATATTACCGATGGCGTAAACTGGTTGATCGATCAAAAAATAGCTAATCCTAAAAAAATAGCCATTTATGGTTCAGGCTTTGGTGGTTTTTCGGCTTTGTATGGCGCAGCGTTTCACCCCGGCATGTATAATTGCGTAGCCGTTCAAAACCCGCTTATTAATTTGCTTACTTACGTAAAAGACATCCCTCCGTTTTATAAACCGATGCTTAACATGCGGTACGAAATGGTAGGCAACCCCGAAGACCCGGCCGATGCCGAACGTTTCAGGGCAATATCGCCGGTTTTTAATACCGATAAAATTAAAGCGCCATTGTTATTTGTGCAGCGTGAGGATATGCACACCAACATGTCTGAACAAAACCAGTTTATTACCGAGTTAAAAAGGAATGGCGTAGCAGTTACCTACGATATTATAAAACAACAGCATACCGATCATGGAAACGGCGGAGGGCGTGCCAGAGGTACCGGCGGTGGTGGTGGCGGACGGTCGCGCGGGTGGCGTAACGAAAAAGACAGGGAGCACCTTTACGCTGAGCTCGAAAGATTTTTAGCGGCCAACCTGCAGGATAAAAAGTGACGCCCCGGCTTAAATGACAAAACAGAAAAGTATATATCGTAAAAACTTTTCGCTGATCATCGCATTTATTGTGCTGCTATCGGCTATTTTGGTTGTGGCACTTTTAATAACTTACAACCTTACACGCAAGTATGTTGTTAACGAGTTTTCGTCCAAAAAAAATGAAGTGCTCGACAAAACCATTCAACCGTACAACGATTTTTTTTACAACCGCATCCCGCGTATCACATCCTACCTCGGGTTTTTAAACCAGTCGTCTGCATCGCAGTATGCAGCCTCGGTATTTGCCAGTTACCCGTTTGTTAAAAGTATTGATTTTTACCATTTCGAGATCAGTAACCGCCCAAGTCCTTTGGCTATTAGTACGGATAGGTTGAATATTGCGGTGCGCAACGCCTTCCATTTTACACCATCTGCAAAAAACGACGGCGCAGTACAGGTAAAAGGTATTGGCGATAAGGAGATCAAACGCCGCGACGACTTTAACCTGATGGCCCTAAAACTAAGCAGTTTTATACAAGAGGTTGATACCACACGCTCGTACACCAACGAAGAAACATTTGGCACGTTTTACGATATCAAACCTAATAAAATAAGCTATATCAATAACCCAAGCCTGGAGTATTTGAAGGTTTATAAGGACCTGCTGACCAAAAAAACAGCTTCTTCGCAATACCCGCAGGATCTGATGGTGTTTAACCTAACGCCCTCAAACCTTGATGTTAAGAACACCCATCCGGAGCTTTATCAGCATATCAGCATCAGGCAGGTGCTGTATTATCCATTGGATGCCAACAATGGCGAAACTTTGCTGACCGATGAGGCTGCCTTACCGGGTGCCTTTTCGGGATACAAACTCTATTTTCAGTCGGATGTCGGTTTTAGCCGCGCCGAAGTTATCCGTCGGTTTTTGCCTTCGGCGGGTATTGTATTGGTGATCTACCTTTTTTTGCTCATTATTGGCTGGCTTATTTATCGCAACTTAAATGTTAACCACAAACTGTTTAAGTTGCAATACGATTTTATAAATAACTTTACCCACGAGTTTAAAACACCGGTTAGCGTGATAAAGATAGCGGGTTCAAACCTGCGTAGCGATGCTGAGCTATCCGACAGGCAACGCAAGCAATACGGTAAAATACTGGACCAGGAAGCGGACAAGCTAAACGAGCTGATGAACAGGCTGCTATCCTTTACCCAATTGGAGAATAAATCGATATTGCTTAAAAAGGAAGAAATTAACCTGGATGACTTTGTTGAGAAATATATCAATACCTTTAAAATAAAATACCCCGATCTTAAACTCACGTATGGTATTACCGGGGTACAGGTATTTGAGTCGGACCCGGTGCTGCTGGGTAGTATCTTTCAGAACATGATCGAAAACGCGTATAAATATTCGCCACCCAACCGCAAGGAGCAGCATATTTTGATAGAGCGGCTAAGGAAGGATATTGTTTTTAAATTTACCGACAAGGGGATAGGTATCCCCAAAAACGAGATCGGTAACATATTCCGCAAGTTTTACCGGATACAGAGCCAGTATAACCAGAATGGGAGCGTGGGGCTGGGTTTGGCTTTCTGTAAAGAACTTGTTAATTTTATGAACGGCGAGATAACCGTAAAAAGCAAAATGAACGAAGGTTCGGAATTTAAGATTATATTGCCCTATTAACCCCTGATATATGAACAACAAAGAAATAAAGATCGCCCTGGTAGAAGACGACGAAAACTTAAGGTTTTTAGTTGCCGAACGTTTGGAACTTGAAGGTTACAAAGTGCTTGAAGCTGCCGACGGCGACGAAGCCGAGAAAATGATACTGGACGAAAAACCTGACATTGTACTGCTGGACTGGATGCTGCCTGGTAAACAAGGATCGGAAGTATGTTCGGCCATACGCGAAAAAGGGTTTGATAAGCTGGTAATTATGATGACCGCCAAAGCGCAGGATATTGATAAAATAGAAGCCTACCAGTTTGGCGTATCCGACTATATAACTAAACCATTCAATATGGATGTTTTGGTGGCGATGATCGATAACAAGATCAAGTTTACGCTCAATAATGAGAAGCCCGAATCGTATAGGTTTGCCAATATGGAACATCATCCCAATACGCATACGCTGTTGCGCGACGGCAAAAAGGTGGAACTTACCATTTTAGAGAACCGTATTTTGCTGTACTTTTTAAAGAACGAGAATAAGGTGATCAACCGCGAAGAACTGATGATGGAAGTTTGGGGATATAATACCGACGTTAACACCCGCACGCTGGATATGCACATAGTGCGCCTCCGCAAAAAGATAGAGGTAAACGCCGATTCGCCGCAATACCTGCAAACGGTTAGGGGTGTGGGGTACAAGTTTGTACACCAGTAGGATCAGGGTTTTTGATATTCAGTCGAAATTATAAAGTCGCCGAAGAATGTTTTGGAGGCTATTTTTTTGTAGCCGTATTTTGTAAACCGGCTTTCAATATCGGGCATGGTGGTAGTTTCTATGCCGCACAAAATCCTGAAAAAGGTGTACATGCTTTTGAGTAATACCCGTTGCCACAGTTTGCCGGTTAGCTGGAAGTCGGCGCAAAGCCAAAGCCCGCCCGGTTTAAGTCGCTGGTGTAGGTGCGCAAATACAGCATCAAGGGTTTGTTCCGTAAAATTGTCGAACAGAAATGGGGTAATCACCACATCGTATACCGTCGCACTATCTACTTCTTCGATCGGTTGGTTAACAAAGGTCACCTTGTTTGTACCGCAATTGCGCTGTTGAGATAGCGCAAGCATCTTAGCCGATATCTCCACATAAGTTATCGTCAACCCCGTGGGATGTATTTTGGCAATCTCCTCGAGTATCCACCCCGTGCCGCCGCCAGCGATCAAAACAGAGCTATTGGCCGGTATAAATTGCAGCAGGTAAACTTGCGAGGTGACGAGCGCTTTGCCATAAACCATCCGCGAAAGCCTGTCGTAAAAGCCGGCCGAATTATCGTAGTTTGAGGGCATGTTAAAACGCCCTGAAGATAACCACCAGCAAATACTGTAAGATCAGCACGCCATCCATATACAAAAAGTAATAGGTTTCGTCTTTTTTCCACTCCGATTTAAAGATCAACCAGCCCGTGAGTAATACCGACAGTGCAAGCGCAAAGAAGTCGCGGTTAAAGCCATTGTTGTTAAAGGTGAATAGCAGTACCAGGTAACCTACCAACAGTATCTGGCAAAACAGGTAGGCGCGCTTTTCGCCGAAAATGACAGGGATGGTTTTAACGCCGGTTTTTAGGTCCTGAAAAAGGTCGCGAATGTCGAACGGTATGGTGAGCGCCAAAATAAACAGCATACGTTTGCTTACCAATATAGCGGTATTGCGTAACGAGGTATCGGCCAGGTGCAGGCTTTCGGCCTCAAATATAGGTAGTAAAACACAGCTCAATACCCAAACGCTGCTGATCATTACCGATTTTAAACCAGGGATATTGCGTAGGCCAAACTTTTGGTCGCCTACCGAAAACAGCGGCAGACTATAGCCGATAGAAATAACTCCCAAAAACACAACCAGCAGCTTACACTCAAAGCAAAGCATCCAAAATAAGGGGATGAGCAGCAGCGTACAAATGATAGTAATGCTGATCATTAACCGGCTGTGGGCAAAAAACCAGCGCACCCGCTTGTATTCTGACTTTTGAGGGTCTTTTGGCTTACTTAAGAAAATGCTGATGTTATAAGTAACAAAGGTTGAGGTAAGCAGCAGGGCAAGTAAAGGATAGATGGGCGGACTGCCAATCAGTGTAAGCGTTAACAAGCCCTGCGCTACAGCGCAAAGCGCCATAAACAGGTTGCTGAACAAAACAAAATCGAGTATAGGCTGAAAAAATTTTCTCATGCTTACCAGAAAGTAGATCCGCGCCTGTCCCGTTGCTTAAACCGTTTTGTTGCGCAGCGCGGGGTCGGTTGAGGCTTTCAATGTAAATATCGTTATTTCGGGCAATATTCCAACCCTGCCGGGGTAACCTAAAAATCCGTACCCTGTGTTAACATACAATTGCTGGTTGCCTTCGCGGTAAAAACCTGCCCACTCTTTATAAATATACTGCACCGGGCTCCATTGAAAACGGGCCGTTTGTATACCAAACTGCATACCATGCGTATGCCCGGCAAACATCACATCAATATCTTTATGGTCTAAAACCTGCGCGCGCCAATGCGATGGATCGTGCGAAAGCAATAATTTCACCGGCAGATCATCTGTATTTTTAAGCGCGGGTTCAAGGCGGCCGTATTTTGGGAAACGGCTCAAACTGCCCCAGTTTTCAACGCCTAAAATACCTATCTCCTCGCCATCCACTTTTAACCGGCGGTTATCGTTCAGTATCAGGTCCCAACCCATATTTTTATGGGTGGCTTTCAGGTCGTCAAGGTTTTTCTTTTTAGCTTCTATACTTGGCCACACAGCATAATCGCCATAGTCATGGTTCCCTAACGACGAGTAAACGCCCAGCGGCGCTTTTACTTTCGCAAAAATATCCTGGTACTCGCGCATCTCATCGCTTTTGTGGTTTACAAGGTCGCCGGTAAAAAATATAAAGTCGGGTTTCTCTTTCAGCAGCATTTCCACACCACCAGTAACCGCTTTTTTGTTATAAAAACTACCCGAATGAATGTCGGAGAGTTGCCCCAGTTTTATCCCATCAAATGCTTTGGGCAGGTTAGGCAGGTACAAAGTGCGGTGCTTTACGCGATAATCGTACGCGCCGGATACTATGCCATAGCTTAACGATGCCAGGGGCAGCGCGCCTGCCAAAAGTCCGGCTTTCATCAAAAATTCAGAGCGGGGAATATTGTCGGGGGCTGGCTGGCTTGCCGGAAACTCCGGCTCGGGTTTGTTGTGTTTACGTGCCCGCCATAAAAACAAGCGCCGCACGTCGTCGACCAAAATAAAAGGCATGAATAGTATTTTGGCCATCCAGATAATGAAAAAACTCATTAAAAGGGCTATCCGGAAACCGACCGGGATGTTAACATAGATACATAAAAACAGGCCGACTAACAGGGCTAACGATACCGCCCAATAACCTGTTATAAATGTACGCTTACGCGGAAACTTCCATTTTTTTGACGCACCCTTTATCCCCGAGATAATATACATATCGGCCAGTAACAAGCCGATAGCTATCCCCATCATCACCCACAATTGTCTGTCCATTATTTATGCTTGATCAATAACGGTCATCATCAATATCGTCTTCGTCATCGGGTTGCAGGTTAAACAAGCTGTTAAACATGTCCGAAAAAGCGAAGCCGTTATCTAAGAAACCTTTATTCAACTGCGAAAACTCTGCCAAACCGTGCAGCACAAATTCCATGAGCAATAATTGCTGGTTTTCTGCCAGTTTTGGATGAAAAAACTTCACCACATCTTTGAGTCCGGGTACCTCATTAAGCAGTTTTTTATATTCCTGTAAAGGCAGATTATCATTAATGGCCAGGCTATTGCCATTGCCAAACCAGTTGATAACATCAGCATACGGGTTTCGTGCTTTTGCCTTTTTTGCCTTTTCGGGATCGGGGAAATATTGCAGTAAAAGGGTCTTGATGGCCTTGCCAACCAAGATATTGGCCACTTTTGCCGGGCCTTCAAGCTCACCTTCGTACACCAGTTCTATCTTACCGGTAATAGCCGGGATGACACCCAAAAAGTCGGAGATGCGGACGAAGGTGTTTTTCTCCCTGTTGATGATCATGCGCCGCTCGGCGTTGCTGATCAGATTTTCGTAAGCCGAAATGGTTAACCTGGCAGATACACCTGACTTTTTGTCGATATACTCCGAGTTGCGCGCTTCAAAAGCGATCTGCTCCACTAAATTCTTCACCAGGCCATCAGCTTCTACCGCTATTTTTTGTTCTGATGTGATCGATGCTTCCTGCTGGGTTATCTTACGCGAAATTTCAACCGAACGTGGGTAGTGGGTGAGTATCTGGCTCTCGATACGGTCTTTCAGCGGTGTAACTATCGAACCGCGGTTGGTATAATCCTCGGGGTTGGCGGTAAACACAAACTGGATATCGAGCGGTAAACGCAATTTAAAACCACGTATCTGGATGTCTTTTTCCTGCAAAATATTAAACAGCGATACTTGTATCCGCGCCTGCAGGTCGGGCAGTTCGTTGATCACAAATATGCCCCGATGCGCGCGGGGTATCAACCCAAAGTGCAGTACCCGCTCGTCCGAATAGGTCAATTTTAAAGTGGCTGCCTTTATGGGGTCAACATCGCCTATCAGGTCGGCAACGGTAACATCCGGTGTAGCCAGTTTTTCGGTGTAGCGTTCGCTGCGGTGCATCCAGGCAATGGGTGTGGCATCGCCTTTGGTGGTAACCTCGTTGTGCCCAAACCACGATATCGGGTTCAACGGGTCGTCGTACAGTTCGGACCCTTCAATATATGGGATGTATTCGTCGAGCAGGTTGACCAGCAAACGGGCAATACGTGTTTTGGCTTGTCCGCGCAAGCCCAACAACAAAATATTGTGCCGCGACAGGATAGCCGTTTGCAGGTCGGGTATAACCGTATCCTCATACCCGATGATGCCCTCAAAGCCACCCTCGTGTTTCTGCAGTTGTGTAATTAAATTTTCGCGAAGTTCTTCTTTAACGCTACGACTTACGTAACCGCTCTTTTTTAACTCGCCTAATGTTTTTATGGTTGGTATGCTCATGTATGTGTGTTAGTCCGGAAGTCGGAAAGTCCGCAAGTCCGGAAGTTGTGGCTGTTGCTTTATTATTATTTGTTTTTGGAATTTCTTTCGGACTTTCGGTCTTCGGGACTTTCCGACTATCTAACTGTTCTACGGCGGTTTCTTATATAATCCTCAAAAATGTACTCACCCAATCCGTTTAGCGAACTGTAAAATGCCTTGCCACCGTTGGTCTCGGTAAAGGTACGCACAAACTGTTGCAGGTAAGGATCTTTTGCTATCATAAACGTGGTGATGGGTATTTTCAACCTTTTGCATTGCGCGGCCATGTTCAAGGTTTTGTTCACCACCTTACGGTCGAGCCCGATGCTGTTTTTGTAATACCGTGTGCCCTCTTTTAAACAGGTGGGCTTGCCATCGGTTATCATAAATATCTGCTTATTATGGGTTTTACGCCTGCGCAAAATATCGGTAGCCAGTTCCAGACCAGCATAAGTATTGGTATGGTACGGGCCAACCTGTAAGTACGGCAGGTCCTGCAAACTTATCGGCCAGGCATCGTTACCAAAAACCACAATATCCAAAGTGTCCTTGGGGTACTTGGTGCGGATCAGTTCGGCAAGCGCCATAGCCACTTTTTTAGCGGGAGTAATGCGGTCTTCGCCGTACAGGATCATGGAGTGTGAAATATCGATCATTAGCACCGTCGAGGTCAGGGTTTTATAATCCATTTCCTCTACTTCCAGGTCGCGCTCCGTTAGCCTGAAATCGTCGATGCCATGATTGATCTGTGCATTGTGTACGGATTGTGTCAGGTCTATCTGATCCAGGCTATCGCCAAATTGAAACTCGCGGCGTTCGGAGTTTTTTTCGTCGCCAGCACCCGATTTTGGTGAACGGTGGTTACCTTTCCCTGATTTTTTTAGCTTGCCAAATATTTCTTCCAGCGCCGACTGGCGGATGCTTTGTTCGGTTTTGGCAGTAATGTTTACCTCGCCGGTCTGCCCGTCTTCGTTCAAATAACCTTTGGCTTTCAGCTCATCAATAAAATCGCCCATTCCGTACTGGTCGTTGGTGATGTTATATTGCTTGTCCAACTCGTTCATCCACTGCAAAGCCTCACCGGCGTCGCCCGCTGTATAGTTTAGCAGCTCCAAAAACAGTTTCAACAACTCGTCAAAACCACCTTTGTTTATTTGCCGCTGCACATATTTAGAAAATCCAAAACCACGCATATTATCCTCTTCGTACTAATTATCCACTAATTTACGCTAATAGTTTTATAGCAGCCAATACAAAACCGCGCGTTTGCTTTTTATGACGCGGGGTTTACAACCCGTTTTGCTACAAAACCTTGATCTTTATGCCGATATTAAAAACAGCGCCATCAAGCGGGGCATAAATATCCTTAAACACCGGGCTGGTAATAGTGCCGGTGTAAATGCTGCCCCACTTGTTTTGCCTTTGGTCGGTTATATCCTCACCATTGATAAATACATCAAAATGCTTCCACATTTTTTGCACCAACAAACCAAAGACATAGTAGCGACGCCCTATAGATCCATCTGATAATGCCTGCTCACTTGTATAGAAACCTTCTATACCCGCACGGAAACTGTTTTCAACTTCGTAGGTCACGTCGGCACTTACTTTGTGTTTCGGTGTAAGCACCTGGCCAAAAGTATTACCGTTAAAATGCTGTTTGGTATCGGTGTAGGTATAGCCGAGGTAGATACCCAACTCGTCCATAAGCAGTTTAACGTTAGTTTCGGCACCTTTGGTATCCAGGTATCCAGGCGCGTTTACAAAGCTGTTGGCCTGTAAAATAATGGGGTTATCAACCTTTGTATAAAAAAACAATTGGTTAAGGTTTACCAATACATCGCCAATAGCCCCGCGGTAGTTTACATCGCCGTTGGTGCCGTACGATTTTTCGGCACTGGTGCCTTTTACGTTTAATGGTTGCAGGTATTGGTAGCCTTTTTCTTCGCTGTCATCGTTAAATAAGGTCGGCATTTTATAACCCATGCCGCCACCAACGCGGCTGGTAAAATTCTCGTTTATTTTAAATAGCCCGTTTATCCGCGGCAGCAAAAACAAACCGTTGGCGGCATTAAGCGGCGCGGGCGAATTGGCATCTAACCGCAGCCCGCTTTCAACCGAAAACCAACCGTTTACTTTGTAGGTGTTTTGTGCAAAGGCACCAAAGGTGTTTAGATCATAACCTAACTGCGCGAAAGGTGCAAGGGCGGTCAGGTGGTCTGTCCACAGATCAACCCCGGCTACCCAGTTTGCTTTTTTACCATTGTACACATAATTCACTTCGCTGTAGCTGGATGTTTGCTTTGCGCGGAAGGTATAACCAGGCTGACTGAGGTTACGGTCGAAATAACCGACCGTATTTTTAAAGTTGAGCCTGCTTGCCGAGTCAATTTTGTGACTGAAAGATAATTGTGTTGAAAACCGGTAACTTTCGTTACGCTCAAAGTACTGATGGATATTATCGGCGTTGCCGTCCACAACCTGCTTATCGCCGCCGTAACGGTTCTCGTAAGTGGTATTGATGCCAACCCAGCCGGTGTTTTTATCATCGAGATATAAAAACAGCTTGGGATTTAAGCTAAAGCGGTTTGTTTGCGGTACGGCGGTAAAATCGCTGTTGGATGGCGTATACGCCCCGCTGTAATTGTACGATGTAAACACCGTTGTGCCCAAACGCTTTCCTTTTTCGGCATAGTAGGCGCTGGCGTCAAGGCCGTTTGCGGTATTGCCATTAAGAAGCAAGGTAAGTTCAGGGTGCTCTTCGGGTGTTTTGCTGATGAGGTTTACCAGGCCCGCGATAGCGCCGCCGCCGTATAAAGTTGAGGCCGAACCTTTGATAAATTCTACCTGTTTAAGGTTTAAAGGCGATACCTGCATCAGGCTCAAGCCGCCCGAAAAACCCTGATACAAGGGCATTCCATCCTGCAATAATTGCGTGTAACGGCTGTCAAGGCCCTGTATCCTAAAATTGGCCGAACCACTTACCGCCGATGTTTGCTGAACGATGATGCCGGTACTTTCGCCAAGCAACATTTTGATATCGCCGGGGCGCATGGTACCTTTTTCGTCCAGTTCTTCTTGCGGTAAGGCTTCTATCCTTGTGGGGATATCGGCCAGGTTTTGATCGGTACGGGTGGTTTGTACGGTTACCTCGTTCAGCAGGCCCGATTGCGGCTCTAGGTAAACTTCAATTATTTCGTCCGGGTTTTTGAGCGGAAAGGTAAGCGTTTTATCCTGGCCAAAATAGGTGATGAAACTAAAGGTAAGCTCGAATTTGCCATTGGGGATATTGGTCAGTACGATGCGCCCGGCTGTATCGGCAGTGGCGCCTTTTTTCAGGTCGGCAATATAAACCGATGCGCCAGGCATCGGCAATTTGGTTTTGTCATCTTTGATAACGGCCCTCAGTGTATTTTGAGCGCAAGTTATATGGTACGCCATTACGGCGATAAGCATTAAATAATATTTCATTGTAAATAGCAATAAAGGCAGTTAAAAACCGCCATGTTAAACAAAGCTCCAGAAGTGATCTGTTGAAGCGTTAAGGACTCAGGTTTTGCTTAAGCGGCTAACGGCGGTCTGAATAATTCGGCATGAAAATCAGAAGTATCAACAGGCAACGACTTAGCCTGGTGAATAATGAGCTGACCGGCAGCTAAACCGGCACTTACCAGATCGCTCGTGATCACAATACTGCAAAAACTGGCCGTGTGCTGGAATTGGACATTCGATTTACCATTTTCGGGTGCATCGTGTTTGTTGTGGCCTAAAAGTGTTTTGCCGTTCAACAGGTAATCGCCAACAAAATCAACAATGCCCTGCTCTTGTGGCGGTGCAAGTTTTTGGTAAGCCTGGTACATTTGGGGCAAGTCTTTGATCAGCGAAAAATCGCCTAAAGGCAGTAGCATACTTCCGGTTAAAAAGTAGCAGGCTAATACGTATGCAATAATTTTTCTGCCCATGTTGATGGTGCAAAGGTACAGATTTAGGCTACGCTTTCAAGGCTTTTGATAATTTCGCCAATACGCGCTTCATCATATACCGGGTTGGCACCGCGTTGGCTGGTTACAAAGGCGCCCATGGCGCAGGCCCTTTCCAGTATCTGGTCCATAGACTGTTTTTTGAGCAGTCCAGCTATTAAAGTGGCTAAAAAGGCATCGCCCGCGCCAACGGTATCAACCACATCCACAGCAAAGCCAGGGTGTTCGTAAAATTTTTCGTCGTGCCAAACAATAGCGCCGTTTTCGCCGCGGGTAACGCAGATGGTCTGGCAGTGAAATTTTTTCTGAAACTCGATGATCTTATCCGTCAAAGGCTCATCGTAATTGCCGATCAGCAAATTAGCCTCCTCCTCGTTCATTTTGATCACGTCGGCAAAAGCGGCCAGGGTTTGTATGGTGCTTTCTTCGTAATGGGGGTGGCGTAAGTTTACATCAAAAACCTTGAGCACCTTGTTCTCAAAAAGGTCTAACAGGGTGTTGCGGCTGGTTTTGCAGCGACAGGCCAAACTACCAAAAACAACCACCGATACATGTTTGATACGCTCCAGCAAGGTTTCATCAGCCTGTATATTATCCCACGATACCGGTTTAGGTATAGTATAGGTAGCCTGTTGCTTATCATCCAGTTTAACAGCAACCTCGCAGGTGGGCAGCTTTTCGTCAACCTGGATAAGGCCCTGATGGAGGTGGTTGGCTTTTAAAAAATCTACCAGTTTACTGCCCGGTTTATCATTACCTACCCGGCTCAGCAGGGAGGTATCCGTTCCTTGTTTTACCAGGTGCAGTGCCACGTTCATGGGCGCGCCGCCTGGTTTTTGCTCGTTATCGAAAGTATCCCAAAGTACTTCGCCAAAACATAATACCTGTTGCTGCTTCATAAGGTCGATGATAAACGGGTTTGCTACAAAGCTATAAGGATTAAGCGTCGGAAATGTTTGCTTATGCCGTATTTGTCAGGAAAAGTTATAGACAATTGTGGACTTTGATTGTGAGTTGTTTTTGCTGCTTACGCTATTGCCAAATTTGCAACGGGAAACCCAAAAACATGGGTATTCATGGGTATTTTTCAATTAGATTGAGCGTTTTTTGAGGCTTAAATTATCATTTTCATAATTGCCCCGGCTCGCCCGGTTGCCATAAATATACAAAATTAAGCGTACTCTATCAAGGTGTTTTTTCAATATCTTAGTAAACCAAATACCCGCGATATGAAAAAACTAATAGCTTCTTGTTTCCTGCTCCTCGCTTCCTGCTTTTGCAAGGCGCAAACCCAGGACAGGCAAGCCGTTTTAAAAGTAATGGATACCCAGCAACTGGCCTGGAACAAAGGCGATATTGACGGCTTTATGCAAGGCTACTGGCGCTCCGATTCGCTGGTATTTGTCGGTAAAACAGCCCCGGCCTACGGCTGGCAAACCACCTTAGACCATTATAAAAAAAGCTATCCCGATAAGGCCACCATGGGCCAGCTTACATTTACCATTACCAAAGTTGATGTGCTCGACAAAACCAACGCCTTTGTTTTAGGCGGCTGGCACCTTAAACGCGACAAAGGCGATGTGGGTGGTTACTTTACTTTATGGTTCCGCAAAATAGATGGTAAGTGGGTGATTGTTTGCGACCACACCAGTTAGATTTGAGATATTAGATGTGAGTATTGAGATAATGAACTTTTAAATTAGATGGTTAATAAAACAAAACCCAGGTGGAAGATATATTTTAGAATAGCAATCGCCATTGTTATTTTATATGTTCTTTTTGACGTTGTAAAACTGTTTTTTCTTGTAGCAAAAGAGGGAGGTGATATTTCAGATGTTCCTCTGCCGGAATTTAATAATTTGTTTACCAAAGAGACCCAATCTAAATTGAATGGCACAACAGTTTTTTACAGTAAGGTAAAACAGCCTGAGTCACGTTATACTTTTGATAACAACTTTCGCATTGAGGTTTATAAATTGATTTTAAGCCAAGATAAACCACTGACCCAATTATTAAATTTTCAAAATAAACACTCATCCAATGACTTTGATGGCTTTGACCAGGCATTTGGCGACGTAACCCAAATGGAGTTAGCGAGAGCATCTGGCAAATTGGGCAGTATATCCAATATAAAGGTCACATATCAGGCAATCCTTTTTAAACCCATAGCAGAAAATGACAGCGTCGCGTGTTACTTTCTAAAGACCAACAATTTCTCAATAGGCTACGATGATACATCGGATTATGACATCTTAGGAAATTCAAAAAACTCTACCGATGTTGAATTAGGTTTAGCCTTTGTAAAGAAGCATACATCCCTGTACATCATAATGCTTTTAACAAAAGATAAAAATCAGAGTATCCCACCAGATATGTTATACAGTTTTATTCAAAAATAAGCGCTTAGTCCAAGCCCTTACCTTTTACTGACAACAAAGAATGACTAACTTTGAGTTATGGAAGACAATGAATATGACCCGGCATTTGTAGCGAAGATAATGAAAAGCAAGCAGCAGGCTGAACAAGGCCAGGTGACCATTATTGATGTTGACGACCTATGGAAATAGCCTGATTTCCCTGTGCAATTTCATCGCTATCCTACCTGTAATCTCATACCCCCCTCAATTAAACGGACTACTCCATTTTTTATTCGTATACACATCCTTACCACTCAACGTAGCTAAAAAAGCGGTAATTGCCGCCACCTGATCGGGGGTTACTGTTAATTGCTGTGGCCTGCCGCCAGGCATGAGTTTGGGATCAAGGTTGGTGTTAACCGGGTTGATCACAATATGCGCGTAATGATCTATCACTGTAGCAATTGTTGCTAAGCTGCCATCGTGCATAAATACGCCGTTTGGTTGCCCGGCCTGGTTAACTAAATTACGTAACGAAGGTGCGTTGGTATTGGTAATATCGGTTAAAGTAGTGCTGCCAGCTACGCCGATAACGCCATTGTTTTTTGAATTGGGGTCAATATCAAACTCGGGGGCACGGTGACAGGCCTGGCAGCCAAAGCCTGCGATAGCACCCGGAGGGGCACCGGGCGCAAGCACGGGCGGTGCTAAAAACAATTGCTTGCCTAAATTTTCCTGCGCGGTAAAGTTGGGGAAATCGCCGCCGATATTGTTGGTGATGGCCATGCCGGCATCAAATTTAGAATCGAACGATTGTATGCTGCGGATAAACTGCGCCATGGCATTTTGCATACGCACTTCGGTAACCTTGGCATCGCCATACACAAACGTAAATAGCTCCCTGTAGTAGTCAATGGTTTGTAATTTGCCTATCAGGGCGTTAAGGTCCGGGTCGCCGCCGGTGCCGCTCCAGCCCATTTCGTTATGGTTTTGTATAGGCTGCGTAGTTTGAAACTCGAGTGTTGCCGCGCGTTTATCCCAAAAAAAGCGCACCTCCTGTGCAAAGCGGGCATTAACCAAACGCATACTGTGGCGGGTGGTCAGCCCGTTAACACCAGTGCTTTGTATGGGGCTATCGCCAAAGGCCAATTCTTGTTTATGGCAACTGCCGCAGGCTATGGTGTTATTAACCGATAGCGCCTTATCGTAAAACAGCACCCGGCCAAGGGTGGCAGCCGCATTGGTGATCACGTCGGTGCCGGTATTATCTTTAGTGATATAAGCCGGTATGGTTTGATTGGCGTAGTTTTCCAGGTTGTTCAGGTCGAGGTTACTGCCAAATTTGGCCAGTACCGCCGGGTATGAGGCTGTCGTTGTTGTGGTTGTTGTGGTCGTCGTAGTGGTTGTAGTACTGCCGGAGCTTTGGGGCATTTCGGTTTTTTGGCAGGCCTCAAAAGCAAGGCTGATGGTTAAAACAGTCGAGGCGGTCAGTAAAAATAATTTGCGTGGTGACATGGTGGAACGGTTTATAAAACATTAGATGTTACCTGACACGGTTTCCTGCGGTAGCTTGAAAATAATTTTATACGAGGCTTCGCTTTAATCTTTTATCCTTGCTCTTTGTTCCTTTGTCTTTGATAAGGCTTTCCCGCTTTCAATTCCCTTTCAGCCCATTTAACCGCCAGCTTTTCGCGATAAGCCGCATATCTGCCTTTAAACATCATTTTCAAAACACTGTCCAATCCGCCTTTAACAGCAATGTTATACAAGGTTGCCGCTTTGCGCGATAGCGAGGCATCCCAGGCGCGCAGGCTTAGGGAGTACGAACCATCCAGGTATTTCATCCAGTGCCAGTAGCCGGTTGGCATAAATAACGTATCGCCGTGCTCTAAAAAAACCTGGCTGCCTTCAACACCTTCCAACGCCGGGAACTTTTGCGTATCGGGGTTTGCCACATCATAATCCTCTAACGCGTAGGTAGCGTTTGGGATACAATATAAACGGCGTTTCCATTTGTTCTCGAATAGGATCACCTGCTTGCGCCCGCCAAAATGGGTATGAAACAAATGCGGCAGGTCAATATCGTAATGCAAAAAAGTGACCGAGTTTGAACCGCCGAAGAACATGGCCGGCATACTTTCTAAAAAACCGCCCATCAGGTCTTTAGGTATTACAATATCATTCAGTAACTGGGGGGCATGTTTAAATATATTGAAAAAGAAGATGCGCAGTTCGGTAGGTTCGCTTTTAATGAGGTCCATGTAGTCGGCAAAGGGCATTTCAGTAGCTGCCGAGTTAATAGGTTTTGATGGATCAGCTTTGGAGTTATCGTAAAGGGGCACTGTTTTATCGCCGACAGCTTGTTTCAGATATTCGGGGGTCCATTTATCCAGCGCGGGCCAGTTTTTGGTTAAACCTTTAATAACCAGGGGGCGCCGGGGCGTTAAGTAGTTCTTTTTAAAATCGGCCGGGCTAATGCTATCCACAACATCTACCGGCGAAAGTATAAACCCCATTTTTTATAGTTTGGTGGATGGTAAAGATAACGTTTATTGCGGTGTCATCTTATCATACCAAGCACGTGTAAACAAAAAAGCCCGGCGCTTAATGCTACCGGGCCATAAAATTAGGATGTGTTTTTACGTTTAGTTAGGCATCAATACCGCGTTAACTACGTGTATCACACCATTTTTTTGATTAACATCAGCGATCGTGATCCACGATTTGCCACCTTTTTCGTCAACCAGGTACAGTTTTTTACCTTCAGCCATGGCGGTTAAAGTGCCGCCGCTAACGGTTTTTAATTCGGCTTTGCCCATACCGGCTTTTACCTTGGCCATCAGTTCTTTGCCACTCCACCTGCCAGCAACCACATGGTAGGTTAAAATTTTGGTCAGGGTAGCTTTGTTCTCTGGTTTCAGCAAAGTACTTACCGTTCCGGCAGGCAGTTTATCAAAAGCCTCGTTAGTTGGCGCAAATACAGTGAACGGACCATCGCCTTTTAAGGTCTCTACTAAACCGGCAGCTTTAACAGCGGCAACCAGGGTGGTGTGGTCTTTTGAGTTTACGGCATTGTCAATAATATCCTTTGTAGGGTACATGGCCGCGCCACCAACCATTTTGGTTTGGGCGTAAGTTTTGGGCGCAATTGCAATAGCTGCTAAGGCAAACGCCGCGATAATTAGTTTTCTCATTTTTATGTTTTTCAATGTACCAGAAGTTACGGCGGTAGTTTGCCTTTGGATTTTTGAAAAATTAAAAAATGTTTAAATAGTTAATTATCAGCGTTTTGTATGTCGATAAAATTTAACAGGCTTGTAGGCGGATCAAAAGAACAGATCGGCAGCTATCTTATCGGCATACAATTTACCGGCGTTAGTGAGGGTTATGATCAGGTCTTTTTGCTGTATCCAGCCTTTCTCAAAATGCTCCCCGGTTTCTTTTAAAAGTTGCGCGGCCGAGCCTTTGCTTATCGCGTTGAGCTGGTCAAGGTTGAGCCCCCAAGCCGTGCGTAACGAGGTCATGATATATTCGTTTAACCGGTTCTGTTCGGTCAGCTCTTCTATTTCGGCGGGGATATTGTTGAGGGTAAGCGTTTGTATGTATTTGGCGTTATTGGCCACATTCCATTGCCGGGTATTGCCGTTAAACGAGTGTGCCGATGGGCCAATGCCCAGGTATTTTACACCTTTCCAATAATTGGAGTTATGGCGCGAGTAATTGCCGGGCGTACAAAAGTTTGATATCTCGTATTGCTCATAACCATGCTTTTGCATGTCGTCCATTAATACCACAAACTGTTCGGCGCTTTGCGACTCGTTCATGGGGGCGTAAACCTTTTTTTTGATGAACGATGCCAGGGCGGTTTGCGGTTCAACCGTCATGGCGTAGGCCGATACATGCGGGATACTCAAAGCAAATATTTGCTCCAGGTTATGTTTCCATTTTTGATCGGTAAGTAAAGGATAGCCATAGATCAGGTCGGCCGTGATGTTTTCAAACCCCGCATCCTGTACCCGTTTTACCGATGCTTCGGCCTCGCTGCTGCGGTGGGCGCGGTTCATCCAAAGCAGGTCGTCATCAAAAAACGATTGTATGCCGATACTGAAACGGTTAACGGCTGTTTGTTTAAGCTGCTTTACCTTTTGGTCGTCCAGGTCGTCGGGGTTGGCCTCCAGGGTAATCTCGGCATCCGACGCTACGGTATGGTGTAGGGTAATGGTGTTGATAAGCCCGTTAATTTCATCGCTGCTTAACAGCGATGGCGTGCCCCCGCCAAAGTAAATAGTTTGGATGGTTTTGCCGTTTAAGTAGGCTTTTTGCAGCGCTATCTCATTCTGCAAAGCTGCCAGCATATCGCCTTTGTACTTAACCGATGTGCTGAAATGGAAATCGCAATAGTAACAAGCCTGCTTGCAAAAAGGGATGTGGATATAGATACCGGCCATGTTTTTACGACTATTTAAACCAAGGGCAAAGAAATCAATTATTTATTGCCATATCACTAAAAAAAAATGATATTTACCCGACAGACAAAAAATATACGCTCAATTTACATTTAAGCTAACATGAATAAAAGCAGGCAGCTCTTATTTTTGGCCATCATCTTACTAAGTACCTGGTTTGCCTACAGCGGTCATTTCAATAATTCCTTTCATTTGGACGACTTCCACACTATTGTTGACAATCAATATATCCGCGATATAAAAAATGTCCCGCTGTTTTTCAAAGACCCCGCAACCATCAGCACCCTCCCCGCCAACCAGGCGTACCGACCGGGGCTAACAACATTGAATGCCCTTGATGTTTACCTGTCGGGTAAACCGCTCCCCGAACCATTTATGTTTCATGTATCCATATTTATCAGCTTTTTGATATGCGGCATCCTGTTTTATTTCCTGCTTGTTGCCTTGCTTAAAACCATGGTAAAAAGCGAGGCTGTTTACTGGGTAAGTTTGTTTGCAACCGCGGCTTTTCTGCTGCACACCGCCAATGCCGAAACCATTAATTATATCATCGCCCGCTCCGATTCCTTTTCTACCCTGGTAGTAGTGCTTTCATTTGTCATCTACCTGTATTTCCCTGGTTCGCGTAAATGGCATTTGTATTTTATCCCTGCGTTTTTAGGGTTCTTTGTTAAGGAACAGGCTTTAATGTTTGTGCCGGTATTGGTAGTCTACAAACTGCTTTTTGAACAAAACGCCGACCTTGATCTTTGGAAACACCGGGTTAAACTGGGCAAGGTAATCATGTCAGTCGCAATTCCGCTCATCGCGTCGGTAGCCATTTTTATGTACTCGCGCAGTATGACCCCAAAAAACTGGACATCCGGCGGGGGCGATCCTCTAAAATATCTTTTTACACAACCGGCGGTTATTTTCCATTATATCTATAACTTTTTGCTCCCAGTCAACCTGGTGGTCGATACCGACTGGACCGCGATCAGTTCTTATTTCGAAGACCGGGTTTTTGCAGGCATTATTTTTATAGCTTTTGTTGTTTATGGCACCCTTAAACTATCGGCCAATAAAAATTATAAACTGTTCGCGTTTGGCATTGCCTGGTTTTTCATTACACTGTTACCTACCTCAAGTATCTTCCCTTTTGCCGAAGTGTTAAACGACCACCGGCCATTTCTGCCTTACCTGGGGCTTTTTATTGCTGTCGCAGCATTGATCATTCAGCTTCTCAACTCGCCATTCTATCAACGCAGGCCATACTTAAGATCGGTTTTGCCGGTTTTGGCTATTGTGTTTTTGTCGCTTCACGGATTTGGGGTTTACCATCGCTCACAAATATGGAAAACAGAAGAAGACCTGTGGAAAGATGCTACCATCAAAGCCCCCAAAAACGCCAGGGTATGGCTCAACTATGGGCTTACCCAAATGCAGGCAGGCGATTATGCCGTAGCCGAAGACTGTTTTAACCGTGGCATTCAAATATGGCCTTATTACTCGTACCTGTACCTTAACCTGGGTATTTTAAAAGGCGCTACAGGGCACCCCATTGATGCCGAAGATGATTTTAAAAGAGCGCTAAGCCTTGGCCCGCTGGTACCCGAAGCCTACTATTATTACGCCTGTTTTTTATTTAACAATGGCCGTATAGCCGAAGCTAAAACTATGGACGATAAAGGCCTGGCGCTTAGCCCCGCACATCAGCTTTTAGTAAACCTACATGCAAAGCTCAGCAGCGCACCGTCTGCAGGTAATACCGTAATTACCAAACCGGTTACCGCCGAAGATTATATCAATCAAAGCCTGGCCTATTATAACACGGGCAAATTTGACAGTTGCATAGTTGCTGCAAATAACGCCATTAAACTTAAACCTGGTTATGATCTGGCCTACAATAACATTTGCGCGGCCTATAACCAATTGAAAAACTGGGATAAGGCCATAGCCGCAGGAGAGGCCGGGCTTAAACTTAACCCCAACAACGCATTGCTCAAGGGTAATTTGAATGTGGCTTACGCCGGAAAGGCGCAACAAAAAAAATGAAAGTATTAGGATTTAATTGCTACGGCCATGACTCGGCCGCGGCCCTCGTTATCGACGATCAGATAGTTTACGCCGTAGAAGAGGAACGGCTCAACCGCAAAAAACACTCCGGCGGTTTTCCCATCCAAGCCATCAAAGCATGTTTAGAAAGTGCCAACCTCCAAATAGGCGACCTTGACCATATTACGTTCTTTTGGAAACCGGGTATATCGCTAAAATACATGCCCGTATATTTCTTTAAGTTTTGGGATAAGGTCCCCGCGCTGCTGCGTGAGCACAAGGACCTCTCGATGGAAGAAAACCTGGGCCTTTTGAATTACCTGGCCGATATGTGGAAACTCCCCAAAAGGATCAGGGCTGAGTTTGGTGCTGACAAGACAAAATTTAAGTTCCATTTTATGGAGCACCACATGTGCCATGCAGCAAGCGCTTTTTATCCGTCGCCGTTTAAGGATGCGGCCATCCTGACCATTGATGGTGCCGGCGAGTGGACAACAACGTTGATGGCTAAGGGCAACGGCAATAAAATTACCAAGATATTGGAAGTTGAGACGCCCTATTCCCTCGGCGCTTTTTACCAGGCTATATCCAGGCACCTTGGCTTTAAGTTGATCGAAGGCCCCGGCAAAATGATGGGGTTGGCATCGTACGGTAAGGCTGATACCGATATTTATACCGATATGAAGAAGCTCATCAACCTCGAAAAAAATGGGGGCTACTCGTTTGATATGAGCTATTTTACCTACCACTATACCCGTAAAACAGGCGTTAGCGATAAGTTTACAGCACTTTTTGACCCTTCAAAAACAGAAGGCCGCGACTGGACACAATATGAGATGGACCTTGCCGCCACCGCGCAGCGTTTGGTAGAGGAGGTGGTGCTGCATATGGCCACACACCTTAAAAATGTTACCGGGTCTGATAACTTATGTATGGCTGGCGGTGTGGCATTGAACAGTGTTACCAATGGGCTTATTGCTAAATCGGGGTTGTTTAAAGAGATATTTATACAACCTGCGGCCGGTGATTCGGGCACGGCTTTAGGAAGCGCTTTGCTGTTAAACCACCAGGTTTTGGACAGGCAACGCACTACAATGAACACGGCTTTCCTGGGTCCCTCGTACAGCAATGACAGGTATATCAGCGCGCTTAAAGCTGCCGGGTTAAAATACAAAGAGATGGGCGAAGCCTGTTTTGACTTTGTAGCAAAAAAATTGGCCGAAAATCAAATCATCGCCTGGTTTCAGGGCAAAATGGAATTTGGCCCGAGGGCGCTTGGTAACCGCAGTATTTTAGCAAACCCTGGTGATGCGGGTATGAAAGATGCGCTGAACCGCCGGGTTAAGTTTCGCGAAAGCTTCAGACCGTTTGCAGCCATTGTTACCGAGGAAGATTGCAGCCAGTATTTTGATCATGATTATCCCAACCCATACATGTTATTGGTTTATAATGTGAAAGAGGAAATGAAACCGCTCCTGCCGTCTATCACCCACGTGGATGGTACCGTGCGAATACAAACGGTAAACGAAACAGAAAATGTGCCCATGCGTAAACTTTTGAAAGCGTTTCAAAAGATATCCGGGTTCCCGGTTTTGATCAATACCTCGTTCAACATCAAAGGCGAGCCTATAGTTTGCACGCCCGAAGATGCTATCAGATCATTTATCGAAAGTGATATTGATATGCTGGTATTGGGCGATATTGTGGTCAGCAAAGCCGATGTCAGTTAACAAAACTTCCGTCAACGCGGTTCATTAACTCATCGGTAGCTGTCAGGTTTAGCTCGAGTTTCGCCAGGTCAGGCACAGTGTTAACTACATGCGCATTAAGCAGCCCGTCCAGGTTATCTTCCGAAATATCCCGTTTGCCAAGCAACCGTGCCAATCGTATCGCCATTCGCATCAACACAATTGGTACAGGTATAAATTTAGGTTTTTTGTTACCTGAGGATGAAGCCAGCACCATCATTTGCTTATAAGTGATAGCTTTAGGATGGGCAAGATTAAATATACCCCTGATTGGGTTGCCGATCAGTTTTTCTAAGCCAATAATCAGGTCAGAAACAGCAATAAGCTGCATTGGCTGTCTGCCGCCCGCAAGCAGCGGTACCAACGGGTTGTTTTTTATTTGTATGCGAAGCCTCGAAAACAAACCGCCATTGCCTGCTACTAAACCCGGACGGATAATGGTATGATCGGCGAAAAGCGTTTCAAGCTCATGTTTACACTTTCCGTAATAAGCGGTAGCGTTTGCCGCTGCCGAAAAGCTGGAAACAAAAATGTAGTTTTTAAGATTAAGGTTTAACAAGGCTTTGGCCGCCATCAGGTTAATATCGGGTTCCCATTTTTGAGGCCGGGTAAAGCTAAACGCGAGGTGGATAAGGGTATCAACATTTGCAAACACATGGCTGTCGGGTTTATCTTTCAGATCATAACGATGGTATGCTACACCGGTAATTTGGTGTTCTGGCATACGGTGTACCAATGCAATTACCTGGTGCCCGGTAGCATGGAGTTGCCGTACCAGTTCCGTCCCGATAAAACCATTGGCACCGGTTATAGCTACTGTTTTATTCATTTTCGCTAAGATGTTTGGCTACCAGGTGCGCATAGGCCATGAGCGATAAAGTAAGCCCCTTACCTGGTAAAAATTTAAATCCCGAACCATCGGCCACATACACCCGCGCCGTTCCGTATAATTTGCCTTGCGGCGATAGAGAGAAGTCTTTTTCCGTCGCGCTAAATGGCAAGGTGCCCGAATAGTGGATGCTTGCGCCTTCGGGTGTCCTTATTTTTTTCAGCATCAGGCATTTAAGTGAGATGATTGCTTTAGCTATTTTTTTTTCGTTTTCGGCAATTTGCTTTTCCTCGTCGTCGCTATGCTTGTAATGTGCATACAGCTTATCGCCGGTGACTGATTTGTTATCTGTTTGTAGTTCGATGTAATTTTCGTCGGTATACTTAGCCGGGTGAAATATCCCGGCAATGCCCAAAGCAGGCAGCATCAGTTTCAACAGCTTTAGGCTGTCGGCAAAATTAAGGGGCATCTGTTGTGCTATCCTGAAACTTAAAAGCGACCGGTAATTATAGATAGATGCCATCGCGACGTCTGCGTCATTGTTATCCTTATCGTAAAACATAGCCAGTTGCGCAAATCCCGAAAGGGGGCCATTATGCCTTTTGCCTAAAAACGGCCAGTGCACAAAAGGCATATAAGTATAGGCATTACATAAAAAAGGTAGTTTTTGAGTTGGGTTAAGCGACCGCAAAACTATTCTCGCGGTGCCCAGCGTTCCGGAAGCAAGTACCAGTTTTTTGGTATAAAGCAATGTAGTTTTTTGCGTGTTGATATCTAAACATTCAACTTCGGTCAGTTCTTCACCCTCTTTAAAACGCAGCACCTGTAACCCGCCCATATAGGTCAGTGCCCCGGATGAAGCTAACTGTTTCACCGTCTCGGCCGGGCGGTAAGCGCTGTTGCCTTCGTTATAATAAAAGTCCATGTCGCGGTACCCGTACCCCGATCGCCCGTCGATATCGCGACTAAGCAGCGCCAGCGAAGGCCTGCCCAGGTATATGCCATCCTTGTTCAGTTTTGAACGCTTTTGGTTATAATTATTAAGCAAACTGCCCGCGCAGGGGTTTATTTTTGTTGCAGGCTGTACGGGGATAAGGTTGTTGTGGCAGTATTTTGCGGTATCATCACCAGCTTCACCCGAAACACCAATAATTGATGCTACAGCTGCATACGATGCTTTTATTTGCTCCGCAGGCAAACCGGTCTTATCCAGTTCGGCATCCGAAAAAACACAGGAGCCCAAACCCCAGCCGCTGCCAAGCCCGCCCAAAGCCAGCGATTCTACCGGGAAGATGGTGCCTGACGATAGGGGGATCAGCTTATCGGTCAGGCTGGTCATGTATTTACGCTGCGCCGTTTGCTGCGGTATATTTTTATGCTGTGGAAATTGTAGTGCTTCAAGCTCAGGGCCCAGAAATATGTCTTTTTGATGGTCAAAGGTATTTCTGATGGTCATAAAATCGTCTTCAGGCGTTTCCATGTCTGGCGGGCTTATGCCTGCATCAACCATAACCACCCGCTTCCCGCTAAGGCAAAGCTGATGGGCAGCAATTGCACCGGTGCACCCTGAACCAACTATCAAAAAATCGGCTACTTCCATCGCATTAACAAAATCAAGATGATGCCAACTGCGGCTTTTAATACCCCTATACAACCCCTTGTCATAAAACGGATAAAAGCAAAGCTTGCGTCTTCGTTGTTGATGAAGTGGCCGGTAAAGTTTTTATCCGTTTCAATTAGCGCGAGCATTAAGAGCAGCCTTTTACGGATAGCGCCTTGCGGGGACAGGATAGCAAGTCCGGAATCGCACAACGGTAGTAGAAAAGGGTATTGTTTAAGCGCACGCATAATACGTTCTTCGCGGGCGTTAAGGTCTAACTTCAACATCGAAACACCGCTTGCATACTGCTCATAAATTACGGGGTTGCCAGGCTTACCGGCAATATATTTAGTTAAAATTCCGGCTTCAATAATCAGGTCATTCATCCTTTTGCTGTTCCACCTTTTCAATTTTTTCTTTAAGCAGTGCAAGCTCCTGGGTAAGGTTTGCTATATTTTTTTGCTGTTTGGAGTTTACAATAGACAGGTGCAGCAGGTAAACCAGAATCGCAAAAATTGAGGCTGTAAAAATAAGGTTGGGCGGGTCAAATATCCCGAAGAGCCTGGTCATCACGTCCAGCCCATCCCGCCAAAACGAGAAGGTAATGAGCAGTACCGAGCAAATAAGCCACACGATAGAATACTCCTCCCTCAGCCTGCCCTTAATGATCAACCGGGCAATATACAGCAGGAAAAGGATAGTAACGATGATGGTTATAACCTGTATGCGTGCCATTAGTATTTGGTTTTTCTAATGTATGAAAAAAACATGGCGATAGTAACCTTTACCATATAGTAAACCGACGCTGAGCGTTGTATAGACGAGGTCCCGCCTTGCCTGCTTTGCATGATTACCGGCGTTTCTATGATCTTTAGCTTATGCTTTCCAAAGATCACCAGCGATTCGGGTTCCGGGTACTCATCGGGATAATGTTTTGCTGCTATTGCTAAGGCCCGTTTACCTAACAGCCTGAAACCGGATGTGCTATCGTAAACAGGGATGCCGGTAAACAGCTTATTGAGGCGGTAAAAGTAGCTTATCCCCAGTCGCCGCAAAAACGAGGACTGGAAACCCTCTTTATTTAAAAATCTTGACCCGATAACCATATCAGCTTCGTCGCGCTGATAAGCGTTCAAAAGCTTGGTAAGTTCATGGGGCGGGTGCTGACCGTCGCCATCAACCTGTACAGCCATGTCGTAGCCATTATCTGCCGCGTATTTAAACCCCGTTTGCATAGCGCCCCCAATACCCAGGTTGCAGGTCAGGTCAAGCAGGGGTACGTTGTTCTTTCTGGCGACCTGTGCCGTGTTATCGGTCGAGCAATCATTTACCACCACCATGTCAATTTGAAACCCTTGCGGAGGGGCAAAATTTTTAAACTCCTTTAAAACTAACGGAAGGGGCACTTCCTCGTTATAACATGGGATAATAATTAAAACTTTATAAGGCATAGATCAGGGTATCCTTCAAAATCGGTAAACAAAGCTATTAATATAGCGCTAAAAATAACAATAAGGGCAGTTTAATAAATTTAAATAGCATTTGTTTAATAATTGAACATTAAACCGCCGGTATACGTACCAAACCATATTTACTTCTACTTTTGCATTTTAAAGCATGGGGTTAAAAAGTTATCTGTATAAAGTAGTGCTGGTTTTTTTAGTTGCATTTTTTGCAGCCATGGCTTGCTTTGCGCAGACGGATACCGTGCGCACCCATGCCGATACCCTGCGCGTGCTGCGTATGCAGTATGTGGCAGACAGTGCCCGGCAGGCCCGCGAGCGCTTTGTACAGGATTCTATCAACATGCAGTTTGTACGTATGCCCGACCCAAACCGCCATAACCAGTTTATTGATAGTTTGTTAAAAAACAATGGTTTTGATGGTTACCTGTTTAAAAACGCAACACCAAAACACCATTTAGGCGTAGGCACGCCGCGCCACCAGCGCGATATGTGGGTAATTATAGCTGCATTTGCACTGCTTATTTATACCGGGGTATTGAACAGGGCCATCGGCAAAGATATTTACAGCGTTATACAGGCTTTTTATGATAAGCGGGCTTTCGCCAAGATCAGTAAAGAGGATAGCCTGCTTACCTCGTGGGCATTTATCGGCTTGTTCTCGTTGTTTGGTTTTACCATCGGGCTGTATCTTTACCAGGTTGTATCTTATTTTGATATAGCCTACTCCATCAGCGGGTTTCAGCTTTTTATCATGCTTTCGGTCATCGTAATTGCGTTGTTTATATTAAAGATACTGGTGTTAAGGATATTGGCTTTTATTTTTGATATCCGCAAAATGGTACGCGAGTATGTGTCAATTTTGTACCTTACTTATTTTAACATAGCCTTTGTTTTTCTGCCCATCGTCATATCTTTTAGCCTGTTATCGGCAACGTTATTGCCCTGGTTATTGCGCATATCATTGATTTTAATGATCGCCATTTTTATAGTTCAATACCTGCGCAGCACCATAAACATAATTTCTAATTTTCGCTTTCATAAAATCTATTTATTTATCTATCTTTGTGCCCTCGAAATTTGCCCAATTTTGATCATGTTAAAGGCACTTGACTTATAAAAATTACAGGGATAACCGAAAGCTAAGTTGGAAGATAGAAAGAAAAAGGTAAAAAGTATACTGGTAACTTTACCTAAACCCGAGAACGATAAAAATCCGTACATGGATTTAGCTAAAAAAAATGGATTGAAGATCGACTTCCGTTCATTTATCCATGTCGAAGGCGTTGCAGCAAAGGAGTTCCGTAAAGAGCGGATCAACCTGGCCGATTTTACCGCCGTGATATTTACAAGCCGTAACTCTGCCGATCATTTTTTCCGCATTTGCGAAGAGATGCGTTTTGAGGTGCCGGCTGATATGAAATACTTTTGCCTTTCTGAAACCATCGCGCTATATCTTCAAAAATACATACAGTACCGCAAACGCAAGATATTTTTTGGCAAACAAACCGCTGCCGACCTGGCCGAGGTTTTAAAAAAGCACTCAAGCGAAAAGTTTTTGTACCCCTGCTCAGACGTAGCTGCCGAAGAAACTCAAAAGTTTTTGTTAGAGAACGGTTATAACTTTACCCCAGCGGTGTTGTTCCGAACCGTGTGCAGCGACCTGTCTGACCTGGCCGAAGTGTTTTACGACATTATCGCGTTTTTTAGCCCATCAAGCATACAATCGTTATATAAAAACTTTCCCGACTTTAAGCAGAACAATACCCGTATTGCCGCTTTTGGGGCCACAACCCATAAAGCAGTTTTAGATGCAGGCCTTATTTTGGATATAGCCGCCCCTACACCTGCAGCCCCATCCATGACGATGGCCATTGAGCAATATATCAAGCAGGCAAATAAGTAATACGCGCTTTTGATTTCTTCCGCTACGCCTTTCTGCCACGATAGGATGGGGTTTAATTATTGGTTTATACGCTGTTAATCAACAGGTAATTTAATAACAGTGCAATAAACCGGTCCCGAAATTGTCCGGCTATCTTTCTTCAATTAAGTTAAAAAACAAATAATCTAACCCTGCGGGTACGCCATTCGCATAAGTTATAACTAATAGTTATATTTTTTTGAAATATTTGATGGTGTAACACGTAACCTTGTTATCTTTTTTTTCGTATAATTGCGTCCATGGTGAATGATTTGTCGGCACTATTTTTTATAAATGTTACAATATCTTTAGCTAAATAGTGTTATATACAAAAATGTAAAAACTTTGCTGAGTGGTATTTGTATCGCTGGATAAAAGTTTTTTGGTATATTCGACAATCATCTTAAGGCTAAGAGCTTTATTAAGTGGGACACAAATGAGATTTTTTTATTTTTTATCTTTCATAACGTTGGGTGTAGTTTTTACGGGCTGTGTTACAAGTGCCGACCATGGCGAGGTAGTTGGCGTGCCCCAGCGTATGTTTAGGGCTACAGTGCCATTGGGTATGGTTTACATTCCGGGCGGCAGCTTTTTAATGGGCCCTGTTGACCAAGACATTACTTTTGCTGAGATCGAGACTAAAAAACAAGTGACCATCCCACCGTTTTTTATGGACCAGACAGAATTATCCAACAGTAAATACCGCGAGTTTGTTAACTGGGTGCGCGATTCGATAGCCATCACACAGTATATAAAAGACGATAAATATTACGTACACCCTAAAGGCAAAACAGTTAGCCCCAGCGGGAAAAAATATATTGATTGGGACTATGTGAAGAAAAACTCACCCTGGTATGCAAGGAAGGGCCAGCCCAGCAATACCAGTAAATTGCAAAACATGTTTTACCAGGGCGACGACCGCGTGTTTGACCGCGACGAACTGGATGTACGCCTGTTAAAATATAAATACGAGACCGTTGATTTGCGCGATGCCGCAAACCATGACGGTGATAAAAAATCAAAACGTGTCGATTTTATACGCCGCGATACCGTACCTGTATACCCCGATACTTTAGTTTGGCTAAGTAACTTTAGCTATGCCGCTAACGAGCCAATGGCACATGGTTATTTTTCGCAGCCATCGTTTCAAAACTACCCGGTGGTTGGGGTAACCTGGCGCCAGGCAAAAGCTTTTAACGTTTGGCGTTCGCGCAAGTACGATGCTTACCGCGTGTCGAGGCACATGCAGCAGGAACGCGAGTACGACCTGCCTACCGAAGCCGAATTTGAATACGCATCGCGAGGCGGGCGTTTAGGTGCAAATTACCCATGGGGCGGGCCCTATATCAAAAATGCAAAAGGCTGTTTACTGGCCAACTTTAAACCCGGCCGTGGTAATTACAGCGACGATGGCGGTATCTATACCGTAAATGTACGCTCGTATTTCCCTAATGATTACGGACTGTATAACATGGCGGGTAACGTTGCCGAGTGGACATCGTCGGCTTACGACCCGGCGGCATCAACCTTTGTGAGCGATGTGGCCCCAACATTTGCCTACAACGCCAAAGCATCCGACCCCGAAAATATGAAACGCAAAGTAGTGCGTGGCGGGTCGTGGAAAGATGTGGGGTACTTTTTACAAAACTCATCGCGCACGTATGAGTACCAGGATACGGCAAAAGCATATATCGGGTTCCGTTGTATAACCAGTTTCCAGGGCCGCGATATAGCCGACAAACATTAACAACAGAAAAACAAATAAATCAAATCAAATTAATTATCTAAACATTTATCACTAAAACTATCACAAGTATGGCTGGCACAAAAAAATCAAAGTACGGGATTGGTAACATCGTATCCTGGGGAGCAACAGTAGTAATTATTGGTTTGCTTTTTAAAATTCAACACTATCCGGGATCAGAAATATTTATCTGCCTTGGTCTAGGTACCGAAGCGTTATTGTTTTTATTGATCGGTTTTCAACGTGAACCACAAGATCCGGATTGGACATTGGTATACCCCGAGTTAAGGGACGATTATGTTGCCCCTGCTGCACAACCTAAAGCGGTGGCCGGTACAGCTGCATCGTTAGATAAAATGATGGCTGAAGCTAAAGTTGGACCTGAACTGGTAGCAAGCTTAGGCGAAGGCTTGAAAACGTTTGGCGATAAAGTAAAAACTATCTCAAATGCGGCCGATGCAAGCACCGCCACACAAGAGTTTACAACAAAACTTAAAACCGCAAGTGCAAGCTATGATACCATGAACGCTGCTTTTACCAAAGCATCGGCCGGGTTGACCGATTTTGCTTCGTCGAGCGCTGATACAAAAACTTACCACGATCAGGTTGCTAACCTCGCTAAAAACCTGTCGGCCTTAAATGCAGTATACGAACTGGAGTTACAGGATTCGAGCGCGCATTTAAAATCAATGAACAAATTCTATCAAAATCTGGGGGCTACCATGCAAGGCTTCACCGAATCGGTTGACGATTCGAAGAAATTTAAAGACGAAGTTGGCCGTTTGGCAAAAAACATCGCGTCGTTAAATGCTGTGTATGGTAACATGCTATCCGCCATGAGCGCGCCTAAAGCATAACTAACTGGTCCAATTTTTAATAGAATAATAAAGAGATTTACATATGGCTGGAGGTAAACAGACGCCAAGGCAGCGGATGATCAACATTTTATACCTGGTTTTACTGGGGTTGATCGCGCTGGAGGCGCCGGCAAATTTGCTGGACGCATTTAAAAAGATAGGAGATAGCTTGGCTATCTCGAAGAAAAACGCGCAAAGCGGTATTGAAAATAACTATACCGCATTCGATAAAAAGTTGAAAGACGAACCCGGAAGGGCAAAACCTATTTTAGACTCTGCCAAAAAAGCTTCGGCAGCGGCTGACGAGTTGGATAAATACGTTGAAGACTTAAAAGGTACCCTGATTCAACGTACCGGCGGCATGAACGACACTAAAACGGACTATACAGGCCGCGAAAATGTTGACGAAGGCAACCGGTTGATGATCGAAAGCGGAAAAGGTAAAGAGTTGAAAGATAAGATCAATGAGACCAAAGCTAAATTGCTAAGCCTGTTAAGGCCAAATGAGCGCAACAGCGTAAGTTTAGCATTAGATGCTGAAGATCCGCCAAGCGGAAAAAGCTGGGAGCAGGCTTATTTTGGCGATGGTGTACCGATGGGTGCCGAGATGACCACGTTCATCAAGATACAATCGGACATTAAGAACGACGAGGCGCAGATACAGAAAAAAATATTAGGCCGTATGGAACAAGCCGTAGTTACACTCGATCAGTTTGCCGCAGTAGCCGTGGCACCATCGAGCTATGTAATTGCCGGGACGCCGTATACCGCCCAGATATTTTTAACAGCCTATGATAGTCATGCAAGTCCGGATATCACCATTGATGGTGGTCACATCCAGACAAGTGGTGGTAAAGGTACTTATACCGTAAATACCAGCAAAGAAGGCATTTTTAAGTATAAAGGGAACATCCAGGTTAAGGGTACAGATGGGAAAATTAAAAACTATCCGTTACCTGAGCAAACTTACCAGGTTGCCAAGCCATCGGCTGTGGTATCGCCCGATAAAATGAACGTGCTGTATATTGGTGTTGAAAACCCGCTATCGGTATCGGCTCCGGGTGTACCTTTGGATAAACTGAGAGTGTCTATGTCGAGCGGCTCATTGAGCGGTTCAAATGGTCATTACATGGGGCGCGTTACATCGGTAGGCGAAACCAAAGTAACAATCTCTGCCGAAATTACACCGGGTAAACCACAAGTACTGGGCACATCAAATTTCCGTATCAAACGGATACCCGATCCGGTTGCGCAGTTTGCAGGCCGTAACGGTGGTACTACCAGCGCGGTTAACTTGCGTGCGCAGGATAGGGTATTTGCCCACCTTGACGACTTCGCGTTCGACTTGAAATTTACAGTAACACACTTTACACTGTACATCCGTCCGCCGCGTCAGGATGCTACGATAATGAAAGGCACCGGTGCTGAGTTAAATGCACAGATGAAAGCCGCAATGGCCACCATTAAACCCGGAACGCAGATATATTTTGACGATATAACTGCCGTAGGACCTGATGGTTCGCAGCGTGCGCTTGCGCCGATCATTATCACGGCCAACTAATTTTAAAATTTAAAGATCATGAAGAGGGGAATTTTATTGATTGTTTTAGCAGGTTTATTAACCATGGCAGGCTTTGCCCAGACCAGAAAAACCACGGTAAAAAGTAAAACAACAGCAAAAACATCAACAACACCTGCCAAAGGTAAATTAACTGCCGCCCAGCAAAAAAAGCTGGCGGCAGCTAATAAAGCCAAAGGCAAGGCTGATACCTCTAAAAATAAGACCACCATTAGCGTTACCCAGGTACCGCTTGGCGGCGATACTACAAAAAAAGTAGCCGCCGTGCCTTTGAATTTTACGCCCCCGCCTGATGGGTATTATGTAAAAACAGCCATCAGAACAGCGCGGCCAACACCTTATGCCAGCCTGCGTGAGGCCGACGTTATTTTTGGTATGCGTGTATGGCGCGAAATTGACCTGCGCGAAAGGATGAACCAATACCTGGCCTCGCCCAAAGCAAGGCTGATAGATGTATTGATGGATGCCATAGCCAACGGTGAGTTAACAGCTTATGATGCTGCTGCAAATGCAGCTAAAGGCGACCCTAATGGTGATGAGTTTAAAACACCATTAACAGCCGATGCTGCTAAAGCCAAACTTGCTGATAGTACCGCTATACATAACATTGATAAAAACACAGGCGAAGACCTGGGCATACGGCGGGTGGCCGGTGAGTTTAACCCGGATAGCATTGTAAGGTTCAGGATAAAGGAAGACTGGATATTTGATAAGCAACGCTCGGTTTACGAACCACGGATAGTTGGCATTGCGCCAATGTTCAGACCAAAAGCCGCTGGCGTATCATTTGATTATCAGCCGGCTTTCTGGATCAATTTCATCGAGGCCCGCAAGGTACTGGCCACTAAAGAGATTGTGATGCGCCATAACGACGCAGCAGGTTTGAGTTTTGATGAAGCTTTTTTAAAGCGGATATTTACCAGCTATATTGTTAAAGTATCCAACGAAAAAGACGAACGTATAAAAGATTACATGCAAGGCATCGACCAGTTGTACGAGTCGGAACGCATCAAAAAAGAACTGATGGATTGGGAACTCAATTTGTGGCAATACTAAAGCCGTTAATAAAATTAAAAAGAAACCCTGGTTGCTACGCTTCCGGGGTTTTTTGTTGGGTAAAATAAGCGGTTATGGCTTTGGCTTGTTTGGTATTCACCACTTCCATCAGTTCTTCTTCGCTGGCCTCGCGAATCTTTTTTACCGACTTAAAGTACTTGAGTAACTTTTCGGCCGATGTTTTGCCCACCCCATCTATCAGTTCAAGTTCGGTAGCTAAAGTACCTTTGTCGCGCTTTTTGCGGTGAAAAGTTATCCCAAAACGGTGGGCTTCATCGCGCAGTTGCTGTATCACCTTTAGCGTTTCCGATTTTTTATCCAGGTACAAGGGGTATTGGTCGCCAGGGTAATACAACTCCTCTAAACGTTTGGCTATGCCGATAACGGTAACCTGCTTATCAATACCTAAAAGCTTTAAACTTTTTATAGCCGATGATAGCTGCCCCTTACCACCGTCGATAATGATGAGTTGCGGCAGTTCTGTTCCTTCATCCAGCATCCGGCGGTAACGGCGGTGCACAGCTTCTTCCATCGTGGCAAAATCATTCGGCCCTTCTACCGTCTTCACATTAAAATGCCGGTAATCCTTTTTTGAGGGCTTGCCATCCCTGAACACCACAATAGCCGATACCGGGTATTTACCCTGAAAGTTTGAGTTATCAAAACACTCAATATGGCGCGGCAACTGGTTCATGCGCAGGTCTTTCATCATCAGTGTAAGCAATCGTTCCGACCGTACCTCGGGGTTCAGCTTTTCGTACTGGTCCATTTTATCGCGCTTAAAAAAGGTCACATTTTTTTGCGACAGATCGAGCAGTTTCTTTTTTTCGCCCATTTTAGGCACTGTAAACCTGATGTTGGCATCATCCAGGTCAATATCAAAGGGCACAATAATTTCTTTCGACTGGCTGTTATACCGGTTCCTGAACTCGGTAATGGCAAAGGTTAAAAGCTCCTCGTCATCCTCATCAAGCCGCTTTTTAAGTTCAATGGTTTGGGTTTGGATGATGGTGCCGTTCATCACTTTTAAAAAGTTAACAAAGGCATACTTTTCTTCGGACGCGATGCTGAAAACGTCCACATTGGTAATGGACGAGTTTACTACGGTCGACTTGCTCTGGTAGTTTTCCAGCAGGTCGTATTTGCGTTTTAAACGGTGTGCCAGTTCAAAGTTCATGCTGGCGGCGGCATTATCCATATCGGCTTTCAGGGTGCGGATAACGGCGCCTATTTTGCCGTTCAGTATATCTTTAATTTCTTCAATGCTGTTCTCGTAATCATCTTCGGTCTGGTAGTTTTGGCAAGGGCCTTTGCAATTGCCCAACTGGTACTCCAGGCACACCTTAAACTTGCCGGCCTCAATATTGGCGCGGGTTAAAGGCAGGTTACAGGTGCGCAGGGGGTAGGTCTCGCGTATCACACCCAAAATGGCGTGCATCATGCTTACCGAGGCATAGGGGCCAAGGTATTTTGAGCCATCGCGGATGATCTTGCGTGTCCAGAATATCCGCGGGTAGTTCTCATTTTTGATGATGATCCAGGGATAAGTTTTATCATCCTTGAGCATAATGTTATACCGCGGCTGGTGCTTTTTGATCAGGCTGTTCTCCAGCAGCCAGGCATCAACCTCGGTATCAACAATGGTGAAAGTTATCTTGCGTATTTTGGAGACCAACACCCTGGTTTTAGCGTTTACATTGTTATCCTTATTAAAATAACTGGTTACCCGGTTGCGCAGGTCTTTTGCCTTGCCAATGTAGATCAGTTCGTTTTCGCTGTTCCAGTACTGGTACACGCCCGGCTTGTGCGGAATGTTTTTTAAAACGGCTTTATAGTCAAAAGTATCCATGTATATGCAGCTATAAAATTAGCCTTATTTTATCATTATGCCATGCTTTTAAAACCGGCAATTTATTTGCATAGTACGGCATTCAAAAAAATAGCTTATATTCATGCCTGTTGTTGCCGCTTAGCCCATATTCAATGAAACCTAACGCCTTACCACACTACGCCAAAATGGCCTTTGTGCTCATCATATTAATATGTGTTGGTTATATTGCTGTTTTGGGTAAAGACCTGCTGGCACCCCTGGTGTTCTCGTTTTTGTTTGCCATGCTTTTGCTGCCTTTAGCCCGCTTTATGGAGCAAAAATTCAGGCTGCCGCGCGGATTGGCAGCCATACTATCAGTTATTGTGTTTACAGCTTTTGTTGCGGGTGTGATCAGCATCATCGCGGTGCAGTTAGGTACTTTGACCGATGACTGGCCGCAGATAAAAACTCAGATATCGCACCATATTGATGACCTGCACCGCTGGACGGTCAACAAGTTCCATTTTCAGTGGAATGCCCAAATGCTGGCCCTCACCAAGCAGTGGAACGCGCAGGCCGCGCCGGTTATTGGTACAACGCTCATTGGCGTTTCGTCCATGATCCTGTTTGTGGTGTTCATATTTATCGATACCTTTTTTATCCTGTTTTACCGTAAGGTGCTCATCAGCTTTTTACTGAAAGTTTTTAGTAACGACCGCGAAGTTTTGGTTTTTGATGTAGCCGAGCAGATACGTTTTATTATGCGCAAATACATCAGCGGGTTGTTTATTGAGATGCTTATCGTGTTTGCCATTGTATATGCTTTGTTAAGTATGCTGGGCATCCAATACGCTTTGCTGCTGGCTTTGGTAACCGCTATATTTAATTTGGTACCATACGTGGGTATTTTTTCGGCCATGGTTATCAGTGTTGTTTTGGTATTGGGTACTTTAACACCTTCAAAAGCTTTGGAAGTGGCACTTTGCATAATAGCGGTGCATTTGACCGATAGTAATATTATTATGCCGCGCATTGTGGGCGCAAAAGTTAAACTAAATGCGCTGGTTGTTGTTTTGGGGGTAGTGGTTGGCGAAATGATGTGGGGCATTAGCGGCATGTTTTTAACCATACCCGTACTGGCCGTTATTAAAATAGTTTTTGACCGTATTGACGACCTGAAACCCTGGGGCTTACTGTTAGGTACCGAAACAGAATACGAAGGGGTACTGGTTGAAAAGGTTAAAAAAAGTGGCGATACGCCCGCAAAAACTGCCAAAAAAGCAAAAGATGAGTTGTTGGACTAATAAAACCAAAAAATGAAATACAAGTTATTAGGGCGTTCGGGCTTAAAGGTATCAGAGTTATGCCTGGGAACTATGGGCTTTGGCACCGAAAACGGATGGGGGGCAGATAAAGAAACCAGCAAACAGGTATTTGACGCTTACGTTAATGCCGGAGGCAACTTTTTGGATACCGCCAACTTTTATACCCGCGGCACCAGCGAACGTTTTTTAGGCGAGTTTATAGCCGCCGAGCGCGACAATTATGTGGTGGCTACCAAGTACAGCCTGTTCGAAAATCAGCAAAGTGTGAACGCCAGCGGCAATAACCGTAAAAACATGATGGCATCTGTCGAAGCGAGTTTAAAGCGGTTAAATACGGATTACATCGACCTGTTTTACCTGCATATATGGGATAACCTGACGCCGGTCGACGAAATCTTACGTGGACTGGATGACCTTGTTAAGCAAGGGAAGATATTGTACCTCGGTATATCCGACACACCGGCCTGGGTAGTATCAAAAGCCAACACCCTGGCCGAGCTAATGGGCTGGAGCCAGTTTATCGGGTTACAGGTGGAGTACAGCCTGATACAACGTACCGTAGAGCGCGAACTGATACCCATGGCTGAGCATTATAATATGACGGTACTGCCATGGGCACCATTGGCCGGAGGGGCGCTATCGGGCAAATACCTGCGCGGCGAAAAAGGAAGGATCAAAGAAAGCAGTAACCGCCTGAACGATCGGAGCGTTAAAATAACCAAAGAAGTGATAGATGTAGCTGATGAGTTAGGCGTTGAACCCGCACACGTAGCCTTAAAATGGCTGATGCAGAAAAAGGTATCGTGCATACCTATTGTGGGCGCCACAAAGGCAGCACAAGTACAGCAAAACTTAAAGTGTGTAGATGTAACGTTAAACCATGACCAAATGGAACGGTTAAATAAAGCCAGCGCGTTCGACCTGGGTTTCCCTGCCGCGTTTTTTGAAGAGGATGCCGTAAAGAAAAACCTGGGTGGTGGTTTTTATGATCAAATTGAGCATCGCGGATTTTTGAAATAACAACAAGTATTTCATGCTGGTAATTTTCTTATCAATTAATGATAATTTTATTAATTTTAGGAAACCTGAAAAATTAAAATTATTGGATGAGCCCAACTGACCTACAGTGCCGGATAAAAAATAAAATAGACGAAATTGATGCCATACATAACTCCTTACCGGGTGTTGTAATTGTGCACCACATGCCCGATGGGCGGATAGCCTACATGTCGCCCAATGGCCTGGCTTTGTTAAACATAACATTGGAACAGGTTAAAGCTTACACCGCCGAGGAATACCACGAAAAGTATTTTAACCCCGAAGATGCCAAAGATTATGTGCCAAAAGTATTGGAATGGTTGCAGAATAATAACGATGAAACCATAACCTTTTTTCAGCAGGTGCGTTTTGCAGGTGCTGATGAATGGCACTGGCACCTGAGTTCGCTAAAAATAATATTACGCGATGATGCAGGCACACCCATACTTGCCATCAGCATGTCGGTCAAGGTTGACCCGGTAAAGCATGTAACCGCTAAAGTGGAGCGTATGCTTGAAGAAAATACTTTTTTACGCAAAAACTATGATCAGTTTGCCAAACTAACCAACCGCGAGCGCGATGTTTTGCGCGAGCAGGTATTAGGGTATACCTCGCACGAAATAGCCGACCGCTTGTTCATCTCCGTACGTACTGCCGAAACCCACCGGCGTAATATTAAGCAAAAGCTGAATGTTAGCTCGGGTTTTGAGCTGGCTGAGTATGCACGGGCTTTTGATCTGATTTAAAAAATTAAATATGACTAAACCGAGCCTCGACCAGCGAATAAAAAAACAAATAGATGAAATAAAAGCGGTTGCAGACCGCTTTCCGGGTGTTACCATAGTACATAGACTTCCTGATTTTTCGGTTGAATATATGTCATTAAAGGGGTTGCAATTATTGAACCTGACACAAGAGGAGGTTTGCAGTATGACCGCCATGCAATACTACGAGCGTTTTTTTAATATGGACGACTGGTATGACTATACTCCAAAGATCAGGAAATTTGTAGAACGAAACGACGACAATAGTATTTCACAGTTTCAACAGGTTAAACTGGCAGGTAATACAGATTGGACATGGCATTTAACCGTTACGCGCATGTTGATGCGCGATGATAATAATTTGCCGGTACTTACTATAACAACATCGTACGCGGTGGAAGGCATAATGCACGTAACAACCAAAGTTGAACGCCTGCTTGAAGAAAACACTTTTTTGCGCAAAAATTATAACCAGTTCTCTAAGCTAACCAACCGCGAGCGCGATGTTTTGCGCGAGCAGGCTTTAGGATATACATCGCAGGAGATAGCTGACCGTTTATTTATCTCGGTAAGAACCGCCGAAACCCACCGGCGTAATATTAAACAAAAGCTAAAAGTTAGTTCGGGTTTTGAGCTGGCTGAGTATGCACGGGCTTTTGATCTGGTTTAATCAAAAAAACACCTGATTAATGCCTTCCTTTGAATATCAAGATATGGTGCGCGTTTGTACTGTTGCGATGCACGGTTAAAAAGGTTTGACCCTCTCGCCCAAAATATAAATTTTCTTTTGGTCGTATCGTATGGTCATGTCAAACATGTCGTACTCGTTAGCTTCGTATTGTATTTTACGTACACCGCTTATAACGATGTATTGAGGCTCAAGGTACTGGATGATAAGCCGGTGCACCTGGCCAAGTACGCCTTTTTGTACCTTTACAACCCCATCTTTATCACATTCTACCCACCATTTTATTTTAACAGGCACATTGTCGTGCTTTTCAAAAACGCCGGTACCGTCGGCATCTAAACTAACAATTGGGTGCCCGTTCTCAAAATTATATAAACCAATTATATTGTAGTCAGGTATGCTTTTTACACCATAAAAAGTCTCATTCTTTATCATTATTTTTTCCGGAGCGAGTTGGTAAATCAGCGTTGGTAATAAAAAAAACAGCAGCGATAGTTTAGTGGTCATGTTATTACGGTATTAGGTTAATTTAAAATATTTATCTGTTTAATTTTTCGAGTACACCACGCTTACAAAATTGGGATCAAAACTGGCGTATAACTTGAAAGGTTTTAGCGGATAACTAAGAGCGTCCCTGTTTAACCCGTTATACGCAGGGTTCCAAAACCCAGATTCAAAATAAAAGTATTTATTGCCCGATTTGGAAATAGACCAGCTCATCGGGTAAACATTAGTAGCGTTAGGTATATGGTATTTGCCGGTACCGTCGGCAAGCAGGTCCATTGTATAAACAGCTTGAGGGTTTACGGGGTCGTAGTGGGTAACGGTCCAGGTACCTATCATAGCCGCTCTATAAATACTGGTCGAATCAATATTAGCAATGGTAGTTGCGTTGAAAGTTACCGCCGCCTTTGTAATGGCATACAACGTATCCTGATTGATGGTAGCTGTGGCGTTATGTACCGTACCTACTGCGCCTTTAAGCGTCCAATAATTTGTGCTATATCCACTGGCATCGGTTGTGGTTTGTGCCGAGGCGAGGCCGGTGGTGGTAACACCCGGTGTGTTTTCTGTCCAATTTATTTTTATATAAGGCTCAGGAACATTGTTGGCATCTAATACACGTATTTTTAATGGTTTGCCAATAGTTGCATTTACCTGGGCTGTTTGATTGTTTGTAGTTGCGTCGGCCGTGATTTGCAGGGCCGGGCGCGGGTTAACAGTAATTAAAAAGCTAACCTTTTTAAGGGTTGCCTCTGCTCCAAAAACAAAATCGGCCTTTAATGTTTTTTGTCCGCCACTTTCGAGTGATATGTTAAAGGCAGGTATCCTGATAACCCCCTGGCCATTTTTGTCAGTTTCAATAGTGCCGGTTACTACCTTGCTGCCAAATGTAAGCGTACCCTGCCCGCCCAGCGAAATAGGCGTGCCGTCGCTTCGGGTGGTGCTAAGCACTAAATTGTCTATGGGAGTGCCATAGTTAACTACTTGTGCATCGCCGCTTATTTTGGTCAAATTAAAGTTGAGTGTGGTATTGTAACCCGAAAAGTATTTTCGGACTGCATCAAAGGTAGACTGCGCTTTGTCAAAAGTACCCGTCAAATTAGTTTTGGGTGTGGCTTTTAAACTACTTACGCTATTGGTGATCTTTTCAAAAAAGTCGCTTGCCTTTTGCTCAGCCTGCAAACTGTTGTCTAACTTTACCTTTGTTTGCGGATCCACAGCGGCGGCATTATTGGCAGATAGCTTTTGCTGTTGTTGACCAAGCCATTTACTAATGCCATGGTCGGGCAGGCACCCTATATATTCAAGCACTAAATCCTTGATGCTGTTAGTAAGCTCCTGGTCTTTTTTATCCACGTTGTCGTTGCGGCCATCGTCGCCTCCTAAAACAACTTTTTCTGTGGATGGTGCATAGATTCCTGCTTTTGACTCCAGTATGTCGAATAGAACATCCTTAGTTTGATTGGTATAGTTTACGTTATATGCAATGGTTCGTATCAAGGTATCCTGATATGAGCTTACACTGTACATCAAATTATCGGCAACGTTGTTTGAGTTAATAGAGCCAAATAGCAAGGTTTTTTTGTCATCGGTTATCGACATGGTATATTTAACATTGTCGGTCGAATTATAATATTGATACCCTGTAACCGAAGATATTGCGCCTGTTGCGTCTGTATTACCCATATAGCACAAGCTATCTCTGCCAAACGAAAATATAGCCAGCGGTACGTCAACAGCGTTTGCAGGATATTTTTCGGTCATGTAAATGTTGCCCAGCTGAGTAATGAGCGCACTATTGTTGGCGAGGTCGCTTTTTGCCAATTCTTCTGCGGTGGGTACTGCATTCGCGCCAGGAGTATCTCCTTTTTTACAACTATTGATAGCTATTGTTATTATCAATAACAATATGCTTAATAATAGGGTTGTTTTTTTCATGCAAAGTTTTGTAAATGAGGTTAAATACCAACCTGTTTTGGGTTTATTTATAATTGAACTAACGCCTTATAAATATTATGCTAAGTTATTGTAGTGTGTTGTGCTAATACAATACCCACAAGTAGGTATTTTAGGATACGTTGATGCTTTGTAGATTGCAGAGCCGCGTTGGTGACTTATTTATAATAATATGGTGTATTCCGGAGATAAGGTTAATAATTTCAATACAGCTATTGTTATAGTTTTTGTTTTAATCACTATATGTGTTGCCTTTTACTTTGGCACCGGCAGGCTATTGGGCTTTATCTTAGTAAGCCCGTATGTATGTTGGGTAACCGTTACCGGGGCTTTTTATTTTGAGCTTACTTACCATGAGTTAATTGTACATAATTATTTAGTACCGGGTATGAAATTCAGGTATCGCCTATCCGAAATAACCTGCGTTGATATTGCAGCTGCCGGTAAACGAACAACATCGTTGGCGTGCATTAAAATTATCCGGTCGGGCAAAACATCTATAGGGTTTAAAAGCGCCGGAATGAAACTAAAAGATTGGTACGGTTTAATTAATGACCTGCAGCGTACGGGTATTGATGTAAAGGTTGCGCCCGATGTATTGATGCAACCAGAAAGCCTGTAAACAAAAAGCCCCTTGCGATACACAGATCGCAAGGGGCTTTCATTATTATTTAACGCCCTGCAATTAGTGCGGCTTAAAGTCTTTTGGTTTTTTAACCTCGAAGTGGGTATGCCCGGCAGGGAAGATCTCGGCAGGGCCCAAATTGGTCATGGCACAACGGAACCCCAGATCGGCAGCAGCCTCGCCCTGATCTTTAGAGCGGTGTGTCGCGGGGTTTAGCCAGTAAGCCATATCGTCCCACGAACCGCCTTTGTAAACCTTAGAGCGGTCGTTGGTCAAGGTGGTATGGCCGTATAAAATGGAGTTTACGGTATCTTTGTAGCCCCTTTCATCGGGTGTGTAAGGTTTGCCCTCTAACGATGTATTTGGCGCGTATTTATTAGCCGCCATAGCAGGTCCGGTAGCTCCTGTGGCGCCGGTTGCACCGCTTGCTCCGGGGTTACCGGCAGCCGTAGGCGGCGGCGAAGGTTTGTTTTGCGATGCCAGGTACTCGGCATAAGTCATTTTCTTATCCGTTTTTGCAGGATCGTGTATCGCGCGGCCATATTTATCTTTAGCTAACAAACCTTTTGAGGCATCGGCCATACGTTTTTCGGTAAACTCATTACCGCGGTAAGGGTTTAATCCCTGAAAATCCTCGTACGATAACTGGCGATAAGTATCAGCAGTCCACTCGTTAACATTACCTGCCATGTTGTACAGGCCAAAATCATTTGGCATATAGCTGCGTACCGGGGCGGTAATATCGGCTTTATCGTTCAGTGATCCGGCCACACCCATATAGTCGCCCGCCGAACGTTTAAAGTTGGCTAAAATTAAACCACGGGTGCCACTTTTTGGCGAGCGTACGCCCATGCCGTTCCAGGGGTATATTTTACCTTCGGTAATGTTTTCGTTTTGGGTGTTTCCAACCAGTCCCAGGGCAGCATATTCCCACTCGGCTTCGGTAGGCAGGCGGTAACCCTCCTGGGTGATGATACCGTCCTCCAAACGCACCGGGCGGCTGGCTTTACCGTTAGCCCCCACTTTAGCGGTCGGGCTTAGGTTAGGCATCATGTTTTTACCATCAATACCGTTGCCTTTGTTTTGGCCGTTTAAATATATCTCGGTGCTAAAAGGTTCGCCTTTTTTAAGCTGGGGCACTTTTTTACCGTCGTTCGATGCGGTTTTCCAATCGGCTAAGCGGCCGGTCTCGCGCAAAATATTCTCGTTCATGCGGTCGGTGCGCCATACACAATAGTCGTTAGCCTGTTCCCAGCTCACACCTACAACCGGGTAGTCCTGAAACGAAGGGTGGCGAAGGTAATTGTTTACATAAGGCTCGTTGGCCGATAGTGGCCTGCGCCAAACCAGCGTATCGGGCAGGGCGTTGTAATATAGTTCCCTGTCGGTAGGGAAGTTGATGCTTAACCAGTGCAGGTACTCCAGCCAGTCCTCATTCGAAACCTCGGTCTCGTCCATATAAAACGATGCAACCGGAACGCGGGTACGGTTAAAAGCGTAGTCGAACGTTACATCCTGGTCAAGGCTGCCGCCCATTACAAATGTGCCGCCCTCAATGGGTACCAAACCCGGCCCGGGGGCGGGGTGTGTTTTTTTGAATACCTGGAAACCACCGTTGGTTTTATCGTTATATTTCATGCCCGTTTTTTGTGACCGGGGCCCGTTGCTGCAACTACTAAACAGTACCCCTAATATCAATAACGGTAAAACATACTTTGTCAACATTTTTCTCATCGTTCAATAAACATCAAATAACCAAAAGCAAAAATTATAGTTGGTACGGCTAATATACACCAATACCATTAATTTTACTGTTTTTTTAGAATAACTGTGCTACTCTAACGAAAAAAATGAAACTTAGTTATACAGCCATGTATTTTTTTTTAACTAATTAACGTTTATAAATTGTTATAAGGAGCGGTAAATAGCTTAAAAGTAGCAATGTTGTAATGGTTTTAAAAAATAACTCCTAAATTACGGCGATGAAAGTTTTGACGTTGTACGTTCGGCCGGTATTATATGTAGCACTGTTAGGCATAAGTTTAAATGCTGCAGGCCAGGTGGTAGGCGGCAGCACCAATGCCAATGGCAGCAGCACCAATGCCATAACCACGGCGGTGCCATTTTTAACCATATCGCCCGATGCACGGTCGGGCGCCATGGGCGATGCTGGCGTGGCTATATCGCCTGATGCCAACGCCATGTTTTGGAACCCGGCAAAACTGGTATACCTTGAAACCAATACCAACATGGCTGCTTCGTATAGCCCCTGGCTGCGCAACATAGTGCCCGATGTTAACCTGGGTTACGTTAGTTTCGCCAAAAAAGTTGATGACAGGAGCTCGTTCGGGGCGTCGTTGCGGTACTTTAACCTGGGCACCATTGAATTGTTTGATGCTTATCAAAACCCGCAGGGCACTTTTAAACCTAACGAGTTTGCTATTGACGCTACCTACGCCCGTAAGTTTGGCGATAATTTTTCGATGGGCATTACCGGCCGTTTTATCCACTCTGACCTGACCAATGGCGCTGTGGTAAACGGGCAGCAAACCAGGCCTGCTAACGCCATGGCAGCCGATGTATCGCTTTACTATAAAAACCCATCGCAGCAGTTTGGTAAAGATGCCCTGTTTGCTTATGGCGTAAACATATCCAATATTGGCACTAAAATAAGTTATGCCAGTAACGGGCAGCAGTTTTTTTTGCCGACCAACTTGAAAATGGGCGTGGCCAATACCTGGTTTTTGGACGATGAGAACGAACTGACCTTGACGCTCGACCTGAATAAATTATTGGTACCCACTCCACCCACACGCGATGCCAGCGGAAACATAATTGCCGGTAAAGACGATAACCGCTCGGTGGTTTCGGGTATTTTTGGGTCATTTAGCGACGCGCCCGGTGGTTTTAGCGAGGAGCTTAAAGAAATAGCACTATCGCCCGGTGCCGAGTACTGGTATAACAAGCAGTTTGCTTTGCGTGCCGGTTATTTTTACGAAAACCCGGATAAAGGTAACAGGCAATATTTTACATTAGGAGCTGGTGTTAAATACAGCGATTTTAACCTCGATTTTTCGTACCTGGTAGCCAGCCAGACCCAAAGCCCCCTGGCCAGTACATTGCGGTTTTCGCTGGGGTACAATTTTGGCAGCAAATAAGTTTTTATGAAGATACGTGTAGGTTTTGGCTTTGATGTGCATCAATTAAAGCAGGGGCACCCATTTGTGCTGGGTGGTGTAGCGCTCGAGCATCACTCGGGTGCGTACGGGCATTCGGATGCCGATGTGTTATTACACGCCATTTGCGATGCCTTGTTGGGCGCTTCAAACCTGCGCGATATAGGGTTTCATTTTTCGAACACCGACGAGCGCTGGCGCGGGATAAGCAGCCTGGTATTATTGCAAAAGGTGGTTGAGCTACTTGCAGAAAAAGGCTGGAACATCGGTAATATCGACGCTATGGTATGTTTGGAAGCCCCAAAGATAAACCCGCATATCCCTGCCATGAAAGCCCACATCGCTAAAGCAGCACAAATAAGCGAGGATGATATCTCCATTAAAGCTACCACCAACGAGCAATTAGGCTTTATTGGCCGCCAGGAAGGTGTTGTGGCTTATGCCGTTTGTTTGATAGAGAAAACGCAAATAAGTTAATATTCTTCTTTAAGCAATATCGAACCCCGAATGTTGAATAATGAAGTCAACAACTTCGATATTTGACATTCAAAATTCAATATTCGCTATTATCTTTTTCAACAACTTTGGTTCCCCCTTTAGGGGGTTAGGGGGCCTATTTTACCGTCAGCACATCAATAGTGAACAGCAACACCGAGTTTGCCGGTATAGTGCCCTGGGCCGAATTGCCGTAACCCAACCCGGACGGGATGAGCAACATGATACGGCCGCCTGCTTTTACCAGCGGTATACCAATTTGCCAGCCCTGTATAACGCCGCTTAAACTGAAAGGGCCAAAGGCGTTTGTAGTTGTTTTATCAAATACAGTTCCGTTTAATAATGAACCGGTATAGTTTGCCGTGATGGATGAAGCCATGGTAGCGTTGGCCCCGGTACCCTGGGTGATGATCTGGTAGTACAAGCCGGATGGATCTTTTGTAGCGGTAATTGATGGGTGCGCGCTAAGATATGCCTGTATAGCGCTATCATCGGCGGCGGCTTGCGCGGCTGCATCAAAATTGTCTTTTTTACCGCATGATGCCAGTGCGATGGCTATAAAAAGTATTAGCGTAAGGTGTTTCTTCATAACGTTTAAGCGTACGAAACGCGATTTTATTTTAGGGGGATTTATTTTTTAATGGGTATCGGCCAGTTCAATGGCCTGTTCGTTTTTAATGGCAGCTATAATAGCGGCATCTTCTTCAATGTGTTGGTCAAGCAACCGGGCATTGAGGCCCATTTTTTGTGCAATGGTAAGCAAAAGCTGTATATCTTTTGCCGATGTTCCGGATATAATAGCTGTTTCCATTACCTGATAACGATCAAAGGGTGGTTTTTATTTTCAGTTCATTCAATTGCGCGTCGGCGATGGTTGATGGCGAATCGATCATCACATCGCGGCCTGAGTTGTTTTTGGGGAAGGCGATCACATCGCGGATAGAATCCAGGCCGGCAAAGATCGAACACAAGCGGTCGAAACCCAGGGCCAGACCACCGTGCGGCGGCGCGCCAAACTCAAACGCGTCCATCAAAAAGCCAAATTGCTTTTGCGCTTCTTCGGGCGTAAAGCCTAAATGTTTGAACATGAGCGATTGCAGTTCGCGGTCGTGGATACGGATGGAGCCGCCGCCAACTTCGATACCGTTGATCACCATATCGTAAGCATTGGCACGTACAGCTCCCGGGTCTGTTTCCAATAAGGCTATATCTTCGGGTTTTGGCGAGGTGAACGGGTGGTGCATGGCATGGTAGCGCTCTGTTTCTTCGTCCCACTCCAGCAGCGGGAAATCCAGCACCCAAAGCGGTGCGAAGGTGTTTTTGTCGCGTAAGCCTAAACGGCCACCAATCTCTAAACGCAGTTCGTTCATTTGCTTGCGTACCTTATCGGTCAAACCGGCCAGTACCAAAACTAAGTCGCCTGGCTGGGTGCTCAAGGCATCCGACCATTTTTTCAATTCGTCTTCGCTGTAAAATTTATCAACCGACGATTTTAACGTACCATCGGTATTGTGGCGCATATAGATCAAGCCAGTAGCACCAATTTGCGGGCGTTTTAGCCATTCGGTCAGTTCGTCTAACTGTTTACGGGTATATTCGGCGCAGCCTTTAGCGTTTATGCCAACTACCAGTTCGGCGTTATCAAAAACACCGAAACCTTTGCCTTTAACCAGGTTGTTCAGTTCAACAAACTCCATGCCCAGGCGCACGTCCGGTTTATCCGATCCGTACAAACGCATGGCATCGCTGTATTGCATACGCGGGAAATCGCCAAGTTCAATCCCTTTTACGGTTTTGAACAGGTGGCGGGCAAGGCCCTCAAAAGTGTTCAATATATCTTCCTGCGTAATAAAACTCATTTCGCAGTCTATCTGTGTAAACTCTGGTTGACGGTCGGCCCTAAGGTCCTCATCGCGGAAGCATTTTACGATCTGGAAGTAACGGTCGAAACCGCTCACCATCAACAATTGCTTAAATGTTTGCGGCGATTGCGGCAAGGCATAAAATTCGCCGGGGTTCATGCGGCTTGGCACCACAAAGTCACGGGCCCCTTCGGGTGTCGATTTGATGAGCACCGGGGTTTCAACTTCGATAAAGTCGAGGCCGTCCAAATAGCGGCGAACTTCCTGGCTCAACCTATGGCGCAATACCAGGTTGTTGCGTATGGGGTTTCGGCGCAGATCTAAGTAGCGGTATTTGGCACGTAGTTCCTCGCCGCCGTCGGTTTCGTCCTCAATTAAAAAGGGCGGTATTTTGGCCGGGTTTAATATTTCAATTTCGGATACGATGATCTCAATTTCGCCGGTGGGTATTTTGGCGTTCTTATTGGTACGTTCAATTACCTTGCCGGTAACTTTTACTACAAACTCGCGGCCCAGTTCGCGGCTTTTTTCACGCAAAGTGGCATCGCTATCGGTATTAAACACCAATTGGGTTAGGCCGTAACGGTCGCGTACGTCAACAAAAGTGGTACCGCCCAGGTCGCGCGATTTTTGTACCCAGCCGCATAAAGTAACGGTTTGGTTTAAGTTGCTGATGTTCAGTTGGCCGCAGGTATGAGTTCTAAGCATGGTCGTATTCGTAATTTTGCAAAAGTATAAAATAGATGTGAGTATTGAGATATGCGTATTGAGATAGTTTTGGTATAAATTATGACATTTTGATTGATATTTGCGCTGTTTTAGTTTAGATATTTGCCTTTGTACGAACCTTAAAACCCGCCGATCATGAAAAAAGCCGTTATCGTATCCTTCGACAAATTTACCGACATTGACATTTTTTTACCCTGGGACCTGTTGAACCGGGTTAAGTTTCGGCACAAGAACTTTGAGGTGAAACTGGTTGGCACCGAAGGTGCACATACATCGAGCGCGGGGATAAAACTGGATATGCACGGCCTGATAGAAGAATGCAACGATGCCGACCTGGTTTATTTTGCAAGCGGCTATGGCGCACGCAACGTTGTTAAAGACGATACCTACTTGCAACGCTTTAAGCTTGACCCAAGCAAGCAGATCATTTGTTCCATGTGTTCAGGTGCACTCATTATTGCCGCGCTTGGCCATTTAAACGGCTTATCGGCCACTACGTACCCTACCGCTTTTGAGGCCTTAAAAGCTTATGGTGTTAATGTGGTTGAAGATGCACACCTGGTAACCCATGGCAACATTGGCACTGCAGCAGGCTGTTTAGCCGCCGTTGACCTGATGGGCTGGGCTATTGAAAAACTATACGACCAAAAAACCCGTCAGGATGTGATCGCCTCGGTTTTACCTATTGGGCAAGGGCAGGTGTGCATGTATTGAGGTTGTTTGTTATTGAGTTACTGGGTTATTAAGTTATTTAAACCATCGTTGATAATCCTAAAGTAGGTATAAATTCCCCTCTTGAGAGGGGTTGGGGGTGTGTTTCTACGCGCGACGAAATAACACATCCCCGCCACCACACGATCAGCCGCACCCCTTCTCGAGAAGGGAGTTTAGCGGCAGACCGACCTTTGCCTCCAACCAAATCACATCTTCGTGATCTTAAACTCCGTTCTACGGTTCATTTGGTGTTCTTCTTCGGAGCAACCGACGCCGTTTTTGCAACGGTTTAGCAGGCGGGTCTCGCCGTAGCCTTTGGCTTTAATGCGGCGCGGGTCAATATCGCCAATGTCCACAATATATTGCACCGCGGCATCGGCACGCCTTTGCGATAAGGCCAGGTTATAAGCATCGTTGCCCCGGCTATCGGTATGCGAGCCTAATTCAATTTCTATGGAGGGGTTTTCTTTTAGTATCTTGATGAGCTTGTTCAGCTCGTCGCCAGCGTCTTCGCGGATGTACGACTGGTCGAAATCATAATAAATATTCTCGAGTTTAATGGCTTTATTCAGCTCTATCCGGTCCAGAAAAAGGTCTTTGCGGATGGTTACTGCCGGGTCGGCCCTCAAGGTGGTCAGCGTTTGGTTATCGCTCAGATAACCTGTTTTTTCGCCGTGCAGTTTGTAGTTACTTTTTTCGGCAAGGGTAAAGGTAAACTTGCCGTCGGCACCCGACTGTGCCGTTACAGTTTTGCCGTTTATTTTGGTGAGCGTTACCGTACTGTTGGGTATCACCTGGTTGCTGCGCTTATCGTAAACCGTCCCTTCAAATACAAAGGTGGGGGCAGGTTTTATAATGTAACTGTAAATGTCGTCGCTACCTGCGCCACCGGGGCGATTCGACGAAAAATAACCCGTTATATCGCTGGCGGGCATAAAGGCAAAATCGTCCTGCGGTGAGTTTAGCGGGTAGCCCATATTGCGCGGCGTACCAAAATCGGAACCTTTGCGTATGGCTTTAAAAATATCCAGGCCGCCCATGCCTGTCCAGCCATCGCTCGAAAAATAAATGGTATCGGTCATCAGCAGCGGCGTGCGCTCGTTGCCTTTGGTATTAATGCTTTTTACGTTAACGGGTTCGCTCCAGTTATCGGTTGCATCTTTAATGCTGTAATAAATATCGGTGCCACCCGCGCCGCCCGGCATGTCGGACACAAAGTAGAGTGTTTTGCCATCGGGACTGATAGACGGGTCGCCGACCGACCATTTTTCATTGTTGTATTTAAACGGTACCGGTTTTGACCATTGGCCCGTGGCCGCAACGCGGCGGCTCCAGAAAATTTCCAGCCTGATGGTATTGATGGCAGCGGTATCTTTACGTTGTTTGGGGACCACACGCGTAAGGGTGAACCACATTTCGTTGCCATCGTCGGTGAATGATGCCGCGCCCATGTGGTAATCTGTTCCATCGGTAGTAAACTCAAATGCCTTTGCGGGATCGGGCGTGCCGTTCATCTCCGACTGGTACAGGTGCAGGTAATTATTGCCCGTCCAAAAGTACTCTTTACGATCTACAGGCTGGTCCACGTCAAACCTTAGTAGTTTTTGCTTAGTCTTAGGCACCTCGGCTGGGCGTTTAAACTGCCTGTCGGATGTAAATACAACGCTGTTGCCATATTTTGCCGCGCCCCAGTCGGACTGGCTGCTGTTTAACGTATGCTCGTTAGTTACATCAACGTACCGCGGGTTTTTTATCCAATAGATGGATGAGTCGCAGGCGGCGATCCATATTTTTAATTGCTTTTGCGGGATATCGGGGCTTAAGGCGTAGTATTTGGTGTACGCGCCTTTTGCTTCGTTGTACTTCGAGTTGTTCTTAAGTACCTCGGCATACCTCAAAAAATCTTCGGCTTTGGCCTCGGGCATGGCCGTTGTTTTAGCATACCAGGTTTCGGCATTCTGGTAATCTTCCATTAGGCGGTAACAAATGGCTATGTGCTCGGTCACCTCGAACGTTGGCTCTTTTTTATAAACCTGCAGGTATAATTGTACTGCCTTAGTGTAATTGTACAGGGTATATTGTTCGTTAGCCTGCTTAAGCATTACCTGCGCTTTTGCGCCCACGTTATGCAGGAGCATACCGATAACTAAAGCGAGCGTAGCAAATAATTTATTCATGTAATCAGGTTGTGTCCGGCTCATCGCTAAAAATATCTTGGGGTTAACATGCGGCTTTTGGCGGTTTTAAAAAAGTAGCCTATGGATATCTCGTGCGTACCGCCGCTATACCCTTGCAGGGGGCCGACCGAAAAATCGAAGGCGTAACCGATGCGCAGGTTCTCTATCGGGAAGAATTGTACAGCCAGTACGCCCGAGTTAAGCTGGGTAAGATCGTCCTGCAAAAAGCTCTTTTTGTATAACTTGATACCTGTACGGTACGAGCCGCCCAGCCAAAGTTTTTCGCCCAGCAGGAAAAATCCGTTGATATCTAAGCTGGTCGGTCCGGCCTTATCATCTTTAATTAAAAAGCTGGGCTTAAAGATAACATCCTCGGATATTGGGAGCAGTACACCGCCGGTTAAATAAAAGTGTGGTTTAGGCTGGGCTACAAAGCCATGGCTTTTTACATTGATGTATTGCGATACCAGGTTATCGGCCGAAAGGCCGGCATAAAACTTATTGTCCGAATAAAAAACACCCAGGCGGGCATCGGGTACAAAGTAGTGGTTCACACCGGTAGGCTCGTTGGGTTCGGGGTCGTTGGGACTCAAAAGGGCGTGGTTTAACCCCAGCTGCATACCACCAATGCCGAGGCCAAATGCCAGGCGTGAGCTGCCATCGGCGTTCATGCGCAGGCGATAAGCATAATTAAGGTACGATAATAAGGTGCTTTGCGCACCCAACTTATCGGACGCTATCTGAAAGTTTAAGCCTACATTACCCTCGTTAGCGCTGGCATCCAATGCTAACGACATGCTCACCGGCGCACCTTGTATGCCCGTCCATTGGTTGCGGTAGTAGCTATGCAGGTTTATGTTTTCCTGATAGCCCGCGTAGGCCGGGTTAATGTATATCCCGTTAAACATATACTGGCTTTGTTGCGCGTCTTGCTGGGCGTACAGCATTACGGGGCCAAGTATCAGGGTTAACAATGTTAAAATTCTCTTCATATCATTAATGGGTTAAAACCCGGTATTTTATTTAGAATGAGCGCATCAGCGTAACGTAACCTTTATATATCACGGCATCGCTGGTAGCGGTTTTCTTTACTTTTAACGTGTAATAGTAAGTGCCCTCGTTAAGGCCGTCACCAGTCCAGGTATTTTGGTAGTGGCTGCTATGGTATACCTCGTTACCCCAACGGTTTACAATGCTCAGGTCGTTGGCCTGGTACTGGTCAAGCCCGCGTATCTCGAACGTATCGTTAATGCCATCGCCATTAGGCGTAAATAAAGTTGGTATTTTAAGCACGTTTGGATCGGGTATCTGGGTAATGGTAACCGTTGCTACGTTGGTGGTAAAACCAAACTGGTCTTTTACCTTATAGGTAAATTTATCAGGCCCGCTGTAATTGGGATTTGGCGTATACACTACCGTACCATCGGCATTTACAGTTACCGTGCCATTGGCAGGCTGGCTAACAATGGTTACGGTAGACAGGTTAAACGTTGAGTTGCCCGGATTATCGTTGGTCAGGATAGGGATGGTTACCGAATGGTTCACAGTAGTCTGCGCGGCGTCGTCAACTGCGGTTGGCGATTTGGCGACCTGTACCGTTACGGTTGAATTAGCGGTGAGTGTTTTTCCCGCGGCGTCAACCGCGTTTACCGATGCGGTGTTGTTTACCACACCGGCATCTTTATCGGCCTGGGTAAGGGTGTAAAGTGCACTGTAAAAAATTGAGCCGCCAGGCAAAAAGCCCCCAACGGGGACGGCAACAGCGACATTTAAACCCAACTTGGCGTCGTTTAAGGTAATGGAGTTGATGACGGACTGCCCGGTGTTTTTGATAAAGAACACATAGTTGATATGGTCGGCAGCGAACACGCCCGATTTATCTACTGTAATAGCTCCCGGCAACGGCGGTAAGGTTACTTTGGTCGCGTCGTCAACGGCGGGGGTTGTCGGGTCGTCGGATTTTGATTTGCTGATGAGTATGCCACCCGGATCGGTACCGCTTACGCTGGCCTGGTTGCTAAAGCTGCCCGCGTTAAAGTCGGCCTGGGTTAAGGTATGCTTGGCTGTAACCGTTGCTGATGCCCCGGCTGCAAGGGTTGGTATAACCGCAGGTGATATAGAGCCTGCATCGGCACCTGCATCGGCAACGATCACATTGGTTAAGGGAACGCCGCCGGTATTTTTTACCACCAGGGTATAGTTGATGACATCGCCAATGTTGGTGCCGCCATTATTGGCCACTTTGGTGAGCGATAGGGCAGGCGCGTAAATAGTGATGGTGACGGTTATAGGTGCCGATACCACGCCATCAGCAGTGGTTAGAGTGTAGGTATAAACATCGGTACCGGTATAACCCGTTGTGGGGGTATAAATAACATTGCCGCTGGCATCAACCGAAGTTGTGCCGTGCGCGCCATTGGACGGGCTAACCGTTGTGCCTACACCGCTCGGTCCATCGTTGGCCTTAACATTGGTGGTAACCGGGGTGTTTACCGGGGTGGCATCGGCATCATTAACGCCAACGGGTTTAATGGTAACGGTTACCGTAATAGGGTCGGATGTTGCGCCGCCGTTGGTGAGGGTATAGGTATAGGTGTCTTTACCGACATAGCCCGCCAAAGGCGTATAAGTAACATTGCCCGAAGCATCAACACTGGTAATGCCGTGCGTGCCGTTGGTGGCGGTTACTGTTGCGCCAACGCCGCTTGGCCCGTCGTTAGCCTTTACGGTAGTTGTAACCGGGGTATTTATGGGTGTGGTTACGGCATCGTTAACACCGGCAGGTTTGATGTTGATAGTTACGGTTATCGGGTCGGATGTTACACCGTCAATAGTAGTTAACGTATAGGTGTAGGTATCCGTGCCGATGTAGCCAGCTACAGGGGTATAGGTTACTTTACCCGCGGCATCAACTGTGGTAAGCCCATGCGCGCCGTTGGTAGCAGTAACGGTAGTGCCGGTTGCGCCGGGGCCATCGTTAGCTTTTACCGTGGTAACAACCGGGGTTGATATGGCGGTTACATCGTTATCGGCGACGCCGGTAGGTTTAACCGATAGGGTTATCAACGCGCTTGCGCTTTCGGACCCAAAATTATCTTTAATAGTGTAATTAATAGTTGATCGGCCCGCGTAAGTAGCCAGGGGCGTAAATGTTACCGCGCCTGTTGTGGCGTTTACGGTGTAAGTGCCCTGCCCGGCAATGGTAACCGATGTTTTCTTGGTGTTATCCGCCGGGTCTATCAGCAGTACTTTGGTGAGGTCGAGTGTGCCGTCGGGGTCCGAATCATTGGCGGGGGCGTTAATGGTAACTGGTATGCCTGCGGCAGTTGTTGCGGCATCGTTCACAGTTAAGGGGATTTGGTTAACCCCAAAGTTTACGCCAGATACATCCAGACTGGTGCCGGGGGTAGATACTTGTATCTGCAAATTGGGCGCGGTGGTTTGTATACCCGAATTGGCAGCGTTGTTAATGCCGAATGTTGCGCCCGAAGGTACCCAACCGTTCGGCAGGTTTGCTGATATAGAGGCCAGCGTTCCGCCTATCACCACATCATTGGCCGAAATGGCCACAATATAATTGCCGTTGTTAGCGCCTGGGAACGAATATGCACCACCGGCGCCAATGGTAACTTTATTAATGATGAGGTTGGTGTTATTATCAACCAGATAGGCATATAAAGGGTTACCGTTAATGGTTTGCACCGGATTGCCCGAAATCGCGTTATCGGCTTTGCCGTTAGGGTCGTTAACCAAAGCGCCCGAAATGGTGATACCCAAAATATCTTTAAAGCGGTAATCTTCAACTTCACCGTCGGCGGCGAAGGAGGTGCTGCGCTCGTCAATGGTTGTGGCGATATCATCAAGCAGCAACGTTGTTGTTACGCGGAAGCGGGCATATAAAGTACCTACCTTTAACTTTCCGGCAAACATGGAGTTGGGGTAGGTTAGGGTAAAGGTTTGATTGGCGGTGTTGGCAGGTACGGTTACACTAACCAGCTCGTTTGGCCCAAATACGCCGTCGCCGTTAAAGTCGATCCAGCCGTATAGCGTGGCCGGTACGCTTTTGGTATTGGTTACCGGCAGATTAAGCACGATATTGCCCGCCATATTTACCTTAACATCGGGCAAGGCCGATGGGGTGAGTGTGGCCTCATCATCGTTACCTACACTATCATCATTATTGGCATTAATGCCCGATACGGGCTGTCCGTCGGGGTCAACATTGTTTGCACCGATATACACACTTGCAACAGGCACCAACGGGGTGGTGTTGTAGTTTACAACCGAATAGGTGCCATCGCCTGCGTAATAATCGGTTATCTGGAAGTTCTCCATATAATGGCCAGCAGTACCGTACGAGGCCGGTGCGTCGGTCAGGTCGAAAGGTAACACAAAGCCAATTGCGATGGCCTGTATGCCCGAACCTTTCATGGACAGGTTGGTGATATTACGTGCGCCATGCGCAAACATTACCGCCTGCACGCCAAAGTTACCGGGCGGCAGGTCGGCATATAGCTTGAATGATTTACCGCCGTTGCTCAGGTCCATTTTGTAGTGGCTGTCGGCAGCATCGCCCTGGGTACGTTTGTTGAGCAATTGCCAGGCCACCGAGTTTGGCGTGTTGCCTGATATAAATTCGCCCCCCGAATCGATAGACTCGGCATCGCCGATAACCATACCGGGGTAAACCACATCAGTATAAACGCCATTGATCAGGATCGCAACTTTAATATCAATGTCGAAAGTTACGGTGGCACCATAAGGGGTAGCTACAGCCGAGTTACCCACCCCGCGCGAACCCGGTTTGGGCTGGTTGTTACCCGAATAAATAAGGTCGAGCCCATCGCCGCTGTATTGCCCCGGCGTGTAGGCCAGCATGGGCGTACCGGATGAGGTTACCTCGTTACTGATAACCGCAGTAATACGTACCGTGGGCGAAAACTGCCATACGTAAGTGCCGTTGATCACATTAAACGCGTCGGCACCGGGCGGTACTGAAATAAGGGTGGAGCCTGATGAACCTTTGTCCCAGGTTAACCAGTAAACCGAGTTAACCAGGGTTGTACCTGCCGAGCCGCCAATGGCATATTGCGCGCTGGCTTTTGTAAAAAACTGGCACAACAGGGCGGTTAACAGAAATATTTTGAATAAGTAATTTTTAATCATACTGTTCCTTAACAATTTATAATCAGGGTGTCTGCGGGCTTATCAGCGATGGTTTTAACGCTGCAGCCCCTGTTTGTAAGGTTAAGGTCTGCAAATTTGTCAAAGGCAAAAAAATAAACAGCCCCTGCACAAACGTTTTTATTGTTATCACCAAGGTAATAAACAATTGGAAAGGATAGGTAGAATTGATCACTAATATTGTAACATCGCACAGATAAATACGAAGACACTACTCAAATAGTTTTCCTATTCGTGCGCAAATATAAAGATTTATACGGCATAAAAACATTACGGGTTACGGGCAAAATTGCGTTTGGAATACCGCTTGTTTTAACCATAAAGGATGGGTTTTAAACTCATCAATATCCACAAACAAAATCCATGTGCCCGCCAATTTTAACTTTACGCTTAAAAATCAAATGTATTGCTATATTTGCGGCATAATTCTCAAGGGGTGCCTTGCTTTGGAAAGATAAAACAGTTGCAAATGTTTTACCCAAACTGAAAGACAGGCTGAGATCAAACCCATTGGGATTTAAGTTAAAAGTCAAAAGTTAAAAGTCAAAATCTTTTATCCTTGCTCCTTTATCCTTAAATCTCATGCACCTGATCCGGGTAATGCCGGCGTAGGGAGAGGTAATAATAGTTAAGTGTACTGCTTGTTCGCCCTGACGGGCAGATGGTTTAACTCAATTTAATGTTTAACAATTTGAAAAATTTATGTACAGCGCTATGCGCTATGCTGCTGCCGTTTCTGGCATCGGCCCAGTTTTCCCTGTCGGGCAAAGTTACCGACCGCTCAACCGGCCAGGCTTTGCCCGGCGCGTCGCTCACCGTTTCCACTACCGATTACACTGCCGCTGTTATTGCCGATAAGGCGGGTAGTTTTGCGCTGCAAAACATGAAAGCGGGCAACTACACCATCCACGTAAGTTATGTGGGTTATGTAAGTACCGACCAATCGGTAACGCTTAACAAAACAACCGTTTTAAATTTCGCGATAAGCAAAGCTACGGTGATGACCGATGAGGTAACCGTTAAGGCTACCCGTGCATCGGCAAACTCGGCCACTACGTTCACCAATTTGAACAAAGCTCAGCTTGCCAAAAATAACTTTGGGCAGGATTTGCCTTACCTGCTTAACCAAACGCCTTCGGCAGTTATTACCTCCGATGGCGGCACGGGTATCGGGTATACCGGCATCCGCATACGCGGGTCTGACGGTACGCGTACCAATGTTACCCTGAACGGGATACCCTTGAACGATGCCGAAGACCAGGGCGCCTACTTTGTTGACCTGCCCGACCTGGTATCATCCGTTGACAATATCCAGATACAGCGCGGCGTAGGTACCTCAACCAATGGCGCGGGCGCGTTTGGTGCCAGCATCAATATGCAGACCACTACCCGGCACGATACCGCTTATACGCAACTGGACAATACCTTTGGCTCATTTTCGACCGTGAAGAATACCATCAGTGTAGGCACCGGTCTTGTAGGCGGCAAGTTTACGTTTGACGGGCGCTTATCAAGGGTTGAATCGAGCGGGTATATCGACCGCGCGGCATCGCACCTTAAATCGTTCTTTTTAAGCGGGGCTTATTATGGTAAAAATACGCTCATCCGTGCCAACGTATTTTCGGGCTACGAGCAAACTTACCAGGCCTGGGACGGTATACCCGAGGATGTTTTGAAAGCCGGTAACCGTACCTACAACGAGTTGGGTTTAGAAGCCGACGGCAAAACCTATTACCCTAACCAAACCGACAACTATACACAGAATTACGCGCAGCTACTGGTTGACCAGAAAATATCCAGCAACCTGTCGTTTAGCGGGGCATTACACTATACCAAAGGTTTTGGCTATTACGAAGAGTATAAGCAAGACCAGACTTTGACCGATTACGGGATAACCCCGGTAGTAATTGGCGGCACAACCATCAGCCAGTCGTCGCTGGTGCGCGACCTGTGGCTGAACAATGATTTTTACGGATTGACCTATGCCCTGCACTACGAGCCTAAAAAGGAGTTTCATTTTACGCTTGGCGGCGCTTATAACGAATACTTAGGCGCACATTACAATAACATCGAGTGGACGCAGCAAAGCACCAACATTCCGCCCAACTACGAGTACTCGCGCGACAACGCCAAAAAAACCGACTTTAACATTTTCGGCAAATTAGAGCACCAGGTTGGCGACCTCACCTTTTTTGCCGACCTGCAATACCGCCACATCGGGTATTCGTTTTTAGGGTTCGACCAAAACCTGAACAATGTACAGCAACAGGTTAGCCTCGACTTTTTTAACCCTAAAGCGGGCTTTACTTACCAGATCAACGAGCAGAGCAATGTGTACCTATCGGCAGCCATTGCCAACCACGAGCCTAACCGGACGGACTTTATAAACTCGACACCGAACAGCCGACCAAGCGCCGAAAACCTGAAGGACTTTGAATTGGGTTATCGGCTAAATACGCCTGTGTTTAAAGGCGGTATCAACGGTTTTTATATGCTGTATAAAAACCAGTTGGTGCTAACCGGGCAGTTAAATTACGTGGGCGAAGCTGTGCGCCAAAATGTGCCTGATAGTTACCGCCTAGGTGTGGAGTTTGATGGTAAGTTAAAAATAAGCGACCAGTTAACCTGGGCCGCTACCGCCTCATTGAGCGCCAACAAGATCAGCAATTACACAGCCTACTATTTTAACTACGATAATAACAAGATCGTAGCATCGGCACCAACAACTACAGATATCGCTTATTCGCCGTCGGTTGTTGGGTCGAGCGAGTTGGGCTGGGCACCGTTTAGAGGTGCAGAGGCAGCTTTGATCAGCAAATATGTTGGGATGCAATACCTGGATAATTCGTCGAACATTAACCCTGCGGGTTTTGCCGGTGCTGATGCAAACTCGAACCGCACCATTGATTCGTACTTTATCAATAACATCAGGTTAAGCTACCATTTCCAAACAAAGGCGATCAAAAACGTTGGTGTGTCGTTTTTGGCGTATAATATTTTTAGCACTAAATATATTACCAACGGCGCAACTTACCCGGATATTGAGAGCGGGCACGTGGTTAACTATAATTATTATTTCCCGCAGGCGCCGCGTAATTATTTTGTATCATTAAGTTTAGGATTTTAAAAAATGCACTGGCAAACCTTGCACGACTTTTTTATTGACGAATGGAACCAAACAAACTGGCTGCAATGGATAGCCATTGTGTTTGGTGTTGTCGAAGTATTGTTAGCGCGGGTTAACAATGTATGGCTATATCCTACCGGTATTATCGGTACATTTTTAGGGATGTACCTGTTGGTAAATGTACACCTCTATGCCGAGTGCGTTCTGAGCGGCTATTATATTGTAATGAGTTTTTATGGATGGTATTACTGGGTGAAAAAAACTGACAAACCACCCGTCAAAATATCGTGGAGTACCCGGCAGGAGTGGATGATAACTATCGCTATTGTAGTTGGCGGTACAGCGTTCTTTTATGTCAACCTTACCGAAACCCTGCCGCGTTTATTTGCCGGGATGTATACGCCATCAAATGTGCCTTTGTGGGATGCCTGGGTATCGGCAACGGCATGGGCGGGTATGTGGCTGCTTGCGCGAAGAAAGATAGAAAACTGGGCCCTACTTAATTTGAGTAATGTGTTTGCGGTACCGCTTTTATTTATAAAAAAACTACCACTATCGGCATTGTTAGTGGTGTTTTTATTTATCATAGGCACCTGGGGCTTTTTCGACTGGATAAAAATTTATAACAAAAATAAGGCTAAGCAACCGGCGCCTTTACCGGCCAACGTTTAACTAACAACACTATGGAAATTACCGCCCACCCGGCACAGCAATTACAGCCCGACTGGATAGCCACCATTCGCGAACACGCAGCCGAAGCCGAAAAAGCAGGCCGCTTACTGCCCGCCCAACTGGATGTGGTTTATAAACAGGGCTGGTTTAAAATGCTGACGCCTACGGTTTATGGCGGCATGGAGTTAAGCCTACCCGATGAGGTACGACTGATCGAAGCTCTGAGCTGGGCCGATGGCAGCATGGGCTGGGCCATAACGTTATGTACCGGCGCTGGCTGGTTCGGCGGGTTTTTGGATGCGGCTCTTAGCCACGAGATATTTGCCGATGAAAAGGTTTGCCTTGCCGGCAGCGGCGCCCTTACGGGGACAGCCACTATTAATGCCAATGGCTATATGGTTAACGGCGCGTGGAAATACGCCAGCGGTGCTTTACATGCTACGCATTTTACCACCAACTGTATCATTCATGATGATAAGGGTGCTGTTTTGGGTGCCGATGGTAAACCGGTGCACAAATCATTTTTGTTTGACGCTAACGAGGTAACTGTATTGCCCGCCTGGAATTATACCGGGATGGTGGCCACCGGTAGCCATAGTTTCGAGATAAAAAACGTACAGGTACCTGCATCGCGTACGTTTATCATTGATCAAAAATTCGCGGTGATTGATAAGCCCTTGTACACCTACCCCTTCAGGCAATTAGCCGAAGCAACATTGGCCGTTAACATGGCGGGACTGGCCATCCATTTTTTAGACCTTGCCGAAGGCGTTTTTGCTGATAGGCGAAAAAATAAAAACCTGACCCGCTTACAGGAATCGAAGCTGAACGAGGTGCTGGTACGCTCCCTGTTCAGGCTGAATGATATCCGCAATACCTTTTACCAGGCGGTGGACCGTTCGTGGTCGGGCTACATCAACGGTGATACCGCTGCCCATGCTGATGACCTGTTAGAAGTTAGCCATACCAGCAGGCGCTTAGCTAAAATATCCCGGCAAACGGTTGACGACCTGTACCCTTATTGCGGGCTGATAGCCGCTAGTAATACTACCGAAATTAACCGGGTTTGGCGCGACCTGCATACGGCGAGCCAGCACTCGCTGTTAACGTTCGAAAGCTAAATCCTTAACAATAAGGTCATATTTAAATTAAGGTACAATACGGATATTTGGGCTTTAACATTTACTTAAAAATGAAGTTCAGATACCTTGCCGCGGTTGTCATGACCGCTATCGCGATAAGCGCGACCGCTCAAAAAAAGATACCACAAAAAACTACCGCCAAAACCCTGCCCCATCCAAAACTGGTGGTGGGCATTGTGGTTGACCAGATGCGCTGGGATTACCTGTACCGGTATTACGACAGTTACCAAAGCGGTGGCTTTAAGCGCCTGCTGAACGAGGGCTTTAGCTGCGAAAACACCAATGTTGACTATATCCCTACCGTAACGGCAGCTGGGCATACCTGTATTTATACCGGCAGCGTGCCAGCCATTCACGGCATAGCGGGTAATGATTTTATTATCCAGGCCACCGGCAAACCCATGTATTGCACCGATGACAGTACTGCGCATACCGTAGGCAGCACCTCGAAAGCCGGCGAAATGTCGCCGCGTAATTTGCTGGTAACTACCGTAACCGACGAGCTAAGACTGGCCACTAACTCGGAAGCCACGGTAATAGGAATTGCTTTAAAAGACAGGGGAAGCATTTTGCCTGCCGGGCACATGGGCAACGCCGCTTATTGGTTTGACGATGCAACCGGCGGCTGGATAACCAGTACCTATTATATGAAGGACCTGCCCGCCTGGGTTAAAAAATTTAACGACCAAAAACTGGCCGAAAAATATTTGAAACAAGACTGGATCCCGCTTTACCCCATTAACTCCTATCTGCAAAGCACCGATGATAACAGCCCGAAATACGAAGGCAAATTTTCGGGAGCCGACGCGCCAACTATGCCGGTTAAAACATCGGCTATGATGAGCAGGGGCATGGGTGTTATCCGCACTACGCCTTATGGTAATTCGCTTACGCTGGATATGGCTAAAGCGGCTGTTGAAAACGAGCACCTGGGCAAAAGCACGGTGACCGATTTTTTAGCGGTAAGCTTATCATCAACTGATTATATAGGCCACCAGTTTGGTATTAATGCAGTTGAAATTGAGGACACCTATTTGCGCCTTGACCGCGACCTGGGCAGTTTTTTTAGTTACCTTGATGCTACCGTTGGCAAAGGCAATTATACCGTGTTTTTAACAGCCGACCATGGCGCTGCGCATAACCCCACCTTTTTAACCGACCGGAACGTACCTGCCGGGGTATGGCAAGCGAGTGACGCGTTGAGAGACCTGAACAATTACCTGGCGCAAAAATATGGCGAGAAAAGATTGGTATTAAGCTTACTGAACTACCAGGTGAATTTGAACAATGCCGTTATAGCTGATAAGAAAATAAGCGAGTATGCTATTAAACAGGATTGCATTGCTTTTTTACAAAAACAGGCAGGCGTTGCCTTTGCGGTTGATATGCAAAATGCGCAAACCGCCAACCTGCCCGAAGCTCTGCGTTCGCGCATTGTTAATGGTTACAGTACCGAGCATAGTGGTGTAGTGCAAATTATTTTAAAACCCGGCTGGTTCGACGGGCATGGCGGTACAGGCACCACACACGGTACCTGGAACCCATACGATACGCATATACCTTTGGTGTTTATGGGTTGGGGCATACAGCACGGCCATACCAACGCGCCGACTAACATGACAGATATTGCCCCGACAGTTGCCGCTTTGCTGCACATACAAGCGCCCAACGGCAGCATTGGTGTGCCGCTGGTGCAGGTGTTGAAATAGTTTTAGTTAGGGAAGTCCGAAAGTCAGTTAAATCCGTAAGTCCGGGAGGCAAAAACGCCAAAGGAGCAAAAATTGTATCTTTTTGGTTTTTTTTGTAAGTTTAGCTACCCAATTAGTTTTTTCGGACTGCATGAAAAAGTACATTTCGCGCCTTCATTACCTTACACACGATATGCCCGGCCGCAGCCATATTGAGCAGGTTGAAATGGCCTGCCAGGCTGGTGTAAACTGGATACAGTACCGGTGCCTCAGCAAAACCGATGAGGAGTTAATTGATGAGATAAACCACATAGCCGCCATTTGCGATGATTGGGGTGCTACGCTCATCATCACGCAACACTACCACCTGGTGGATAAAGTTGACGTGCAGGGTGTACACATGGAAAATATGGATGCCGACCTGGCCGCCATCCGCGAAATTATTGGCGACGACAAAACCTTAGGCACATCGGCTATTACGGTTGAGCGGTTATTAAAATTGCAGGACGCAGGCCATGTTGATTATTGCGGGTACGGCCCTTTTGCCTATACCGAGACCAAGCTCAATTATTACCCTATGCTGGGTTTTGCCGCTTACCGCGAATTGCAAAAACATGCGATCACCCTGCCCGTAATTGCCGTTGGCGGGATACGGTTAGCCGATGTTGAACCGTTGATGGAAACCGGCATTGCCGGGATAGCGGTATCGGGTGCTATTAACCTGAGCGCTGACCCGAAGGAGATGGCGAAGGCGTTTTATCAGAAGTTGTATTAGGCTGGTTGCCAAATTTGGTAAGTAGTAAGCCAAATTCCCGCGCAATTAAACAAGGATTGATTTGTAAAGGATTTTTCCATAAATTTGATTTATGTCGCAACTAATCGATTACAGTAAATATATCGAGATCAATCCGGAGATAGGGTTTGGCAAACCTGTTATTATAGGTACGCGCATAACTGTATATGATGTATTGCAATGGCTCGCATCCGGCTCCTCGCATAAACAAATTGTTGCCGATTTTCCTCAGTTAACCGAAGATGATATCTATGCTTGTTTAGATTACAAGTCTTAAATTGTAATTGTGAAGGATAAGTAAATAAGTTTTAAAACTGATTTTATGGGCATTCCCCTACGGGTCGGGCTATCCGCTCATACTGCACAGGCCTTAGCCACGGGCCGGTATCCGCTCCTATCCCTAATGCGATTTATCTTCTAAACCATTTCTTACTTGCTACTAAAAGCCCAAATTCTTCAGCGGGTGCTTTTTCTGTCGACTTATGATGAATTTTATGTGCCCTGCGGATAGCCAGCAGGTATTTGTTGTTGGTTTTAAATGACCTGAAACGGTTATGTATAAACCAGTCGTGAAAAACAAAGTAAATGATGCCGTAAAAGCTAATGCCCGTGCCCACCCAAAAACGGTAGTCCAAAGCTAAATGCCCAAGCCACATCAGCCATAGTGCAAGCGTCGCGAAAAGCAGGCTGAACAGGTCGTTGAGTTCGAACCAGCTGTGCGTTTGCTGATGGTGCGTTTTATGGATAAACCACAGCGGGCCGTGGAACAGGTATTTGTGGATGAGCCAGGAGAAAGCCTCCATGGCGATAACGGTGAGGAAGACAATAAAAGTATTGATGAGAATGTTCATTAGTTAATAATGAAATCGCATTTGCGCGATAACTAATTTATCCTCGTCAATTCGATAAACTAATCTGTGTTCTTCATTAATGCGACGTGACCACCAGCCTGAATAGTTGTGCTTAAGCGCTTCTGGTTTACCAATACCCTCGAATGGGGTTTCGGTTATAGATTGAATAAGCTTGCCTATACGTTGTTGTATCCCTTTATTACCCGACTTTTTCCAATAGGCTAAATCTTCCTGAGCCTGAGAAAGATATACAACCCTTATTTCCAAAGGTCTTCTGTTTTAATTTCGACACCGCCACCTGCCTTATATTCTTCCATCGCTTTATCAAGACGCGCTTTGTTTGCTTTGGTTGAAACTAAATAGTCAGTAGCGTCACAAACAGGCTCCTTTTCGTATGGAACTTTAAAGCCATCTAATATGGTTTGCAACGCTTTTTGTTGTTCTTCGTTTTCCGGATGAATTACCAAAGTTTCCATAGTCAAATTTAAGCATAAAATTTATTACTAAATATAAAACCCATTCCCTAATAAATTAAAGAATGGGTTAAAATCCGAAATCGTAATTCCGATATCCGAAATTAAATATGTATCGGCCTGTTCTCCGTAGCGGCCAAACAGGCTTCGCGCATGGCCTCGGTGTAGGTTGGGTGGGCGTGGCTCATGCGGGTAACGTCCTCGGCGCTGGCGCGGAATTCCATTGCGCAAACGGCTTCGGCTATCATATCCGCGGCACGCGGGCCGATGATGTGTACGCCTAATATCTCGTCGGTAGCGGCATCGGCCAAAACTTTAACAAAGCCATCCATATCGCCGCTGGCAACCGCACGGCCGCTCGCGCGGAAGGGGAACGATCCTGTTTTGTATTTTACGCCTGCCGCTTTCAGTTGCTCCTCGGTTTGGCCAACGGCAGCAACTTCGGGCCAGGTGTATACTACACCGGGTATCAGGTTATAGTTGATATGCGGTTTTTGGCCGGCTATCAGTTCGGCAACCATGGTGCCTTCGTCTTCGGCTTTGTGGGCCAGCATAGCACCGCGTACCACATCGCCAATGGCGTAAATGCCTTTAACGCTGGTTTCCATGTGCTCGTTAACGGTAATTTTACGTCCGCGCTCCTCAACGGTAATGCCTATCTTATCCAAACCTAAACCATCGGTATAAGCCACACGGCCAACGGCTACCAGGCAGTAATCGCCTTTAAGCTCCATTTTTTCGCCTTTAGGGTTATCGAAGCTTACGGTAACTTCTTTGCCTTTTACGCTGGCACCGGTAACTTTGTGGCCAAGGTAAAACTCCATACCTAATTTAGTGAGTACTTTTTGCAGCTCTTTGCCTAAGCCTTTATCCATGGTTGGGATGATGCCATCCATAAACTCGATAACCGATACTTTGGCGCCCAGACGCGCATATACCGAACCAAGTTCCAAACCGATAACGCCGCCGCCAATCAATACCAGGTGCTTAGGTACTTCGGTCAAGGTTAAAGCTTCGGTGCTGGTGATGATGCGTTTTTTATCGACCGGGATAAAAGGTAAGCTTGATGGTTTTGAGCCGGTAGCGATGATGATGTTTTTGCCGGTTATCTCCTGGGTTGAGCCATCTTCTTTAGTAATGATGATGGTGTTTTTATCTTTAAACGACCCCATGCCCTGGTAACCGTCGATCTTATTTTTTTTGAACAGGAAGCTTATGCCTGCTGTGTTTTTTGCAACAACCTCGGTTTTGCGCTTCATCATTTGCGCCATATCGACCTTGAGGTCTTTGAGTTTGATGCCATGCGCCTCGAAAGTATGGCCGGCGTTGTGAAAATGCTCGCTCGAATCCAGCAATGCTTTTGACGGGATACAGCCAACATTAAGGCAGGTGCCGCCATAGGTAGCATATTTTTCGATACAGGCGGTTTTTAAACCCAACTGGGCGCAACGGATAGCGGCTACATAGCCACCAGGGCCCGAACCGATAACAACAACATCATACTGCATAATAATTAGTTTTAGAGCGCCAAAGTTAAACATTATCAAATGGTAACGAAATGAAAATCGTGATAAGTATTGCGTATTGCGATGTGCGTATTGCAATTTCTTTGCGGCTTAGCGCCTTTGCGTGGAGGATTATTACATATATCAAATCCGTATCAATATTGTGATAGTAAAATCAATATCCTTTACCTAAATTAGCTTCTTTAACTGACCTCAACAACCAAAATGAAAAAACTCACACTTGTATTGTGTATCGCCCTGCTATGGGGTGGTACGTACGCCCAGCGCGGCACCACCACCGGCACACCAGCAACCCGCCCTGCCGGCCGGGCCTTTGGCAATGTAGACCCTTATGTTAAAGAACACTATGTTAAAACACAGGCGTATATACCTATGCGCGATGGTGTGAAGCTGTTCTGTACCATCTACTCGCCCAAGGACCAAAGCCAGAAGTACCCCATCATTATGACGCGCACGCCTTACAATGTGGGGCCTTATGACGAAGCGGCTTACAAAACCGCGCTCGGCCAGGATACCGTGCTATCGCGTGAGGGTTTTATTTTTGTTTTTGAGGATGTGCGCGGCCGCTACATGAGCGAAGGCGAGTTTGTGAACGTGCGCCCCCAGTTAAACAGCTACAAAAAGAAAACTGATATTGATGAAAGCACCGATACTTACGATACCATTGACTGGCTTATAAAAAACGTGGCCAATAACAATGGCCGCGTAGGTATTGAGGGGATATCTTATCCAGGTTTTTATTCTACATCATCATTACCAAATGCGCACCCGGCACTGAAAGCAGTATCGCCGCAGGCACCTGTTACCGACTGGTTCATTGGCGATGATTTTCACCATAACGGAGCTTTTTTTGAAATGGACGCTTTTGCCTTTTTAACCGGCTTTGGTGTGCCCCGCCCCAAACCCGTTACGCCCGATCAAATTAAAAATGCCATCAGGTACCGCCAGCACGATAATTACAAATTTTATTTGGAAATGGGTGCCTTGCCAAACTTTAAAACCAAATACCTGGGCGACTCGGTTAAGTTTTGGGACGATATGATGAACCACCCCAACTACGATGCTTTTTGGCAAGCGATGAATATTCGTCCGCACTTAACCAACATTAAACCGGCAGTACTAACCGTAGGCGGTTTTTTTGATGCCGAGGATGCTTTTGGCGCGCAAAACGTGTATAAAGCCATCGAAAAACAAAACCCGGCCACTACCAAAAACATGCTGGTTTTGGGCCCCTGGTACCATGGCGGCTGGGAACGCAGCGCGGACGGCCAGTTTTTTGGCGACCAGGATTTTGGCTCGAACACGAGTGAATATTTCCAGAAAAATATCCAGCTGCCATTCTTTAATTATTACCTGAAAGATAAAGGGACCATGAGCCTGCCCGAAGCCAGTATTTTTATAAGCGGCCAAAACCAGTGGCATAAGTTTGATACCTGGCCGCCAAAAAACACGGTCGAAAAATCGCTTTACCTGCAGGCTAACGGCAAGATCACTTTCGACAAACCGACCTATGATGACAGCTTTGACCAGTACGTTAGCGACCCTGCAAGCCCGGTGCCTTACCAGGACGGTATACAAGAGCGCCGTACCCGCGAGTATATGTTAGACGATCAGCGTTTTGCATCGCGCAGGCCGGATGTTAAAACTTATCAAACCGATGTGCTGACCGCGGATATGACGCTGACCGGCCCGGTAATTGCCGATCTGTTTGCATCCACCAGCGGTACGGATGCCGATTTTGTGGTGAAACTGATCGACGTTTTCCCGGACGATTATCCAAACCCGGTACCGAATCCTAAAGGTGTTACCATGGCCGGTTACCAGATGCTGGTGCGCGGCGATATCTTCAGGGGCAGGTTCCGTAATTCGTTCGAAAAACCGGAAGCCTTTGAGCCGGGCCGTATTACCGAGGTAAAATACACTATGCCCGATGTTGGCCATACCTTTAAAAAAGGCCACCGCATGATGATACAGGTGCAAAACTCGTGGTTCCCGCTAAGCGACCGTAACCCGCAAACTTTTGTAGACATCTACAAAGCCAAGGATTCGGACTTTAAGGCTGCAACCATGCGCATTTTTCATGATAAAGAGGCGCCATCGAGTGTAAAAGTTACTGTTTTAGAGGAGTAGGTTTTGCGATTACACCGATTTTAGATTGATTTCACCGATTATTATAAGGATTACACTGATTTTAGATTGATCTCACTGATCCCGTTTTCTTACACTGACCTTAAAATGAAAAGACCGCTTGGGCTGTTTGTCCTGGTGGCGGTCTTTTCATTTAACGCCATCGCGCAAACCTGTGTGCATACCGACCTGTCGAAAAAGTTCAATTATACCGTTACCCGGATAATGAAGCGTAAGATGAGTGATGGCACTGCCGGCTCGGTCATTGTGGTTTTGATCGCCGATAAGGCCAAAAAGATGCCGGTGCAGAAAATAATGCTCGAAGCCGGCTTTTTGTACGAAACCGCTTATCAAAAATGTAACGCGGTACGCTCGTACATTACCGAACAGGGCGACGATGACCTGACCAGCGATGAGGGCGAGAACGGCGACCTGATCGTGGTGGACCTTAATTTTGACGGGCGCGAGGATATCGCGGTAAAGTCGGACTCGGGCGGGGCAAGTGGTCCGGGCTATGCTTTTTACCTGCAGGATGATAAAGGCCACTTTATAAAGGATAAATACCTGAGCGAGGAGATGTACTATTTTCCATGGGAGATCAACACCAAAAAGAAAACGCTGACCACAAACGTAATGGCGACCTACACACAAGTGCACCGCTCCGTATTTAAATACGAACCGGCCACCAAACAGTGGAAATGTATCAAAAACGTGTTCGTAAAAAGTGAGAATTAAGGTGGTTGGGATTTCGGGATGTGATGAAAAATTTGTAAATTAGAAGCATGAGGGAGCTTAATTTCATTGCGATAATGATAATTGAGAAGTGAAAAGTAATTGAAAAATACCCACATTTACCCATGTATTTGGGGAAAGCGTTGTGAAAATGATAACGAGCGTTGGCAGTTGGTGAAGACACCAATCATAGCTAAAAGTACTTAATGAAAAAATTGATTTTCGCTCTATTTATACTGGTAAATATTTGTTTTGCGAACCAAATATATGCCCAACAAAAATTAACAATAAAAGGCTTGGTTGGGGTTTGGCAGTTGGGGTCTCCCACTATCGGCGATCAACTGAACCAAAGCTTTGTTTTTTTTAGTAATGGCAAATTTGGCTTCAATAATGGTAAGAATGGTGATGATATAGTATCCACCTTGCAGTTAATAGGCCGGTACCGCCTGGACGAAAACAAAATGTATTTTACAATTATGTCGAGAGTGGTAATAGATAGCGGGCATATTGGTGTCGTAAATTCTTCGTTAAGTTTTGGAATATTTGAATATAAAGACTCAATATCCAAAGAGATCAAAGAAAATAATCCAAAGGAGATGGAAGATCCGGTCACAATTACGGTCATTAAGCCAAACCATATAAAAATAAATAATGAGGACTATTATAAGGTTTCGTCAAATCCAAATAATGCAAGTAAATTATAGATGTAAAGGGATACCAGCATCATTGCGATAATGATAATTGAGGGTTGAATGTTAATTGAAAAATACCCAAGAATACCCAAGTTTTCGCAAAAAGTGTTGCGAAAATGGCAAACATAGCGATGGGTTTCAACCCCATCGCTATACGAAAAGAATATAAATCATATGAATCCCGAAACAAGTTCGGGATGACTTAAAAGAGAAATAACAAAATAATGAAAATACAAAAACTACTCACCTGCGCTTTAGTATTGAGCATCGCAACCTTAACAGCTAACGCCCAGCTACTGGTGCCGAAAGACAGCTTTACCCGTGCCGATAGTCTGAAAGGCAGCACCACATCGCCGTACCGTACTTGTTACGACCTGAACTATTACCATTTGGATGTAAAGGTGGATATCGCGCAAAAGTTTATCAGCGGCAGCAACCTTATTCGGTTTACCGCCACGGCCGATTTTACCAAACTACAGTTCGACCTGTTTGCCAACATGAAGGTGGAGAAGGTTGTTTACAAAGGTAAAGAAGTGCCTTATACACGTGAGTTTAACGCTGTGTTTGTAACCTTCCCCAAAACCATTGCCAAGGGCAGCAGGGATGAGTGTACGGTTTATTACTCGGGCAACCCAACCATTGCCAAACGCGCACCATGGGACGGTGGTTTTGTTTTCGCGGCCGACTCGGCAGGTAAGCCCTGGGTGGTTACGGCCTGCGAGGGTATTGGCGCCAGCATTTGGTGGCCTAATAAAGACCAACTGGCCGACGAGGTTGACAGTATGATGATCAGCATAAGCGTGCCTAAAGGTTTAAAAGATGTATCGAACGGCAGGCTGCGCAAAGTAACCGATACTAAAGACGGTTATACGCGGTTCGACTGGTTTGTGGCCAACCCCATTAACAATTATGATGTGGCAGCCAATATTGGCGACTATAGCCATATTACCGATAGCTACGATGGCGAAAAAGGCAAGCTGAGTTTGGATTACTGGGTTTTGCCGGAGCATGAGGCCAAAGCGAAAAAACAATTTGGTGAGAATGTAAAGCCAATGCTCAAAGCTTTTGAACACTGGTTTGGCCCGTACCCCTGGTACGAGGACGGCTATAAACTGGTTGAAACGCCGCACCTGGGCATGGAGCACCAAAGCGCGGTGGCTTACGGCAATAAATACCAGAACGGTTACCTGGGCCGCGACCTGAGCAATACCGGCTGGGGCCTTAAGTGGGATTACATTGTGGTACACGAAAGCGGGCACGAGTGGTTTGGCAACAACATTACCTGTAAGGATATTGCCGATATGTGGATACACGAGGGCTTTACCGATTACTCGGAATCGTTGTTTGTGGAAACTTATTATGGCAAACAAGCCGGTCAGGAATACGACCATGGGTTGCGCCGCACTATACAGAATGCCACGCCTGTGGTGGGTACCTACGGTGTGAGTAAAGAAGGATCGGGCGATATGTATAACAAAGGTTCGGTACTATTCAATATGGTGCGCACCGCCATTAACGATGATGAAAAATGGCGGCAGATATTGCGCGGCCTTAACAAAACCTTTTATCACCAAACGGTTACCTATGATGATATTGTGAACTATATCAACAAGGAGTCGGGTATAAATTTTAGCTCCGTATTTGACCAATACCTGCGCCATAGCGCCCTGGCGACTTTAGAACTCAGGTTTGATGCTAACGGGCAGCCATCGGCCCGCTGGGTTGCCGAAGCCAAAGGCTTTACCATGCCGGTTAAGATACGTGTAAAAGGCGGCGAGTATGTATTTGTAAAACCGACCACAAGGTTTGCACCTATAGACGTACCGGGTTTGACTAAAGACAATATGGAGGTTGACCTGTTTAACTATTATATCGGGGTGCTGGTAGATTAGTCCATGGTCGATTGTCCATAGTCCATAGCCACGACGTGGGGTAAGTTGTAGAAAACACAAAAAAAAACGGGCAAGCCGCGAGGGACTGCCCGTTGATATGCCTAAACGGAATTATAAGGATGGCAGCAGTTCTTCCAAATTGTTAAGGCCCATCGTAAAGCCGCCTTCAAAGCCCATCGCGATAAGCGTTTGCATATCGGTATCGGTATCAAACGTGAGATCGACATTCACAACCGAGCCGGTCCCGGTCGCGCTAAAAACAACTAACCAGTTGTTGGCCGGTGCCGAGTCGTTTTCGTTGCCGTTCTCATCACAAAACACTGACCTGTCGGCAAAACTTTTACCGGGTGCAATAGCTGTAAAGGTAACCTTGCACCAATGCTCCTCGCCGTTGGGGCCAACCATGCAGTAGAGCCACTGGCCGCCTACGGTAAAGTTGTGTATTTTGGTTTTTGCCTGCCAGGGGCGCGGCGCCCACCATTTATCAAGCACGGCGGGGTCGGTCCATGCTTTCCATACTTTTTCAACAGGGGCGGCAAAATGGCGGGTAACGTGTAAGGTTTTGTTCGCCAGGTCTTTGGTGATCTCAATGTTCTTTGTCATGATTTTTGATGTTTTACAGGTCCTTTAATAAGTTGTCTAACTGGTCAAAGCGGTCTTCCCATAATTTGCGGAAAGCATCCATCCATTGGTCTACTTCTTTCATTTTTTGCGGGTTAATATGGTAATGAATTTCGCGGCCGGTTTGTTTTTGCGTTACCGCTTCGCATTCGGTCAGTATTTTTATATGTTTAGATACCGCCTGCCGGGTGGTGTCAAAATGGTCGGCAAGGGCGTTGGGCGTCATGGCGCCAATGGTAAGCAGGCTTAAAATTGCCCTGCGGGTTGGGTCGGCTATAGCCTGAAAAATGTCTCGTCTCATAAAATTGCAACTGATTGGTTGCAAATATAATCGCAACCAATCAGTTGCGCAAATATTTTTTCAAATAATTTCAACTTTTTTGTTTTTACATTTATGTAACCTTTTATAAAAGCAGAACGTCTTACCTCAAAACCTCACAGATATGAAAACACTGACCAAAGTTTTATTCGCGACATTGATAGCGTTAGCCGCATCGATATTTATGGCTAAAGCCGATACCCAGGACCGGCATTTGAGCGGCTTTAACGGGCTTAGCGTATCCGGCTCGTTCGATGTTTACCTTACCCAGGGCGCAACCGAATCGGTGCGGGTTGAAGCCCCCAAAGACGTGATAGACCGCATTATAACCGATGTGCAGGGAGGCGTTTTGAATATCTATAACAAAAAAGGCTTTAACTGGCACGACTGGAACTTCGGCCATCAAAAAATGGTGGTTTATGTCACCGTAAAGGATATCAACAGCATTGGGGTGTCGGGGTCGGGCGATGTTTACTTCAAGGAGGGCATCAGCGCCGGTGCTTTAAAGATACGCGTATCCGGCTCGGGCGATGTAACCGGTAAATTGACTGCCAAAACTTTAGAGACCGGCATATCGGGTTCTGGCGATGTTAAACTGAATGGCCGTGCCGATAACACGACGGTGAGCGTGTCCGGCTCCGGCAATTTTTCGGGCCGCGACCTGGTAACTGTCTCGACAGCTGTGCGCGTTACGGGTTCGGGCGATGCGACCATTAACGCCAGCGACCGCATTGATGCTTCGGTATCAGGCTCGGGTGACATCAGTTATACCGGCAGTGCCAAACATGTGTCAACATCTAAGTCGGGGTCGGGCGATATACACCACATGTAGTTGGGGTGAGTAGTGAGATGTGAGTAGTGAGTTGTTAAGTCATCTTAATATTTTTCTGGCCTTAACAGCTTTACAACCCCCGTTTTTTACTTTACGGTAAACTCAATCCGTTGGCTGTTGCCTGATCCTTGAAAGGGTAGGGTGCGGATGGAGAATAACAACTCGTATGTGCCTGGCGTATCGGGCACTTTAAATTCGAGTATATGCTCGCCATTGTGCGAGTAAATGTTTAGCCTGGGATTGGATACAAACTTTAAGTCGCCCTGATCCTGAAAAAAGCAGGCATCCAAAAACGAGTTAGGGGCTGCAGAGGGAGACCACAAAGGTGCATGAGGCAATGGCCGGTCAAAAAAAACACCCATATCAATAACCTGGCCCGGTGCTGCTGTGGTTACGAGCGGCGATATGGCGACTTCCATTTTCTGGTAGGTTTGTACGTTATCAACCCAGCAGGTATGCCATTTGCGGCCATATAAGGCCACCAGCGAGTCGGTTGTAGTACCAGGCTCATTATCCTCGCTCATGTAGTATGCCTTTTTATGCTGCATACTATCCGCAATGGGCCACATATCGTATTGCGTTTTGCGGTAGTAGCGGGTATCGTACGAGATGGCTTTGAGCGAGTTGCTGTAGTAGTTGTATTTGGATGGGTCCTGGAAACCATCGCGGATGAGGACGTAGTTATCACCAACTAACTTATGCACTTGTTTGGTCCATTCGCGAAAGCCGTAGTAGCTTTTGAATTGTCCGATCTGCATCACAAACGGAAACTGGAACATCAGCGCAAAGCGTACAAACAAAATAAAAGCCGTATTGGCTAAAACAAGGTTATAGAACCATTTTTTGGGATAAGCCGACTGGGTGAAACCGATAAGCACCAGCATGATAAAGGGTACATAGGCAATAAGTGTCCAGTGCATTTGCACGTTGCCTTTGATGGTGGTTAGCCAAAAGAACAGGAACGTGCCTACACAGTTGACCATCAAAGTGCGGATAAAGGTATCGGTTACCCTGACCTGAAACACCCGGTAAAACAAAAACCAGCCAATAAGCGGCCCGGCCATAGCCAGTTGCCCCAACGGGTAAACGGCGGTAAACTCAATGTTGTACTTTTCGGAACGGTCGACCAGGTGGTATTTGAGCGAAGGGAAATCGTGATGGAACTGCCAAAGCACATGCGGCATAAACAGCACCGCCGCCAAAACAGCAATAAGCCAAAAGCTTGGCCTTTTGAGCAGTTTGATGTTTGAACAAAGCGTAAGCACGATCAACAATATGCCATGGTATTTACTGTACAGCAAACAAGCGGAGACTACTCCCAGCAATAAGGCGAGACCCCATTTATCCTCGTCGGCATAGCGCTGGTACAGGTAATAGAACAGGGCGGTGAAAAAGAACAGGGGTGAGTCGGGCGTGGTGGTGAAACCATACATGTGAAAAATGAACAGCCCTGAGGCGATGGCGATAAACCATTTGGCATTGACCGCGTACTTTTTGAGGATGAGCCAGATGAGGTACAATGACGCTGAGTTGGTGATGACTGTTAGCAGGCGCAGACCCAGCTCGTTGTGCATGATGGTATCGCCAAGGCGGATAAAAATGGCCACCATAGGCGGGTGGTCAAAGTACCCCCAATCTAAAAAACGGGAGTACACCCAATAGTAAGCCTCATCGCCATGCAGTTCAAGGGTATAGCTTTGCAGGGCGTTGAGTAGCGTCCAAAACAGCAGGAAATACCAGATGGGCTTATTAGAAGAGGATTGGTTGTTCAGGACGCTTGCGGGCATAGCGACAAATTTAGCTAATCTTAGTCCATAAAAAAACCCGGATAAACCGGGTTCTGAATATCTACACGCCTAATAATAATCGGGCTGGGTCTTCCAACAATTGCTTAACGCGCACCAGGAAGCTTACCGATTCGCGACCATCAATAATGCGGTGATCGTACGATAGGGCTAAATACATCATCGGGCGGATAACCACCTGGCCGTTCACAGCCACGGGGCGCTCCACAATGTTGTGCATACCTAATATGGCCGACTGCGGCGAGTTGATGATCGGCGTCGACATCATCGAACCAAAAACACCGCCATTGGTAATGGTAAATGTTCCGCCCGTCATTTCGGCAAGGCTTAGTTTGTTTTCGCGGGCTTTGCCTGCTAACACGACAACCGCTTTCTCAATTTCGGCCAAACTCATGGCATCCGCGTTGCGGATAACCGGTACCACCAGGCCTTTGGGCGCTGATACCGCGATGGAGATATCGGCAAAGTTGCTGTACACAATTTCTTCGCCCTCGATGCGCGCGTTAACGGCTGGCCAATCTTTCAACGCCTCGCAAACCGCTTTGGTGAAGAACGACATAAAGCCCAGGCCAACACCATGTTTCTCTTTAAATTTATCCTTGTATTTGCTGCGTATCTCCATAATTGGCGACATGTCCACCTCGTTAAAGGTAGTCAGCATGGCGGTCTCATTTTTAACAGCTACCAATCGTTTTGCCACTGTTTTGCGCAACGGCGACATTTTTTCGCGACGTTCGCCTAAGCCCGCAGCCTTGAGCCCGGAGTCTTGAGCCGGTGAGGCAGGTGCAGAGCTTTCAGCTTTCGGCTTTACGCTTTCGGCTTTCAACGCGTCTTCTTTAGTGATACGGCCACCAACGCCGTTACCGCTAACCGATGCCGGGTCGATGCCTTTTTCGGCTAATATTTTACCGGCCGCGGGCGATGGCGTGCCAGCCGCGTAGCCGCTTTTTGATTCGGCTTGAACAGTTTGCGCTGCTGCTGCCGGTGCAGAACTTGCAACTGGCGCTGCTGCTGCAACTGCACCACCTGCCTGTATGCTGCATACTACCGTGCCTATGGCCACGGTATCGCCTTCTTTGGCTATGATCTTTAAAACACCGGCCTGTTCGGCGGTTAGCTCAAACGTGGCTTTGTCCGATTCCAGTTCGGCAATGGCCTCATCCATAGCCACAGTATCGCCGTCTTTTTTCATCCAGCGGGATAGCGTTACTTCGGTAATAGATTCGCCTACAGGCGGAACTTTTACTTCGATGGTTTTACCTGCTGGTGCCGGCGCCGTTGGTGCTTTTTCGGCAACCGGGGCGGGAACGGCTTCGGCAACTGGTGCTGCGGCAGTTTCAACAACGGGGGCTGATTTTCCCCCGCTTGATACACCTCCACCGCCATCTTCAATACGGCAAACGGGTGCGCCAACGGCAATGGTGTCGCCCTCTTTGGCAATGGTCTTTAAAGTTCCGGCTTGCTCGGCAGTCAGCTCAAAAGTAGCTTTGTCCGATTCTAATTCGGCGATCACTTCGTCCATCGCTACCACATCGCCGTCTTTTTTTATCCAGCGCGATAAGGTAACTTCTGTAATTGATTCGCCTACCGGCGGAACTTTGATCTCTAAACTCATAATACTATATGGTGTAAAAAATTAATCTGCGTTGGTTTCGGCCATTTTCTCGACCGTCTTTTTAACTGCTTTTTTGGTATCGTCGCCGGTAAGGGTTTCAAATGCTTTACCCACAATGTACAACTGTTGCGATGTATGCTGTTTGGCGTAACCTGTAGCAGTGCTGGCGCTCTCCTTGCGAGAAATAAGCTCTAACTGCAACTCGCTTTTGCGGAACTTGCGGCACAGATATGGCCACGCGCCCATATTTTCGGGCTCCTCTTGCACCCACAAAAACTCTTTGGCGTTGGCGTATTTGCTTTTCAGTTTTTGCATGGCATTCATCGGTGTTGGGTACAGTTGTTCAACACGAACTATAGCCACATCCTTGCGTTTAGCGGCTTGTTGTTTCTCCAACAGGTCGTAGTAAACTTTACCCGAACAGAACAATACGCGTTTAACGTCTTTATCGTTCACGTAGCCATCGTCTATCAGTTCGCGGAACTTGCCTTTGGTAAACTCATCTATCGGCGATACGCACATCGGGTTACGGAGCAAGCTTTTTGGCGTGAACACGATCAGCGGTTTGCGGAAATCGCGGTGCAACTGGCGGCGCAGTATATGGAAAAAATTTGCAGGTGTAGTACAGTTAGCAACCTGCAGGTTGTTATCGGCGCAAAGCTCCATAAAACGCTCAATACGTGCCGATGAGTGCTCGGGGCCCTGGCCCTCGTAACCGTGAGGCAATAACATGACCAAACCGTTACCCCGTTGCCATTTGGTTTCGGCGCTGGCTATGTATTGGTCAACTATAATTTGGGCTCCGTTGTAAAAGTCGCCAAATTGCGCTTCCCAAATAGTAAGGGCGTTAGGGTCGGCTAAAGCGTAGCCGTACTCAAACCCTAAAACACCGTATTCGGATAGCAGCGAGTTATAAATATCAAATTTAGCAGGTGCGTTTAAGGTATTTAAAGGCGTGTATTCCTCTTCCGAATCCTCGAGTGTTAACACAGCGTGGCGGTGCGAAAAGGTACCGCGTTTAACATCCTCGCCGCTTAAACGAACGCGATGGTCTTCTCTCAGCAACGATCCGTAAGCCATTAGTTCGCCCATGGCCCAGTCAAAAACCCTGGTTTTTTCAACCATGTTTTTACGCTCCTCAAACAGCTTTTCTATCTTTTTAAAAAAGTCTTTATCCTTTGGCAAGGTGGTTAAGCCTTTACCAATTTCCAGCAGTTCCTTTTCGGAGATGGAGGTATCAGGCGAAGTGCCGTTCACTTCTTTATCACTGGCTATGTGCAAACCCTGCCATGCGCCGCCATACATTGGTTTGCTGGCGGTAAAGTGCTCTTCGGCTTTACTTTCGTCGAGCATTTTTTGCAGCGTAGCGCGGAAGCTTTTTTCGATCTCGGCCGCGTAAGTAGCGCCAATGCTGCCATTAGCTATCAGCTTTTGATTGTAAATATCCTTAGGGTTAGCGTGCGATTCAATAGCCTTGTACAACAAGGGCTGGGTGAACTTAGGCTCATCCGCTTCGTTGTGGCCGTAACGGCGGTAGCATAAAATATCAATAAACACATCCTCGTGAAAGGTTTGGCGGTATTCCATCGCCATGTTTATCGCATACGCCAATGCCTCGGCATCATCGCCGTTTACGTGCAGCACCGGCGAAAGCACGGTTTTGGCAACATCGGTACAATACGTGCTCGAGCGGGCATCTTTGTAGTTGGTGGTAAAGCCTATCTGGTTGTTAATAACCAGGTGTATGGTACCGCCTGTGCGGTAGCCATCCAGCTTCATCATTTGCAATACCTCGTAAACAATGCCCTGGCCGGCAACGGCGGCGTCGCCATGTATCAATATCGGGGCTATTTTTTTAAAGTCGCCGTTGTATTTAAAGTCAATTTTTGAGCGTACCAGGCCTTCAACTATCGGGTTCACCGTTTCCAGGTGCGATGGGTTGGGGCAAAGGCTCAGGTGCACTTTTTTGCCGTTGGCGGTCTCAATATCGTTCGAGTACCCTAAATGGTACTTCACGTCGCCACCGAATGACGATTCGGCATCGTAGCTTTTACCCTGGAACTCCGAAAAAACCTCTTTGTACGATTTTTTCATGATGTTCACCAGCACGTTCAGGCGCCCGCGGTGGGCCATGCCTATCACAAACTCCTCTAAGCCAAGGTCGGCGCCTTTTTCAATAACCGAATCTAAAGCCGGGATCAAAGCTTCGGCACCCTCCAGACTAAAGCGTTTTTGGCCCAAAAATTTGGTACCCAAAAAACTTTCGAAAATTACCGCCTCGCTAAGTTTTTTTAATATCTGTTTTTTCTCGTCGCTGGTAAAATTGGGGGTGTTGCGCACTTTTTCCATCCGCTCCTCAAACCACTTGGTTTTTATCGGGTTGCGGATGTACATGTATTCGACACCTATCGACTGGCAATAAGTTTGCTCCAGCAGGTCGTGTATATCGCGTAATTTGGCTGCACCCAGGCCAACTTCGGTACCGGCATTAAATACGGTATCCAGGTCGGCATCGCTCAGGCCAAAGGTTTCCAGTTCCTTGCCGGGGAAGTATTGGCGGCGCTCGCGCACCGGGTTAGTATCGGTAAACAAATGGCCACGGGCGCGGTACCCGTTTATCATGTTGAGCACGTTTATCTCTTTTAAAATATGGTCGGGAGTGGCGTTGGCCGCACCTTCGCCGGCTGTTGCGCCAACTACACCGGTACCGGCATTCTGACCAAAATCAAAGCCTTCAAAAAATTTTTGCCAGCCAAAATCAACCGATTGAGGGTCTTGTTGGTAAGCCTGATAAAGGGTATCAATGTAGGCAGCGTTGGCGCTGTTAATATAATTTAGACGATCCATGTGAAATAAATCAGTAAAACACCGCAAAACTAAAACAATAAAGCCATACAAAACCCATTTAATTGCAAATAACTTTACTAAATAAAGCTGTTTTTTAGGTTTTTAACCGGCAAAATTGGTTAGTTATTGGTTTGATGAGCTAAAGTAACGTATAATTATTATACCGGTTGGTATAATAAAGAATTTGTTTTGGTATAAGGTTTATAGGTTGGTTTGAATTTAGAATGATTGATACGTTGCGGGCAATATTTTAGTGAATAGTGCTTAGAATGATTTGGGCGTTGCCTGCGGCCCGCGCTTTCAGCTGTATCTGCTGCGCAGGATGCCGCTGCTCCCGATAGCTATCGGGGCGCTAACGCGGGTTTCCATCTATTAAAATTTTCGCAACCAAAAACTAAAACACATGGGTAAATGTGGGTATTTTTAAATTTAGTTAACGGTATGCCATTGCCAAATTTGCAATTGATTTAAGCCTCGCGCTTTGTTAAATATACGCATTTTTTGGCGGAAATGGAATAGAATTTGTAACGAAAACCTTTCTATAACGCAGCACGACCAGTTAGTTGTTGCCGGTCAAAATGCTCGTACAAAAAGCGATCGTAAGATAATTTCGTCGCCAGGTCGGGATGATTTTTTATCTGTCTATTTAATTCATTCATAGCTGTATCGCTATTAATGGTCAAAGCTTTTAAATAGATTAATCCCTTTATCGCATCAAGATCATTTGGTAAGGTGGACAGTTTTTTGTTATAGACTGCAAATGCTGTGGAATAAGTTTTTTTCGCGGAGTCAATTTGGTTGTTTTTTTCAAACAACTCCGCTTTTTGCACAATTAAGTCCGGACTATTATTAGTTAATAGTAAGAGTTTATCATAAATCAATATTGCGGCTTTGTATTCATGTTTTTGATCGTAGGCATTAGCTAAATTTCCGTAAGGAATAGGGTAATTGGCATCACAATGGATAGCCTGCTGAAAAAATACGATTGCAGTATCAATTGCACCGTAGTCACCCACTGAGGGTTTCATCATATATTTAAACCCATCATTGTTTAAGTCAATACATTCCTGTGAATACCTCGGCTTTTTTGAACCTGTTTGCCCGCAAGAAACTATAGCGATGCACAAAAAAACAAATAAGGTTATGTTTTTCATATTGCTAATTTACTCATAATCAAAAATTAAGCAAATTTATACCAAGCAAGTGAGGTGCCGAAACAAGTTCGGCATGACTGGTAGGCTTATCAATGATGCGTCATCTCGCGAAACTTGCGCACCAATATATTTACCCCCTCAATGGCGACAGCCAGCAAGCCTATAATGACGGTATATTCTTCAAAAGAGTTCACAACTCAGCGGTTTATATATACTTTGACGCGTTTAGTGGAATAAAGTTACACTTTTTTCGGTAATTAATTTCCAGGGGGCATCAATAATTAATGGCGGGTAGGTGTCCGCTTCAATATTATATAACGCTTTTTCTGCAGGTGTTAAATTAAAAGGCGCGTGTACCAGTTTGCCGGGTATTAAAGCCAGTTCGGGCAGCCAGGTTTTTACGTAGTCGCCTTTGGGGTCGTACTCCAGGGCTTGTTTAATTACGTTAAAATAGCGGTCTTCGCGCGGGTCGTTACCTACACCAGCCACGTAGGCCCAGTTGCCCCAGTTACTGGCGGGCGAGTAGTCTATCAGTTTTTCTTCAAAATAGGCCGCGCCCCAGGTCCAGTTCACTTTTAAATCTTTTACCAAAAAGCTGGCTACGTTTTGCCGGCCGCGGTTGCTCATAAAGCCGGTGGCGTTTAGCTCGCGCATGTTGGCATCAATAAAAGGTACGCCGGTTTGGCCGGTCTTCCATTTTTCAAAAAGCTCTTTTTGGTTGGCCGATGTTTCGGGCGCTACACCTTTAAAACCTCCGGCCTTAAAAAACTGGTTGCCGTGTTTTTTAAACATAAAGCGGAAGTAGTCGCGCCAAAGCAGTTCAAATATCAGCCAATAGGTAGAGTCGTTAGCGCCGCGCTGTTGCTCGTAACGTTTAACTTCCCAATAGAGCTCGCGGGTCGACAGGCAGCCCACCGCTAACCAGGGCGAAAACTTTGACGAATAACCCGCGCCTAACAAACCGTTGCGGGTAAGCTTATAGGTTTTTAGCTGGTCGCTTTCCCAAAAGTATTGCTGCATGTGTTTCAACCCTTCGGTTTCGCCACCTTTAAAATGCATTACGGCACGCTGGTCGTCAATGGGTTCGGTTAAACCTAACTGGGCAATGGTGGGTATATCGCCTGCATCATCAATCGGCGGAACGTTAATTTGGGCCGGCGTTTCAAACGATGCACGGATATGGCTGTCGCGTTCTATCTTTTTCCGGAAAACGGTAAAAACGTCGGGTATATCTTTGATTGGGAAGGGCAGGTCCTCTTTATGGTAAAGGGTGTGCCCGATAAAATGCTTCAGGTTCAAACGTATCTTCCACAAAGCGGCCTCAACCTGTGCCGATATATTGGTTTCTTCGTAGGCCACCTCGCGGTGATGGTAAACTTCGGATACCTGATATTGCTCGGCAAGTTTGGGGATGATCTCGGCGGGGTCGCCAAAACGCACGATGAGTTCGCCGCCTGCGGCACGCAAAGTTTCGCGCAGATCGGTAACCGCTTCAATTAAAAACCGTGCCTGAAAGTTGCCTGTTTTAAGCGTGCCGTATTTGGTGGTCTTAAAATAAAACGGGTCGAAACAGTACACCGGCAAAACTTTATCGGCCTTGCGGGTAGCCTCCAATAAAATTTCGTTATCGTGTATACGCAGATCGTTCCGGAACCAAACTAAGATCGTTTTTTCGCTCATATTTTAACACGCAGCACAGCCGGGTATAACTTATGCCCGGCAAAAATGCGAATTTTTTATTTTTCCACCATCCTGCCCTGCAATGTTTGACAAATTATCAACATAAACTTAACATGCCGGGTGTAATACCGCCAAAAGCATTGCAGCTTAAGGCGATCAATTTTATCGCAAACACATCCTCTCTCTATGTGTTTTATAATGGGTTGATCATCAAATCCTCATCATTTAAATAAAAATCGGCTGTTATTATCTAATTCAGAAAAAGATTTGCTAACTTTATTAAAACCTCTTAAAAAACTTATTTTCATGAAAAAGATCAGGCACATCCTCGAAAATAAGGGTCACCATGTTTATTCGGTTACCCCCGATACATCGGTTTACGATGCTTTGCACATCATGATGGAGAAGAACATCAGCTCGGTACTCATTATGGAAAACGAAGTACTGAAGGGTATTTTTACCGAACGCGATTATGCCCGCAAGCTGGTACTGATGGGTAAATCATCGAAAGATACCCCCATTGGCGATATCATGACCTCCAATTTGTTTACCATAGCGCTTAACGAATCCATTGACCATTGTATGGAAATGATGAGCAACCATAAGATACGCCACTTACCGGTTATTGATAACCACCGGGTAACAGGCATGGTATCCATTGGCGATGTGGTTAAATTTATCATCGAAGACCAAAAACGCACCATACAGCAACTGGAAAGTTACATCGCCAGTTAATGGAATATGGATGATGTAATCCCGATAGCTATCGGGAGGAAGATGTATTTTTTGTAATTGTTTACATCTTCCATCGTACCTTTAACATCTTACATATTGCGAGTTAATGGAATATGGATGATGTAAAATGGCAGATGGTATTTTTTTATAATTCTTACATCTTCCATCGTACCTTTAACATCTTACATATTCGTACATGTCTAAGCATATTTTAATAACCGGCGGCCGGGGGTTGGTGGGCAGGTACTTAACAACAGCGCTGCTGCAAAAAGGCTATACGGTTAGTCACCTGAGCCGCAAGGCCGGTAAAAACCGTAACGTTACCACCTACCTGTGGGATGTGGAGCACGGGTTTATCGATCCCAATTGCATAAAAGGGGTTGATGTGGTTGTTCACCTTGCCGGCGAGGGCATTGCCGACAAACGCTGGTCGCGCGAACGCAAAAAAGCGCTGGTACAAAGCCGTACCAAATCAATAGCGCTTGTTTATAAACTACTCAAAACTAAAGAACATCAGGTAAAAGCGGTTATATCGGCATCGGGCGTAGGCTACTATGGCAACCGCGGCGAAGAACTGATGTATGAGGATAACATCCCCTCGCAGGATTTTTTGGGTGAGTGCTGCATACTTTGGGAAAAGGCCGTCGATGAGGGTTTGGAGCTCGGTCTGCGTATTGCCAAATTCAGGACCGGGGTGGTGCTATCCAAACACAGCGGCGCTTTACCGCAACTGGCCCGGACTATCCGTATGGGCATAGGCTCACCCCTGGGCGATGGTAAACAATGGATATCGTGGATACACATGCAGGATGTGGTTGATATTTATATGATGGCTATTGAAGACGAGAATATCAACGGCGTTTACAACATGGTTGCGCCAAACGCGGTGACCAATATTCAATTAACCCAGGCTATAGCCCGCCAATTAAGCAAGCCCTTATGGGCACCACATGTACCGGAGTTTATACTCAAACTGCTCTTAGGCGAAATGGCCCAGGTAGTGCTCGACAGCACCAAAGCATCGGCAGCTAAAATACAGATAGCGGGCTATAAGTTTTTGTATGTGAATGTTAAGGACGCGCTGGAGGCAATTTATGGCGAACCCCAAAATACTGTTCAATAAAGTTTGATGAAATACCTATACCTGCTGCTGTTTATATTTGCTTGTAACGCGGTTACCGCGCAAAAGCAAAACGGCCTTTGGGGCGACCAGGGTAACGGCACCTACAAAAACCCCATCCTCAACGCTGATTACTCGGACCCGGATGTTATCCGCGTAGGCGATGATTTTTATATGGTTTGCTCCGATTTTCATTACATGGGCATCCCGGTGTTAAAATCGCACGACCTGGTGAACTGGACGATTATTGGCCAGGTGTATAACCGCCTGGATATTGATACCGGCTACAACACCATGACCAAATATGCCAAGGGCAGCTGGGCACCGGCGTTGCGTTACCACGACGGTAAATTTTATATTTACTTCTGCACGCCCGAAGAGGGTTTATACATGAGCACCGCTACCGACCCGGCCGGAAAATGGGCACCGCTGACCGAAGTGAAACGTGTGCCTAAATGGGAAGACCCTTGTCCGTTTTGGGACGATGACGGGCAGGCTTACCTGGGCCACAGCCATACCGGCGCAGGGCCGATCATTATCCATAAAATGAGCAACGATGGTAAGCAATTGCTGGATACCGGTGTAACCGTTTACCGCGGCCCCACAGCCGAAGGCACCAAGATATATAAGCGCAACGGTTACTATTACATCATCATCCCCGAAGGCGGGGTAGGCCGGGGGTATGAGACCGCCCTACGGTCGAAAAGCATTTACGGGCCTTATGAGCGCAAGGTAGTTTTGCAACAGGGCACCACCAAAATAAACGGCCCGCACCAGGGCGGGGTACTGGAACTCAAATCGGGCGAAAGCTGGTTGATCCATTTTCAGGACGATGGCGAAATTGGCCGCGTTTGCCATTTGGAGCCCGTTAAATGGGTTGACGACTGGCCTTTGATGGGCACCGCTGTGGACAATGGTGGCACCGGCATTGGCGAACCGGTGATCACTTACCGCAAACCAAACGTTGGCAAAAGTTATGCTATAACCGCGCCCCAAACAAGCGACGAGTTTAATACGACCAAGCTTGGCCTGCAATGGCAATGGAACCATAACCCCGTAGATGGTAAATGGGCCGTGAACAAACCAAAAGGCTACCTGGCTCTGAAAGCTATGCGCGCTGCGGATAACAAACATGCCAAAAATACCATCACCCAAAAGCTGATGGGCAAAACAGGCACCATCACCACCAAACTCGACCTGTTGAAAATGGCTGACGGGCAACGTGCTGGCTTATGCCTTTTAGGGCAAAACATACACGAAATTGGCGTGGTACAAACCGGTACCACAACACAGCTGTTTGCCAACAACAATGGCAAAACATCGGCAATGGTGCCCATAAAGCAAAGTGTTATCTACCTACGGATAGCTGCCGACCTGGTTAGCAATAACACCATTTTGCAATACAGCCTTAACGGGACAGATTTTACCCAGTTAGGCGATGTATGTGTACTGAGCAAAAAGAACTACTGGAAAGGTGTAAGGCCGGGTCTGTTTTCATACAATACCATTAGTGATGGTGGCACGGCTTTGTTTGATTGGTTCCATTATCAGTATGACGGGCCGTTGGGAGAGATGAATTAGTTTGCTTTTTGTGGAGAATTTGACTATATTGTATGGTTCTGCAAAACAACTTGAATGCCTAAATACCTTAATTTATGACCAAACTGAACGGGCTCATATTATTGTTACTCCTGTTTACCTGTACCGCAAAAGCACAGGAAAACCTGGAAACAAAAAAGTTTTTATCTGATGTTTTCCGGGACAAGTTAACACAAGAAGTGTTTACATACACCGACAAAATTTGGCCGGCCTACTATGATAACATAGAACGTTCGTTAAAGGCGGATACGCTGCAAGGGGCGCTTTTCCCGTACAGGCGCGACACCCCAAAAGAATACATCGTTTTATCGAAACAAGAGAAAGTGTATATTTTTAAATGTTTGCAAGAGCAAAAAACAAAAGCTTGGCCAGATAACCTGTTCCCAAAATCCAGGCTGATTTTATATGATACTATAACGGCTATTTTTAAAGATCGTCGCAGGGGGTGGCCTTACTTCAACAATCATTTTGCAAGAAGCGGATTCCATTCCTTTACACAACCGATATTTTTACGCAATAACTCGCTTTGTATATTTTATAGCGATTATAGTTGCGGCGGTTTATGCGGTTCAGGCGAGTTTGCGGTTTACAGAAAGCAAAATGGCGTATGGATAAAGATCATTAGTCTTTATTCGTGGATAAGTTAAACAATGAAAAACTCCTTACAATTTCCCCCCTGTTTGTTATTGATGTTATTTCGGCTATGGACTATTGACCATCGACTATGGACTAACTACAGTACCCTGCACAATAACCCCTTCAAATACTCCCCTTCGGGGAAGGTGGCGCTTACCGGGTGATCGCCAGGCTGGCAAAACTGGTGGATGAATTGAACCTGTTTACCGGCATCCAAAGCGGCCCAGGCGATGATCTGTTTAAAGGTGGTCATGTCCATGGCGCCGGAACAGGAATAGGTGGCCAGCAGTCCGCCGCTGTTGAGGATGAGCATCCCTAAGCGGTTAAGGTCTTTATAAGCCCGTGCGGCACGGTCTAAAGCTGAGCGTGAGGGCGCGTATTTGGGCGGGTCGAGGATAACGATGTCGAACATTTCGCCGGCCTCGCGGAAAGCGCGTAACTGCTTGTTCACGTCCGATTGGATGGCGCGGTGATCTAACGTGTCAAACTCATTCAGGGCCAGGTTGCCCATTAGGGTTTCGATGGCTAAGGCCGAACTATCCACACTGGTCACTGATTTGGCTTCGTTTTGAAAGCAGTTGAGGGTAAAGCCGCCGGTATAGCAAAAGCAATCGAGCACCTTTTTATCGTTGGCGTAATGGGCCAGCACACGGCGGTTTTCGCGCTGGTCGCAATAGAAGCCCGATTTTTGCCCTTCGGCGATGTTGATGTTATAGCGGATGCCGTTCTCCACAACCTCAACCAGCTCGGGCGGTTGCTCACCGGCCAGTATACCAAACGATGGTGCCATACCCTCATGCTCGCGCGATGAGGCGTCGCTGCGGTCGAATATGCTATCAGGGTTGAGCAGTTTTTGTAACTCGTCGATAATGATCGGCTTTACATTCTCCATACCCGACGTAAGTATCTGTACGGATAAATGTCCGGCATATTTGTCCACGATCAATCCCGGAAGGTAATCCGACTCGCTAAAGATCAAGCGGCAGGTATCGGTAATGCCATCCTCTAAGATACTGCTGCGCGCTGCCACTGCCACTGCTACTTTCCCGCGCCACCAGGCTTCGTCAATAATAACAGTTTCGTCCCACTCCAGCAGGCGCAGGGCCACCCTCGACTGAGCGTTATAAAAACCATAGGCCATAAAAGCACCTTTGGCATCAAGCAGTTTAACAATATCGCCGTTTTCGGGTTTGCCTTTCACCTTTTCTATCGCACCCGAAAACACCCAGGGATGTTTATGTAAAACCGCCTTCTCTTTGCCTTTTTTTAGTATAACGTCGATCATGATGGGGCAAAGGTAGTAAATTGATGAGTGGTTAGTGATGAGTGGTGAGTTTGAGTAGTTATTTGTATGAGTACTGCGATCTTTTAATTTGAAATTAAAGCATAGTGCAAATAGATAATGCAATTTTGCATAAATTACCTACCGTTAACGGGTATCAACATTAAAATATATGGAAAGACGGGTTGCCCTTAAAAACTTAGGCGGGTTGATGCTGGTACCGGCACTAAGCTTTGCCAATACGCCTATTGAGAAAAAAGCGGTTTTGCGCATAGCGCATTTAACCGACATCCACCTTAAAGATAAATTTGACGCACCGGCGCGTTTTACCAAATGCCTGCACCACATGCAGCAACAAAAACCGGCTGTTGACCTGGTGCTCAACGGCGGCGACATTGTATTTGATTTGAATAAAGAAAACATCGATGTTGTAAACGCGCAGTGGTCGCTGTACAAATCGGTCATCAAAGCCGAGTGCAGCCTGCCGGTTAAATACTGCCTTGGCAACCATGATGTTTGGTGGAACGAAGATGATAAAGGCCAAACTTTGTACGGCAAGCAATACTCACTCCATCAGTTGGAGCTGCCTAAGCCGTACTACAGCTTCACCAAAGTTGGCTGGAAGTTTATTATTTTAGATAGCGTTCATCTGGATATCGATAACACCTGGTACATTGGCAAACTGGGTGACGAGCAGTTTGCCTGGCTGGAAAACGAACTGAACAGCACTGATCGGTCAATGCCTGTACTCATCATGTCGCACATCCCTATATTGACAGCTACCAACCTGATCGAGGATAATACCATAAACAAATGGGTAATGCTGGGTGGCGATATGCACACCGATAATGCCAAACTCATCAACCTTTTTTATAAACATCCAAATGTTAAGCTGTGCCTGTCCGGGCATATCCACCTGCGTGACAAAGTGGTGTATAACAACGTTACCTACATTTGCGATGGCGCGGTAAGCGGTGCCTGGTGGGAAGGCAACAAAAGAGAAACCGCTGCAGGGTATGGTTTAATAGACCTGTATGCCGATGGCAGTTTTGACGAAGCTTATGTTAATTACTGATGATAGTTACTGAGTTAATAGGTTATTGAGTTATTGCTTATGGAATAACCTGCTTAATAACTCAATAACTATATTTGCCAAATGGAAACAATATCCTGGCCCGATTTTGAAAAAGTAGAGCTCCGAGTGGGCACCATTTTGGCTGTGGCCGATTTCCCCGAAGCGCGTAAGCCTGCTTACAAGGTACAGGTTGATTTTGGCCCGCTCGGGATAAAATGGAGCAGCGCGCAGATCACCAAACATTATTCCAAAGAGGAATTGGTGGGTAAGCAGGTCATCGGTGTGGTCAACTTCGCCAAAAAGCAGATAGGGCCGTTCATGTCGGAGTTTTTGGTTACCGGCTTTGCCGATGAAAACGGCGATATTGTGCTGGCGGCTATTGATAAACGCATCCCTAACGGACAGAAATTAATATAATGAGATACATCAGCTTTGGCGATGAGCCCGAAATTGTGCCTGATATCTTTTTTATGAAAGAGGCCTTTAAAGAAGCGCAATTAGCTTTGGCCGAAGACGAGATACCCATTGGCGCAGTAGTGGTGTGCAAAGGACAGATCATTGGCCGCGGGCATAATTTGACCGAGCGCCTTAATGATGTATCGGCACATGCCGAAATGCAGGCGCTAACTGCCGCGGCCAATTTTATGGGCGGCAAATACCTGCCCGAATGTGTGCTTTATGTAACCATGGAGCCCTGCGTAATGTGCGCCGGGGCATCGTACTGGTTCCAGGTAGGGCGGATAGTTTTTGGCGCTTATGATACCAAACTGGGCTTTGGCCGCATCAATCAAAAAATAACGCACCCAAAAACGCTGGTTACCGGCGGCATCATGGAAAATGAGTGCTCGGTTATCGTTAAAGAGTTTTTTAAGAATAAAAGAGGTAAAAGTTAACATTTTGGTGAACAATTATCCGTTAACTGCCTTTATATTTGTACCACACATTCCATCAATAATTTAACCTTTAAAAAATAATCACTATGGCCTTTGAATTACCAGCGTTACCTTACGCTACCGACGCCCTTGAACCACACATTGATAAAATGACCATGGAAATACACCATGGCAAACACCACCAGGCTTATGTAACCAACCTGAACAAAGCGTTGGAAGGCAAGCCCGAAGCTACCAGCAGCATTGAGGATATTGTACATAACATCTCTAAATTCCCGATGCCGGTACGCAACAATGGTGGCGGCCATTATAACCACACCTTTTTCTGGAGTATTTTATCGCCAAACGGCGGCGGCGAGCCTACAGGCGCTTTAGCAGCAGCTATTACCAGCACTTTTGGCTCGTTTGCCGATTTTAAAACCAAATTCAGCGAAGCCGGTGCAACCCGTTTTGGATCAGGCTGGGCATGGTTAATTGTTACTGCCGATAAAAAACTTGCCGTGTGCTCAACCCCTAACCAGGATAGCCCGGTAATGGATATTGCCGAAGTAAAAGGCACCCCGATTTTAGGCATGGACGTTTGGGAACACGCTTACTACTTAAAATACCAAAACCGCCGTCCGGATTATATCGCGGCATTTTTTAACGTGATCAACTGGAAACACGTAAGCGACCTGTACGCTAAAGCGATAGGATAATTTTTCACATACATAAAGTCCTCTCAAAATTGGGAGGGCTTTTTATTTTACATAGGGCTGTGTCATGGTGAGCCTGTCGAACCATAGAGCGTTGCCCTAACCCACTATCCTTCGACAAGCTCAGGATGACCCCATTTAATTCCTCTTCTGCAATGAAAGCCATCGTACTCGAAAGCGCCGAAAACCCTATAGTTTATAAAGAAGTTGAAAAGCCAGCCCTAACAGCAGGCGAGGTTTTGGTCCAGGTTAAAGCCGCCGCCTTAAACCGCCGCGATTACTGGATAACTATAGGCAAATACGCCGGCATTAAATATCCAACTATTTTAGGGTCGGACGGTGCAGGGATAGTTACCGAAGTTGGTGAAGGTGTTGATGTCGATTGGTTAGGTAAAGAAGTGATCATCAACCCCAGCCATAATTATGGCGAAAGCAAAGATTTTCAGGGCAAGGATTTTAAGATATTAGGTTTACCCGACGACGGTACCTTTGCCGAATATGTAAAAGTAAAGGCCGAATACCTGTACGCCAAACCCGCCCACTTAACCTGGGAGCAGGCCTCGGCAATACCCCTGGCGGGACTGACCGCTTACCGTGCCCTGTTTACCAAAGGTCGTTTAAAAGCCGGTGATAAGGTGCTGATAGTTGGCGCAGGCAGTGGTACAGGCAGTTTTTGCGTACAATGGGCGGCTGCCGCCGGTGCCGAAGTTTATGTAACATCGGGCACAGCCGAAAAAATAGCGCAAGCCAAAAGTTTAGGTGCTGTAGCCGGTGCAAATTACCATGATGCCGATTGGGACAAGCAATTGCATCAACTGGCCGGCGGGTTTGATGTTGTTATTGACAGTGCCCTTGGCGCGGGTTTTGCCAAAATACCCGACATCTGCAAACCGGGCGCACATATCGTTACTTTCGGTGGCACAGCGGGCGATTTCCCGGCGTTCAACGCCCGTAAGTTTTTTTATAAGCAGCTACAGCTATCAGGCTCCATGATGGGGACGGTGGAAGAATTTGAGGCCATGTTGCAACTGGTCGGTCAGCATAAAATAGTTCCGGTGGTTGATGAGGTATTCCCGTTAAGCGAGACTAAAGCCGCTATTGCTAAGATGGAAAACTCAACCCAGTTCGGTAAGATCGTTTTAAAGGTTTCGTAAAGCTATGCTCCGGTTAAAGGTTGAAGCTATAAAATGGGAAACCAGCGACACGGCTACCTTTTACCTGAGCAACGCCGCGAGCGAAAAGGTCAGTTACCAGGCAGGGCAATTTATCACCCTTGTATTTACACACCACCGAACCGAGATACGCCGCTCCTATTCGCTAAGTTCGTCGCCAGGCGAGGATCTTTTAGCCATTACCGTAAAGCGGATCGAGAATGGCGAGATATCGCGGTTTTTGCTGACCAAAACTAAGGTTGGCGACGTATGGGATGCTTTGCCCCCGGCCGGGAAGTTTGTTGTTAGCGATGCCATATCGCCCAAAGACATCTTTTACTTCGCGGCAGGTAGCGGCATTACCCCGGTTTACGGGCACATAAAACACATATTATCCTTTGCGGGAATGAGTAAGCTCACGCTGATCTACAGCAGCCGTAATGCCCAAATGACTATATTTTACGATGAGCTTAATAACCTCGCGGCAAGCCATCCCGAAAGGCTGACCATTATTTATCTTTTCAGTGATGCAGGGTTAGACCGTAAACGGCTCAATAACGAATTGGTGACCGACCTGGTTAACCAACATCTGCAATACGCCAAAGAAAAAGCGGATTTTTTTATTTGCGGGCCATTTGTATATATGCGGATGGTGCGGCTTACGCTCATCTACATGGGCTTTGCGGATGCGCAAGTACGCAAGGAGAACTTTGTGCTCGAAACGGTGACGGTACCCACTGATATTAAAAACTTCCCGCCAAGGACAGTCAAACTCCTGTTTAAACAAACCGAATACGATCTGCCAGTTGGCGAAAACCAGACCATACTGCAAGCCGCCCTTCAAAACAACATTGCGCTGCCTTACAGTTGTAAAGCCGGGATATGTTCAAGCTGCACAGCGCTATGCAAAAGCGGCAAAGTGGAAATGGCGGTAAACGATGTATTAACCGATACCGACCTTAAACATGGCTGGATACTCACCTGTACCGGGCATCCGGTTAGCGATGATGTGGTGGTGGAGTTTTTGTAGGCTATTGTATCTCTATGCGGATCGCAGATCCGCGCACTACAGGGTCGGGATTGCAAATCCCGACCAACACGAATACTTACTTGCACCGGTCACCCGGCGAGTGATGATGTAGTGGTGGAGTTTTTGTAGGTTATTGTATTCTCTATTCGGATCGCAGATCCGCGCACTACAGGGTCGGGATTGCAAATCCCGACCAACACGATTGCAAATCCCAACCAACGTATTCCAACATATTTCCCGACCAATCTATTTGTTAGTCCGGATTTGCAATCCGGATTACCGGGTTCGGGGATTTCTAATCCCCGATAATAATGAGCTTAAGCCAAAACTCTCTACAATAGTGATCTTGACCAGGTTCGTTTGCTCCCCGGCATATTCAGCAGCAGAACTTAGTACATAATCTTCTGCACTATAAACTATTCCGGCTTCAACAGGGTTCTGATGTATATAATTGATCTTTTGATCAATAAATTTAGCGCTGGTTAACTCGATAGGATGCAGGCCATCCTGCCAAAACTTATAGTCCTTTATTTTACTATTATATCGGGCAACATAGGCAAAGTGATTTAACAGCCATGCTTTGCGGCTTTCGTTGATCTC